>WNGH01005721.1_pt1 | contig 11830 bp, 14 predicted proteins | sample 5400631 | NCBI WGS metagenome assembly WNGH01 (sample SAMN13153373, study PRJNA577476) | soil metagenome | isolation source: 115 cm soil or saprolite under Garry oak tree replicate 1 | place: USA:California | collected 2016-06-15 | reverse complement strand
CGACGACGCGGCTGGCCGGCTGGTCGCGCAGGTCGGCCAGGAGAGAACGCAGCAGCGCTGCGATGTCGCCGGCGGCGAGCAGTGCCGGGACGGCGCGCACGACGAGCTGGCGCGGGCCGGCGGGGGCGACATCGAAGCCGAGGCGAGCGAGGTTGTCAACGTGCTCCGCGAGCGTCGCCAGTTCCATGTCATTGGTATCAAGCAGGGCGGGAACCAGGAGCGTCTGAACCGGCGGCGGACCGGCCTCGAGGCTGGTCTTGAGCTTCTCGTAGAGGGTGCGCTCGTGGGCCGCGTGCATGTCCACGAGCACCAGGCCGGTCGCGTTCTGGGCCAGCACGTAGATGCCGTGGAGCTGCGCCAGGGCATAGCCGAGCGGCGGCACGCCGTTGTCCGGACCGCGGTCGGCGCACGGCGTGCCGGCCGCGGCAAACGCCTGGCGGGCAAATTCGAGATAGCCGGCGCTGGCAGGTTCGGCGATGCCCAGGGCGCGCTGCTGCGGCGGGCGGTAGGCGGGCACGGCGCCGTCGAGGCGCGGTTCCGGCTTGGCGGCCGCGGCGAGTGGCGCCGCCAGGGTCCTCGACAGGGCGTGAAAGACAAACGGGTGTATGCCGCGGGCATCGCGAAAGCGGACCTCGGTTTTGGCCGGATGGACATTGACGTCAACCTGAGCCGGGTCGATTTCGAGGAACAGCACGTAGGCCGGATGGCGGCTGCCGTGCAAAACATCGGCATAGGCTTGGCGGGCAGCGTGGGCGAGCAGCTTGTCGCGCACGAAGCGGCCGTTCACGTAGCAGTACTGCTCCTCGCGGCCGGCGCGCGAATAGGCCGGCAGGGCGGCGTAGCCGGACAGGCGCAGCTCGCCGGCGCAGGCGTCGATGCGCCTCGCCACGGCGAGAAACTCGTCGCCGAGGATCTCGCCGGCGCGGCGTTCCAGGTCGCCGCCGGCCAGGCGGCGCTTGACGGCGCCGTTGTGGGCCAAGCCGAAGGCGACCTCGGGCCGGGCCAGCGCCATGCGCCGCAATGCCTCGTCGCAGTGGGCGAATTCGGTCTGGCTGGTCTTGAGGAACTTGCGCCGCGCCGGGGTATTGAAGTAGAGGTCGGCGACCTCGACGACGGTGCCGGCGGCAAGGGCCGCCGGCTCGGCGGCATCGTTGGCGGTGCGGATGCGCCAGGCATGGGCGTCTTCGCCAACCCGGCTGGTCAGCGTCAGGCGCGCCACGGCGGCAATCGAGGCCAGGGCCTCGCCGCGAAAGCCGAAGCTAGCGACGCGTTCCAGGTCCTCGAGGCTGGCGATCTTGCTGGTGGCATGGCGAGCCAGGGCCAGAGGCAGATCCTCGCGGGCGATGCCGCCGCCGTCGTCGGCGACGCGGATGAGGCGCACGCCGCCTTCCTCGATCTCCACTTCGATGCGGCCGGCGCCGGCGTCGAGGCTGTTCTCGAGCAGTTCCTTGAGCACCGAGGCGGGCCGCTCGACGACTTCGCCGGCGGCGATCTGGCTGATCAGGAGCTCCGGCAGGGGGCGAATGGCGTGATGAGCGGGCATCGGCAAATTATAGCGGCCGAACCCGGCGCCACCGGCCTCGGGTAAACTGGCGGCCGTTCGTTCCGCTCCCCGCCATGGAATTCATCGGCCAATTCATCGACATCGTCCTGCACCTGGACGTCCATCTTACCCAGTTGCTGCAGCAGTACGGGGCGTGGGTCTATGGCATCCTGTTCGTCATCGTCTTCTGCGAGACGGGGCTGGTCGTGACACCCTTCCTGCCAGGAGACTCGCTGCTGTTCGTCGCCGGCACCGTGGCGGCGAGCGGCGCCGGCCTGGAGATCGGGCCGCTGACCGGGGTGCTGCTGGCGGCGGCGGTGATCGGCGACAACACCAACTACTGGATCGGCCGCTGGGCGGGAAAGCGCATCCTGCACTGGGGCAACGGCCGCCTGATCAACCGCGCCGCGTTCGACCGGACCCATGCCTTCTACGAGCGGCACGGTGGCAAGACCCTGGCCATCGGCCGCTTCATGCCGCTGGTGCGGACCTTCGCCCCGTTCGTGGCCGGCATGGCGCGCATGACGTATCCGCGCTTTTTCGTCTTCGATTGCGGCGGCGGTGTCGCCTGGATATTCTCGCTCTGCCTCGCCGGCTATTGGTTCGGCAACCTGCCGGCGGTACGCGGCAACCTGTCCCTGGTGATAATCGGCATCGTCGCCGTATCGCTTATTCCGGTCGCCATCGGCTGGCTCAGGCGGAATCGCCAGGTCGGGGAGCCCTGAAATGCCGGCAAGAGCGAACCTCGTGCTGCTGCTGGGACTGGCGGCCTGCGCCGCGGCGCCCCAGGGCGGCGGCCGTCCGGGGCAGCCGGCGAGTCCCGGATTTTCCGCCGGACAACTGGCCAAGACCGACATCGACCGCGTCGCCGAGACGCATCGCCGTGGCGCCTTCGCCAGCCTGCGGCTGATCGCCGAGAAGCTTTACCGGCGCAACCCCAGGGAATGGAAGCGCGGCGGCGGCCCTGGCGCGGAGGCGGCCGTCGATCGACTGTTCGACGACAAGGCGGCCTGGCGCTTCGCCGAGTTCGGCGAGCGGCGCGGCGTCGCCGTGCTGCCGCTGGCCTTCCGCGACGATTATGCCGGCGACCGGGTCTTCGCCCTCGTCGCCGGCCTCGGCGGCATGATGCACATGGCATTCAACGACAAGAGCGAGTTCTTCGTCCTCGACGATCTCGACCCGCAAAAGCTCTTCAACGCCGCCCGCAATGTCGAAATCGCCGTCTGGAAGCTGTCCCAGGCCCGCGACGCGGACGGTGCCCCGTACCTGCTGTCGAACGAGATTACCGCCGACCAGCAGCTGCGCAACCTCAGCTTCGAGCGCGAGTTCGGCAAGATCATCGGCAACCTCGACACCCTCTCGGCGATCATCGCCGACAAGTCGCAGCGCACCATCGTCAGGGTGCTGCAGAGCCTCGCCACCGCAGTGTTCCTGCCGGTGCCGGGACGATGAAGTCTTATGTCATCCTCATTTCCGGACGCGGCAGCAACATGTGTGCGCTGCTCGATGCCAACCTGCCCGGACGCTGTGCGGCGGTCATCAGCAACCGACCGGAAGCCGCCGGCCTGGATTTCGCGCGCAGCCGCGACATCGCCACCGAAGTCGTCGATCATCGCGCCGGTGGCGGCCGGGTGGCCTTCGACGCGGCGCTGGCCGCCGCCATCGACCGGCATCGGCCCGACCTCGTGCTGCTGGCCGGCTTCATGCGCATCCTCGGCGACGATCTGGTGGTCCGCTATGCCAACCGCATGCTGAATATCCATCCCTCGCTGCTGCCGGCCTTTCCCGGCATCGACACCCACGCCCGGGCCCTGGCCGCCGGCGCGCGCATCCACGGCTGCAGCGTCCATTTCGTGATCCCGTCCCTCGATGCCGGGCCCATCGTCGCCCAGGCGGCGGTGCCGGTCTGGCCGACGGACAACGCCGCGACGCTGGCGGCCCGCGTGCTCGAGCAGGAGCACCGGCTCTATCCGCGGGCCGCGCGCTGGTTCCTCGAGGGGCTCTTATCCATGGCCGACGACGGCCGGGTCCGGCTCGCCGGCGAGCGGCCGGTATCGGGGGTCCTCGACGTGCCGGGCAGCTGACATGACAACGACACGGATCACGCCGCGAACGCTCGATGCCGCCGCCGAGGTGCTGCGGCAGCTGCTCGTTTTCGCGGCGCCGGCCGACGCCACGCTGTCGCACTTCTTCCGCGGCCACCGCGAGCTGGGGCCACGCGAGCGCGCCGTCGTTGCCGAGGCCGCCTACGCTGTGCTGCGCCGCAAACGCCTGCTGGAACGCCTGTGCGGCGATGGCGCAAGCCCGAGACAGCTGATGCTGGCGGCACTGGTGCGCCTGCAGGGGATCAGCCAGCGCCAACTCGGCGACGCGCTGGGCGAGGGCGAAGCCGAATGGCTGGCCGCGCTCAAGGCGCAGGCCGAACCGCAATTGGCGCTTGCGGAACAGGCCGACCTCCCCGATTGGCTGGCGGAGCGCCTGCTGCAACTCCATTCGCCCGAGGCGCTGCTGGCTCTGGCGCGTGGCCTCAACCAGGAGGCGTCGCTCGACCTGCGCGTCAATTCCCTCAAGGCGTCGCGCGAGGAGGTCATGGGGCGCTTGACTGCCGAGGGCATCGATGCCGAACCCTGTCCCTATGCGCCGCTCGGGATTCGCCTCAAGAGCAAGCCGGCCCTGGCTCGGCATCCGCTTTATGTCGAGGGGCGAATCGAGGTGCAGGACGAAGGCAGCCAGCTGCTCGGCCACCTGCTCGATCCGAAACGCGGCGAGATGGTCGTCGATTTCTGCGCCGGCGCCGGCGGCAAGACCCTGCTCATCGGCGCCTTGATGCGCTCGACGGGACGGCTCTATGCCTTCGACGTGGCCGAGCGTCGCCTTGCCAAACTGAAGCCGCGGGTGGCGCGCTCGGGGCTTTCCAATGTTCATCCCGTCTGCATATCGGGGGAGAACGACGCGCGGATCAAGCGGCTGGCCGGCAAGATCGACCGGGTGCTCGTCGATGCGCCGTGCTCCGGGCTCGGCACGCTGCGCCGCAACCCGGACCTCAAGTGGCGGCAGAGTCCGGCGAGCGTGGCCGAGCTGGCCCGCAAGCAGACCGACATCCTCGCCTCCGCGGCACGCTTGTTGAAACCCGGCGGACGCCTCGTCTATGCAACGTGCAGCATCCTGCCCGAGGAGAACGACGAGGTCGTCGCCGCCTTTCTTGCCGGCCACCCGGATTTCCGCCTCCTCTCGGCGGCCGGGCTGCTGGCGGCGCAGGGAATCGCCCTCGACTGCGGCGAAGCGATGCGCCTGCTGCCGCACCTGCACGGCACCGACGGCTTCTATGCTTGCGTCATGGAGCGCGGCCGGTGAGGGCGCGGCTCTGGATGTTCGGCCTGATCGCGCTGCTGCCGGTGGCCGGGCCGGCGCGGGAGATGATGGCGGCGAGCGGCAGCGTCGAGGTGGCGTTCACCCCCTGGGACGACGCCGAGGGTGCCGTACTGCGGGCGGTGGCGGGCGCCCGCCAGGCGATCTTCGTCCAGGCCTTCCTGCTGACCAGCCGGCCGCTGGCGCGGGCCTTGCTGAAGGCTCATGAGCGCGGCGTCGCCGTCGCCGTGCTGGCCGACCGCGACATGGCGGAGAAGTCGGAAGGCAGCCAGTTGCCCGCGCTGGCGGCGGGCGGCATCCCGATTGCCCTCGAAGTGCGCTATGCCGCGGCCCACAACAAAGTCATATTGATCGATCCCGAGGCCCCGTCCTGCGCCGTGCTTACCGGCAGCTACAATTTTACGTTCTCGGCCCAGGCGCGCAACGCCGAGAACGTGCTGATCTTGCGCGGCAATGCCGCCTTGGCCGCAGCCTATCTGGCCAACTGGAAGCGGCACCGCGCCGATGCCGTGGCCTTTTCGCCGGCAGCTCCGGAGTCTCGCTGAGCATGGCCGGCGCCGAACTGCCCAGCCTGATCGTCGACCTCTGGGACGATCTGCAGCAGCCCGACATGCTCTGGCAGATCGCCGCGCTGGCCGGCTGCCTGCTGCCGGCCAGCCTGGCGGCCGGCCTGCTGCGCAGGCGCAAGGAGCCGCAGGGCCTCGGGCAACGGATCGGACAGGGCGGCCTCAAGCGCCTGCTGTTCCCGCTGCTGGCGCTGGCCCTGGTGGCGGTAGCGCGGCAAATGATGCGGCCCTGGCTCCACGTCAATCTGCTGTCGATCGCAATTCCCCTGCTGGGTTCGCTGGCGGGGATCCGCGCCGTGTTTTACATCCTGCGGGTAAGTTTCGCCCCGTCGGGCTGGCTGGCCGGCTTCGAGCGCAGTTTCGCGCTGCTGGTGTGGGCCGGCGTCGCCTTGCACATCACCGGCCTGCTGCCGCCGTTGATCGAGGCCCTGGACGGCATCGGCTTCCACGTCGGCCGGCAGCAGCTGACCGTCTGGCTGTTGCTGCAGGGTCTCGGCACGGTGATCGCGGCGATCCTCATGGCGCTCTGGGCCAGCAGCGTGATCGAGCGGCGGCTGGGCCGCGCCGGCGAACTCGACGGCAACCTGCGCGTGGTCTTCGTGCGCCTTTCCAAGGCGCTGCTGCTGGTGATCGCCGTCCTGATCGCGCTGCCGCTGGTCGGCATCGACCTGACGACGCTCTCGGTGTTCGGCGGCGCAGTGGGTGTCGGCCTGGGCTTCGGCCTGCAGAAGATCGCCAGCAATTACGTTTCGGGCTTCATCATCCTGCTCGACCGCTCGATTCGCATCGGCAATATGATTACGGTGGGCCAGGATCGCGGCCAAGTGACCAAGATCACGACGCGCTACACGGTGCTGAGGGGCCTGACCGGCGTCGAGGCCATCGTTCCGAACGAGGTTCTCGTCGGCACGGTGGTGCAGAACGAGTCCTATACCGACCCCAAGGTTCGCCTTGCCGTGCCAGTGCAGGTGGCCTATGGATCCGACGTCGAGCGGGCCATGGCCATCATGGAAGCGGCGGCGCGGCGACAAGCGAGAGTGTTGGCCGATCCGCCGCCCGGGGCCCTGTGCCTCGCCTTCGGCGATTCGGGAATCGAACTGGAAGTCGGCTTTTGGATCGACGATCCGGAGCAGGGCAGCGGGCTGGTCCGTTCGAACATCAATCTGGAGATCCTTCGCGAGTTTCGCACCGCCGGCATCGAAATCCCCTATCCGCAGAGGGAGATACGTCTGATCGGCGGCGCTGCGCAATAGTGTCGTCTTCGCGTAGAATCAACCGGGCCATATAGTGAAGGAATATGCATGGTCTCGGGAATGATCGCGCTGCCGTGGTGGGGTTATGTCATTGTCACGCTGGCGCTGACCCATGTGACGATCGCCGGCGTCACCATCTTCCTGCATCGCCACCAAGCCCACCGCGCCCTCGACCTGCATCCGGCGGTGGCGCACTTCTTCCGCCTGTGGCTTTGGCTGACCACTGGGATGGTGACCCGCGAGTGGGCCGCGATCCACCGTAAGCATCACGCCAAATGCGAGACGGCCGACGATCCGCACAGTCCGCAAGTGCTCGGCCTAAACCGCGTGCTCTGGGCCGGCGTCATCCTCTACGTCAAGGAGTCGCACAAGGCCGAGACGATGGAGCGCTACGGCCACGGCACACCGGACGACTGGCTCGAACGTCACATCTACACGCCGCTGCAGAAATTTGGCATCGTCCTAATGGCAGTGTTCGACGTCGCACTGTTCGGCATCTGGCCCGGGCTGCTGATGTGGGGCGTGCAGATGATCTGGATTCCCTTCTGGGCCGCGGGAGTCGTGAACGGCGTCGGACACTTCTGGGGCTATCGCAATTTCGCCACCAGCGATGCCAGCGCCAATATTCTTCCCTGGGGCATCCTGATCGGTGGCGAAGAACTGCACAACAACCACCATGCCTACGCGAGTTCGGCGAAGCTCTCCAGCAAGTGGTATGAATTCGACATCGGCTGGGCCTACATCCGCATTCTTCAGGCATTGCGCCTGGCCACGGTGAAGAAAGTGGCATCGCCGCCACGCCTGCGCGATGCGCCACCCCTGGTCGATGTCGAGACCCTCCAGGCGGTTCTTACACACCGCTACGATGTCCTGTCGCGCTATCTCCGCTCGCTGCGCCAGGTTGTCGCCGAGGAAGTTGCCAGACTGCAGATCGATGCCCGTCAGAGGCGCCTGCTCAAGCGCTGGGCGGATGCCGAAGCCGGCCTCACGCCTGTCGCGGAAGTGGTTTCGGTATTGGAGAAGAGTGAGCGCCTGTCCATCCTCTGTACGATGCGCGGAGAACTCGAAGCGATCTGGCAGCGGGGCACGTCCAGCCACGAGCAGCTGCTGGTGCAACTCCAGGACTGGATTCGCCGCGCCGAAGCCAGCGGCATCCGCCAGTTGGAAGAGTTCTCGCTCCGCCTGCGGCGATACGCGTCCTGAGACGCGCCTGCTGGAGCCAACAACAAAAAACCCGCCAAAGCGGGTTTTCTTGTCGCCTCACCGTCCATCGGCGAAGACGATTATTTCAACTTCGTTTCCTTGTAGGCGACGTGTTTGCGCGCCTTAGGATCGAACTTCATCAGTTCCATCTTTTCCGGTGTGGTGCGCTTGTTCTTCGTCGTCGTATAGAAATGACCGGTTCCGGCCGTCGATTCCAGCTTGATTTTTTCACGCGCGCCTTTGGCCATGATTTATCTCCCTAAGCCGTCCGGTTAAATCGCGCCGCGCCCGCGCAATTCGGCGAGGACGACATCGATACCCTTCTTGTCGATGGTCCGCAGGCCGGCGTTGGATACGCGCAGGCTCACCCAGCGGTTCTCGCTCTCTACCCAGAACCGGCGGTTGTGCAGGTTGGGCAGAAACCGACGCTTGGTCTTGTTGTTGGCGTGGGAAACGTTGTTCCCGACCATCGGGGCTTTCCCCGTCACTTGACAAACGCGCGACATGACGTGCTCCAGAAGTCCAATTCAGCAAAGCCGTGGATCATACCGGAAAAGCGTCAGGTGGAGCAAGCGCCCTGGGCCGGACTACAGCAGTCCGCGCTCGGCGAAGGACGTCACGGCGCTGCCGGCGATGACGAAATGGTCGTGAACCTTGACGTCGATCAGGGCCAGTGCCTGCTTTAGGGCCTGGGTCAGGGCCTCGTCGGCGCGTGAAGGCTCGGCGACTCCCGAGGGGTGGTTGTGAGCGAATAGCACGGCGGCCGCGTTGTTGGCCAAGCCGCGCTTGACGACTTCGCGCGGATATACGGATGTCTGCGACAGGGTGCCGCGAAACAACTCCTCGTAGGCGATCAGGCGGTTCTGCGAATCGAGCCAGAGCGCGCCGAAGACTTCGTGCGGCAGACAGGCGAGCTTGAGCCTCAGCCAGTCGCGCACGGCCTGCGGCGAGCCGAGCAGATCGCGGGCGGCCATGCCGGTGCGCAGGGCGCGTCGAGCTAATTCGAGGGTTGCCGATAGTTGCGCCGCCTTGGCCGGGCCGATGCCCGGCAGTTTGGCCAGGTCCTCCGGTGCTGCAGAGGCGAGCCGGCCGATGTCGCCGTCGAAGCGATGCAGCAGCGCGCGGGCGAGGTCTACTGCGCTCTGCCCCTTCACGCCGACGCGCAGGAAAATAGCCAGCAACTCGGCGTCGGCCAAGGCAGCCGGGCCGTGGCGATGCAGGCGTTCGCGGGGCCGGTCGTCAGCAGGCCAGTCTTTGATGGTCATGAATGGCGGTAAAATGAAATTTTTCCAGCATTCTACCGTCATGGCTGAGATTTCCGCCAAGCGTATCGTCCTCGGCATCACCGGCGGCATCGCCGCATACAAGTCGGCGGAACTGGTGCGCCTGCTGGTGCAGGCGGGGACGCATGTCGACGTGGTATTGACCGAGGCCGCGGCACACTTCGTGGGTGCGGCCACGTTTCAGGCCTTGAGCGGACATCCGGTGTGGCTGTGGTCCGATTTATGGCATGGGCGCCCGGACAATGGCATGGCCCATATCGACCTGTCGCGCGTTGCCGATGCCATCCTGGTCGCTCCGGCAAGCGCGGATTTCCTCGCTAAGCTGGCTCAGGGACGTGCCGACGACTTGCTGTCGACGCTGTGCCTCGCCCGCACTTGCCCTTTGCTGGTGGCCCCGGCGATGAACCTGCAAATGTGGCAGAACCCGGCGACGCAGCGCAATGTGGCGCAGCTCGCTGCCGACGGCGTGTTCCGCTTGGGGCCCGATGCCGGCGAGCAGGCCTGCGGCGAAACCGGCGCAGGGCGCATGCTCGAAGCCGAAGCGCTGTTCGACGAGCTGACGGCCTTCTTCCAGCCGAAGCTGTTGGCCGGGCGCCGGGCGTTGATAACCGCCGGGCCGACATTTGAGGCGATCGACCCGGTGCGCGGCGTGACCAACGCTAGTTCCGGGCGGATGGGATTTGCGCTCGCCAGGGCTTGTGCCGAGGCCGGCGCCGCGGTGACGCTGGTCGCCGGGCCGGTCAGCCTGGTGACCCCGCGCGCCGTAACGCGGATCGACGTGACCAGCGCGTTGGACATGCGGGCGGCGGTCTTCGCACAGTTGGCGGGCTGCGATCTGTTCATCGGCGTGGCGGCGGTCGCCGATTACCGGCCGGAGCAGCGTGCCGCGGACAAGATCAAGAAATCACAGGGCCCGCTGACGCTGAACATGGTGCCCAATCCGGACATTCTCGCCGAGGTTGCGGCGCTTAGGAAAGCGCCGTTCTGTGTCGGATTTGCGGCGGAGAGCGGCAATCTCGATGAATATGCCGATGGCAAGCGCCGGGCGAAAAACTTGCCACTAGTGGTCGGCAACCTCATCGCCGACGGTCTGGGCGGCGACACGAATCGGGTAACGCTGTTCGATGCCGCTGGTTGTCACCCGCTCCCACAAGCCGACAAACTGACGGTCGCCAGAACCATAGTGGCCCATATCGCCGCCCTGATGCTTGCTCCCTGACATGCATTGTATCGACGTCCGAATCCTCGACCCGCGGTTAAGGAATAATCCGCCGCATTACGCGACGCCGGGCGCGGCCGGGCTCGACCTGCGCGCCTGCATCGAGGCGCCGATGAAACTGCATCCGGGCGATACGATCCTTGTGCCGACTGGCATGGCCATCCATCTTGCCGATCCGGGGCTGGCGGCGCTGATTCTGCCGCGCTCCGGGCTCGGTCACAAGCACGGCATCGTGCTTGGCAACTTGGTGGGCCTCATCGATTCCGACTACCAGGGCGAGATTTTCGTCTCCACCTGGAACCGCGGTAAGGAAACCTTCACCCTGAATCCACTCGATCGCTTGGCCCAGCTCATGGTTGTGCCGGTGCTCCAGGTCGGCTTCAACTTCGTCGACGAGTTCGACGCCAGCCATCGCGGCCAAGGTGGCTTCGGCAGCACCGGCCACGCGTAGCCGCAAAAGAAAAGGCCCGCCATCGCCGATGGCGGGCCGTGGAGTTGCGCCAAGCGGCGCTCAGGTCGGCATCTCGGTCAGGATATTGCGCAGCCAGCTTTCGGCATAGATGGCCTCGAGTTTCGTCGCCGAGAAGTCGGCCGGCGAGACGCCGCCCGAATTGGGCACGGCGACGATCTTTCCCTCGGCGACTTTGTAAACCCCGGCGACGCTGATCGCTTCCTCGCCGGCGAGGTAGCTGTGGAAGGTATTGATGCCCGACATCTCGATGGTCTCGCGACCGATCATCAGCGCCACGACATTGGTGGCGCAGACCTTGGCCTGCGAATTGGCCGAGTAGCCGGACTTCGGCGTGGCGCCGGCGATGCAGGCGCGCCGATGACATCGCTGTCCTTCTGCTTGACGGACTCGAAGGTGGTCGGAGATCGAAGGTGACGATCCAAAGAAAGAAGCGGCACCATCCGGCGCCGCCCCTTCTCGCGAGCGCCGCAGGCTCAACCGACGCGATGCGCGCCGACGTCGATTCGAATCACCGGGCGGTCGAGCAGCGCGGCGACGGCACGACAGTACTGCCGTGACATTCGCCTCTTTCCGCGAAGCGCTTTTCACCTCCATACTTGGCTACGCCGAGTACCTTGTCGAGCATCAGGATCTTGCCCACCGGATTCGTCGGAGTGCAGTCGAGAACAAGCCATTCATCGTCGAACCAAACAACGGCTGCCACCCGGCCGAGTGCGACGACTTCCGCCTCGGTGACTACGAATTCATATTGGCTGCCGCTGCCAAAGGCCACGATGATACGACTGGGTGTAGGTCTACCATTGACAATGAAATCAATGACATAGGCATATTGAGGTGAGCATGCCAGACAAATGTGGTCTGAGCGCGGTGTTTGGTGGACCAGCCTCGTGATACAAGGCGGTTGAATTTACGAGAGACGACC
>WNGH01005720.1_pt1 | contig 11831 bp, 12 predicted proteins | sample 5400631 | NCBI WGS metagenome assembly WNGH01 (sample SAMN13153373, study PRJNA577476) | soil metagenome | isolation source: 115 cm soil or saprolite under Garry oak tree replicate 1 | place: USA:California | collected 2016-06-15 | reverse complement strand
AGGAACATATGTAATTCATGAGCTTAGGGAGATTACTTGACGTTTACGTAAACGTCAACTTTGCGTAAAATAGGCGCCTAACCGCGTTTCAGCTGCTTTTTTACGCGCTTCTCGAAAGTATGGATCTCGGCTAGCTGGGCTTCGATGTCGGCGCGCTGCTGCAGCAGGCCCGAGCGGTGCGATTCGAGCACGGCGAGGAAGCGCTCGAGCTGCGGCCGCTCGTCGCGCCCGGGCTCGTACATGTCGATCAGCTCCTTGATCTCGGCGAGCGAGAGGCCGAGCCGCTTGCCGCGCAGGGTGAGCTTGAGCCGGGTCTTGTCGCGCGGCGTGTACACTCGGCGCTGGCCTTCGCGCCGCGGCGAGATGAGCCCCTGGTCCTCGTAGAAGCGGATCGCGCGCGGCGTGACGTCGAACTCGCGCGCCAGGTCGCTGATCGAAAACTCGGTGCGCTCCGTTTCCTCGATCTGCATGGCGGCTCGCGACTGATTCTAGCGGAATGTCTTCCCTGTCTTCTTCCCTGGAGTATCCCTATCCCGGCACCCCGGCGCCCGGCGCCACCCTCGAGGTCGCCCCTGGCGTGCGCTGGCTCAGCATGCCGCTGCCGTTCCAGCTCGACCATATCAACCTGTGGCTGATCGGTGACTCGATCATCGACACGGGAATCGGCGATGAACGCACGCGCGCCCTGTGGGAAGAGGTTTTTAAAGCAACCAATTCACAGGTAAGGCGAGTCATCCTGACGCACTACCATCCTGACCACGCCGGCAACGCGGCCTGGCTCTGCAGCCGATTCGGCGCCGAGCTCTGGACGACTCAGGGGGAATACCTGACGGCGCACGCGGTGCGCTCCTCAAGCGCGGGCTACACCACCGAGGCTGTGCTGAATGTCTTCCGCAAAAACGGCCTCGACGCGGAGCGCTCCGCCGGGATGGCGGGACGCGGCAACCGCTACGCCGAGCTGGTGCCCGAATTCCCGTTTTCCTACCGGCGCATCATCGAAGGCGACCGGGTGAAGATCGGCGCCCACGAATGGCGCGCCTTCATCGGGCACGGCCACGCTCCGGAGCACCTCTCGCTCTACTGCGAGGCACTCAACGTGGTGATCGCGGGCGATATGCTGCTTTCGACCATCTCGACCAACGTCAGCGTGTGGTCGATCGACCCCGAGGGCGATCCCTTGCGCCTGTTTCTCGAGTCGATCGCGCGCTACCGCGAGCTGCCCGCAGGCGTCCTGGTGCTGCCCTCGCATGGCAAGCCGTTCCGCGGCGCTCACGCGCGCGTGGCGCAGCTCGAGGCGCATCACCAAGATCGTCTGCAGGAGCTGAGCAAGGCACTGCGGGAGAAACCCCGCAGCGCGGGCGATCTCCTCGGCGTGCTGTTTCGCCGTCCGCTCGACGCCCATCAGACTTTCTTCGCGATGGGCGAGGCGATAGCCCACCTGCACTACCTGTACTACGCCGGCAGCGCAAAGCGCGCGAGCGGTGCTGATGGCATCATGCGCTATGCAGCCAGCTGACCCGAGCGAGTCCGCAGAGCTCGCCAAAGTGTGCCAATCGGTCGCCGAGCGCTCCTCCAGGATCCTCGGCGAATTCGCCCAGAAGCAGGCCGAGGGGCTTTCCTCCGCCGTGCGCGACGAGATGGGCATCGCCAAGGCGTTCATGGACCTGTACGCGCGCATGGCGGCCGACCCGAGCGTCATGGCCACGCTTTCGCTGAGCCTGTGGGGCGATTACCTGCGGCTCTGGCAATCGAGCTGGATGAAGCTCTTCGGTGTGCAGACCCAGCCGGTCGCCGAGCCGGCCAACGGCGACTACCGCTTCAAGGACGAGGACTGGTCTGCGAACTTCCTGTTCGACGTCATCAAGCAGTCCTACCTGATCTCGGCGCGCCGCATCCAGCAGGCCGTGTCGAGCATCGCGGGGCTTCCCGAGGAGTCGGAGAAGAAGGTGGCCTTCTTCACCCGCCAGTACGTCGATGCGCTCTCGCCGTCGAATTTTCTGCTGACCAACCCGCAGGTGCTGCGCGAGACGCTCGCGAGCGGCGGCCAGAACCTGGTGCGCGGGCTGAACAACCTGCTCGCCGACATCGAGAAAGGCGGCGGGCAGCTGCGCATCTCGATGACCGACGAGAGCGCGTTCAAGCTCGGGCAGAACGTCGCCACCACCCCGGGCAAGGTCGTCTACCAGAACGACTTGATGCAGCTCATCCAGTACCAGCCGAGGACCGCCGAGGTATTCAAGCGGCCGCTGGTCATCATCCCGCCGTGGATCAACAAGTACTACATCCTCGATCTGCGCGAGAAGAACTCGTTCATCCGCTGGGCGCTCGAGCAGGGCCACACGGTATTCGTGATCTCGTGGGTGAACCCGGACGCGCGCCTCGCCGGCAAGGGCTTCGAGGACTACATGCTCGAAGGCCCGCTCGCGGCGCTCGACGCGGTGGAGAAGGCCACCGGCGAGCGCGAGGTGAATTTCATCGGCTATTGCCTGGGAGGCACGCTCCTTGGCGCGACGCTGGGTTACCTCGAAAATAAAAAAGAAAATCGCGTCAAAAGCGCCACGTTCTTCGTCAGCCTGCTCGACTTCTCGCAGCCCGGCGAGCTCGGCGTGTTCATCGACGAGGCGCAGGTGGCGAACCTCGAGCGCAAGATGAACCAGCGCGGCTACCTCGAAGGCTCGGAGATGGCGAGCACCTTCAACCTGCTGCGCGCCAACGACCTGGTGTGGTCGTTCGTGGTGAACAACTATCTCCTCGGCAAGGACCCGTTCCCGTTCGACCTGCTGTACTGGAACGCCGATTCGACGCGCATGCCGGCGCGCATGCACAGCTTCTATCTGCGCAACATGTACATCAAGAACCTGATGGGCCAGCCCGGCGGTATCACGCTCGCCGGCGTGCCGATCGACCTTTCAAAGGTGCGGTTGCCGTGCTACTTCGTCTCGACCGTCGAGGACCACATTGCGCCGTGGAAGACGACCTACCGGGGCGCGCGCTACCTCGGCGCAGCGGTGCGGGGGGCGGTTCGCTTTGTCCTCGGCGGCTCGGGCCATATCGCCGGCATCGTCAACCCGCCTGCGGCGAAGAAGTACCACTACTGGACCAACGACTCCCTGCCGGAGACGCCCGAGGCATGGTTCGAGGGCGCGACCCAGCATCCGGGCTCGTGGTGGGAGGACTGGCAGGCATGGATCGCGCGGCTGAACGCCGACGCTCCGAGAGTCGCGGCGCGCGTGCCGGGGGAGGGGGACCTGAAGGGGCTGGAGGACGCGCCCGGCAGCTACGCCATGACGCGGCTGCCTGCGAAGCTTAAGTCCTAGGCTTGCGCGGTGCCCGCGCTGCCAGGCGGTCGAAAAGCCAGCCTGGCATTGCACGCAGCGCTACCGATACCAGCGCCATCTGCCAGGGAACGACCGCGAGGCGCGGGCGCCGGGCGATGGCACGCGCGATGCGGCGTGCTCCCTCGTCGGGAGGCAGAAGAAACGGCATGCGAAAGCGGTTGACGCGCGTCAGCGGGGTATCGATGTAGCCGGGGCAGATACAGACCACCGCGACGCCGCTGCCATGCATTTCGGTGCGCAGGCTCTCCAGCCAGGTGATAGCGGCCGATTTCGAGGCGCTGTAGGCGCCATTGCCCGCCAGCCCGCGGAAGCCCGCGACGCTGGCGATGCCGGCAAGCGTGCCGTGGCCCGCCGTGCGCATCGCGGGCGCAAACGCGGCGAGGGTTGCGGCAAGCCCTGTGACGTTGACTTCGAGCACGCGCCGCAGGCTCGCTATGTCGCGAATCTCCTCACCGCGGGTCCCGGCGGATACGCCGGCGTTCGCGATGACCAGATCCGGCGGACCGTGGCGAGCAATGAAATCCTGGGCGGTGGCGGCAAGCGCCTGCTCGTCGGTCACGTCGACTTGATAGCGGGTGATGGTGCCAGGCAGGCTCAGGCTGACCGGTCGCCGGGCAATCAAGCCCAGAACCGTGTCCGGCGAGGCGTAGTGCCGCGCAAGCGCTTCGCCGATGCCCGAGGAAGCGCCTGTGATGACGATTCTTATTTCTTCTTCCTGACCATGTCGACCAGGTAGTCGACCGTGTCGAGCAGGCCTGTTTGCGAGCGGCCCTGGTCCGCGCTCACGGTATAGCGCCCCTGTACCGCCATGGCCGGCGTGCCGTCGATCCTGTAGGACAGGGTGAGCTGCGTGGCGCGGCGCAGCTTGCTCTGCACCCCGAATGACTTCATCGTGTCGTGGAACCTGCGCGGCTCGATGCCATTCTTCTCGAGCCACTCGTTGAGCGCCGGGAGGCTGTCGGTGCGCAGGTGGTCGCGGTGGATGGCGTCGAAAAACGGGCGGTGCAGCTTGTCGATCACGCCGAGCGCCTCGAAGCTGTAGTAGATCGCCGCGTCGTGTCCCCAGCGCTCGTTGAACACCGCCGGCACGCGCCGGAATTGCGCGTCGGGCGGCAGCTTCTTGAGCCAGCTCTCGATGAACGGCTCCAGGTTGTAGCAGTGCGGGCAGCCGTACCAGAAGAACTCGATCACCTCGATCTTGCCCTGGGTCTCGACCGGCTGAGCGGGCTTCAGCTCCGTATAGGCGAATTGCGGTTGCGCGAGCGCTGGGCCTGCGGCGAGGCACGGGGCTGCGAGCAAGGCGAGAAAAAATCGCATCATGTCCTTTCCTAGTGCGGCTCCTTGATCTTCACCAGGCTCGCGTCGATGCCGTTCTGCGCCAGCTGCTGGCGCACGCGGTTGATCTCCTCGACCTTGGTATACGGCCCCATGCGCACGCGGTACCAGGTGCCCTTGTCAGGCAGATTCGCCGGCTCGACGCTCGACTCGAAACCCAGGATCGCGAGCCGCGCCTTCTGGTTGTCGGCGTCGGCCGGGTTCTGGAACGAGCCCGCCTGGATGAAATAAACGTCCTTCGGCGCATCCTGTTGACTGCGCGCCGTGCGCATGCGCTCGCGCAGCTCGCGCTCGGTGACCGGCTCCTCTGCCCCGGGCAGGATCTTGTAGAAGTCGAATCTCGGCTTCTCGGGCGTGGCGACCGACGCCGCGGCGCTCTGCGGCAGGCCGGCGATCGCCGGCGCCTTCGCGCCCGCGTCCTTCTCCGCCTGCTTCTTCGCGGTAACGAAGGGGATCGGTGTGCGGTTGAGGTAGAAGGCGATGGCGAGCGACACGGCCAGGCCGATGGCCACGCCGGTGAACAGGCCGAACAGGAAGCCGCCTGCCGCGCGCTTGCGCGTGGCGGAAACGGTCCTCGTTCCTTGCATCACATCTTCTCCGGAGCGCTGACGCCTAGGAGCGACAGCCCGTTGGCGAGCGTTTGGCGCACTGCCGCGCACAGCGCAAGACGCGCCGCGCGCAGGGCCTCGTCTTCGACGAGGATGCGCTCGGCATTATAGTAGCTGTGGAACTCAGCCGCGAGTTCGCGCAGGTAGAACGCGACCGAATGAGGCGCAACCTCGCGCGCCGCCTCGGTGACGACCTCAGGAAACTCGCCGAGCCGCTGCACCAGTGCCATTTCTTTTTCGCTTTTCAGAGGATCAAGCGCTGCTTCCTTCAGCCCCCGGATCCCCGAAGACATTGATTGCGAAAACACGCTGCAGACACGCGCGTGCGCGTACTGCACGTAATACACCGGGTTCTCGTCGGTCTTTTCGAGCGCCAGGTCGACGTCGAACACGAACTCGGAATCGGCCTTGCGCGAAACCAGGAAAAAGCGCACTGCGTCGCGGCCCACCCAGTCGATCAGGTCGCGCACGGTGACGTACGAGCCTGCACGCTTGGAAATCTTCACTTCCTCGCCGCCGCGCATCACCTTCACCAGGCTGTGCAGCACGTAGTCGGGATAGCCCGGCGGGATGCCGATGCCGAGCGCCTGCAGCCCGGCGCGCACGCGCGTGATCGTGCTGTGGTGATCGGTGCCCTGCACGTTGATGACCTTGCGGAAGCCGCGCTGCCACTTGCCGAGGTGATAGGCGACGTCCGGCACGAAGTAGGTGTAGCTGCCGTCCGATTTGCGCACCACCCGGTCCTTGTCGTCGCCGTAGTCGGTGGTGCGCAGCCAGAGCGCGCCGTCCTTCTCGTAGGTCTTGCCGCTCGCGACGAGCGCCTTGACCACCTGCTCGACCTTGCCCTCGGTGTAGAGGCTGGATTCGAGGCAGTAGACGTCGAACCGAACGCCGAAAGCCTGCAGATCGGCGTCCTGCTCTTTGCGCAGGCAAGCCACGGCGAAGCGGCGTATCGCGTCCAGGTTTTCGACGCTGTTTTTCGCCACCACAAAATCGCGAGCGATTTCTTCGACGTATTCGCCGTTGTAGCCTTCTTCGGGCCAGCCGGGAGCGCCTGGCTTCAACCCCCTCGCACGCGCCTGCACGGACAGCGCGAGCTTGTCGATCTGGGCCCCGGCGTCGTTGTAGTAAAACTCGCGCGTGACCGCATGGCCCTGCCACTCCAGCAAGGTCGCGATCGCATCGCCGAGCGCCGCCTGGCGGCCGTGGCCGACGTGCAGGGGGCCGGTCGGATTCGCCGAGACGAACTCGACCTGGATCTTCTGCGGCTGCGCGGTGCGTGCGCGGCCGAAGTCACTTCCCTGCTTGAGAGCATCTTGAATGGGCTGCAGCCGAAAGGCAGGGCTTAGACGAACATTCAGAAAGCCCGGCCCCGCGATCGAAACGCCAGCCGCAGTGGTGATGCCGCTGGCGACGAGCGCCTGGGTGCTGACATGCGCCAGCTCCTCTGCAATCTCCCGCGGCTTGCGCCCGATTTTCTTCGACAGCTGGAGCGCAACGTTAGTCGACAGATCACCGTGCTCCGGATTCCTGGGCCGCTCGATGTGCACATCGACTGCGGCGCCAGGGGCCACCTTGCGCACGCCCTCTTCGAGAATGCTCTTGAACACGTCTTTCGGATCGAGCATCAGTCGAATTCTATGGGATCGACATCGAGGTGCCAGCGCACCCCGCGCGGGGAATCGGCAAACAGCCTTTGGCTCAAGTGCGACAAATAGTCCTGCAAAGCCGGGCGCGAGGACGATTGCATCACCAGTTGCGCGCGCTCGAAGCCGGCGCGGCGGGTGATGACGTGCGCCACGGGGTCGTAGACGTGCACTTCGGCAGGGGGCTCCAGAGCCGAGGCGGCGGCGCGCAGGAAGGCGAGCGCGCGCTCGAGCTTCGGCGCCTCGGCGCGCAGCGCCGCCTCGAACACGAACGGCGGAAAGCCGGTGGCGCGGCGCTCGTCGAGCTGCGAATCGGCGAATCCCGCAAAGTCGTGCCGCGCGAGCGCGGCGAACAGCGGGTGCTCCGGGTAACGGGTCTGCACCAGCACTTCGCCCGGACGGCTGCGCCGACCCGCGCGCCCGGCGACCTGCGCGAGCACCGCGAACAGCCGCTCCGGCGCGCGATAATCGGTCGAGAGCAGCGCGCTGTCGGCATTCAGCACCGCGACGCAGGTGAGACCCGGGAAGTCGTGGCCCTTGGCGAGCAGCTGCGTGCCGACGAGGATGTCGGCTTCGCCGCGCTGGATGCCTTCGAGCGTGCGCGAGAGCTCGGCGCGCCGCCGCGCGCTGTCGCGGTCGATGCGCACGATGCGCGCCGCGGGAAAGCACCGCTCGAGCGTCTCCTCGACGCGTTGCGTGCCGCGGCCCATGGGCTTGAGGTCGACGTTGCCGCAGGTCGGACAGGCGCGCGGCACGGCCTGCTCGGCGCCGCAATGGTGGCAGCGCAGGCTGCCTTTGCGAGCTTTCCAGGCGGCCCCGGCGGCGTGCAGCACTAGGCGCGCGGTGCAGCGCGCGCAGCCCGCCGTCCAGCCGCAGGCCTCGCAGGCGAGCACCGGCGCGTAGCCGCGGCGGTTGATGAACACCAGGCTTTGCTCGCCGCGCGCCAGCCGCTCCGCAATTGAATGCAGTGTTTGTTTTGAGAAACCGTCCTCGGCAGGATCGAGGCGAAGATCAACGCTGCGCACCGTCGGCAGCCGCGCGCCGGGCGCCGCGCGTTCAGGCAGCTCGAGCCGCTCGTAGCGCTTCTGGTGCCAGTTATGCCAGCTCTCCAGCGAGGGGGTGGCGGTGCCGAGCACCACCGGGCAGCCGGCGAGCTTCGCGCGGTACACCGCGACGTCGCGCGCCGAGTAGCGCAGCCCCTCCTGCTGCTTGAAAGAGCTGTCGTGCTCCTCGTCGACCACGATGAGAGCGAGCTTCGGCAGCGGCGCGAGCACCGCGAGCCGCGTGCCCAGCACGATGCCTGCCTCGGCGCGCGCGGCGGCGAGCCAGGCCGAGGTGCGCGCCACGTCCTCGAGGCCGCTGTGCAGCAGCGCGGCCGCGGCCCCGGCAAATGCCTCGCGAAAACGCGCCTCGAGCTGCGGCGTGAGGCTGATCTCGGGCACCAGCACCAGCGCCTGGCCGCCGCGCTCCAGCACCTTGGCGACAAGATGCAGATACACCTCGGTCTTGCCGCTACCCGTCACGCCGTGCAGCAGCCAGGCGTGGAAGCGCCCGAGCGAGCCCGCGACGCTGTCGACGGCGCGCGCCTGGTCATCGCTCAGCACATGGCGCGGGGTGAACCGCGGCAAAGCGCTGTCCGCGCCGTGACCCAATAGCTTGCGCGGCAGAGGTCGCACCGAGCGCAGGCGCGGCGGCAGCGCGCCGATCACGGTTTCGCCGTAGGGCCGCTGGTAGTAGCCGGCAAGAAAGCGCATCAGCTCGAGCCAATCCGCGGGCAGGCGAGGCGCGTCGTTGCGCAGCGCGATGATCGGCTTGATGCGTTCCGCCGGCAGCTCGCTCGGTGCAGCGGCTTCGACCACCATGCCGAGGCGCTGCCGGGAACCGAGTTGCACCGTGACGCGATCCCCCGGCGCGAGCTCGCCGGAATCCGGCGCCGCATAATCGAACAGCTTCGGGAGCGGTACGTCGAGCGCTACCCGGACACAGGAAATATTCCGCCTCGGCAAGGACTTAGAGTTTGTGGATAATTCTGTGGGTAAGCGCTTCATACGCACGTAACCTGTTTTCCGTGACGCAGTCTCGCATTCCGATCTACTGGTCAATCAGAGCGTTTTCCCAGTCTTTTTAAATACTTGGAATCTGCTTCATAGGGAGACCGCAGGCCGTAGGGAAATCCCCACCTGGGACGGCCATTTGTGCATAAGTCAGGCGCGGGCGCCGGTGGCGGCCCTCAGGCGTCTGCTGTAAGTGCGTACTTCGTCTACCAAGGCTGAAACGGACTCCACCGGTGTTTGCGGGAGAAGGCCGTGGCCAAGATTGAAAACATGTCCGCCACCGACGCCGAAACGATCGATGACCGCGCGCGCCGCTTCGCGTACGCGCTCTGGAGGCGCGAATAACGCTGCGGGATCCAGATTTCCCTGCAGGGCGACGCGCCCGGCGGCGAGCCTTCGCGCTTCGCGCGCATCAGTCATCCAGTCGAGCCCGACAGCGTCGCAGCCGCTTTGCATCATCGCCGTAAGCCACGCACTGCCGCCCTTGGTGAAGAAAATGCTCGGCACGCGCACGCCATCGCGTTGCCTTGTCAGTTTTTCGAAGACCTTCCTGCAATACGAAAGAGAAAATGTCTCGTAGTCCGGGTGCGCGAGCACCCCGCCCCAAGTGTCGAAGATCATCACCGCCTGCGCGCCCGCCTCGATCTGGGCGTTCAGGTAGTCAGTTACCGCCCGCGCATTGATGTCGAGGATCGCGTGCAGCAGCTCCGGCCGCGCATGGCGCATCGTTTTGAGCGTCCGCCAGTCGTCGCTGCCCGCGCCTTCCACCATGTAGCAGGCGAGCGTGAACGGGCTTCCCGAGAAGCCGATCAGCGGCACGCGGCCGTCCAGGGCACGCCGGATTTCGCGCACCGCGGCGAGCACGTAACCGAGCTCCGCGGTCGGGTCGGGCACTGAAAGTTTTTTTATGTCAGCTTCGTTTCGCAGCGGCCGCTCGAAGCGGGGACCTTCACCTTCCGTGAAGTGCAGCCCGAGGCCCATCGCGTCGGGGACCGTGAGAATGTCGGAAAACAGGATCGCCGCGTCGAGCGCAAAGCGCTCGAGCGGCTGCAGCGTCACCTCGGTGGCAAGCGCGGGGGTTTTCGCCAGCGCGAGAAAGCTGCCTGCCCGGGCGCGCGTGGCAGCGTATTCGGGCAAATAGCGGCCCGCCTGGCGCATCAGCCATACCGGCGTGTACTCGGTCTGCTGGCCGAGCAACGCGCGCAGCAGCGCGTCGTTCTTCAAGCCAGCTTTCGGGTGATGTAGTTCCATTCCGCCGGCGTCACTGGGGTGATCGACAGCCGGCTGCCGGGCCGCAGCAGCCACATCCGGGCGAGCGGTCTGAACGTTCGCATTTCTGCGAGAGAAAGCAGCCGGGTCCTGCGCAGCGCGCGCACGTCGACATTGAACCAGCGCGGCGCGGTTTTTTTCGACTTCGCGTCGTAGTACGGGCTCGAACGATCGAACTGCGAGGCATCGGGATAGGCCGCCGAGGCCACCTCGGCGATCCCGGCCACGCCGGGCTCGGCGCAGCTCGAGTGGTAGAAGAGCACCCCGTCGCCGACGCGCATCGCGTCGCGCATGAAGTTGCGCGCCTGGTAGTTGCGCACGCCGCTCCAGGGCGTGCGCCGGCCCGGCGCGGCGAGTGCGTCGTCGATCGAGCACTCGTCGGGCTCGCTCTTCATGAGCCAGTATCGCATCGGTGGAAAGGTGTTCCCCGCTTATGCCGGTGGGCTCGGCTCCCGAACCCTGGCTAAACAGGGTGGTCGCTTACCGGTCACATCAGGTTCGTCCGGCACGCAAGCGTGGGACGATCACAACAGTGACACTAGGGCCCGCAACCTGGGGAAGCTATCGGTTCGGAAATATTGAGCCCGGTCGTGCACAGCAGGGAACACGCTGTCTTTTAGAATAGTTTTTCTTGTTTTGCAATCGCCGCGTCGAGCTGCGATTCGAGCGCCGAGATGCGGCGCTTCGCCTGGCCGAGATCGAACCCCGAGCCGAGCCTGACGCTCAGCAGCTCGTGCGCGACGTTCAGCGCCGCCATCACCGCGATGCGCTCGGCGCCCAAGACCTTGCCGGCCTTGCGGATCTCGTTCATCTTGCGGTCGAGATAGGCCACCGCCTGCATCAGCGCCTCGCGCTCGCCGTCGGTGCACGCCACGCGGTAAGTGCGACCGAGCAGGTCGACTTCGATGGTCTTGGCGCCCTCGGCCATCGCTTGCGCGTCAGCCGGGCAGCCGGTTGAGGAGGCCTTCGAGCCGCGATTTCGCGCCGTCGATTTTCTCGTTCAGGCGCTTGGCGTCGTTCTGCGCGGCAAGCAGCTCCTTGCGCAACGTGAGGTTCTCGGCGCGCAGCCGCTCGCACAGCGATACGAACTGCGCGACCTTGGCTTCGAGCGAATTGAACTCCGCGTCCACGCGTCGAACTATGTTTCAAAATTCAAGCATCGTCAAGCAGTAAGCCGTGTTTTTGCATGTATTCCATCATCAGGGCCGGCGAATCCCCTTTATGATGGCGGCTCGCTATCCAGGTGTACGGGAAAGAGGTCCCAAGCCTCTACTGCCCCCGCAACGGTAGGCGAGAGAAGCATTCCGCAGATTTGGCCACTGCGCTCAGTCGGGCGCGGGAAGGCAGGAATGCTATGCCTCGCGAGTCCGGAGACCGGCCTGGAAGCCTTCGCAACCACTGAGGCGTCGGGGAAGACGCCGGGGAGGTTTCCATGCGTCACGCCATCGCCGGTTTCCTCGCCGGCTGCCTTATTACCAATTGTTTTGCTCAGGAGGACGCCGTCGTCATCACCGCGACGCGTTTCGAGGATTCGAAGCGCGACCTGCCCGTCGGCATCACCTTGATCACGGCCGACGATAT
>WNGH01005718.1_pt1 | contig 11833 bp, 6 predicted proteins | sample 5400631 | NCBI WGS metagenome assembly WNGH01 (sample SAMN13153373, study PRJNA577476) | soil metagenome | isolation source: 115 cm soil or saprolite under Garry oak tree replicate 1 | place: USA:California | collected 2016-06-15 | reverse complement strand
AACGCTGCCACATGAAAAACTCGCTGACGTCGGGCAAAGTCCGATTCACGGCTTGCACTGTTCGCTCGACCCATATTTGCTCACTCATGCTGTCCTGAAGCACAGCCTGCACCAGGCGATGCATAGAGAGCGTGTTCGTGCCTGAATTGCGGCGCACCAGGGAGAACCTGCGCAGTATGGCAACAGCTGCATCTAACAAAAAGGGATCGGTAGCCACTGGTTGCAGAGTAGGACCAAGCTCAATAGCTCCGTTGATGATGAGCTCCTCGGGGATGGCATCAGGATGTAGGAAGGCACAGAAGCGGAGTAGTTCTATAGCAGCGGGGCTGATTTTTTCGATTTTCTCAAGGGAGGAAGAAAAGGTGGCCGTGACGGGTGCTGGATGGTCAAAATCAAAGCCACCGCGCCTGTTGAGCAACTTCTTACGTCCGGTCTGATAGCTGTTGAGGTAGCTAGAGAGGTTACATCCAGTCTCTTCAATGTATGCCCCGGCCTGATCGAGCGCGAGGGGCAGACCATCGAGAACTTCAGCGATGGATTTCGCTCCCTGGCAATCAGCCGGCGAAGCATCTTGCAGGTTTGCATCCTGCGCCAATATCTTTGTGCGCCTTAGTAGAAACAGGGATCCCTCTTCCAATGTCATTTTTTCCAGATCGATACACTGCGCAATATTTCCTGTCGTTTGGGACCGTGTCGTCAGCAGGATATGGCCACGAACCGTTGCAGGAAGAAGCGTCTGTACGAGCCTGAGATCCTCGATGTTATCGATAATTAGCAACCACTTTGTGTTCTTCCTCAACCAGGACCGTACCGCTTCGGTGACATTGTGCTGCTCTTTCAGATTGAGTATGGTGGCGAGAGTTGCGATATCTGAAAGCATCTTCTCTCGCGTATCACCCCGTACCCAGAGAATGACCTCGTACTCGCTGTGGTAGCGATATACAAACTCAACCGCAATTTGCGTCTTTCCAATACCACCCAGTCCGCTCACGGCCTGTGTTCGGTTCGCCACCTTTCCTGAGCAGAAGATGTCATGCAGCAAGGTGAGTACCTGTGTGCGTCCCGTAAAGAACATGTTGCGGCGGTAGGGAACGTTCCAGAGCACAGACGAATCCTCCGGCGGAGTCGCCACGACAGGCATTGCGCGCGCTTTCACAGCAGCTACTGGTGAGCGAGATTGAGGTGTTTGTGAGGACATTGCGATGGTGTTCTGAGCATCGTCATCTGCCTGCTCTCCCTGACAAGCCTCTTGAAAAGCCAGGAAAAAGTCTGATACGCTCGCATAGCGCTCGCATGGGTTCTTGGCCAGAGCTTTCATTACTACTTCTTCAATTGCCGGGGAGAGGGACGGCACTTTCTCACGCATCGATGTGGGGACAGCACTTTCATGCTGACGAATAAGCTCCGCGATTGAACCAGTGAAAGGGCGAGTCCCACAGAGCCATTCGTAGACAACAATGCCTAACGCGTATTGATCGCTGGTCGGCAAGGGTTTGCCCTGAAATTGTTCAGGCGCCATGTAATGAGGGGTACCAAACTTGTCTTGCGTATTCGCGGCGCGTGACGTTGCATACACGACTGCAATACCAAAATCGCTGAGCCGAACATTGTTGTTTTCTTCCAGCAACATGTTCTCTGGCTTGACGTCGCGATGAATCACCTTGCGATCGTGAGCATACTGCAAGGCACCAGCAACCTGTTCGACATAAGGCAAAATTTCACGTGGTCGCAATCTGGTTCCTGTGGAGTAACGCTGCCGTAAAGTCATGGGCGCATAGTCCATTACAAGAAAAGGTGTACTGGTGCTCTCCTGTATACCATACTCTAAGACCCGTATAATGTGCGGATGTTTGAGATTGGCAATAGTTATGGCTTCTTGCCGGAACCTTTCCTCTTCATCATTTGACAGTTGTACCTGATGCAATACTTTGATAGCCGCTAGCGTTTTCAAATGCACATGTTCCCCAAGATACACCACTGCAAACCCACCTTTTCCCAGTTCACGCATTAGCCGATAATTTCCCAATTTCTTTCCAATAAGACTGTTCACCTGCAAACCCCTTCTTAAAACCTAGAATTTCTCTCATGTAAAGGGACAAAAACATATTCATTTAGATTTTTACTCGACCTAATAGTAGCCTTACCCATAATAACTGATGTATATGAATATAACAATGAAACCATACAGGAGTCCTAGAGGGTGCGTTGTCTTTCTCATCCCAATATGCTAGAATCAAGCTAGCAGAAACAGAACTATGCTATTGCCATATATGGTAAAATAGCCTCGTAGAGGCAAAGACGGAACGAGTAAGCCACCCGACCCTGTTGAAGAGAGTCCGCTCAGGGTGCAAGCGGATACAGGCGAGTCGTTGAATATCACTCTCGAGCTTCCCGGTTGAAGGGATAATACGCTGTAGGCCGGGCCGGAACCTTCCCGTTACCTTGAAGGAAAAACATCAAATGAGCGAGCCATCTTATCGTTTCGGAATACTATGGCTAAGCAGGGTGGTACCACGGGAGTTCCTCTCGTCCCTACAGTGGATGGGGGGCATTTTTTTGAGTTGTTCGTTTAGTTCAGGAGCATGCAAGATGCAAACAAAGCTGCTCTATCATGAAAATAGTTTCACGTATGAATGCAGCGCCAAAGTTGTCGCGGTTGACGGTGATGAGATCGCGCTCGATGCCACCGTGTTTTTTCCGGGCGGGGGCGGCCAGATGCCCGATCGCGGCACCATTACTTGGGATAATCGACAGCAAGAAGCCAGCGTGATCGCCTTAAACAAGCGCGACGATGTGGTCTGGCATACACTTGATCGCCTGCCGCCGCCCATAGGCACCGAAGTTGTTGGAACCATCGATTGGGAGTTCCGCTACCAGATGATGCGGACGCATACCGCGCTGCACATCCTCTGCGGCACCATCTGGAAGGAGTTCGGCGTCCAGGTCACCGGGGGACAGATGTACCCAGATAAGGCCCGCATGGACTTCGCAATGGAGAATCTCAACAAGGAGCGCATCGCCTCCATCGAAGAGAAGGTGAACGAGGCGGTAGAGGCGGATTACCCGATTCGCGTCTATACGCTGCCGCGAGAAAAAGCGTTTGCCATACCGGACCTGATTCGCACAAAGATTAACCTGCTCCCGCCGGGCATCGAGGATGTGCGTATCGTTGAAATCGTCGGATTAGACCTGCAGGCCGACGGTGGGACACACGTCAACCATACCAAAGAAGTGCGCGGCATCAAGATAATTAAGACCGAGAATAAAGGCAAGATCAATAAACGTATTGAGATTAAATTAGAAGATTGATCGAGGAGACCAGGGTGACAGTGAAATCGAATGTATTCAAACCAGTAACAGCCGCGGACCGCGTAGACTACCCGGCGCTGGAGCAGGCCATCCAGGAGTGGTGGGACAAGCAGGGGACATTGCAGCAGTACCTGCATCGCAACGACCATAGTGATAAGCAATTCTCGTTCCTGGATGGCCCAATTACCGCCAATAACCCCATGGGCGTGCATCATGCCTGGGGGCGCACATACAAAGACCTGTACCAACGTTTCAAGACCATGCAGGGATGCAAACAGCGCTACCAGAACGGTTTTGACTGCCAGGGACTGTGGGTCGAGGTCGAAGTGGAAAAAGAGCTTGGCTTCAAATCCAAGCTGGATATCGAGGCCTTCGGCATCGCCGAATTTGTGGAGTTGTGCAAACAGCGCGTCTTCAAGTTCGCCAATCGCATGATCGAGCAGTCTATCCGCCTTGGCTACTGGATGGATTGGGGCAACGATTACTACACGCTCTCGGACGAAAACAACTACACCATCTGGTCGTTTCTGAAAAAGTGCCATGAACAGGGCTTGATCTATAAAGGGCACGATGTGATGACCTGGTGTCCGCGCTGCGCTACGGGCATCTCCAACATGGAAACGCTCTCGGAGGACTATAAAGAGACCAGCCACCTCAGCCTGTATGTGCGCTTTCCCCTGCTGGATCGCCCAGGCGAATACCTGCTGGTATGGACAACCACGCCCTGGACACTCGCCGCCAACGTCGCGGCGGCTGTTCACCCTGACCTTGCATACGTCAAAGTAGAGCAGGATGGAGAGTTCTATTACCTCGCAGAAGACCTGCTGCCCGTCTTGAAAGCCCTCAAAGGCCGCGACAAGGGCGATTATCACGTGGTTGAAACGCTTAAGGGCAGCGAGATGATCGGATGGCGCTACCGGGGGCCGTTCGATGAACTACCGGCGGCAAAGGATGTTGTGCACACGGTCATTCCCTGGAAGGATGTCAGTGCCTCCGAAGGTACCGGCATCGTCCACATCGCCCCCGGCTGTGGCCGCGAAGACTTTGCGCTCTCGAAAGAGGTCAACCTGGCCGTCATCGCGCCTGTAGACCAATTTGGCGTCTATACCGAGGGTTACGACTGGCTTACAGGACAAACGGCGTCAGAAGTAGCGCAGCCCATCGCGGAGAACCTGGCCCAGAAAGGCCTGCTCTACCGCCCGCAGAGCTACAAACACCGCTATCCCATCTGCTGGCGTTGTAAGACGGAATTGATCTTCCGCCTGGTGGATGAGTGGTACATCTCGATGGACCAATTGCGCTACGAGATCATGAGCGTGGTACGCCAGGCCAGGTGGATTCCAGCCTTCGGCCTGGAACGGGAGATGGACTGGCTGCGCAACATGGATGACTGGATGATCTCCAAGAAACGCTACTGGGGACTGGCGCTGCCCATCTACGACTGCCCACAATGCGGTACCTTTGAGGTCATCGGCAGCGAACACGAGTTGAAGGAGCGCGCTGTGGCGGGTTGGGAAGAGTTCGAGGGCCACACGCCGCACCGTCCCTGGGTGGATGCCGTCAAAATTCGCTGCAAGCACTGTGGCGCGGAGGTTTCGCGCATCAAAGATGTCGGCAACCCCTGGCTAGACGCGGGCATCGTTTCCTTCTCGACGCTCAACTACCGCACGGATCCCGATTACTGGCGGCAATGGTTCCCGGCGGACTTTGTCACGGAGTCCTTCCCCGGCCAGTTCAAAAACTGGTTCTATTCGCTGCTAGTCATGAGTACGGTGCTGGAGGAAACGACGCCGTTCAAAACGCTCTTCGGCTACGCCCTGCTGATGGGCGAAGATGGTACGCCCATGCACAAGTCGAAGGGCAACCTGGTGGTGTTCGACGACGCGGCTGAACGGGTCGGCTCCGATACCATGCGCTGGCTCTTTACCAGCCACGTGCCCGAACAGAACCTCAACTTCCCGCGTATCCCCAGCGAGGAGGATATGGAGAAAGCGGCGCGGACGGGTCTGCCGGTGCGCCTGAGCGAGAAGTGGATGCTGGTACGCAGGACACTCGATAAAATCTGGAACGTCTACGGCTTCCTGGTCACATACGCCAATATCGATGGCTTTGATCCGACCCGCTACACGTTGCCAGTTGCGGAGCGCAGCGAACTGGATCGCTGGATTCTCTCTGAGTTACAGCAGACCGTTCGCACGGTCACGGATGGGCTAGAGCAATACGACAGTTCAAAGCCCGCGGCAACCGTCCAGGAATTCCTGGAGGATTTGTCGAACTGGTACCTGCGTCGCAGTCGCGAGCGTTTCTGGAAAACCGGCATGGACAATGACAAGGTGGCCGCGTACCTCACGCTCTATGAGTGCCTGACCACGCTTGTCACCTTGCTCGCGCCATTCATGCCGTTCGTGACGGAAGAGCTGTACCAGAACCTCGTTCGCAGCGTCAACGCGCAAGCCCCGGCCAGCGTTCACCTGTGCGACTGGCCGACCGTTCACGAAGAATTGATCGATGAAACGCTGACGCGCGAAACGCACCTGGTGATGCGCGTCGTTGGCCTGGGACGCTCGACGCGCGAGAAAGCGCAGATCAAGGTGCGCCAGCCCTTGAACGCGCTCTATGTGCGCGTCGCGAATCAGGCCGAGGAAGAGGCCTTGTTGCGTCTTCAAGAGCAGGTGCTTGAAGAACTGAATATTAAGCAACTCCACTTGATGAGCAGCGATAGTGACATGCTGGCGTATACGCTCAAACCACAGGTGAAAGTGCTTGGACCGAAATACGGCCCACTGGTGCAGAAAATCCTGGCAGCCTTCAAGGCGCTCGATGCGCGCGGAATGCAGGAAGCAGCCAGGAGCCTCAATGAGACAGGCATGTTGAGGTTCACCATTGACGGCCAACAGGTCGAGCTAACCAGGGATGAGGTTGAAGTGGTTGCCACCGCCCGCCCAGGCTTCGTCGCGGCGGAAGAGCATGGCTACGTCGTCGCGCTTGAGACGACGATCACGCCAGAACTGCGTGCAGAGGGCCTTGTGCGCGACCTGACACACTACGTTCAGGATATGCGCAAGAAGGCGGGCCTCAATCTCGAAGATCACATCGAGATGGCGCTGTACACCGACCAGGAACTGGCCTCGCTGCTCAATAGCTATAGGGCAACGATACAGGCGGATACGCTGGCTGATACGCTCGTAATCGAGACTAACCAGCTTCCTGAACACGTGCCTCACGAGGTCTACCGTGAACTCATTGCGCCAACTTCATTGAAGAAATTGGAGAACTATAGCGTCGAGGTGGTGATCGGTAAAACACGGTAACGCGGATGATCTTCGAGGGGAAGCGCTAACTCTTTTCGTTGATGGAAGGTGGGTCGCATGAGCATCTCAGGGGAAACAAGCATGCAGCAATGGAAGAAGGCATTAAAAGAAGCTGGATGCGTTTTTCTACTCAGTCGTTTATTGCTGCTCGTCATAAGCGCCATCACTATGTTTTCCCTGCGGGAGCTGCTGCCTTTCATCAAAAGCCAGAGCGCGGCGCTGCATACGCCCTACCAGAACATTCCTTACAGCGATGACCCCTCCAGCCTGAACGCCTTCTTCTTCTCCTGGTATCGCTGGGATGTGGCGCATTTTGTGGCCATTTCCGCCCAGGGTTACGCGGATAAATTAAATACGGCGTTCTTTCCGCTCTGGCCGATGCTCCAGTGGCCCGTCGGCCTTCTGTTCGGCGGGATATTCCCCGGCTCTTACTACATTGGCGGGCTGCTGCTTGCTAATCTCTGCTTTTACTGCGCTCTTGTCTTGCTCTACAAGTTGCTTATAGCGCATTTCGATGTTGCTATTGCCCGGCGCGCCCTCTTCTACATGGCCTTTGCGCCCTACGCGCTGTTTTTCTTCGCGGGCTATACCGAGTCATTGTTTGTGCTGCTGTGCATCGCCAGTTTTCTCGTATTGCAGGGAGGCCAGGCACGAAACTGGTGGTTCGCAGGATTGCTGGGGTTTCTCGCGGCTTTAACTCGTTCATCCGGCGTCTTTTTAGCGATCCCTTACCTGGTATTGTATGTGCAGCGCTTCTGGATACCTTCCGAGCGCGCCAGGTATACCTGGCGCGCAAAGCTGAACGCCTTGATCCCAATTGTTTTGATTCCTATGGGCGTAATCGCCTATCTGCTTTACCTGTACTTTACCAAAGGCGATGCTTTCATTTTCAGCCTGGCCGAAAAAAATTACTGGAATCGCCACTTCAGCTTTCCCTGGACCACCGGCTACCTGGTGATCAAGGCCTTCTTCGTCGCTCCGTCATGGATTTACCTGTTGGAGCACCTGGTGTCTTTTGTTTTCACACTTCTTCCCCTGCTCGTGCTGGGCTTTGGGTGGAAACGCATTCCATTGCATTATCGTCTTTTCGCGGCGACCTTAGCCACGTTCTCGTTGAGCTTTCCCTTAGAGGGCATCAGCCCCCTGCTTTCGCAGCCGCGCTATTTGCTGATTCTCTTCCCTATTTTCGTCATTTTAGGTATCTGGGGGAAAAGGAGGAGCTTCCATCAATGGTACTTCGCGTTTTCTCTCGCTTTTTTCATACTCTTTACTATCTCATTTATCTGCAATCTGTGGGTCGCTTGAATTTCTGGAAATTCAGAGCTGCAAGCCGTCTTCACTGTTTCCACCGGTGCAAGTAGAGAATGTATTACCTTTCGGCCCTTGCGTATCCTGAGGACTTTCCTATTCGTCATAAACACAGTCATAGGAAATAGCGCCAATCCAGGTTGCCTGAGAAGATAAGGTCCTATCTGAATGCAAGTTGATAAAACCGTAGATGATAAAACTGCGCAAGTGCATAAAACTGCCTGGAAGGAGGCTGGGAAGGTCTTCCTTCTGAGTCGCCTCTTATTTTTCACCGCCACCTGTTTCAGCGTCTACGTACTCCCACAGCTTTCCGCTGGCTATGCGCAGCAACTGGGATACGACGTTCGCTGGAGGTTCTCGACGCCTGCCGTCAACCAGCTTGTTTTTTCCTGGCGGCGCTGGGATGTGAATTCTTTTCTCAACATTTCCTACTTCGGCTACAAACACACACCCGACGTGGCCTTTTTCCCGCTCTGGTCACTCGTTCAATACCTGGGAGGTCTTTTACTGGGAGGCATCTTCCCGAACTCATTCTATTTCGCTGGCTTGATACTCGCCAACATCCTGTTTTATTTTGTGCTTGTCCTGCTTTACAACTTGCTGTCCGAGGATTTTGACCTGGCGCTCGCGCGACGAGCTTTATTTATCCTCGCCTTCTCACCCTACGCCCTCTTCTTCTTTGCCGGGTATTCCGAACCGTTGTTCCTCGTCCTGTGCCTGTCGGTATTCTTACTGCTGCGGCGCGGCAGGCCAGCAGACTGGTGGCTTGCGGGAATTCTGGCATATTTAGCGGTATTGACCCGTTCATCGGGCATAGCGCTAGCGCTTCCCTATCTGGGAATGTTTTATTATCACTACTTGAGAGGGACCAGGCGCAGTGAGACAAGCTGGCGACAGAAACTGAGCGCATTTGCCCCTATCGCTTTCATTCCCGCGGCGATACTCACCTATATGTTCTACCTGTATCTAATTAAGGGCAGTCCATTGATCTTCCGCGTGGAAGAAGAAACCATCTGGTACCGCCAGTTCACATGGCCCTGGGATACAGTACGCTTGCTTATACATGCCTTCTCGGTTAACACATCTCTGATTATAGCAGACATCTTAGACGTGACATCTGTCCTGATCGCGCTTCTCACTTTGGCGCCAGGCTGGACGCGCATTCCCTGGCACTATCGCCTGTTTGCCATTGCGCTAGCAGTCTTCGCGCTCAGTTTCCCCGCGCATACGTTGGAGCCACTGACTTCTCAGCCGCGCTATATGATCTCGATCTTTCCGATTACCGTCATATACGCGGTATGGAGTAAAAACAAGTATTTCTACCGCGTCTTTATGGCGCTGGCGCTGGCATTCCTGGTGATCAATACGATATTCTTTGCAGGGAACTTCTGGGTTGCATGAGATAACGAACAGATTGGATGAGTATATGAGACGAAACTTGAATTACTGGAGGCAAAAATTCCCGAAATATTTACAGATGGGGCCATATGGTCTCGCAGCAACCGCGATTATCACCTTGTCCGTACTCTTTCGTGCGGTCCTGGTGGCGTTTCATTTTCCTGAGGTCAACAGTGACGAGGGAAAAATGGGTATAGCAGGGATGCATATCGCCTTTCAGGGACGGCATCCGATTTATCACTATGGTCAGGACTATTTGGGCGTACTCGAAGCCTATATTGCTGCTCCCTTTTTCCGTCTCTTTGGCATTTCAGATATTACGCTACGCATCGGCATGCTCATTCTCTTTGCCCTCTTCATGATTACCATGTACTGGCTAGCTAGCTTGCTCTACAGTAAACGCCTGGCGCTAGTAACATTGCTTTTGCTTAGTTTCGCTACAACTGATATGCTGATACAGCAGTTACGCGCCATAGGAGGCGCGATGGAGTTGATATTTTTTGGGGCACTGATGCTGGTCCTGGCTTATCGGCTGGCCGCGACTGCTGGTGTGCGACGACTCTGGCGCTATGTGATCTATGCCGCCTGGGGCTGGACAGCGGGAATCGCGCTCTGGGTACATATCCTGGTACTGCCATTTGTCCTGTGCAGCGGGCTGTTGATTCTCGTTTTCTGTTATCGCGAGTGGCGTTCACCGGCTATCCCCTGCTTGCTACTGGGTTTGCTTCTTGGCGGTTTTCTTTTGATCCCGGGTTACTCGGCGATCAATCACGCGCTGATTATGCAGAGTGGAGCGACCATATTACCCAATGTCAGTTCTTCTATCCTGAACAACCTCCCGCTTAAACAGCTTGTCAGCGCCTTTCTCTGGGGCATTCCACTTACAACCTGGTTTCAACCAGTCTGTTCAATATCTGATCTGCCCTATTTCGGTCCGGGCACCTCGTCAACCCTGTCGTGCAGTCTTCTCCAAGGGAGCTGGAGTACCGGCTACGTTCTCTTGCTGGGCACGGGACTGCTGCTGGCGGGCAGCGCGTGCTGGAAGCTTTGGAAGCAGCAACGCGCTCAGGGTGAGGCTTTTGCCACGGAAGAACAACAGGAAGTGGTCAGGCAATTTGCCCGTTTGATGCTTTTATTCATTGCGGTGCTGGTCATTTTCCTCTATGTTCGCAGTCCCCTCTCGGGGCTGAAACCCGTGAGCACACGCTATCTTGTCGGCTTGCTGGTCGCGACGCCAGGCATTCTCTGGCCGCTCTGGAGACTCACCGGTCTGGAAACGGCTCACCTGACTCTCAGAGGGACAACAAAATGGCTCAGCCGTGTGGCTCTTGTCCTGGTCACTCTGGTTATCCTGGCCTGTACGATCTGGACTGTTACTACTGTCCCTGCCGCTTACGCGGACGAACAGCAACAGATGCAGCTGGTCAACGACCTCTTGAAGCTCAAATTGACGCGAGTGTACCTGGAATACTGGACCTGCTATCGCCTGCTTTTCCAGAGCAAGGAACAGATCCTCTGTGCAAGTCCGCCCTATCCCTTGACTGTAGGTGGGGACCCTTATACCCCCGATGCGCGCGCTGTACAGCCCGATCCCAACGTCATCAACCCGAGGGTACCTTTTCTTTTCTCCGCCAATAGCTATGTCGAGATTGCAGAATTTGAGCAGTACAATAAAGAGCATGGGAAGCACTTTCAGAAGTATACTCTGGATGGTATGGTACTCTATATTCCGATGCTAACAGGGTGAAAGCTCAACTTATTGGGCATTACTGGGTGGGATGAATATTCTCTTGTCCTCTCTTGCATCATTACCTACAATAGGTAGCCTATGAATACAACGACGCCTCAGGACACTCAACGGAACTCGGTAAAGGAGCGATTTCACAACAGTTCAATGGTCTCATGACTATCGATATAATTGTGCAGGGAGATACTTTTACCTTCTACCTCAACGGAGATAGACAAGGGCAGGCTATCAGCAAAACCTATCCTGGTGGGACAAACGGGCTTGCTGTAGATGTGGGAGCGGATGTATTCTTAAGTAATTTCGCCATTTACGCGCTGAAATAGTATCGAAATTACACGAAGAAAGCAGACTTATGCAACTTCCAGTGATGACCAGGCAGCTTGCCCGTCGTATTCAGAAGGTACTCACGGCTTCGCAACTGAATGGGATGGTATACCTGCAACAGCAGGCGGGCAATCCCTATGACATTCAAATCAAGCGTTTCGGTAATGCTACCGCGTACATGGCTCGTGCCATCACCCCGGCAAAATGGTGGAACCGGGTGATCAATATGGAAGAAGAGGACGCTGTTTACCTCGACGATATACTGGAATTTTTCCGCACGTCGCGGCAACCCTTCAACATAGACATGGACCCGACGGTATTTACTGATACTCTCAGTAAGCTGTTAACGGAACGAGGACTTTACCCAACCGTCAATGGCACTGTTTTGTATGGACTACCACAGACAGATGAATTAACCCTGCCTCCCGATGTCAGC
>WNGH01005717.1_pt1 | contig 11834 bp, 12 predicted proteins | sample 5400631 | NCBI WGS metagenome assembly WNGH01 (sample SAMN13153373, study PRJNA577476) | soil metagenome | isolation source: 115 cm soil or saprolite under Garry oak tree replicate 1 | place: USA:California | collected 2016-06-15 | reverse complement strand
CACGAGAGGGCGTGCACGGGCTACACTTGTACACTGACTATCATGGTCAGGATTATTCTGAAGATCCGAGACATATCTCCGAGTCTCTGAAAGAGGTCCACCAGCTACTGGTCAAGGAGGGGTTGCGGGACCAGGTGACAATTATCGCTAGTGGGGGGATTACTTTGGCTGAGCATGTTCCCAAGGCGATCATCTGTGGTGCGGATCTCGTCGGGATTGACACGACTGTTCTGGTTGCGTTGCAGGCAGAGTTTCTGGGTGAGACACGGAAGAGGGACACATACAAGTTGAGACCTAGAAAAATTGACCAAGCGTGGGGTACCCAGCGTCTAGTGAATCTCTTCGGTGTCTGGCATGATCAACTGATCGAGATTCTCAGCGCCATGGGCATGCGCGACGTCCGGCGCTTGCGCGGGGATATTGGCCGGTCGATGATGGACGAGGAGCTACGGGAGCAGTCGTTCAAGGGGATCGCATGGGCAACCTAGAACTGATCGTCGAAAAACATTCAGAAAGAATCCATCACGGGCTAGAGGTTCTTCCGACTCTTCGTCATGGTTTGCCGGCGGGGCTGGGGAACAAGCGCTGGACCGCGGAGCTGATTCTTGCGACTTACGAGATGGCGTTGACCGGGGAATTGCCGAAAAATGGTCTGGAGTATAAGACTGGGGATTCGGGTGGGGGTTTTGATGTTCTGGGATGGAAGAACAATGGTCATGCAAAGATCGATGAGGACGATGTTGATCTCTCTATCGCATTGAACAAGAGAAGTGAAGGCGCGAGGATCAAGATTCCATTACCGATCTATGGCGGGGGAATGTCCTTTGGGTCCATCAGCCTCAACTTCATGCTTGCACGGGCCAGAGCAGCGCAAAAAATCGGAACGTACACTTCTACTGGTGAAGGTGGTTATCCGGATGCTATTGTTCCGTATCGGGATCATGTGATTACGCAGGTGGCGACGGGGATGTTCGGGGTTCGGGAGGAGACGATACAGTACGCGCCGATTGTCGAGTTCAAGTACGCGCAAGGCGCGAAACCGGGATTGGGCGGGCATCTGCTGGCGGATAAGGTGACGTCGGAGGTTGCCAAGATGCGAGAGTCCTCGTTGTTTACTAGTCTTTACTCGCCGTTTCCATTCCATAGTGTCTATTCGGTGGAGGATCACAAGAAGCATGTTGACTGGATCAAGACCGTGAATCCACGCGCACTTGTATCGGTAAAAGTGTCGACGCCGACGGATGTGGATATGGTGGCGATTGGGAGCTACTATGCCGGAGCGAACATCATCCATATTGACGGTGGATACGGTGGGACGGGGGCGGCGCCGGAGATTGCGAAGAAGAACATTGCAATGCCGATCGAGTATGCGATTCCAAAGGTCCACGATTATCTAGTGTCGGAAGGGGTCCGGGACGATATTGTATTGATAGCTAGTGGTGGTATCAGGACCGCTGACGATGTAGCGAAAGCGATTGCATTGGGTGCTGATGGTTGTGTAGTGGCGACTGCTGAAGCAGTGGCCGTCGGTTGCACGCACTGTGGTAATTGCGAGAGGGGACGCGGATGCCAAGTCGGGATAACAACAACGGACCCGGAGCTGTCGCGGCTCGTCGATCCTGAATGGGGCGAGACGAGGATTGTGAATCTCTTCAGTGCATGGTCGAAGCGGTTGAGAGCGATACTCGCGGGTTACGGGTTGGAGAGTGTAAGGGATCTGCGGGGAAGAAAGGACCTGCTGGTGAGGTACAAATGAGAACGTTGTCCGGAGAGCAGATTATTGATTCGAGAAGATCACTGCCAGTAGACAGAGTCCAAGTCGGCAAGCAAGAGGCGGAAGGTGGATGCGGCGTTGTCGGTTTGGCATGTAACGTCCCACTCGAAGGAAAATATCTGCTCCAATCTCTCGTCCAGATGCGGAACCGGGGAAACGGGAAAGGCGGAGGCATAGCCGCTGTCGGACTAGTCCCAGAACAACTAGGGGTCTCTAAGAAAATCCTAGAAGAGGATTACATCTTACAGGTTGCTTATCTGGATAAATCGGTAAGAAAGAAGGTTGAGGACGAGCATATTCGGCCCTTCTTTGTGGTTGATCATGAGGCGAGGGTAGAGGCTGTCGATGATTATCATTCGATTCCGGGTCTTGAGGTGGAACCGCCTGAAGTTTACCGGTATTTTGTCAGGATTAAGAGAGATGTTCTTGCGGATTTTGCTCGTAAGAGTGGTTTAGAGAGGCTCAAGGAAAACGAACTGGAGGATGAATTTCTCTACCAGAACTCTTACCGGCTGAATCAGCAGTATTATTCCTCCCTCGGCGAGAAGAAGGCGTTCGTTGTCAGCCATGGGAAAAACATGGTTGTTTTGAAGCTGGTAGGTTATGGGGATGATGTTGTCAGGTATTACCGATTAGAGGATCTCAAGGCTCATGTCTGGATTGGGCATCATCGGTATCCGACGAAGGGCCGGGTCTGGCATCCAGGCGGTGCGCATCCGTTTGTGGGTTTGCATGAGGCGTTGGTGCATAATGGGGATTTTGCGAATTATCATTCGATAATGGAGTACTTGGCCCAGCGGAACATTCACCCGTTATTCTTGACGGATACGGAGGTCTCTGTGTTACTGTTCGACCTTCTCAGCCGAGTCTACAAGTACCCACTAGAGTATCTGATCGAAGCTCTGGCACCGACGACTGAGAGAGATCTTGAGATGCTGCCTGAGGAGAAGAAAAAGATCTACCGACTGATACAGTCAACGCATATTCACGGATCCCCTGATGGCCCATGGTTCTTCATCGTTGCAAGGAATGATGTTGGGAAGAATGCGTGGCAGTTGTTGGGGATTACGGATACTTCCATGCTGAGACCCCAGGTGTTCGCGGTTCAGGAGGGTCCGGTAAAGATTGGAATTATTGCCTCGGAGAGGCAGGCGATTAATGCCGTTCTAGGAAAATTGCAAGAAGATCGAAGAATACCGAGTAGGTTTGCGGATTCTTACTGGAATGCGAGGGGTGGAAGCTTCACTGACGGTGGAGCTTTTCTCTTTACGGTTAGAGATGGGGAGGAGGGTAAGGTGTTGGAGTGTGCTGACAAGTTTGGAAACACCATCGATCTTCCCAAACAAGACTGGTTGCCGAATACCGGTTCTGGCGTCGCTCTAAATGCGAGTATTGCGATTCAGTTGCAGAAGGGTCCCGGTACGCGGGACCCGTTGGGATTCTACGAGTATGTTCGTCCCGCATTAAGGGATGCTGGCTTCCAGTATGTGGGGGAGATTCTGGAGGAGCTGAAACGGCTGGCTATGAAGGGACAAGAGTCCCGACAATTCGCGATAAAATCGCTCTCACTACTCTACGACAGAATCTACGATACTGGAAGAAAGAAACGAAGCTCACTACTACAACTATACCATGAAGCCTTGAATGATGTCTTTTCTTCTATGTCATTGTCGAACAATGACCTCTACACTCGACTGGATTGGAAGAATAGAGCTAGATTGGTCCATCCGCTGTTCGACGAGCAAGTATTGGTTGTTGATGCTCTAGAGTTTCCGGCTGAAGGGGACGCAAGCGCTGCGAGGTTCGTAGTCAACGTGTACACTCAAGGCTGGAAGAACATTCTACTCTACAATCTGCGCGGCCACAGGTTCATCGGCAGCGGTCTTGGCCCACGAACGAACGGTCTGAAGATTGACTGTTACGGCGATGTTGGTGATTACGTTGCATCCGGTATTGATGGTTGTGAGATTACTGTTCACGGGGCTGCTCAGGATCAGGCGGCGCAGATTCTCAAGTATGGAAAGGTAGTGGTTCACGGTGACGTGGGCCAGGCGTTCATGTACGCAGCGAAGGGCGGTGACGTGTACGTGCTCGGCAACGCCGCAGGACGACCACTCATCAACGCAGTAGGACGACCGAGAGTGGTAATCAATGGGACATGTCTTGATTATCTAGCGGAGTCGTTCATGGCTGGGGACCCATACAATGGTGGGGGGTTCGTCGTTGTGAACGGGTTGAAACCATCGTTTGACGGACGATTCGTGGAACAAGAATACCCGTATCCAGGAAGCAACCTCTTCTCCCTAGCCTCTGGCGGAGCGATATTCATCCGAGACCCACACCGAAAGGTTTCGAGCGAACAGTTGAACGGAGGACGACTCGCGGACTTCACCATGAAGGATTGGGAGCTGATTATACCATTTCTAGAAGAAAATGAGAAGCTGTTCGGAATATCGGTAAAGAAGAATCTCTTGACCGTTCAAGAACGGCCATTGGACCCACGCCAGGTTTATAGAAAAATCGAACCCATAACGCTGCAAGAACTAGCCTAGTGGAAGTCATGGACTGCTGTTTGATCATTCATGGTTCCTCAGGAAAGACGAGATCAGCTCTGGTGCCGGATGTTATGTTACGAAAAATTATGCAGCTCGAGGAACGACTCGAGACGTTTTAGCTTAGATCGCGTTCCTCGCCCTGAGAAACCTTGTAAGGGTGATGGGATCGCACAGCACAACCAGTCCAACGTTACCTACAGACTTTCCGTATTCGGTTGACTCAGAAGTTACGGTATCCGCTGGGTTCTTCGCCAAGATCAGAAGCACGTAATCCGGCTTGGTCCTGTTGTAGGCTTTGACTACTTGATGCGCTACTTTCTCCCAATTGATCGTCTTCCCGGCTACACTGTCGTAGCCCTTGACGACCCCGGCAAATGACCTCCATTTTCCTCTAATCTCGAGGAAAAAATGCTCTAGGTCGGCGACCTCGATAGGAGAGTCGTGTTCCCTCTCGATCGCATTGGTCGCGTTCTTCTCCCTGAGAGAGTCTCTCAGCGCGTTCTGAATGATGCGTTCTTCAAGACCTTCCAGTTTTCCGAGAAGACCTCGCCCTTCATTGATTCCCACTTTGCTCGTCTCATCAAAAACATCGATGAATGTCAGGGGTTTTGAGGTCGAGTACCTGTGTACTGCTGCAAGAATCTCGGCACTAGGAAGCGCTCGGACAAAGGCGTCTCTCTCGACGTGGTTCAAACCAAAAAATGGAGTCTTGAAACCCTTCACTATACTTGCAATCTCGGCCTCGTTACTTGGTTCGCCCTCCGTTAGGCGATGAGCGAGTTCAGAACTGAAGCCGTCGTAATCCGTCCAACCACGGGCCAGAACGAAATTAAGTATTTTGTTTACTATTGCTATCTCCAGTCGAAGATTGCACCTTTGGTTGATCTACGGGTGGTTCTACAGGTTGTTCTGCAGTCTCCGGCGTGAACTCTCTCACGTAGTCATCAATTCTTAGCGCCTTAGCCCACCTTGGTTTGCCATAGATGGGGCTTCTATTCCTCGTCTGTTCCATAGGCACAATGAGGCCCTTGCTAAGTAGAAAGTCGATCGCCGTCGAAACATTCGGTTGCTTTGCTTTGAGCTTCTCCCCAATTTCGTGTTGACTCGTTAGATTGTCAACGGCAAGAAACACCTTGATGACGAACGGTTTCCCGCGCAGGTTATCCGCTACCAGTTTGTGATACCTCTCCTCATTCACATGCATGTCGGCTTCTTGTGATTGTCTGATGTCCGTTATCTCATGTCTGATTTTCACGATCTCCCCGGCTGTATCAACAGTCTCTGGCATTCATGGTTCACTCAGAATATCTGCTCGTATACCTTGTTGCCCGCGCTATCTACCGTTTTCACTAGACCCTTGCGTCGTAGATTACTAATCACTGCCCCGGCATAGTCGGGCGTTTTTTGTATCTTGGTTGCAATCGCCTGTGCTGTGTTTGTACCGTCACATAGTTCGTAGACTTGGCTCTCTATCGAGCCAGCTTTCAGCAATTTCTTCTTCATCTCATCCAGTTTGTCTTGGTTCAAAAAGAGAAGCAATCCCTTTGTGTCTTCGAGGACAGTCTGTATCCTCTTCAGAACTTCTTTCTCGGTTTCCTCAGGCACTTGGAATCTCCTCCTCTTCGCTAGGGATTTCGACTAGCGACAACCACTCAGCAGGGACGTAGTCTAGGAGTCTTCTGGGAGGTTTCCCTGTTTCATACTCTATGAGATCGAGTGCGACCGCTGCCTTCAAGAACTGGCCGACCGCTTGAGGCGTGACCTTAACCGCATTTGCTATTTCTATCCGGTCTCGTCGGCCGTCGGTGCAAACCCACATCTGCCTTCTCTCTTTGCTCGACGCGAGCTTGGCCAACTCTTTCTCGATAACTATGCTGTTAGTGAGTGTTAGGACCTTCGATATTTTTCGAAGCTCTCTAAACATGTCCTCTTGGCTCATGTCCCAACTAGCTCCGTTTGACCTGATGGAGGCTTCTCCACCGCGACAGGAGCTGCTGTCGGTTGCTGAACCTGCGCCGGTTGCTGAACTGCGGGGAACTCAATTCCGAAATCTTCGAGGTCGAACGTACGCTTGAATCGGTCGCCTCCCCCTCTAACGCTGAGAGTGTCGCCGATTCCCTTTCGCTTCCATTCCTTCCATAGAGTGTTTACTTTGAACGTGCTACCTACTCTCGACAGCTCCGCGACCTCTCTCACGCCGTTCTTACCATCACTCAACTGGTAGGCGAGTCTCTTTTCCGGAGTGTTCAGAGTCTTCTCTAGTACGCTCTGTACTTGATTCATTCCTGCAAACTTGTTCCATTTCAAAATCTCCCTGAGCAGTTTCACTTCTTCTGTCTCGCCGCTCACGTTAATACCTCCTGAGCGGTGGCAGTTGTCGCGGGTTGGTCAACGGTCTTTGCGGCCGACGGAACTTTCTTCTTCCTTATGATTCCTAGAACAACGGAGACGTTCTCAGGAGACTTGTTTAGCATTTTTGCAATCTCGCTTGGTTTGAAGTCAAGCCGGTCGAGAGCTTCAATCTTATCTTGCTCTTTCGGCAGGCCTTTCACATTCTCAGATGCCAATAGCTTGAGCATCTTGTCGAGCTTGTCAACGATCACGGCGAACTGTTTTTCGTCCACCTTATGCGGCCTCCGGACTCGTTGCCTGAACAGCCCCTGGTTCAACGATGCTCTCCGAGCCGCCCCTCCTCTTTAGGGTCCCGATGCTGATGCTCAACTCTTGGAGAGTGAACATCGCGCGATAGTTTCTGTAAATATCGTTGGGTGGACTCACGATTCCAGCCTCCATGAACTTGCCCATCCAGATGCTGATTGTTGGCTGTGGGACTTTGGTCAACTCTTGGAGCCTCAACTGCGGTGTGTTTCCGTCAAGCTTGCTGAACAGCAAAGCTTTCTCGTAAGTGTCGAGAACCCGGCCAGCCATCGGTCGTAATGCGGTGGCGGCCATTATCTTCAGGTAGGCACGAATGTCTCCTAAAAGGGCTTCGGTTTTATCCATTTTTCTATCAATCCACACTATATATGCTTATATACTAACTTATAAACTTAGCTGGATAATGACGAATAGCATATTCAGGTGAGCCGACAAAGACACTGGGGTAGTTGTGGAACTCACGGAAACGGTCAATCCCATTACTTCTCTGAATTTCCTTCTGAAGTAGGAGTTGAGGTCGGATAGATTCGACGGATATATCGAGACGAACCTGATGATGTTCTTGCGATATTCGGCCATTTTCCAGCGCATTGTCCTGATGTAGTTTTCCCGTGTTCCCGCGTGTTCCCGCGTCCGGTGAATCGACCAAGCCCCAGTACTCAACAAAGAGATTGTATTGTGGAAGGTAAAAGTCGGGTCTGCTTATCTTGGATTTGAAGATGAACCAGTCGTTAGTCGTTGCCATGGCTTCATAGTAGTAGGGAATGCCGTGGCGAGTGAAGTAATCGGCGATAACCCTCTCTCCGTTACTCCTTACTAGCTGACCCGTTAGTGTGACAGATGGCTGCCATATTCCTCCTGAGGCTCGAAGAGATCATTCAACCAGGAGAGAAGGCCCATCTTGGATTAACGGACCTCACAGACTCGACACTAAACCCGACCCTCTTGCAAGGGTCAATCCCCCCCAGTCCAGCTATCCACAGAGGTCACGTTGTTCCTTTGAGGTGTGACCCTACGAGGCCCACAAGCAGATAGTGAGACTAAGGAGTCACCGGACCGAAAGGTAATGGCTGGGATCCAAGGGCTTTTCTCTTTCTATCCATTCGAAAGATCCAAACGAGGACAACGGCCACTCCCGCAACACCAATGATCACAGCGATCACAACATAGAGAGTCCGACCAGACAGGCCACTGGGCAAAAATGAACTCTTAGCTGGTTCGTAATAATAACTGAGAATCAGACTTGATTTCTCATATACAGTTCCATTGGACGTTTGACCAAGGACCCATTTCTCTCCATTCGGTCCCGGGAGTTCCGTAGAAACGCTCCAATGACTGCCGTAATCTACATTGTGTGTCGTATCGTATTCTTGAAGTTCCGCAACTTGTGCGACTCCGCTTGTCGTATAGGTCAATTTCGGGTTCGGATGATTTCCACTTCCTCCTGTTACAGTATAATGCATGGTTAGTGCAGGTCCGTCTTGCGAGTGTCCGAACACAATGAATCTTGGACTTACATACAATGCCTCACTGCCTCCATGAAGCACGAAACCTGAGGCAATCCAGACATTCCCGTTTCCGTTAAACGGTCTGCATCGAACATAGTCACCCCAGCAGGGTTTGGTCAGGTCCTGCAAGCAAGTTTGCGAGGGTCCATTCGTGCTCTCCGATATTCGATACAAATCCCACGGAGCCTGAGACGCAGAGCCCACGTAGACTCCAGCAAGAAAAGTAGGATAACTGCACGTGCCCATCGAGGCTCCGGAGCAGAAGGTAACGATCCCAAGATCTTCTCTAGCGTTAGGAGACACATACGCATACAACCACGCGAAAGTTGTACTCCAGAGACTGGGCTGGTCGGTCAAGCTCTTGGTGCTCTTGTCGATGCGAACCATGTCAACGTACGGGTAAGGATGACCTGTGTCACTGTTAGCTTCCCAGAGAAAGCCCACACTCCCGTTTGCAATCCATCCGTTGAGTATCCGGCTGTCGATTCGCGCGCATGCATCGCCACCGTCCGGAGAAGCACAGCTAGCCCCTCCTTCCCCCCCGATATCGGAATACGAAGACACCTGGACATCAGTCCATGTTATGGAATCGGAGTCTTCCCTCCAAACGTAGAGTCGAATGCATTGGGAGAGGTAGAGAAAGCCACAATTCGCGTGGGCTCCCCAATACATAGTGTCGGTCGCTCCCTGAACCATGGCAAAATTGAACACTTTGACGAGATTGAATATTCCTGTGGCTGAGGCAGAATAGTAGGAGTAACTCAGACGATTATTCTTCAGAGTGTCGAGGGAAATCCGCAGGATGATGGTTCTCTGGTAGCTTCCGGCGCTTGAGAACATATTCCCCGTCAAGTAGGCGTAGTTGTTGCTAAACGCCAAGTTCGGATAGTCGATCCACTGATTTGTCCAGGTAGCGTCGATGTCGTAAGGGTAAATGTCGAAGAAGACCCAATTCGTCGCCTCTGAAGAAACCCCCAATCGAATGTGGTTGACGCCGACTGTGCCCGGGTCACCCATCCTTTCCCATATGAAGAGCGATCTGCTGGGAACATAAATGACATCTTGGTCGCAGCAGAAATCAGTCATGTCTGCAAATGGGTCAATGCTATTCCAAGAGAAGCCCCCGTCTGAGGATCTCGCGGCGTAGTGATTACCCGCATAGAATACTATCGGGCCCTTGTTCGCAACGCTTGGTTCGTCAACCAGATTTGTTCTTTCTGATGATGTCACTGGATTGTCTGCGAATTTGACAAAATCACTTTGCGAACTCGAGGAGATAATGGGCAGGGGATCCCGCGGGTTGGATTGGATCTCGACCGGTTGGATTGGCCTTGGGGGTAGCATCGATGATGCAAACATAGACGCAGGCTCGTAGATGGTCAGCAAGGAAGGTGACGCCAGTGTCAATAGCAAACAGAGGATTACTTTCGAGTATTGCGATATCCGGTGCACAACGGTCTTTTGCAAACTCTCTTCTTTCTATCCCTAGTTTTCGGTCCGGAACATTTACTTAGAATTAGCCATTCCCACTTAATATCCTCCTACTCAAAGGGGCCAGAAGCTTTACCTTCCGAGGACGAGGAATCCCTAGCGAAGGGGAGTCACTCAACTGAAAGACGACGCGAAAAAAGAGGCGGTACAAAGGTTCCTCGGGGGGCCCAAATCGCGGTCCGGCTAATCATAATGCGCCTTTGTATCGGCGATCTCGTTGTGGTCCCTACTTCTTGGAGAAGTGTGAGATTTCCCAGAGGTTTCCTTCGGGATCCTCGAAGTACGCTATCCGCTGGCCCCACGGCTGAGTTGTAGGGGGCTTCACAAAATGAACGCCCTTCTGTTTTAGTTGTTCGTATTCTCGGTCCACGTCCTCAACGAAGACCGCATAATAGGTTCGGCGAATCGTTTCCTCTCCCGGTCGAATCTGTTTCTCCGAGATCAACCTGGCGACCTCATTGACCGAGACCAGGCCGAGTACTAGTCCGCCCTTGCCACCAATAGCCAAGAAAGCGCTTTCGTCATCTTTGTGGTTCAGCTTGAATCCCAATTTGTCGCGGTAGAACGACATGCATTTCTCGACATCGCGCACGGGAAGCACTACCGCGTTAACGTGATCAATCATAACTCCGAAAGAGCCGATTCCTGTTACAAAAGACTAACTTCGACCCAAGCGTCGAATCGGGCGCCCTGACCATTACTCGAGCACGCGATGCAGAGTTCTTCCTGACTACCTGGCCATCCTTCATGACAAATCGGACGCGCTCGAGTTCTGTAATATTGTCCGGGTCAGTATCCGACGCGCTCTCTTGGTGGCGGCCATGGGATGGGCAGACCCATTGCGCGGCGTCTCAGAAGGATTTCAACCCGACTGGGACAGATTTTGCCAGACGTCGCGAATGGATGGTATGATATTGTTTCGAATCTTGAGCCGTAGACTGCTAGTGCTAGGGCCCAGAGCCTGTCGTCATGGGTCCCGGAGCGATGGTAGAACTTCGTTTTTCCCGCGTCGGTAAGCTTTGCAATCTCGGCGTTCATCTCGATAATCAGTTCTCTGTCTCCCGGTATATGCAACCTCTTCTGTTCCATCACCTGTTTCAGATGCGTCATTACGTCTGACTTGCGCGGTAGCGAGAGCTCTATTCCCTTCACGTTCTTGATCCCGGCCCTCCGCGCATTCTCAGGGAAGGACTCTCCCACGCCTGTCTGATCAATGTAGTACATTCGTACTTTCCGGAACCGTTCTCCGACAAGCTTCAGGTACTCGATTACGGCTTGGTATTCTGTGCCGAGGGGGAACCGTTTCAAATGGACGAGGGTGATTTGTCCGTTGTTTTTCCGTATAACAGCAACTACTGAGTGGTCTCGCTTCTGCCCAAGATCGACGCCGACATAGTAGTCCTCCGCGGGTATATTCGGTCCGGACACTTGGCTAGGAGTGTTAGTGCTCAGTTTTTCGTTCACCTCCCGCCCCGGGTTTGTTCAGATCTGTGACGTATTCCAGATTATTGTCGACGGCACTATCGATTAGGCCGTACGTGAAGTATGCTTCCTCATCCTCCGAGAACTCGGCCAGCATCTCGCGCTGCCAGCGCCATGGGTCCTCTCTCATCTGCCGTTCAAGCTTCTCCAATATTCCCCTCTTCAAGGGTCCGTTCGGTTCTAGCGCGTCGTGGAAGCTGACGTGGTGGCGTGAGAAGTCTCCGTAGAGATCATCATCCATACACATCTCGTAGAACAGACTGTCACGAGACCCGGGCGTACTGGTTGCGATGAACCGGCCGTTCGTGGTTCCGAGTGCAAAGACAATTGCATCGTACAATGCCCTGTCATCTTCAATGTATGAAG
>WNGH01016695.1_pt1 | contig 11836 bp, 10 predicted proteins | sample 5400631 | NCBI WGS metagenome assembly WNGH01 (sample SAMN13153373, study PRJNA577476) | soil metagenome | isolation source: 115 cm soil or saprolite under Garry oak tree replicate 1 | place: USA:California | collected 2016-06-15 | reverse complement strand
ACTGCGCTCAAGGGACAGCTCGACGGGGTAAATAGCGAGAAGGAAGCGGCGGTGCGCGATCAGAATTTCGAGCGAGCGGCCTCACTTCGCGATCGCGAGCGTGAGCTGCAGGGCGACATTCGCCGCAAGCAGGAAGAGTGGGAGAAGCATCGCCAGTCGCACCGGCCAGTTCTCGGCGAGGAGGAAGTCTCCTTCATCGTCAGTCGCTGGACTGGAATTCCCGTAATGCGTCTGCAGGAGGCCGAGACTGCCAGACTCTTGCGCATGGAAGAGGAGCTTCATGCCTCCGTCGTCGCGCAGGAAGAAGCGATCAAGGCGCTCGCGCGCTCGATACGTCGCAGCCGCGCCGGACTGAAGGATCCGAACCGTCCAATCGGCTCGTTCATCTTCTCCGGCCCCACCGGTGTCGGAAAGACCGAGGTCGCTCGCGCTCTCGCCAAGTTCCTCTTTGCGGATCCACAGGCTCTGATTCGCGTCGACATGAGCGAATACATGGAGAAATTCTCCGTGTCCCGCCTCATCGGCGCTCCTCCGGGCTACGTTGGCTACGAAGATTCCGGAACGCTCACCAAGGCGGTACGTCGGAAGCCGTACAGCGTGGTGCTGCTCGACGAAATCGAGAAGGCGCACCCCGATGTGTTCAACATCCTGCTGCAGGTTCTGGACGAGGGTCACCTCACCGACAACTACGGACGCGTGATCGACTTCAAGAACACCGTGGTCATCATGACCTCGAACGTCGGTGCTCGCGACATCACCAAGGGACGCGGACTCGGATTCCACGCTCCCGACCAGAAGACGAACTTCGAGCGGATCGCCGAGAAGGTGAAGGAAGAGATGCAGCACACCTTCAATCCGGAATTCCTCAACCGTCTTGATGATGTGATAGTGTTTCACCCCCTGTCGCAGGAGAACATCAAGGAGATCGTCACCATTCTCCTGCGGGACGTACAGAAGCGACTCATCGACGAAGAGCTCACGCTCAAGCTCACCGAAGCGGGATCCTCTTTCCTGGTGAAGCACGGGTACGACGAGAAATTCGGCGCGCGTCCATTGAAGCGGGCGATCCAGAAGTTCATCGAGGATCCACTCTCGGAAAAGATTCTTCTGGCCGAGTTCGCCAAGGGCGACGAGATCGAGGTAGATCTCGCTGCCGACGGCGAGAAGCTCGAGTTCCGCGTCCTCAGCGGTTCACCAAAAGCTTAAGACAACTCCGCATCAGACCAAACGGGGCTGTCGGAGAGAAGCAACTCTCCGACAGCCCCGTTGTCTAATCAGTGTACTCGCTCGCCGGCGAGGACCTCCGCCAAACTGACCAGTGTATATTTGTGTGATGCGCAAAATTGCTTCATGTGTGCTGGCGTTAGCTGCGCTCAGCGTTGCTCCCTTGTATGCACAGGAGGGCGCTCCGGGAGTCTGCTCGACGCCTGAGTCAATAGTCGTCACCGGAAGTTCGCGAATCGATACGGCAAGTGTTCGAGCGACCGCCGGACTGTCCACCGGGGCTCAGCTCAACGTGCACGACATCCAGACCGCGATCAAGGCGCTGTACGCCACCGGTCAATTCGACGACGTCCAGATCATATGCCGAGTGCCGCCGACCACCAGCAAGGCCTCGCTCCTAATCCAGGTCAAAGAGCGGCCAATTCTGACTGATTACAAGGTTATCGGCGCCGACCGGGTATCTCCGAAGGATGTGAAGGAGAAGCTGGCGTTTGCGACTGGCAGTCCCGTCGATCCTGGCAAGATCGCCAAGGCGATCGCCAGCGTCGACTCGCTTTACGAGAGCAAGGGCTACTATCTCGCGACGGTAAAACCCGAGTCAACCGTCACCGACGGGAAGCTTTCGATCAATTTCAGAATCGATGAGGGGAGGCGTCTCGCGATCTCTGGAATCCGCATCAACGGCAATAGCAAGATCTCCGATGCCGACATCGTGGGCGCCATGGACACAAAGCCAGAGGGATTTCTCTGGACGCGCAACGGCGAGCTCGACGATGCGAAGTACGCGCAGGACCTCGCTGAGAAGATCCCGCAGCTGTACGCGGGTCGCGGCTACATCGACTTCAGAATCCTCAAAGACACTCTCGTCGTCGACCGCGCCAAAGGCAAAGGATTGATCGACATCAACGTCAGCGAAGGCCCGCGCTACACGGTTGGAAACTTCGAGGTGATCGGGAACCGGCGCTTCTCCACGGAACAGATCAACTCCTTTTATCCGTTCGGCGCCAACCAACAGGCTACGGTAGTGCAGAAAGCGACCGGCCTCATTCGCCGCAGCTACATCAATCCGCCAAACACGTTCGACGAAGCAAGATGGGACGATGCGCAGCAGAAGCTGATGGAAGCCTACAACGATGAAGGCTACATCTACGCCAACATCCGTCCGGTCGTCGAAAGAGTGCCGAGCATAGACTCGGTGCGCAAAGTGAACCTTCGTTGGGAGATCGACGAACGGTCGCCGGCCATCGTCAACCGAATCGAGATCGCGGGGAACGACTACACCCACGAGTCGTGCATTCGTGAGCAGATCGTGCTCGCGCCGGGTCAGGTCTTCAACCGCAACTACTTGATCCGCAGCTACCAGAACATCGGGAATCTCAACTTCTTCGAGACGCCGATGCCCGCGCCGGAGACGCGGCCCCGTGGCGACCAGGGCGACGTCGACATCGTCTTCAACGTCAAGGAAAAGCGAACGGGCAACATCAACTTCGGTGCATCGATGGGGCAGGGGACTGGACTTGGCGGCTTCATCGGGCTCGATCAGCCGAATCTTCTGGGACGCTGCAAACGGGCGCAGCTGCAGTGGCAGTTCGGACGCTTCATCAACGATTTCAGCGCCACCTATAGCGATCCAAATATTCGCCAATCGCGAATTTCGGGAAGCTTCACGGCGTATCACAGCCGTTCGCGGTTCCAGCTTGCCGAACTTGGCGGAGCGATAAGAACCGGCGGCCAGGTGCAGCTCGGGTTTCCGGTTCCGCAGTCGATCTACACCCGCCTCTTCGTGTCTTACGGCGGCGAGAAGGTGAAATACGAAAGCCAGGGCCTACTCGGCACGGTCGCCGAGGCGTGCAAGAACTGCTTCCGCTCTACGCTGGGACTCACTGCAACGCACGACACCCGTACCGGTCTTCCATTCCCTGCGGACGGCGGGCTTCAATCGTTCAACGCGCAATTCAATGGCGGCCCACTCGGAGGGACTGCCGCGTTCCAGCGCTACACGACCGAGCTTCGCTCTTACGCGCCGATTGGACGGATCGGCGGCAGCCTCCTGGGTGGTGAGCCGATGATGTTCGTGGTAGGGCTGTCCGCGCGTGCAGGAGCTGTTTTCGGCAACACCGGTCCGTTCTTCTATTCACAGGCATTTTCACTCGGCGGTACGCAATACGGCGAGCCTTTGCGCGGGTATGACGAGTTTTCGATCACGCCCAGCGGGTACAATCCCAACGCCGACCAGACGCAGGCGAGCAGATCATCGTTCGGTAATGCGTTCTTCGTCGGGACCGGAGAGCTCGGGCTCAGGATCAGTCAGTCTCTCTACCTGAACACCTTCTTCGAGGGCGGCAATGTTTGGAACAAGCCGCGCGAGTTCGACCCGACACGCCTTTTCAGGAGCTTCGGCTTCGGAGTAGCCACTTTGAGCCCCCTCGGACCTTTGGGTGTGGATATTGGGTATGGGTTCGACAAGATTGATACTCAGGGGAGGCCGGCGCCTGGCTGGAAGCTCCACTTCAAACTCGGACAATTCTTCTAACACTGGAGTCATAATGCGAGTGCTTCTCCGTGCGTGTACCATCGCACTGGCCACATCGCTGATTCTTGTCGGTACCGCCGGAGCGCAGACATCGCAGTCTCCGCCCGCGTCCGTCAAGATTGGTTATATCAAGTCGGCCTTGCTGCTTCAGCAAGCGCCGGGACGCGCCGAGGCTGAGGCGCAGTTCGACCGGGAGGTCGGAGTCTACCGCCAGCAAATCCAGCGGATGGACGACTCGCTTCGAACGTTAATGGCTGCCTTCGATCGCGATGCGCCGAAGCTCGATAGCGCGACCCGCGAAGCGCGACGCACGTCGATCGGCCAGCGCGAGGTAGAGTATCAGAACCGTGCCCGCGGACTCGATTCGACCATGCAGGCGCGTCAGGCACAACTGGTCAAGCCAATCATGGAGCGAGTTCAGCAGGTTATCGAAGCGATTCGCGCCGAAGATGGCTACGCGGTGATTTTCGACGTCGGCGCTCAGGTAAGTGTGGTTGTTGCCGCCGACAAGAGACTCGATCTGACCGACCGTGTGCTCGCGCGGCTTAAATCGCAAGGCCTTCCTCCCGCCACGCCGGCGAGCGGAGCCGTTCCACAGCCCGCGGGAGTGACTCGGCCCAAGAAGTGAATGGCAACGCGATAGCCAAAGGTTCAACCAGCGGTGATGGTGCCAGCACCATCACCGCTGAGGCTATTGCGGCACTCGTGTCCGGCGAGTTGATAGGTGATGGCAAGGTCGCGGTTAGCAGTGTTGCACCGCTCGACCGCGCAGAGGCTACGCAGCTGAGCATTTTGTCGAGCGCGAAGTACGCCGGTATGATGGCCACAACCAAAGCCGGCGTGGTGCTCGTTGATCCGGAGTTCCGCGAAGCCCCAGGAGTCACGCCAGCGCGGATAATCGTCAAGCAGCCCCTGGAGAAACTGCTCTCGCTGTTACCAAAGCTTTACCCGGAGGAATCGACAAAGGCCGGGATAGCCTCGACCGCGCGCATTGGCAGGGCGGCGATTCTGGGACAGCGATTGTCTGTCGGCGAATACGCAATCATCGGAGCGAACGCAAAGCTGGGGGACGAAGTCGTCATCGGTCCACACTGTGTGGTGGGGGATGGGGTCTCAATTGGAGACGGCGCTCGTCTCTGGCCAGAGGTGACGATTTATTCCGGCGCTACGATCGGTGCGCGGACGATTATCCATTCCGGTGCACGCATTGGATGTGACGGTTTCGGGTACGTCTTTCGTGACGGAGAGCACCAGAAGATTCCGCACGTGGGCCGCTGCCTCATCGGCGACGATGTCGAGATCGGCGCCAACACAACCATCGACCGCGGCAGCATCGACGACACTGTCGTCGGTAACGGAACCAAGATCGACAACCTTGTGCACATCGCGCACAACGTACGGGTTGGGGAGAAGTGCCTGATCATGGCACAGGTAGGCGTCGCGGGTTCGGTAACAATCGGCGACGGCGCGATTCTGGCCGGGCAAGCCGGCATCGGCGGCCATCTTTCGATTGGTGCCGGTGCTCGTCTCGCAGCGCAGGCCGGAGTCTTCGGCGACATCCCCGCAGGCGAAACCTGGTCTGGTTACCCAGCGCGGCCACATCGTGAATCTCTTCGTGCCTCGGCCGCATTGTTTAAATTGGCCGGGATGATACGTCGCCTCGAGAAATTGCTTGGAGAGCCGGAATCCCGGTGAGTCGAAGGACCCTAGCCCGTCCAGCCGCGCTGGAGGGCATTGGACTGCATCTGGGCGTTCCATGTCGACTCACCTTCCAGCCAGCGCTGACGAAGCAGGGAATCGTTTTCCGACGCACTGATCGCCCGGGACTGCCTCGAATACGCGCGCACGTCAGCGAAGTAAGTGGTAGCGAGCGGCGCACTCAGCTCGGAAAGGGCGACTGCGCGGTGCATACCGTGGAACACGTTCTCGCTGCCGTAACGGGAATGGGAATCGACGACGTGACTATTGATATGGATGGGCCAGAGCCACCGATTCTCGATGGCAGCGCGGCTCCCTTTCTGGCTGCGATCTATGACGCAGGCCTTGCGTCAGTGGATGGTGAGCCGGACTTTTTGGACCTGAGCGAGCCGGTGCGGATCATAGATGGCGCGTCCGTCTACGAAGCGTATCCCGCGGCGCGTCTCGAGCTTGACGTAACGATCGAGTTCCCGCATCCGCTCATTGGCAAACAGTCGCGTCGCTTCACGGTAACCGAAGAATCATTCGCGAGTGAGCTGTCGCGAGCCCGGACTTTCGGTTTTGTTCATGAGGTGGATGCGCTTCGAGCGAAAGGACTGATCAAGGGCGCATCACTCGACAACGCGGTCGTGCTCGACGACAGTGACATTCTGAGCGGCGATCTGCGGTGGGCTGACGAGTTCGTGCGGCACAAGGCGATGGATTGCGTCGGCGACCTGGCGCTGGCTGGGGCGCGCGTTCGCGCCAGAATTGTGGCGGTGAAACCGAGTCATCGCGGAACGGTGACGCTGGTACGGGAGATGGTGAAGGCCGGACGAAAGGAGAAGGGGATGTATACGATAGAAGACATCATGAAGGTTCTGCCCCACCGCTACCCGTTCCTGCTGGTGGACCGGATTCTCGAGATCGAAGAGAAGAAGAGAATCGTGGGCGTGAAGAACGTCACCATCAACGAACCGTTCTTTCAGGGACACTTCCCCGGTCATCCGATCATGCCCGGCGTGCTCATCATCGAGGCAATGGCGCAGGTTGGCGGCATGCTGCTGATGGGATCCGTCGAAGATCCCGAGAGCAAGGTCGTGTACTTCATGTCGCTCGACAATGTGAAATTCCGGCGGCCGGTCAAACCTGGAGATCAAATCAGGTTCGAGCTTGAGATCACGCAGATCCGAGGAGCGGACATGGCAGCGATGGTGCGCGACCGATGACCGGTCCACGAATCCACCCAACCGCGATCATTTCGCGCGACGCTGAAATCGCGTCGGATGTCGAGATCGGCGCCTATGCCATCGTCGGTGACAACTGCAACATCGCCAACGGCTGCGTCATATCGCCGAGGGTGACGCTCGAGCGGAACGTGGCGCTCAGTCAGAACGTCAAGGTTGGCGTCGGCACCATACTCGGCGGCCCTCCTCAGGATCTGAAGTTCGCCGGCGAGGAGACGACGGTCGAGATCGGTGAGGGAACCGTCATCCGCGAGTACACGACGATCAACCGCGGAACCGCGCACTCCTTCAAGACGACGGTCGGACGAAACTGTCTGCTAATGTCGTACGTCCATCTCGCGCACGACTGTCACATTGGAGACAATGTCATTTTGTCCAACGTCGTCCAGCTCGCTGGCCATGTGACCGTCGAAGACAGGGCGATCATTTCGGGTTTGAGCGCGGCGCATCAATTTGTGCGGATCGGACGCCAAAGCTTCATCGGGGGCTGTTCGCGGGTGTCCAAAGACATCCCGCCTTTTCTCAAGGCCGTCGGAAACCCAGTGAAACTTTATGGGCTGAACACCGTTGGTCTCCAGCGCGGCGGGATGGATGACGCCACCATACTCGAGCTGAAGCGCGCGTACAGGTTGCTGTTTCGATCGGACCACAATGTCACCCAGGCGATCGAGCGGGCGCAGAACGAGCTCGAGCCGCTGCCCGAGGTGAAAGAGCTCATACGGTTCGTGGAAGCGAGCGAGCGCGGGGTTGTGATTTGACGAATACTCCACGCGTTGGCGTCGTCGGCGCGGGCAGTCTCGGGTTTCATCACATAAGAATTCTGCGCGACCTTCCCGGCATACAGTTCAGCGGTTTCGTCGAATCGAGACCTGACCGAAGAAAGGAAGTCGAGAAGGAGCTGAGGGTCAGGAGTCACCAGACGCTGGATAGCCTGCTCGACGCTTCGGACGCGATCATAATCGTCGTTCCCACCTCGGCGCATTTCTCGGTGGGCAGCGCCGCAATCGAGCGAGGGAAGCACGTCTTCATTGAAAAGCCGATCACGTCGACGCTCGAAGAAGCGGACGCTCTTCTAGAGCTCGCGCGAGAGAAAGGTGTCATAGTACAAATCGGCCATATCGAGCGATTCAATCGGGCAGTGCGTGCCGCGCTTCCACACGTGAAGAAGCCGAGATTCATCGATAGCGAGCGATTGGCGCCGTTCAGCCCGAGAGGATCAGACGTGGCGGTAGTGCTCGACCTGATGATCCACGACATCGATCTCTTGCTTACTCTCGTCAAATCTGAAGCCCGCGACATCTCCGCCGTCGGAGTTCCGGTGCTCACCGAGATGCTGGATATCGCCAACGCCCGGGTGACGTTCGACTCGGGCGCGGTTGCGAACATCACCTCGAGCCGCATCTCGCGCGAGAAAAAGAGAAAAATCCGAATCTTTCAGCAGAGTGAGTATCTATCTCTCGATCTCGGTGCGGGAACCGGCGAATTTTACCGGCTACGAGGCGATATCGACCCTCGCGCGTTACGCTCTTCGCCTGCCGATATCGGGGCCTTCGTCGACCGCGTACAGCTTCACGCGCCAGACGGCGAGCCGCTCAAGCTCGAGTTGGAGAGTTTCGTTGCCGCGCTGAAGGGGAAGGGCGAGGTAGAAGTCACAGGGGACGAGGGTAGGCTCGCGTTGGGCGTAGCACTTCGGATCGTGAAGGAGATCGAGCGGACTCTTCCGTCGCTCGTCGGGCTCGCGCACCACGATGCGTAAGGTGCTGTTCGTCGCCGGAGAAGCATCCGGCGACCTTCACGCGGCTGGGGTGGCGGGAGCGCTGAGACGCGTCCGACCGGAGCTTGGTCTTGCGGGGGTCGGAGGAGCGAGGTTAGCGGAGCAGGGCGTCGAGTTAATTCACAGAGACAACCAGCTTGGCGTTATGGGTTTTCTCGAAGTGCTCAAGCATGTGCCAAGGCACTTCCTGCTTCTTCGCACCATCCGAAAAATGCTCGACCGGAACGAGATCGCGGTCGTGGTCCTCGTCGATTATCCCGGGTTCAACATGAAGGTCGCCGCTGCCGCGAAACGCGCTGGAGTGCCGGTTCTCTATTACGTGACACCGCAGGTTTGGGCGTGGGGAGCCGGTCGCATCCCCAAGCTTGCCCAACTCATCTCCAAAGCGGCGGTCATACTGCCGTTCGAGGAGCCGCTGCTCCGCGGCTACGGAATTGATGCGACGTTCGTTGGCCACCCGCTGCTGGATCGAGCGGTGAACATGCCGACCAGACAGGAAGCGCGGGAGGCACTCAGCCTATCACCAAATGCGCCAGTCCTTGCGCTTTTTCCCGGCAGCCGGCAGCAGGAGATCGATCGCCACATCGAGGACTTCGTGGCGACCGCGAAAGAGCTTCAGCGCCGGACTCCAGGCCTGCAGGTCGTTGTCAGCGTCGCGCCGACCGTTGCTCTCGACTCGGATTGCTGCCCTTTTCGGCTTGTCCACTCGGCGTCACTGAGCGTTTTGCGCGCAGCAGATGCGGCCCTCTGCAAGAGCGGAACGACAACGCTGGAAGCGGCCATTGCGGACTGCCCGCTCATCGTCGCGTATCGCACGGGGCGGATCTCCTTCGCGCTGGCGAGGAGACTCGTGAAAGTCTCGAATATCGGACTCGTCAATGTAGTAGCGGGAAGAGAAGTAGCCCGCGAATTCATACAGGACGAGATCGTGCCGCTGACAATGGCGGATGCGCTCTCACAACTTATGCCTGTGAATAGTCCTCAGCGCGAAGCAGTGCTTGCGGGGCTCGCGGAAGTACGGGCGAAGCTTGGCTCACCCGGCGCGGCCGATCGTGTCGCGCGAATGACCAGCACGCTCGCGGGCCCGCAAGGATGACAAGCCAGACCGACGTCTTTTCGTGGCACTCACGATTTGCGATGCTGCTGGGGAGAGCTGCCCTAAATCTGCTTGCTCGCACGTGGCGATTCCGCGTTCTGAACTCCGAAGCACTTCGAGAGCTGCGATTTGCCAGGCGCAGCTTCATCTTCGCGCTGTGGCACGGGCATCTGCTACCACTTCTCTGGTACCATCGAGACCAGAGCGTCGTGGTTTTGATCAGCGAGCACCGCGATGGTGAGCTCGTCGCCCGCGCCGCCAGCTCGCTCGGTTTCGGGCTGATACGTGGGTCGAGCACGCGAGGAGCCGATCGTGCTCTGATTTCAATCGTTAGAGAGCTTCAGGCAGGGCATGAGGTCGCAATTACGCCCGACGGGCCGCGTGGACCGGCTGCGAAGTTTGCGCCGGGGGCATTGGTTGCGGCGCAAAGATCAGATTCATTCATCCTCCCGGTTGTTGCAGTGGCGGATCGTGCCTGGCGCCTGAGAAGCTGGGATCGCTTCATGATCCCAAAACCGTTTGCGAGAGTAACCATCGCGTACGGAAATCCAACAAAAGTGCTCGCGACCAGCCCGCGCGCAGCAGCAGACGAAGGTCCCCGCTTCGAGGAGTTGATGAGCGAAGCGCTCGGAATGGCGAGTGGCTGACCTCCGCAGAATGCTCGAAGGCATTTGGAGGGGCCGTGACAAACGCGCCCGCGTCGTCCGCTCGTTGCTGACTCCTGCCGAAGCCGTTTACGCCGCCGTGATAGCCATCAGAGGAAGGCTTTACGACTGGGGAATATTACGGGCGACTGACTTTTCGATACCTGTCCTGAGCATCGGCAACCTCTCGGTTGGCGGAACGGGAAAGACGCCGGTTGCGGCGTGGTTCGCTCGCAAGTTCCTGGAGAAAGGCGCCGCTCCCGCAATTGTGTTGCGCGGTTATGGTGGTGACGAGGTCATCGTTCACGAGCGACTGAATGAGGGGATTCCGGTGATTGCGACCGCCGACCGAATCCGCGGCATCCGCCAGGCAATCGCCCAAGGTGTCGATGTCATTGTTCTCGATGATGCATTCCAGCATCGCAGAGCTCGGAGGGACGCAGATGTTCTGCTGGTGAACGCTGACGCGTGGACAGGAAAACCTCGACTCCTTCCCGCTGGGCCATGGCGCGAGCCTCTTCGCGCCGCTTGCCGGGCGACTCTCACGATCGTCACACGAAAGATCGCGGAGGAATCCGCCGTCGCCGATGTGAAGCGTGCACTCGCCAACGTCGCGCCACACGTGCCAGTTTGCGTCGCGCATCTTGCCCCGGCCGATTTGAGAAGCACTTCGACTGGTCAAGCGCTTCCGCTTCATGTGATACGAGGAGCTGATCTAACCGCAATTGCGGCGATTGCAGAACCGCAGTCCTTCTTCAAGCAGCTCACTGAACTTGGCGCAGTCGTTCGACCGTTCAGCTTTCCCGACCATTACGCATTTACGCGAGCAGACGCGCGCAATCTAGCGGCGGAGGCGAACAATTCCGACTTCGTCGTTTGCACTCTCAAGGATGCGGTGAAACTGGAGTCGTTGTGGCCTGCCGAAGCGGGGTCATTATGGTATGTTTCACAGCGCTTGCGAATCGAGGACGGCCAGGAGCACATCGACCGTCTGCTCGAGGGTTTACTGTCTCCGCAACCTGAACAGCGGCTCCCGACACAAGGCTAATATTCGAGCTCATGGCAACAGACTATCGAATCCCTGCACATAAGCTGGTTCGACCTGACAAGGACCGCTTTCTCGATGAGGAGAATCCATTCGAGGCAATGATGTCGCGGTTCGACAAAGCCGCCGAGCTTCTCGATCTCGAGCCAGGGTTGTACAAGGTTCTTCGACAGGCTGAGAAGCAGGTCATCGTCTCCATTCCGGTGATGATGGATAACGGGCAGGTCGATGTGTATGAGGGCTACCGGGTTCTTTACAACACGTCGCGTGGACCAGCCAAGGGTGGCATTCGCTTCGACATGCAGGTTACGCTGGAGGAGGTGAAAGCTCTCGCCGCGTGGATGACGTGGAAGTGTGCCGTGGTCAACATTCCGTTTGGCGGCGCAAAGGGCGGTGTGAGATGCGATCCCCTGGCAATGAGCGCGGGCGAGCTCGAGAAACTTACGCGTCGCTACACATCTGGAATCATCAACCTGCTGGGTCCCGATTCCGATGTGCCGGCTCCGGACGTCAACACCAACGAGAGGGTGATGGCCTGGGTCATGGACACCTACTCGATGCACGTCGGCCACACGACTACGTCAGTCGTCACCGGA
>WNGH01005716.1_pt1 | contig 11836 bp, 11 predicted proteins | sample 5400631 | NCBI WGS metagenome assembly WNGH01 (sample SAMN13153373, study PRJNA577476) | soil metagenome | isolation source: 115 cm soil or saprolite under Garry oak tree replicate 1 | place: USA:California | collected 2016-06-15 | reverse complement strand
CGATGAACACTGCGCTGGGCCGAAACTGGTGGGCGGTCGCCGCGCGCGGCGTGCTCGCCATAGCCTTCGGTCTCTACGCGCTCTTCGCGCCCGGCCTCACCCTCGCCACACTCATCATGCTCTTCGGGGTGGTGGTGCTCGTGGCCGGCATCCTTGCCATCGTGGCCGGTGTGCGCAGGCAGGCCAGCCACCAGCCCGCGGTGCCCATCATCGTCGAGGGCATCGTCTGTGTCGTCTTTGGTCTCCTCGCCTTGCTCAGGCCGGGGGCCACCGCGGTGGCCTCGCTCTATGTCGTGAGCGCCTTCGCCATCGTGAGCGGCGTGGTACACATCGTGGCCGGCCTCAAGATGCGCCACGAGTTCCCCGGCGAGTGGATGTTGATCCTCAGCGGCATACTCACCACCGTCTTCGGCGTCCTCATGGGCCTGCTGCCCTGGGCGGGGCTGCTCTCCCTCATCTGGCTGATCGGTGCGTACTCCCTCTTCTTCGGTCTCCTGTTTCTGTTCCTCGGATTCCGCCTGCGCGCCCTGGCGCACGCCCGCCCCGTTCCCCGGTCTCCGCGTCGCTAGTTGATCCGCTTCTCGCGCCCTTTCCACTCCTTGTCGCGCAGGACGAATTTCTGAATCTTCCCCGTTGAGGTCTTCGGGAGGTCGCCGAACTCCACGGCCGCCGGCGCTTTGAAGCCGGCGATGTGCTGCTTGCAGAAGGCGATGACCTCCTGCTCGGTGGCGCTCTGGCCGGGCTTGAGGGTGACGAAGGCCTTGGGCCGCTCGCCCCATTTCTCGTCAGGCACCGCCACCACCGCGCACTCCATCACTGCGGGATGCTTGGCCACGCACTGCTCGACCTCGATGGTCGAGATGTTCTCGCCGCCCGAGATGATGATGTCCTTCTTCCGGTCGCGCAGCTCGATGTAACCGTCGGGGTGCCACACTCCGATGTCGCCGGAGTGGAACCACCCGCCGCGGAAAGCCTCCGCCGTCGCCTCCGGCTGCTCGTAGTAGCCCTTGGCGCAGTTGTTGCCGATCATGACCACCTCCCCCAGCGTCTCGCCGTCGCGCGGAACGTCGTTCATCTCGGGGTCCACCACACGCACCAGGTCGAAGATCGCATAGCCCTGCCCCTGTCGGGCGGCGAGGCGCGCCTGCTCGTCCCCGGGCAGGCTGTCCCATTCCTTGTGCCACGCGCACACGGTGTGCGGCCCGTAGGTCTCGGTGAGGCCATAGACGTGCACGGGACGGAAGTTGAGGTCCTTGAGCTTGCCGAGCAGCGTGGGCGACGGCGGGGCACCCGCCACGGCCACCGTGACTTGGTGGGTGAGACGGTGCGCCTTGGGATCGTTGACCACGCCGATCTGCACGGTAGGCGCGCCGCAATAATGCGTGATGTTCTCGGACTCGAGGAGCTCCCAGATCCGCCCCGCCTCCACGCGCCGGAGGCAGACGTGCGTTCCCGCCACCGCGGTCACCGCCCACGTGAAGCACCAGCCATTGCAGTGGAACATGGGCAGGGTCCAGAGATACTTCGTCTCGAAGTTCATCCCCGTCTCGACGAGCTCGCCCATCGCGTTCATCCACGTCCCACGATGCGAGTACATGACACCCTTGGGGCGGCCCGTGGTGCCCGACGTGTAGTTGATGGCGATGGTCTCTTCCTCGTCTTCCAGCACGGACTCGACGGGCCCCGGACTGCCCGAGGCAAGGAAGTCCTCGTAGGGATCGCCGGGAGCGCCCGTGTCGTCCACGCGCACCACCCGGAGGCCCGCGAGGTCGAGCGGCTTCACCGTGGCCTCGAACTCCTGGTCCACGAACAGGAAGGTCGAGCCCGAGTGCGCGAGGATGTAGCCGACCTCCTCCGACGAAAGCCGGATATTGACGGCGACGAGGATGCCTCCCGCGAGGGGGACGCCATAGTGCGCCTCGAGCATGGCCGGCGTGTTGGGACAGATGAAGGCCACCCGGTCGTGCTTCCTGAGCCCCGCCGCGCGGAGGGCGGAGGCGAGGCGGTGGACGCGCTCCTCGAGCTGACGGTAGCTGTAGCGCCGGCTCCCGTGGATGACCGCGGTCTTGTCCGGGAAGACACAGGCGTTGCGCTGAAGGAAGCTGACCGGCGACAGCTCCGTCCGGTACACGTGGTGATGCTTCATCAGAGGAACCCTCCGGCTTGGATTTGCCCGCCCGCGGGCCGTGCCCGGCGAGCGCGCGCGCTCTAGCCTAGTCGAAAGGCGCGGATTGTCAACCGACACGCCGGCCTCGCCCGGCTTGCGCGGGCGGCCTTGGTGGGGCAAGATTGGCGGGCCGAGGTGGGCGCCGCGGCAATCCAGGAGGAGAACCAGATGCGGGTCGGCATGGCCGCCGTCTTCCAAAACCCGGGCAGGGCCCGCCGGGACGTCGACGTCTATCAGGACGAGCTTCGCCTCGCCGATCTGTGCGAGCCCTTGGGCTTCGACTCCATCTGGAGCGTGGAGCACCACTTCACCGACTACACCATGTGCCCCGACGTGCTGCAGTTCCTGACCTACATGGCGGGCCGCACCACCCGGGTAGCCCTCGGCTCCATGGTGGTGGTGCTGCCGTGGCACGATCCCATGCGCGTGGCCGAGGAAGTCTCCATGCTCGACAACATCTCGGGCGGCCGCATGATCCTGGGGCTCGGGCGCGGCGCGGGCAAGGTCGAGTTCGAGGGCTTCCGCGTGCCCATGGGCGAGAGCCGGGAGCGCTTTGTCGAATACGCGCAGATGTTGCTGGAGGGGCTCGAGAAGGGCTACTGCGAGTTCGACGGCGAGTTCGTCAGCCAACCACGGGCGGACATCCGGCCCGCGCCCTTCAAAAGCTTCCGGGGGCGCACCTATGCCGCCGCCGTCTCCCCGGAATCGATGAAGATCATGGCGGAGCTCGGAGTGGGCATCCTCATCATTCCGCAGAAGCCGTGGAAAGAAGTGGCTAAAGAGCTGACCGAGTATCACGCGCTCTACCGCCAGATCAACGGCGTCGAGCCGCCCCCGCCGATCTCGGCAGGCTGGACCTTCTGCGACTCCGATCCGGATCGCGCCCGCGAGCAGGCGCATCGATGGATTGGCGGTTATTTCCGCAGCGTGCTCGACCACTATCAATTCGGGGCCGAGCACATGAAGACGACCAAGGGCTACGAGTACTACGCGAAGATGACGGACAAGATCCACACCTATGGCGACGACAAGGTCATCGACTTCTTCGTGGATCTCCAGGTGTGGGGCACCCCCGAGCAGTGCTACGACAAGATCCTCGACGTGCGCCGGCGCGTGGGCAACGATCACTTCGTCGGTGTCTTCTCCTATGCGGGCATGCCGACGGCCGAGGCCGAGCGCAACATGCGCCTCTTCGCCACGGACGTCATGCCCGCGCTCCAGCGGCTCGACCACGAGCCCGCCTCTGCGGTCCCGAGCGCCTGAGCTCGTGAGCCCGGGCGAGGACGGCCGGTGACGACGCCGCTATCCGTCTACCTTCCTTTCAACCGCGAAGTGCTCGGGGCCGATTTCCAGCCCGCCAAGCACGGCGGCACGCCGCCGGAGCAGCGCGGACACTGGCTGCTCGTCCAGGACCAGGACCTCCTCGTGGTGCCCGAGGGCGATGCGTTCCGCCTACCCGCGGGTCCGCTCCCCGCGGGGCTCGAGAGCGCGGCCAAGGACCCATTTTGGCTCGGCACCCTGCGCGGCGCGCCCTGCTGGACGGCGCCCCTGCCCAAGGACATGCCGCCGCCGCCCGGCCTCCAGAAGCAGACGCTCGTCCCCATGCGCGGCACCAAGCTCCCCGACGATCTCCTGTCGCTGGGGGGCATGGCCATGCAGGCTCTGTGGTGGCAGAGCACGAGCGGCTTCTGTCCCCGCTGCGGCGAGCCGACCTCGCGCATCGAAGGCGAGTGGGGCAAGCGCTGCGCGCGCTGCCGGTACGAGCACTATCCGCACCTCCACCCCGCCGTCATCATCATGGTGCGCGACGGCGACCGCGTGCTCCTCGCCCGCAAGGCGGAGTGGGCGCCCGGCCGCTACGCGCTCGTGGCGGGCTTCGTGGACAACGGCGAGTCGCTCGAGGGCTGCGTGGCCCGCGAAGTCAAGGAAGAGGTGGGCGTGGACGTCAAGGACATCCACTACGTGGGCAGCCAGAACTGGCCCTTCCCGAGTCAGATCATGCTGGGCTTCGTGGCGACCTATGCGGGCGGCGTGCTCCGCGTGGACCACTCGGAGCTGGAGGACGCACGCTGGTTCCCCGGCGACGCCCTGCCCAATCGTCCCTCGCGTCACAGCATCGCCGGCTACATCATGCAGCACTACGCCAGCCCAAGGAGATCCTGATGACCATCCAGCGGATACAGCCCGGCAAGCGTCTGAGCGCCGCCGTCGTCCACGGCGACACCATCTACATCGCCGGCCAGATCGCCGCCGACGCCGCCACGGACGCCAAGGGTCAGACCCAGCAGATCCTCAAGAAGTTCGACGATCTCCTCGCCGCGGCGGGCAGCAACAAGTCCAAGCTCCTCTCCGCCACCATCTGGCTCGCCGACATGCGCTACTTCGACGACATGAACAGCGTGTGGGATGCGTGGATGGATCCAGCGAATCCGCCCGCCCGCGCCACGGTGGAAGCGCGCCTCGCCGCCCCGAAGTACTTCGTGGAGATCGCCGGTATCGCCGCCAAGTAGGCCGCACAGATCGATAGCATATTGCGATATCGTTGCTATCATGAGATGATATCGCGGCCATGGCGACGATCATCATCCGGAACCTCGATGACGAGGTAGCCGAGCGGCTGCGGCTGCAGGCCCGCCTCCGCGGAGTATCGGTCGAGCAGGAAGCGCGGCGGGTGCTCGCGGACGGCACGCGGGTGAGCCGGTCGGAAATTGCCGCGCGGGCTGCGGCCATTCGCGCCCGCCAGCGCCCCCACCGCTCCCGCGGAATGGAATTGATCCGGGAAGACCGGGAGCGATGAGGCCGCGGCGAGTCGCGAGGACTCCCGCCCGGCGCATGCGCGAGCGCGCTCCGCGATACACTCCGGCGATCGCGGAGCCCATTGTCGTCGACGCCTCGATCGCATATCTCTGGTTCGCGAACGAGCCGGACAGATCCGGAGCTGACGAGCTGCTCGAAACCGACTCTCCCCTGCTCGCTCCCGACCTGATGGCCGTGGAGGCCACCAATGCCTGGTGGAAGAAGCTCCGCCGTCACGAGATGGAGCAGACGGACGTCGAGCAGGCCGTTACGAATCTCCTTGCCCTGGGAATCGGCTGGACCCCTTCGGCGATGCTCCTTCCCTCTGCCGCTCGACTGGCCGCCGAGCTCGGTCATCCCGTCTATGACTGCCTCTACTTGGCCCTCGCCGTGTCGTACACCGCCCCTATCGCGACTGCCGACAAGAGACTCAGGCAGGCGGCGGAACGCATCGGCGTGCGTATCAGGACCTGACCCCGCCGGCCCCGCTCGCCTCAAAGTAGCGCGCGGCTCCCTCGTGGAGCGGTCCCCCCGGATCCACGTTCGCTCGAGCCGGGTCGAAGGATGCGGCCGCGGGATGGATGGCGCGCACGCGCTCGGGATTGTCACAGATGGCGGCGGTGATGGCGAACACGACCTCCGCCGGAACGGTCGCGTGAAAGCCGAGCGAGGTGCCCATGGACACCGTGGGCACCGGCGACGTCACCACACCATACTCGCCCACGGGCAGCTGCGCCGCCGACCATCCGAGCTGAACGAGGCGGGCGATCAGGTCTGACGCGAGGGCCAGCGGCTTGATGGGCCTGGCGGCATTTGCCTCCTGGATCGAGGGCGACGGGATGCCCATGAACTGCCAGAGCGCGTCCACCCTGCCGTCCCGGTAGAGGCTCAACTGTTGGTGGTAGTTGTCCGCGGGCACGAGGCCACCGCCCCAGCTCTCGAGGGCGGCGGGGGCGAGGCCGATCTGCTCCAGGGCCAACTCGAAGACGAGACGGTCCACCGTCCCCACGCGATCGACGGGCACGCGCAACGGATAGCGCCGCCGCGGCCCGTCGCGGAGCTCGACGATCGGAACATCGCGGCCCACCATGAACTGCAGGTGGTTGACGGAGAGGTTTGCGATGCCCACGCGGAGATCGGGCAACGGATGGTCGAAGGGAGACCGGCCCGCCCGCCCCGCCACGGTCATGGGCGGGTTGAGGATGGCCACGGGGATGCGGCCCGCTCCCACCCCGGCGTGGTTCATCGCGCCCCCGCCTTCCACCACGTGCAGGTCGATCCAGGGGTGCACGTCCCGCACGAGCCGCGCCAGCCCTTCGAGGAGAACGTACCAACTGCCGCCCGCGCCGCCGGCGGCCGCCTCGAGGCGGATGGGACGTTCGGGCGCGGGCGACACGCAGGCGGCCTAATAACCCTTGGCGCGATCGACGAGGTTCAGGAGCGGCGCGTCGGCCAGGTAGCGGCGGAGATTCTCCGCGAAGAGCTCGACGCACCGGTCGTCGTAGCTCGGCAGGAAACCCGACACGTGCGGTGAGACGAGGACGTTGTCGAGTTGGTAGAAGGGATGGCCGATGGGCGGCGGCTCTTCGGCGAACACGTCGATGGCCGCGCCGGCGATGCGCTTCTCCGCGAGAGCCCGAGCCAGCGCGGCCTCGTCCACGGTGGCCCCTCGCCCGACATTGACGAAATAGGCGGAGGGCTTCATGGCGCGAAGCTCGTCGGCGCCGATCATGCGCTCGGTCGCGGGCGTCAGCGGCGCACACATCACCACGGCGTCGGAGCGCGCGAGAAGCTCCGTGATCTTCTCCGGCGAAAACCACGCGTCGGGCAGCGCTCCCTCGGGATCGCCCGTGCCGCGGCGCGCGTAGCCGGAATCCTCCCGGCGCGACGGATCGCGCTTGCAGGCGAGGATGGTCATCCCGAACGCCGTCTTGGCAATCCGGGCCAGCTCGCGCCCGATGCTCCCGAATCCGATGATGCCGAGCGTCGAGCCGCGCACCTCCGTGGGCACGAACAGGGACCAGCGGTCTTTGTCCGGCGGCCAGGTCCCCTTGGCCTGCCAGTCGACCATGCGCGGCACGCGATGGGCGAGGGCGAGGAGCGCGGTGACGGCGTACTCCGCGATGGTCCCCGCGTGCACGCCACTCGTGGTGGTGAGGAGGATAGACGTGTCCGTGTAGAGCGGATGATCGAGGAGCGTGTTCACCCCCGCCATGTGCACCTGCACCCACTTGAGCCCGGGGGCCCGCGAGAGGTCACGCGGCGGCGCGCCCGTGTACAGGATCTCCGCGCGCGCGTAATCGGCGCGGCCGTCGGCCTCGCGGGTAATCCGGAGCGTGGGTGACACGGCGCGCAGCGGATCGAGCTGGCTATCCGTGAAGGGCATGGTCACGAGCACGTTCACCATGGGGTCTCTCCCGTGTTTCGAGGTCAACGCGGCGCGCGCCCCGCCGACGTCCGCCGGCGGACCTCGGGGAGCACCTCGCGGCCGAGCAGCTCGATGCCCGCGAGGATGTCGTCCTGGCGCATGCCGGGCCAGCTCACTCTCATGGTGGCGTGGGTGACCCCCGCCTCGTGCTGCCGCAGGAGCGCCTCCACCACCTGCGCGGGGGAGCCGAGGGCGAAGCGGTTGGCGGCGAGCTGCCGGAGCTGGACGTCGGGCTTCGCGGCGGAATCGATGGTGATGCCGGGAAGTCCCCAGCCGAGATACGCCGCGTACTTCTCGAGCAGGAACGGCGCGGCCCGGCGTATCGCCGTCTCCTCGTCGGGCGCGCACACGACCTCGAGCAGCCGGCAGATATGCTCGCTGGGCGGCAGACCCTCGGCGGATCTCGCGCGGGCGAAATCGGCCGCCTGCTTCGCGAATTCGTCCACGGTGGGGACGGGAACGACCAGCCAGCCGTCGGCGATGCGGGCGGCCCGGGCGATTCCCGCGGGAACCTGCGAGCCGACGAGGATGGGCGGACGCGGCCGCTGCAGCGGCCGGGGACGGATGGTGACGTCGTCGAGCTGCCAGTGTCGTCCGCGATGCGTCACGTGATCCTCGGTCCAGAGGCGGCGGATGATCTCGAGCCCCTCGGTAAGCCGGCTCACCCGCTCGGTCATCGGCACGCCGAAGATGGCAAACTCTTCAGCCCGGTAGCCCAGACCCACCCCGAGGAGGAAGCGCCCGCCCGTGATGACGTCGAGGAAGGCGCCCACCTCGGCCATCTCGATCGGATTGTGCAGCGGCAGCAGGATGAGATTCGTCCCCACCCAGAGCCCGTCGGCCTCCGCGGCAAGCCGCTGGAGCATCGGGAGCAGGGGGAAGTAGTGGAAGCCGGGCGTGGCGTGGTGCTCGCCGCCCCAGATCGAGTCGAAGCCGAGCGAGCGGATCAGGCGCGCCTGCTCCACCGTTTCCGCGAAGCGACGGGCCGGATCGTCAGCGGCCGGGTGCTGCGCGTTGAGATAGACGCCGAGCTTCACGCGAGCGGACGGGCGCGGCTAAGCGACCACGGCGGGGTCGACGCGGAGCACCGCGTAGCCGCCTACCGCGCCGGCGCCGAAGCCGGGAGCGAAGATGCGCATGGGGCGGTCGATCACCCCTTCCCTCACTGCGTCGTGCAGGGCGATGGGAATGCTCGCGGACGAGGTGTTGCCCACCTTGTCGATATTGAAGTAGAGGCGATCGGCGGAGACTCCGGCCCCCTCGGCGATGCTCACCACCATGGTCTTGTTCGCCTGGTGCGGGACGACGAGGTCCACCGCATCCAGGAGCGAGGCGCCGCTCTTGCCGTCCGGATGGGGCTGAGCACGGAGCTCGCCCAGCATCTGGCCGAGATAGCGCTTGACGAGGGCGCGCACCTCGGGCCCGTACACCGTGATGTTGTTGTCGAACTCGGGATTGGGCCAGATGATCGAGTCCACCTCGGACATGGGACCGCTCGCGTACGTCTGCAGCACCTCGATGTCCGGGGCCGCCCCCGCGGGCGCGGGCGCGATCACGAGGGCGGCCGCGCCGTCGCCGAAGATCATTCGGGACGTGCGCACCGTGCCGATCTTGTCGGAGAACTTCTCGCCGCACACGACGAGGACGGGCCTCTCCACCTCCTGGAGCAGGCGCACGGCCTCGCTGAGCCCATACGGCAACCCGGCGCAGGCGGCCACGATATCGCAGGAGGCGTGGGTCTGGAAGATGCCGAGCTGCCCGGAGAGCCAGGTGGCCAGGGACGGCATCATCTTGACGCTCGTGCAGGAGCAGAAGAGCACGGCTCCGATCTCCTCGGGCCGATGACCGGACTTCTCGAGCGCGCGCTGGGCAGCGAAGAGGGCCATATGGTCAAGGTCCAGCTCCGTGTAGAGGCGCTCCTCGATCCCCGTCTTGCGAAGGATCTCCGCCGCCGTCATGGGCGACCAGCAGTAGGCGGCGTTGCGGATGAGATCGTCGTTCGTGCAGGGCCGCTCGCCCTTGTAGACGGCCACCGCCTCGAGCTTGGGCATGACCTTGAAGCGCTCGCGCACCCGCACCGGCGGATAGGGCAATACGGGCCGGCGGGACTGGGCGGGCACGGGCTTGCGGGGCCGCACCCGGTGCACGCCCTTGGCGCGCCGGATGAAGTGCAGCACGTCGTCGCTGCGCGGGTGGAAGACCACCACGTAGTCGTCGTCGTGCAGCCGGCCCACCTCCGTCAGCCGCAGCTTGGAGCGATCCCAGCGGTACTGGTTGTGGAGCACCATGGTCTGCCGCATGAGGGCTTCGAGCTCGGGCACACGGTGGTTGAACTCGATGATGTCGTCGTGGCCGTAGCCGGGATAGTCGGGATCGTAGGCGAGGAGGTGGAAGGTGAGGTTCTTCGGGTTGGCGAGGATTTCCCCCACCGTCGGTTTGATGGCGGGGAGCTCGGCCCCCGCCCACTTCTTGTGGCGGAGGATATCGAGAAGGACGCGGAAGATCTTGTCCTCGGTGCCCTCGTCCCACGTGGCGGGCAGGTCCCGGTACCTTCCCTCGATGGCCGCGGTGATCTCGCTTCCGTCCCTCGGCTCGAACACGGGGAGAAAGATGTCGTCCCGGTGCCGCGCCACGTCGCGCCAGCGCGTGGGCCGCTTCTCGTACATGGTCATGGCATAGCGGTTGACCCAGAAGAGGTGCAGGGCGAGATCGCGCAGTATCTCGAACCGCGCGTTGTACGCCTGCGACTCCACGCGCTGGAGAATGTCCGTCTCGTTCGGCGCCTTCTCCTCGAAGTCCCGCTTGATGACGGCGGCGAACTGCTCGAGGGTCTGGAAGGCGGAGAAGTCGAGCTCGGGAAAGAAGTTGAAGGGGAAGACGATGCGGCCGTAGCGGTTGATCACGAATGGCTTCATGAGTCTCTCCTAGCGGCGGGACTCGACGAGCGCCCAGCCCGCCTCGGCCATGGGACGGGCGCGCTCCCCGCGCGAGCGAGCGCCCGCGTCATTGGCTGTGCCCGCGATCACCCGCCCCATGATCCCCTGCGCGATGGCGGCGAGGCGAAACATGGAGAACGCCACGTAGAAGCTCCAGTCCGGAATGCCCGCGCGCCCCGTGCGGCGGCAGTAGGCGGCGAGATAGTCCTCCTCGCTCGGGATGCCCAGGATCTTCAGATCTTCGCCGAGGACACCACCCAGGATGTCTGGCCGCAGATGATAGGGCATGGCGTTGTAGGCGAGATCCGCCAAGGGGTGGCCGAGGGTGGCCAGCTCCCAGTCGAGCACGGCGAGGACGCGCGGCTCGGTCGGATGCATGATGACATTCCCCAGCCGGAAATCGCCGTGGACGACCGTGGTGTCGTCGGCGGCGGGAATGTGCTCGGGGAGCCAGGCCATGAGCTGCTCCATCGCCTCGATGCGCTCCGTCTCCGAGGCGCGGTACTGCTCGGTCCAGCGGTGGAACTGTCGCGTGAAGTAGCTGCCCGGCTTGCCGAAGTCGGTGAGGCCGAGCGCCTTCCAGTCCTGGCGGTGGAGCCGGGACAGCACGTCGCTCATGGAGTCGTAGATGGCTGTGCGCTCGGCGGGCGTGCACCCGGGCAGAAGCGGGTCGACCATGATGCGCCCCGCCACCCAGTCCATGACGTAGAAGATGGTGCCGATGACCTCGGGATCGTCGCAGAGCAGCCAGGTCCTGGGCACCGGCACCTCCGTCTGGCCGAGGGCGGTGAGGATCCGGTACTCGCGATCCACGGCATGCGCGGAGGGCAGGAGCTTGCCGGGCGGCTTGCGCCGCAGCACGTATTCGTGGCCGGCCGCGGAGAGCCGGTAGGTCGGGTTGGACTGCCCACCCTGGAACTGGCTCAGCGTCACGGGGCCGCGGAAGCCCGGAATGCGCGGGGCGAGATAGCGCTCGAGCGCATCCACATCGAAGCGATGTGTCTCCCGCACGGGGATGGTATCCGACGTCAGCGTGGTCTCGATGGTCATGGAGGGTGGCTCCTGGGGGCTGGATTATACCCGGCGCGGCATGGCTAGCCCAGCGCTCGTCTAGGTCGAGGGTGGCTCGGCGGCACGCCGCCCCAACCCGAGCGTCAGCCCCACGAGACACGCGGCTCCCATGCCGCCACCAGCGATGCAGGCCGCCGGCACGCCCCACTTCTCGGCGACCGAGCCGATGAAGAGCGCCCCGAACGGATTCATGCCCACGAAGACGAAGGCGTAGAGTCCCATCAGCCGTCCGCGGAGGGCATCGGGCACCGTCACCTGCAGCGTGGTATTGGAGCTGGCCATGAACACGATCATGGCGAAGCCCATCACACCCAGGAGGGCAGCGGCAACCCAGAAATGGTGCACGAGGCCGAGGATCATCAGGCCGACGGCGTCGATGAGCGCCGCCCCCGCGAGCAGCCAGACGGGCGCGCGCCCCCGCCCGACGAGGGCGAGGGC
>WNGH01017320.1_pt1 | contig 11838 bp, 13 predicted proteins | sample 5400631 | NCBI WGS metagenome assembly WNGH01 (sample SAMN13153373, study PRJNA577476) | soil metagenome | isolation source: 115 cm soil or saprolite under Garry oak tree replicate 1 | place: USA:California | collected 2016-06-15 | reverse complement strand
AGCGAAGGGACGAAGGCCAGCTCCCGGGCGAGGCCGGCCGCGGCCGCCAACCGGACGAGAAGCCCCGCGGCAGGGAGTGCTCCGAGGGCAGCCGGCGCCACAGCCTTCAGGGGCACATGCGCGCCGAGGCGAAGGGTCGGTCCGAGAGCCCGTCCGAGCATGAACCCGATGACGGCGGCGGCGCCAAGGCTGGCCGCGGGATGACGCGAGGCCTGCTGCCTCCAGTCGATGGCTTCCCGGACACGATCGGCCAGCTCGGCCGCCGTACGGGAGATGGCCAGTCTCGTCTCGTCCACGTGTGAGACCAGGCGCTCGATCTCTACCTCCCGTTGCTCAGCCATTGCACGTCCTTTCGTAGACCTTCCGCCGTTCGCTGCAGGGCGTGCCGTCGTGACGGGTCGACTCCCCGGCGCACGCAGACCCCCACGATGATGCCGCCCAGGGCGAGGAAGACGAGACCGGTGAGGGCGAACCCCGTGGAGGTCGAGCCCAAGAGGCCGGCAACCCAGAAGGCCAGCGCCACCGCGACCAGGACCAGCCCCAGGGCCGCAATGGCTCCGCCGATGACCAGGACGAGGAGATGCCGGACGAGGAGCGCGAGGTTATGCTCGAGCTCGAGCCGCAAGAGATTCAGCTTCTGGTCGATGAAGTGACCGAGCTGTCCGAGCAGGTCCTCGATCAGCCCGCCCACGCTTCGCCCTTCCTGGCTCGGCCCGGCAGGACGACGCAGCATCAGCGCCTCCCCCCCGCTACCGCCGCCGGGATCGAGAGAGCCCTACGAGAAACCCGACGCCGGCCGCGAGGACTAGGGCGATCAACGGTGAGCGCGCCATGAAATCCCGAGCGCTCCTGAGGCGCATGTCCCCGACCATCGAATTCACCCTGGTCATCGCATGACTGAGGCCTTCCGCGGCGTCGGACAGGCCACTTCGGATCGGTACCACCACTTTCTGCAGCCTTCCGACCTGGCCGCCGTTTCCCTGAAGGCTCCTTTCAGGGGCCATCTAGTGACCGACTCCGAGTAGGAACAGGATGATGATGAGGCTCAAGGGCACGCCGAGCAGCCAGAGCAGAATGAGGACCATGATCGTTCTCCTTTCCGCCTACTTGCCGCCCGCGAGAGCGGCGCGGGTTCGATAGTAGGTGAAGGTCATGGGCTCGCCGGAGGCCATCCAGCCGCCGATCACGCTGCCGGCCAGTCCGATGAGGAGCGCCGTCAAGGCGCCGAGAGCGCCGTTACGCGCGATGATGGCGGCCTGAGGGTCGACGGCAACGACGGGCGAGACCCAGGCGGGCGTGCCGGCCAGTCCTCCGTACCAGACACCGAAATAGCTCGCGGCCCCCAACGAGGCGAGGACGAGCAAGATCGGAATGGTGACGAGCCAGGCAATGGCACCGTGGAGCACGGCATGCTCTGCCCGCCGAGCGCCGAGGATCTTGCCCGCCGTCCATCCACCGATCACGTAGGCAAAGAATGCGCTGCAGATGCTGAAGACGAGCGCCCACATCTGGAACTTGTGCCAGTTCACGATGCGGGTTTCGGAATAGGCCCCGAGGGCGGTGCCCCCGAGGCCGAAGATGAGGCCGGTGGCCAGGGCGGCCAGCCCGCCAACCCAGATGGCGGACCAGCTCACTGGCCACTCGACGGCCTCCCACTGTTGATACGTGACGGACGTTCTGCGTTCAGCCATTTCGCAACCCTCCGTGGTTGAGCGAGCTCAAGGGACGTGTGCTCCTCGGCCAGCCACCAAGTGGACGATGAGGATCACGATCCCCACGAGGAAGAGAATCCAGGCGATCTGAGAGGCGATGGCGGCGACGCCAAAGAGCCCGAGGGCGCCCGCCACGAGACCTACGAGCAGAAATGTCAGTGCGTAGTAGAGCATGTGCGTTCCCTCCTTGCCGTCAGACAAACGCAACTGCTGTGCCAGGGCAGATGGCCGGGGACTGCCCCGCTAACTAGCTGGAAGCTGAAGGTGGATGGCGCGATCGGTTAATGTGGTCGACAGGCGATTGGCACCGTCCGACCCGGTAAAGCCGACCTGCTCTCACGCGGGCGCCGTCAGTGCATTCCTCGATGAGGCGATCGAGCCACCCAGGGGGTGGCATCCCGCTTGCTCGCCAAGAAAAGCAGGGAGGGCTATGCCCATGGCGGCGCGCTCACTCGTTTCAGGCACGATTTCTTTCGGGCTGGTGGCAATCCCCATCAGGCTCTATCCGGCCGTGGTCTCGGAGCGGGTGTCCTTCCATCTCCTCCATGCCAAGTGCGGCAGCCGGATCAAGTACCAGACGTACTGTCCGGTCTGTGATCAGGTGGTCGACCGGGAGGATCTCGTGAAGGGATACGAGTTCGGCAAGGAACAGTACATTCGCGTCACCGAAGACGAGCTGGAGGCCCTGGAGGGCGAGGCTTCGAAGGACATCGACATCGCGGAGTTCGTGCCCCTCGCCTCCGTGGACCCCATCTTCCTGGACAAGGCCTACTTCCTGGGACCGGACAAGGGCGGGGCCAAGCCTTACCAGCTCCTGGCCCGCGCCCTGGAGAAGGCAGAGGAGGTTGCTGTCGCCCGTTTCATTCTCCGGGGGAAGGAAAGCGTGGTCCTCATCCGCCCCTTCCAGCGCGGCCTGATTCTTCACACCATGTACTTCCACGACGAGATCCGCGATGTCGGCGAGATCGACAGGGGAGAGTCCGTGAAGATCAAGGAGAGCGAAGTTCAGCTCGCTCTTCGGCTCATCGCGGAGCTGGCGAGCAAGAACTTCGATCCGGAAAAGTACGATGACGAGTACCGCCAGCGCGTCCTCGCGCTCGTGAAGGAGAAGGCCCAGGGCAAGAAAGTCACCATCGCTCCGCCGCGGGCCCCGCGTGGGAAGGTGATCGATCTGATGGATGCCCTCAAGAAGAGCCTGGAGAAGCGACGCGGGCCGGAGGCAGCGAAGAAGGGGAGCACGGGCCGCAAGGAGCTCGCCAAGGTGTCCCGGCGCGTCGGAGAGGCAGCCCGCCCGCTCGAGAGGCGGGTGCGCGCGGGAAAGAGGTAAGACGGAGCAGCAAGCTCCCCGCGTCGCCTGCCGCGGCGACGCTGGGATCCATGTAACGACAGAGCGAGCCCTCAGTGGCCCTTCGAATGCCCCCTCTGCTCAAGCGGCAGGATCGAAGAGAGATTCCCTTCTTACCGGGTGATTCTTACCTCGTGGACGACAGGAATCTTGACGACCGAGGGCCACGCGCCGTGTTTCCGACGTGTTATCCGATCCGCAGCGCCTCCCTTCCGTTGGCATGGTCCTGGCAGCCTATCCGTTCGGAAACGATGGCCGCCATCTGACCCCTGACACGAAGGAGACAGACGCATGGACAAGTCATTTCTCACCGACATCAAGGAGCTCCGCCGGCGCGCGCGCAGCCACATCGAGCAGGGCGCCATCACCGCCGCCTATCGCGGCGACCGCGAGACCGTCCTCCGTCTTCTCAACGAGGCGCTCGCTACCGAGCTCGTGTGCGTGCTTCGCTACAAGCGCCACTACTACATGGCCTCTGGCATCCACGCCCAGGCCGTGGCCGCGGAATTCCTCGAGCACGCCACCGAGGAGCAGACCCATGCTGACTTGATCGCCGAGCGCATCAACCAGCTCGGGGGCGAGCCGGACCTCAACCCCGAAGGCCTCCTCACGCGCAGCCACTCCGAATACGTCGAGGGCGACGACCTCGTCGACATGATCAAGGAGGACCTGGTGGCCGAGCGGATCGCCATCGACTCCTACAGCGAGATGATCCGCTACATCGCCGAGGACGATCCCACCACTCGCCGGATGCTGGAAGGCATCCTGGCCACGGAGGAAGAGCACGCGGAGGACCTGCGGATTCTCATCGACGCGCTCGGCAAGGACGAGCGCTCCAGGGAAGAGAGGAGATAGCGCCATGCTCCGCAGCATCAAGGAGATGCTCGACTACTCCATCCTCGCCACGGACGGCGAGATCGGCCACGTCACGGACATCCTGCTGAGCGACTCGGACCTCAAGGCTCGCTATCTCGTCATCGACACGGGAGGCTGGCTGTCCGGTCGACACGTGCTGCTGTCCACGGCCTGGCTCAGCTCGGTGGCTCCGGAGAAAAAGATGATCGTGGTCAACATCGAGAAGAAGCGGATCAAGGAGGCGCCTCCGTATGATCCGGATGCCGCGATCCCCCGCGAATACGAGGCGCGTCTGCACGACTACTACGGGTGGCCTTACTACTGGCAGCGGTGAGCCAGCGAGGGACGGTGACGCATGGGACTGTGGGGAATCAAGTACTCGGATATCGACGAGAAGTGGTGGGTGGACGTGGTGCTGCAGGAAGACCCACCGGCCATCCGGCGCGAAAAGATAGGGGAGCAGGTCGTCACCGATGGGTTCGATGGCGTGACGGGGCCTGTCCTGGCGCGGAAGGCGAGCATACCGCCCACCGCGCTCAGCGACTGGCCCAGCGAGACGGCGGTGATTCTCACCCGAGCGGAGCTGGGACCGGACTCCTCGACGTCTTCTTCGTGAGAGGACTTTCTCCACAGCGTCTGTTCACAGGCATCTGAGGGAGGTTCGTGATTCGCCCGCTCCGCATCGCGCAGGTCTCGCCGCTTTACGAGCGTGTGCCCCCGGCGCTCTACGGAGGCACCGAGCGCATCGTCTCCTATCTCACCGAGGAGCTCGTCCGGCGCGGACATCAGGTCACCCTCTTTGCCAGCGGAGATTCGAGCACGCGGGCCACGCTGGTGGCGCCCGCGCCTCACGCCCTGCGCCTCGATTCCACCGTCAACGACGAGCTCGCCTCTCACATCATGGAAATGGCCCAGGTCTTCGAGCGCGCGCGGGACTTTGACGTCATCCACGCCCATGTCGGCTACCTCGCCTTTCCCTTCGCTCGGTTCACGCGAGGCGCCAGCCTGCACACCCTCCATGGCCGCCTCGATCTGCCCAGCATCTACCCGGTGTTCCGCCACTTTCGCGACGAGCCGCTCGTATCGATCAGCCATGCTCAGCGCCTGCCCCTGAAGGGGTTGGGCGTCACCTGGGCGGCGACCGTCCACCACGGGCTGCCCCTCGCCAAGCGCGTGGGTCTGCCCCTCAAGATCGCCGCCAAGGTCGACCCCGTCGATCGCGCCTACTTCGAGCGCGAGATCCAGCCGCTTCTCGGCCATCCCCTGATCGAGTTCGTGGGAGAAATCGGGGAGGAGGCGAAGGCGAGCTTTCTCGGCGCGGCCCTCGCCCTCGTGTTTCCCATCGACTGGCCCGAGCCGTTCGGCCTCGTGATGATCGAAGCCCTCGCCTGCGGCACGCCCGTGATCGCGCGACGCTGCGGGTCGGTGCCCGAGATCATCGTGTCCGGGCGTACGGGCTTCATCGCGGATACCCTGGAGGGCATGGAGCTGGGCGTGAGACGGCTCGATCGGATCGACCGCGCCAAGTGCCGCCGCGAGGTGGAGGCGCGCTTCACGGTGGAGCGCATGGTCGACGGTTACGAGACGATCTATCGTGGCCTCGCCGCCCAGGCCGCGGCAAGCGCATGAGCGAGCCCGAGCCCGGAGACCTCATCGCCGTCGGCGATCATTACTATATCCTCGCGTCCACCTTCGCGGCCGACCTGCCCAAGCTCGTCCTCAAGCACGACGAGGCCTTTTTCGTGGCGGACCGGCGTGGGGATTTCCCCGACGTGCCCGAGAGCGAGTTCGGCTTCTATGTCGGGGGCACCCGCTTCCTCGATCGCTTCGAGCTGCGCGTCCACGGCCAGCGGCCGCTCGTCTTGAACGCCGCCGTGTCCGACGACAATCTCCAGGTCGCGGTCGACCTTACCAACGCCGACATGCGCGAGGGCGAGACGGTCCTTCTGGCGGGGCGGACCCTGCGCCTCGCGCGCCGTCTCACCCTGTACGAAGGCCAGCTCTGCCAGGTCTTGAGCCTGGAGAGCTTCGCGGTGGAGGCCGTGCACGTGGACCTCGTCTGGCAGTTCGAGGCCGACTTCGCCGACGTCTTCGAGGTTCGCGGCCTGCGGCGCGAGCGGCGCGGCGATCGGCTGACGCCCGTCTGTGGACCCGGCATGGTCCGGCTCGCCTATCGCGGGCTCGACAAGACGGTGCGGACGACGTGGCTGCACTTCGATCCGCCGCCTCGCCGGCTGACGCCGGACTCCGCCCGCTATCAGCTCACCGTCGCCCCGGGCGGACGCCAGGACCTCGTGGTCACCGTGAGCACGGCGGAGTCGCCGGACGAGATCGAGGCGCCCCCCGTCGGGTCATTGAGCCTCGTCGAGATCGTGCGCCGGCGCCGCGACGAGAATGAAGCGCATCAGCACCTCATGGCCCGCATCGCGACGTCCCACGAGCCGTTCACGGGCTGGCTCCGCCGCTCCCGGGGCGACCTCCACATGCTGCTGACGGAAACGCCGGACGGCCCCTTGCCCTATGCCGGCATTCCGTGGTTCGTCGCCCCTTTCGGTCGTGACAGCCTGATCAGCGCGCTCCAGGTGCTGCCCTTCGAGCCGGCCATCGCGCGCGGGACGCTTCGCTTCCTCGCGCGCTACCAGGGGACCCGCGACGACCCCTTCACCGAGGAGGAGCCGGGGCGCATCCTGCACGAGTATCGCCGTGGCGAGATGGCGGCCTGTCGCGAGATCCCGTTCGTTCCCTACTACGGATCCGTGGACGCAACGCCTCTCTTCGTGATGCTGCTGGCCGAGTATCTGCGGTGGACGGGCGACCACGCCCTGGCTCGCGAGCTCCTGCCCTCCCTCGAGCGCGCGCTGGCCTGGATCGTCGGACCGGAGGGGCGTGGAGACTATCTGACCTACGGGCGGCGCTCGCCCATAGGTCTGGGGAATCAGGGATGGAAAGATTCCCACGATGCGATCATGCATGCCTCCGGCGAGCCCGCGGGGCCGCCCATCGCGGTGGTCGAGGCCCAGGGATACAAGTACGCCGCGCTCCTCGGCGGCGCCGAGCTGCTCGAAGCCCTCGGCCGGCCGGAGGCGGGGCCCCCCCTGCGAGAAAAGGCGCGGCACCTGCGCGCGCGCTTCGACACCGATTTCTGGCTGGACCGCGAGGCCTTCTACGCCCTGGCCCTGGACGGCGAGGGAGCGTCGTGTCGCGTCATCGCGTCTAACCCCGCGCACTGTCTCTGGACGGGTATCGCGGCCGGAAGTCGCGCGCGAGCCGTGGGTGGCCGGCTCATGGCCGAGGACATGTTTTCGGGCTGGGGCCTGCGTACACTCTCGGCCGGAGAGCGGCTCTACAACCCCATGAGCTATCACAATGGCTCCGTGTGGCCACACGACACCGCCATAGCGGCGGCGGGCCTCCGGCGCTCTGGCCAGACCGAGGCATTCCTGAAGCTCGCCACCGCGCTCTTCGAGGCGGCCATCGAGTGGGAGGGCGAGCGGATGCCCGAGCTCTTCTGTGGCTTCTCGCGGGTACTGGGCTTTGGGCCCACGCGCTATCCGGTGGCGTGCTCGCCCCAGGCGTGGGCCGCCGGAGTGCCCTTTCACCTTCTGAGCGAGATGCTAGGTCTGTCCGCCGCCGCCCACGACAATCGCCTCAGCCTCATCAATCCGGTTCTGCCGCCGTGGCTCGACTGGGTCGAAGTCCGCGACCTTCGTCTTCGCGACTCGAGTCTCGATTTTGCGGTCTCGCGCGGCAGCCAGACGGCGGCCGTGGAGCTGCTCGCGCGACGGGGCGACGCCGAGCTCGTCGTGAGGCGGTGAGGCCGCGGCGGTCGGGCGGGCGGGTAATCTTGACCCGGTCAGATCTACTGGGCCATGGGTCCAGAGTGTTCCCGCCGGGACAAACGGCCCAAAAGTGAAGTGATATCGTCTGGCACGCGCTTTGCGACCTTCCGCCGTATGACGACAAACTCGCCGGATGCTCGAACGCGCCCTGATCGCCATCGTGAAGCGCTTGAACTCTTGAACGGCCAGGAGCGCCCATTCCTGTTGGGCGGGGGGTACGCGCTCAGACACTATACGGGTGGCGTGCGCGGCACCAAGGATCTCGACGTGTTTGTCCGCCGGCAGGACGCCCTCGCGCTGCTCGATGGATTGGCTCGGGCGGGGCTCGAGACCGATCTGACCTTTTCCCACTGGCTCGGCAAGGTGCACATGGCGAGCGACGACCACATCGACGTGATCTTCGGCTCCGGCAACGGCCTGGCCGAGGTGGATGACGAGTGGTTCGCCCACAGCGTGCCCGCGACCGTGCTGGGTGTTCCCGTGAATCTGTGCCCGCGCGAAGAGATGATCTGGTCCAAGGCCTTCGTGATGGAGCGCGAGCGATACGACGGCGCTGATATTTCGCACCTCATCCGCGCCTGCCAGGGGCGGCTCAACTGGCGCCGGTTGCTCGCCCGCTTCGGACCGCACTGGCGTGTGCTCTTGAGCCACCTCACGCTGTTCGGCTTCATCTACCCGGGCGAGCGCGCGTGCATCCCGCCCGAGGTGATGGTCGGCCTCTGCCGTCTGCTCGAGTGGGAATCGGCCGAGCCCTCGGCCGGGGATCGGCTCTGTCAGGGCACGCTTCTGTCCCGCGAGCAATATCTCACGGACGTGTCCCGCTGGGGCTATGCCGATGGACGCCTCGAGCCCCACGGGCAGATGACGCCTGACGAGGTGGCCCAGTGGACGGCCGCCATCGATTCGGAAAAGAAGGCAGCCGAGAAGGTGGACGTGGGCAACGTCAACGTGGAGCGGGCCTGATGCGCCTGGCCGCGATCGGGGACCTGCACTGCAAGAAAGCGTCGCAGGGAGCCTTCCAGTCGCTCTTCGCCGCGGCCAGCGCCGCCGCCGATGTGCTCGTTCTCTGTGGCGATCTGACCGACTATGGACTCGCCGAGGAAGCGCGCATCCTCGTCAAGGAGCTGGCGGCGGTCAAGAGCATGCCGGTCGTTGCCGTCCTCGGCAACCACGACTACGAATCGAACGAGACCGACCAGGTCAAGAGTCTGCTCGTTGACGCCGGCGTCCACCTCCTGGACGGCGAAGCCTGCGAAATCGACGGCGTGGGCTTCGCCGGCGCCAAGGGGCTGGGCGGAGGCTTCGGGGAGCGTGCGCTCCAGCCCTGGGGCGAGGAAGTCATCAAACGATTCGTGCGGGAGACCATCGACGAGGCCCTCAAGCTCGAGTCGGCGCTCGCGAAGCTGCGAACGCCCCAGCGCATCGCCATCCTGCACTACTCGCCGATCCAGGAGACGGTGGAGGGTGAGCCACGCGAGATCTATCCGTTTCTCGGCTCGAGTCGGCTCGAGGAGCCGCTCTCCCGCTATGCCGTGACCGCCGTCTTCCATGGGCACGCCCACCACGGGCGGCCCGAGGGCCGGCTGCGCGGCGGGGTGCCCGTCTACAACGTGTGCCTGCCCCTGCTCCAGCGAGAGGCGCCCGATCGTCCGCCGTTCCTGCTCATCGACCTGGAGCATCTACCCGTCAACGACACGGGCTCCCCGGATCCCTCGGTCGCTTCCCTCCACGCCACGAAGTGACTCATCCGCCTCGTCGTCCCTGTAGGCGGCGAAGTGCGGGTAGAGCTGGACAGGATGGGTCAGGGGCGTGGGTAGCGTCACCGTGGCCGGGTGAAGAATGAAGGTCTGCATCTCCGTCTCCGAGGGGCCCGCGTGGGCGCCCCGCTCGTCGATGAAGGAGACGTTGCTGTGGGGCGCGCCGATGCCGTACAGGACGAGATCGCCCGCGCTCGGCATGGCCATCAGGTCCCGGAGTCCCTTGAGCACGAGGCCTCGGTCCGCGCGGCCGGCGAATGGGCCGCCGTCTCCGTTGCCGTCAAGGGACAGAGGGCGGCCACGCCACCAGCAGACCGGCCCATGCGCCGATCGGGCGAGCACCAAGCCGATGCCAGGATGTCGCGAGAGACGCTCGCCGACATCGGCAGGCTCGACCGCCTCGATGGTCAGGGGCTCCGGCGAGTCGAGGAAGTAGACGAAGGCATTGGGCCCGGCCGTGATGACGCGGATGGACTCCGTGGGCGGTCCGTCTTCGCGCGCCCAGGCCGGCCGGTCCAGCTCCGTGTGGTTGAAGAAGCGCTGGAGAAGCCCGCGGCAGTCGGTTCGCCGGTACCGCGCGAGGTGACGCGTGAGGCCAAGGGCCTTCTTCGGGCGTGGCGGCGACCACGGGCCGCCGGTCGCGGCCCCGCCGAGGGCCGCCCGCACCACCGACTCCAGCGACTCCCCACCGGAAACCTGCCGAAAGTTGCGCGTCGGCGTCTGGCCGTGATCGGACAGGATGTACAGGTCGTAGTGGTACTCCGGCAGGCGCTCGATCACGCGCGCGAGCTGCCCGATCGAGCTGTCGATGTGATACAGCGCGCGCATGGCCGATCGATGGACGGGGCCGAAGGCATGGGCGAAGACGTCATAGTCCAGGTAGTTCACGTACACGGCTCGCGCGCCACGATAGAGGTCGGCCGATACGGCCAGGGTGAAGAGCTCGCGGATCCAGACGGAAAAGACGATCTTCAGCCCCAGCCAGCGGAAGCTCTCGGAACGGGCGGCGCGGGGACTCCGCGCCGTGCGCACCACGAAACGCGCCAGCTCGACGGCGGTGAGCCCAAGGGCCTTGACCACCACCCAGCCCAGCAGAGCTGCGGACAGGAGCAGGCGGAGGAGAGGAAGACCTGCCCGCGTGGGCTTCAAGAGCCTGGCGAAGGTCAGGAGACTGTCCGGCGCGCCCCCCGTGAAGACACAGCCATAGCACGCGCCGCCCGCGAGGATGCCGCGGCGGTCAGCCATCTGGCGGCTCTCCACGAAGTCCGCGGCTCCTGGCATCGGGAAGTGGACCTCTCGGCGCTCGCGCTTGTCGTAGTAGTGGAAGCCTGGGATGTCCGGTTGGATCCCGTACATGGCTGCCGCGTGGAAGGTCGGGGTCGAGGAGGGGATCCCCACGGACATCGGCTTGCGGGCGAGCCGCCCCGTCCTGAGCAGCCGCCGGATGTGGCGGAGACGCCGGCCATGCAAGGCCTTGTCGAGAACGGCCTCGGACAGCCCATCGATCTGGATTATGAGAAAACGGCGACGGCCAGGATCAGCAGGCACTCCGAGGCGGGCCCAGCGCGCGACGCGATCCACCATTCGCTGGAACTTCAGGACAATGTCATCGACCATCGCGGCGTGATTCTAGCGCGGGGCGAGCGATCCTTCGCGATTCGTCCTCACCAGGGAAGCGTCTCCCCGGGCTTGGGGATCCAGACGACCTCGGGATCCAGCTTCCGCCGGGCGACCTCGGCGGTGATCCGCGCGGGGGGCTCGTCATACGGCTCCCGCGCGAGCATGAAGGTGCCCCAGTGGATGCCGATGAAACGCGCGGCCCGGAGGTCGGTCGAGGCTTGGAGCGCCTCTTCCGGAGAGATGTGCACGGGGTGCGCAGTCTCGCGCGGCGTGTAGGAGCCGATGGGCAAGGCCGCGAGGTCGAAGGGCCCGAGCGCATCGCCGATTTCCTTGAAGTGCTTGTAGTAGCCGGTATCGCCCGCGAAGTAGAGGCGCTGCGAGCCCAGCACCGCCCAGGAGGACCAGAGGCGGCGCCCCTGATCGACCAGCGTGCGGCCCGAGCCGTGCTGGGCAGGAGTGCAGACGATGGTCAGTCCCTTGAATGCGATCGACTGGCCCCAGTCCAGCTCGACCGCGTTGGTGATGCCGCGGTCCGCGAGCCAGGCCTTGATGCCCAGGGGCACCACGAACCGTGGGTTGTAGAGCCGGGCCAGGCGCTCGACGGTCGGCTCGTCCAGATGGTCGTAGTGGTCGTGCGAGATCAGGACGAAATCGATGGGGGGAAGATCTTCCATGCGCATCGGCGCGGGGGTGTAGCGCCGGACGCCCAC
>WNGH01013065.1_pt1 | contig 11838 bp, 8 predicted proteins | sample 5400631 | NCBI WGS metagenome assembly WNGH01 (sample SAMN13153373, study PRJNA577476) | soil metagenome | isolation source: 115 cm soil or saprolite under Garry oak tree replicate 1 | place: USA:California | collected 2016-06-15 | reverse complement strand
AACCTCGGGCCGTGAAAAGGCGCCCCAAACCATGCGCTTGGCTAACCAAGCCTCGCCACAATTTCAAAGACGCTCAACACCGCAACCGCTATTGGAAAAACAAACCCAAAAAAACAAGGGCCTAATTTAAGCGCCATTCTGGTTTGACCCCTTTCCTTTCTGGTTTGACCCCTTTCCTGACCTTTCCAAAAAGCCGAGGCCGCCGACCTTTTACCAGTCCACACAACGGCCTAATGGGTAACCCTTTTCAATTCGTTCGTGATCCTTCGAGCCGCACTCTGGGTGGATTTATCCAGGGAAAAATGAACTCCCACAACACTCTGCACACATAGCTTGACCGCACTGCGGGACACCGCGCGACCTCGATCAACGAATAAAACTTCAAGTCTCGTTAGCTAAATCGGCAACTTGGGCAAGCGAACGGTCTGGGAGGCGAAGGCGTAATCAATTCACTTTGAACTTCTGCTCTGTTACTCCGCTTCGCATAGCCGACGCCACCATCATCCAACCGACAGCCACAAGGCCAGCCGACCAACCCGTAACAAGGGCCGAGACCTTCGGAAGAAGCAGGAAAAGCGCATACGCGAATCCCGCTGTCGCAATCGTGGGTATGGCAATTCCCATCTGGCGACTGTACGTCCTCTCGCATCCCCAAGCAATTGTTGCGCGCGCCATGAACCCCAGCCAAAAAGCGGATAGGAGCGTCACTGGCTCCAGCCAGCCTCGGTCCGCCAGCCCGGAGGTAAGGGGAAACCTTGACATGCTTTCGAGCATCACCAGAAACCCGAGAATGAAACCCGCCAAGATTCCCAACCCTCCAATTCTCCCCAGCACGCCCATTGCAGACATCATCGGGAGAGCTGTCGCACGCGTGAACACCGAAGCGGGAACGAACCTCCCCGGCGCCAATGCCCAAGCAAGCGATGAGCAAGTCCTTTCGTTGAGTCCCAGGATTTGCGGCCGTCCCGGAACCGGAGGCTCAGTTTCCGCAGAGGCTGCTCCCCGGAAGACCGGAAGCATAGGTAGTGACGCGCGTTGGATTTTCGGATCTATGAGAATCACGATTTCCGGGGTTCCGGTGAGTCGGTGGGCTTCGAGGGCTGCGAGCAGCTCGGCAGCCACCCAGGGCCGTTGCACACTTTTCTCGTCGAGGATGCAAAGGAAGGTATCGCACTCGCCAAGATGTTGATTGAGGGACCTTCTCCAACTCGCACCGGCTGGATTACTGACGCGGTCGAGATAAGGTGTGGCGCCAGCCGTTTTCAGTTCGCGGTGCAGGGCTGTAGCCAGCTTGCTCCCTTTTGCGGAGCTTCGCGTGTAGCTAATGAAGATCCGTGCCGATAATCCCGGAAGCAATGGGCAGGAAAAGGGATTTAAATGGTCGCCTCGTAACACCGTGGCCCTAGGGTCTTGTATTGCCGGATCGGCAGCGCGCTCCATTAGCGCTCCGAGATCGATCCCCTGCCGACGTGCTTGTCGTCCGGCGCGGCGAATCGCATCCAGTAGAACACCCATCGCCGCGCCTAGGAAAAGCCAGGCATGCGGCCCGCCCAGCGCGTGCTGTAAATGGGTCCCTCCAAACATGAGCATGCCCCCGGCGAAAACCCATCGCGCGAAGGAGACATTATCTCTTAGTGCCATCACAGTCGTTCGCATCCCCCGCAAAAGCAGAAAGATCAACGGAGATTGAACCGGAAATGCCAACATGCCCAACACCAGCGACGCCAGCTTGGGACCGTGCGGGCCGAGCCAACCCAAATCCGATTTCAGGAGCCAAGCCGGGAACCCCAGCAGCGAAAGAAGCGCGGCTGCGAAAAGAAGCGCTGAGGCCAGACGGCCGCACACGCCAGACAATCTCAGGTGCAAATCTCGCCAACGTGCCGCAGCCCGTATGCGCTCGACGCTTCGCACGTAAGGCACAAGGGTCCGCCGCAGTTGTTCGAGGGATGGCGACTCCGCGATCTGCGTGGTATCGAATAGCGCTGCAACAAGCTCTCGATCCGACATTTCCCGAAGCTCATCTATGGTCATGTCGTGCAGATACACCAGCAGCCGAAAGTCTGGCACGGCAACCACTCGCCGCATGCAGGCGGCGGCCAATTCTTGGAAAACCGGCTCATTCAGTCCTTCTCTCTCCAACACGAGGATGGCTGCGCACAGATGTTGATCCGAATCAGGTTGACGCAGATGACGTTGCCCCAGTTCGGTGGCGCCAAATGCCACACGGGACACACTCACCGGCCGACCGAATTCGTCCCCCAACGAATTTAGATGCTCCATCAATGCGTCGTTAGGTTGAACTGAGTACGATGCCAGCCAGATCAACTCGCGTTGGTCAAAACGAATTGGGCCAGAATTGATTTCCGGCTTAGTTGGCGCCTCCTCCTCGGCGGCATCCTCGGCGGCATCCTCGGCGGCATCCTCGGCGGCATCCTCGGCGGCATCCTTAGGAGCCTCCCAGCCGCCATCGTCACTTGACGGGGGAGCGGGATCCCCTTCGATATCCGCGCCCTGTCCGGCACATGTGGCCAGCGCAAGGTTGCACGACTGCACTCCCGCCAGATCTCCCGTCGCTTCATCCATCTGGCGTGAGCGTCGTAGCTCCATGACCGCGTCCTTCAGTCGGCCGCGCTTTAGTGCGATGATACCGAGATGATAATGACACGCGCTCATGTCCGCAGCCCGATTCCGATTGACCAGGCTGGTCATGACTTTCAACGCTGCCCCCATCAACTCCCCGGCTTCATCAAGTTCACCTTGGGCGTGGCGAACCAGCCCAAGTTGATACTTCGCCACCGTCGCATCTGCCAACTCTCCCTCCTTTTCTGACATCTGAATGGCCGCGGCGAACCTTCGCTCGGCAATATTTAACCGCTCATCCGCTCGTGCGCGACGGTAATGCTCCTCCGCCATCTCATCAAAGCGAACGCGCGTCTCTTGAATGAATGACTCATACGCGTCCTTTCCCTCGACGAACACGCGAAAGCGGGCATCCTTCCTCGCTGCCCACCGTTCAAAGAAATTGTCGGACATGGTTGCCGCCCTGCTGCATTATGAAGATTGCTCCATCACTAGACGACGCTGCCGGCGATCACGCGTAATCATCGGGGGCGTAAGCGCGAGCAGAAGCGGTGGGATAACCAGCCCCACCACTATCCAAGATTTGCCATCGATGCCATAGGTGTTGAGTTGCCATCGCGCGGCGAAAAGCGAGACTGGGACAGAGAATGCGAGGTAACCAATAAAAGGCAATCGAATGATCAGCGCGAGGAGGAAGGCGATGCCTAACAGCAGCCCGACGACACTTCCGGTCGCGACCACATGAACGAAAGCACGCTCCGCTCCAAAATGAATGACCGCAGCTTTAGCTTCCTCTTTGCCAAGCGAAACGGACATGGCTGTCCCGATGGCCATAACCCAGACCAGACCTCCATTTGCAAGGAACTGCCAGAGCACGATGAAAAGGTCGCTAAGGCGCTCATTGCGCACCTCGATAGTCATGGCGAAAGCGAAACCGAGAAGGCCTCCAAGCGCACCAAGGAGGATGCCGGCTGCAACTAGACCGACATGTTTCGCTGTCCATACCGGCGCTGCCCAGTCCAGGGGCTCCAGACCCAAAAATGCCGTTCCACCGTAATAGATTCCAAGCCCAACGACGAGAAAGCTTGCCATTCCGGAAAATCGGGAAAGCGCGGGGCACGGGTAACGAATGCGAACCTTGGGCGGTTTGTGTCGCTTTGGGGCGATGATTTTATTCTGCCAATCCATTGTCCGTTCCTTCGATGGTTACCGGCCACGAATTCGTTTGCGGACATTGTAGCTGGCCACCGCCAATGCGAAGCCTCCAGGAAGGGCGAACACAATCGCCGCCGCATCTGGCACGGAACCGCTCGACAGAAGAAACACCGGGATGGCCAGCCATAGCCCAAACATCCAGATTGCTCTGAACCAGCTCCCGCTCAACATACGGCGCATGAAGAAAGCGTTCATCGTCACTTCGCGTTCAAAGAAAGATTGACCTGGGGCCAAGTGCGATATCGTTCTGCGTCCGGTCAGGAATCTTCGGTCCGTCGTAGCGGCCGAGCTCACGAAAAAAGAAAACTGCCAACAGTATCGATATTATGAAGTACACAAGTTCCATACTGAACTCCATACAAGTTGAGATTTGCTTCGGCTTTTCAAAAGTCGCGGACACAATATCGGCGGCAGTAGCGCGACAGCGTCTGGCAGTTCACCGCTCGTGAGCGAAGTGCCTCTCGCACGCCCACCCACGGGGCGATAAGAAGATGACGATCTATTCATTTTGGCGTCTAGAATTCTAGAGACGTGTCTTAGGCTAGAACGAATTTTGCGTTGTGGTGCGTTCGGAGGAAGCCTCTCATTTCATCCCCGGAGGCGATCTCCAGCTCCTCCATCAAGCGCAGGCGTTCCTTGGGATCGATCGTGTGCTCAAAGCGATCGCAGAGTTGCGACGTTCTTCCACGATAGTCCTTGTAACGCTCAATTTCCTTGTCGGGCGCGAGGCCGTCTTGGAGTGTGCGTAGGGCGGCGCCAACCACTGCAACAGCAACAGCCCAAGTGCGAACGTAGAGTTCAACATTTGTGGCAATACCAAAAGTGTAGCCCCAGACCAACACTGCGGAGCAGCCCAATGCACATGCGAAGCAGACCGTGGCGGCGCCGGAAAGCGCGGCCATTTGCAACTTGGCAGGCCACTTCAGGAATTGCCAAAACGGTGCGTCGCGGGACGTTCGCAATTTGTAAATAGCATAGTCACGTTGGTGATCGAACCGGAGCCTTTTGTAGGCCTGGAAGACCTGTTCGAGCGCAGCACTGTCGTTACTGTAGCCATTGGCTGGCTTGTGCAACCATGTTTCGGCGTGACCCGCTTCACTCGTCAGCTTCTCTAGTTGAGTTTCCAATTGCCCTTCATGCGCTATGAGAAAATCGTCAAGCCAATGCGCGCGCTCTTTCTCGAAATTGGCGACTTCGTTTGCATCTTTGCATGAGGCTTCAATCTGCTGCCCTCGTCGCGCGAGCAGTTGGAAGTGCCACTGGCGGAGCCGTTCGGTCATGAGGCGGCTCTCAAGCCAACGACGCTTCCAAGGACCGAGAATCAATCCAGTTGCAGCCATCACGGCCGCAAGCATACCACCCAGTTCGACCCCAATTGCCATCCACCGTGCCCAAGGGGTATGGGGCCAAACAGGCTTTGTCGCAACGGCGAGAAGCGCGAGGGCGGCCGAAATTACTGCCGAAAAGCCCAAGCGACGCACCCAATCGCGGGCATGGTTTGCCTCCTTTTCATACTCTGCAAATTTTTCCCGCAATCTTGGGTTGTCAAGCACATGTATGATCTTCGGGAATGCAGAGCTTGCAAAGGCCAGATCTCTGTCGTTCATCAACAGGTCGTCGTTGAAGATATGATCGTATGGAGTCCTTAACGCCGGAGGGGGCGCTGACTGATCGAGACCGGGCGACAGGGCGCTGCGATTCATGACCTTCCTCCCATCTGCTCGGCTTGACGGATGATTCGAGCGACTCCATCCCACGTCCAGTCAATGATGTTTTCAGGGCGGAAACACGAAGGCACAGGCCCACGATCCACTTTACTTACCCAGACTCCAAATGCTGGGATACCTTCTTCAAACCCGCATTGAACTTCCCACAGGGCACCTTCAGCGCTATATGTGGTCTTCCCGACAAGGAGAATCACGACGCGGCACCGGCTGATTCGCGGACGCATTTGCGTCTTCCAGCGCTCGTCAAACCGTTCGTGAGCAGACCAGTCGATGATCTCCCACGGAGTGTCAGGGTGTTTTCCTTGCCCGACGAATAGATCGCGGTAGCCCGCGTCTTCGATGGCGAAGCTGACGAAGGCAGGAATCTTTGCCATATATGGAGGAGAGGGTACCCGCTCCGACGAGTGGATAAAAGGCGAATATGATTGTGCTACGTTTCGCTTCTTCCTTACGCGCCTTCGGGAAAAACTCATCCTCCCAGAAGTGAGAGGCCGGACGAAAGGACACTGGTCTGCTTTGGCGCCTGGCGCGTGGAACACGACCTGCACGATGGGCTCTTGGCGCGCGGCGATCGGCAGTTGCCGAGGCCGGGGTTGATCTTGAACGGCCGCACGCAGGCGGCGGCAGCACGACTGCAAGCTGCGCTCCGCGTGCCCAGCAAAGAAGACAAACGCTTTGATTGGGTTCCCGCAGAGCTTGTCGAGGGTCGCCCACAGCGTCGCGTCGAAACCGAGAGCGGAAGCGTTGTTGCGGGCAGCTGGTTTTGAGCTTGTCTTGGCCATTGTGTCAACGGTGGGGAAAATGGCTGCCGACAGCAAGCAAGATCAGCCAGCAGCGCATTAGCGGGAGGCGGAGCCCATCAACCACGGAATGCGAAATGCAGATTGCAGACCTCCCCATTGCGGATTGCTCCACGCTTCGCTTGGTTTCAGATTGCAGATTTCCGCTAATCTCCGCTAATGGCCTCGGTCGCCGCAGTTCCTGGGGCGGGAGGCCGCAGATTAGCGGTAATTAGCGGTAAAATGAGTCCCCCTCGGTCGCCTCGGTTCCGGGGGGGGGCGGGAGGCGGTCTGGCCCATTGTAAGGAGTTCGAGCCTGTTTTAAAATTAGCAGGGGGCCTGCGGCGAGGGATTTTGGCCGTGGCCAAGGCGGCGAGTTCCGAGCATCCCCGCAAGCTGGCTGTAAGGAACGAGCCAACGCCGGCCACGGGCGAAAGACCCGCCGCCCGGAGGGTTTTCGGGCAAAAGGCCGTCTGGCTTCGTTGCTCCTCGGTCACAGACCGCTGGGGGTATGCTCCCTCGTCGCGTCTCGCCATCCTGCCCTTTGCCCGAAAACAGGCCCGCCTGCGAATTTTGAAACAGGCTCCAAGCTTAGACATCGACGTAAGTCCTTGTGGGCGAGGTGGTTAGCAAATTTCTCACTGTGAGAAATTTGGTGCTGCGCACGGGTCCTACGGACGGTCGCTACCGGGGCGCTGCGCGCGGCCACTGGGCGGTTCGGAACCACCCCAACTTTGTCCAGGCGCCCCTGCTTTGCGGGGGTCGCGGTCGCGCCTGGCAGCATTGTAAAGAGTTAACTGAGACATCGACGTAAGTCGTTGTGGGCGTGGGGCTTATCAAATTTCTCACTGTGAGAAATTTGGCGCTGCGCGCGGCCACCGGGGAACGCGGGATGCGCGACATCTCAGTGGCGGATTGCCGGTCGGCTCTGGCGGCAGAAGGGAGCAGATGGGGCTCAGCAGGAGCTTCGCCCTACCGGGTCCTGCGGACGGGCGATGGCGCAGCGGGGCGATGACGCGCCTGGCGGCATTGTAAAGAGTTAACTGAGACATCGACGTAAGTCCTTGTGGGCGAGGGGTTTATCAAATTTCTCACTGTGAGAAATTTGGTGCTGCGCACGGGTCCTACGGACGGTCACTACCGGTGAATGGGGAACCGCTCAATTGCAGATTGCCAAATGCGGATTGCCGAAGCGAAGTATCAGGAATGCAGCTTTCGGGGAAGAAAGGAGCTTTAACACTGGCCGATTCCTGATTTCCTAATCTGCGCTTCGGGCCACTTTCTCTCGCTCTTTCAGGGCTTCGCTCAATCCCCAAAGAACAGAGCCAGAGGCGCTTAAGCCGATGGCGCGCGGTCGCCTGAAAAAACTTGTTGACACTCCCATAAGGCTATGGAGTTGATGAACGTAACACTTGTATCACATCGGTGACCTCGTTGGCCCAGGAGTTTTTGCGGCTTTCGCGCCTTTCCCATTTGCGCAGGCATCCCCGGTTTGCGGCTCAATTCGCCGACCGAGTATGAACGGCTTCCGCCGGATAAGCCACATGGCTGGGACTGCTCCAGCGGTTGCCGTTTAGGGCCCGCGCGAAGAAGGTGGTGCCCGTCTGGATAGTGGGAGGAGAAGTGTAAAGTTGCGCTTTTGGGGAGATCCCGCCGCCCGGCGAACGCGGGTCCGAGCCGTCGGCGGTGTAATAGATTTTTCCAGCGGGAGCTTGCATCACGAGTTGAGCGCCGGGAACGAAGTGGCCGTCAGGGAAGGAAAAAACAGGCGCGGAAACAAATTGGCGGTCGATCCATTCCAGGCGGGCCTGGATCCACTGCTTCATCCAGTCGATTTCGTCCTGGTAGGTGTAGCCGACGTACGCGTTGGGCCAAACCATCTGGCCCATGATCCGCCACCGCCGGAAATTCCTTCGCTGCGATTCGCCCAGCAACCCGGCCAGTTCGTCCACTCGCTTGAGGAGATTGGCCGCGGCAAAGACGTTCGTCCTTAGCTCGCCCCAACGATCGACATATTTTTGCGCGAAGTCCGGGTCTTCGAACAGGCGCCGGTACCAGGTGTACTGCTGGTCGTCGAGTTGCGGCCAGTACCAGTACTCGGGCAGCTCGCCTTGTTTGCCGTTGGCGTTGCCGAAGCTGAGGTTCCAATCCCAAGCCGGGCCCATCTTGATTTTGTCGCCGCGCTCTTTGTAGAAAAAGGTGCTGAAGCGGAAGCCGTCGATGTTCTTGGTGACTTCGATCAGCAGATGTTGATCGATGAAGGAATCGGCGTCGATGAACGCGGCATAGCCTTTGGCGGGGTCCGTGAAATTGGGGCCGTAGAGGACGCTCTCGAATTGGTCCAGGTGATTCTTGAGCCACGTTTTTTGCGCGGGCGTGATCTCCCCAGGCTTGGGTTCCACATAAAAGAACTGGTTGGCCTGGCGCGTGTAAAAGATGGCCTCCGTCCCGGCAACGCCTTCGCGGCCGGTTCGGTCGCCGCCTTGGTTTTGAAAAAACTGGAACCGATCCGGTACGAAAACATCGCGCCGCTCCCCCTGGCCGCCGTCAGGACCTACCTTGGGGCGATTGAGCGGAGCCAATGGAAAGTTAGGCGGGGTGACGCCGCGGCCGGGCACGAATTGCCCTGGCTGCAGGAAGCGGATTCCCTGGGGCAATTGAAAATCCGGGTTGCCCGCAAACCCGCGCTCGGGCGGAAGAAATCCTTGTGGGTCCGCGGGAAAGCCGCCGGGGCCGGTCGGATAACCGGGCCGGTTCATGGTGAACCCGCCGTGTCCCATCGGCATTCCCAATTGGTTTGGCCGCCCCATTTCGACCTGGTCGGCATGGTCCTTTTTGAAAACATATCCGCCCGTGATGCCGGGTTCCGCGTTGTCGTCCGCCGTCAGTTTTTCGACGTCCACGCGGTGTTTGTCGCGTTTGATTTTCTCCTCCAGCACATAGACGCCCAGGTAGTTCCGCCGGCTCAATTTGCCATCCGATTCGTCCGCAAAAACTTCCACGAACGTTGTGCGCGTTGCGTAACGGCCCATTTGGCTGCTCAGTTCAAAGGCCAGCACGTCGCGCATCAGCGTCTTATCGGGATAAGGCGCGTACAGGACCCAATCGGTTTCTTTCGGAAAGCCCAGGAGCGGCGTCTTCAGCGGATGGCCCGCATCGTCGCGAGTCTTCAGATGAAAGGAATGTTTTGGATAACGGAGCGAGGTGTGGCCGCGGACGTTGATCAGGCCGCGGCCGTCGAAGTCGGCTGGTCCGGTGAGCGTGGCGCGGCCATCGACTGGTTGGATGAACCGGGCGGAAACCGGCACTTTGCTACTATGCGGAATGTCCTGGCCGAAGGTATTCAGAATTACGAGCGGCAGGTTCGAATCGAAACTCCAGAGGTTTGGCTCAAGCAGCGTGTAACTTTGCGAGAGCGTGGGGCCGGGCGCTGAATTGGCTGGAAAAACCTGCGCTTTGACGATCGTGGAACCGGCCAGTTGCAGCGGTGCGGAATAAACCGCTGAGGAATTGGTCGGTTCCGACCCATCCAGGGTGTAACGAATGACGGCGCCGGAGGATTGCGCGCTTAGGACCAGCGAGAGGGCGTTGGTGAAAACGCCTCCCGGCGGCGAAAAGCCGGGCAACGACGCGTTCTGGTTTCCCGCGAACGTCTTGGCAAGGGCGGGAAGCGCCGTGACGGCGAGCAACAGGAGCGCAGAGCCGGCCATTATCAGCCGGCCGATCCAGGCTGATGAACGAGGGGGTGTGATTAAATGTGGGTGCGCAGAGCGAGGCCGCCGGCTAAAGCCGGCGTTCCATTGCGGCCGGAACGCCGGCTTTAGCCGGCAGCATCGCACCCACTTCCAATCACACCCTGAACGAGGCATCATTATTTTCGCCGATTCCAAGCTTGTTGTTTTTTCCCGAAAGCACAATGAAACGGCCCGGCCTGATTTGCAAGTCACCTTCGGAAGGGTTTGCTTAAGCGGGTGCGCTGGCGAATTTTTTCCGCGCCTGGAGGATGATGCGCGAACCGAAGTAAAGCCAGACGCGGGCGTCGGGAATCCCGGCCTGCGCGGCCAGTTCCCGCCATTCCTTGAGCCACCACCCGCGGCGTACGGAGACCAATGCGTCGTTGCGCATCGGGGCCGACAAGCCGGCGATGCGCACACTCAGCCAGACCAGGCCGTAAAGGGCCGGGTTGCGATGCAGGTCGTTCAACAACAGGCCCTCGCGAGTCACCCGCCAGGCCTCGCGAAAGTGTTGGACCACCTCGGCCTCGTCCCCCAAGTGGTGCGTCACTTGCGAAGCGATCACCACGTCGAAATGGTTGTCGGGGAACGGCAGCTCCAACAGGGAGCCGGTGACCGAGGAACCGGCGGGACTAAGCCGGCAGGCGTGCGGGTTGCGGTCGAGGTTCGTCACCCGCCAATTCCAGCCGCGGCCGGTGGCCCAGCGTTCCAGTTGGCGGCCCAGCGAGCCGTCCCCGGCGCCGACATCGAGCAGGGAGAGCGCGGCGCACCGTGCGGCGCCAAGCCAATTCGGCAGCACGCGCTGAAATGGGTCGGCGTGCAGGAAGAGCCGGTTCATGCGCCCGATCTCGCGATAATTGTTGGCGACTTCCGCGAACGACAATTCCAGCGAATCGGAAATTTCGGGTTGTGTCGAGCGCTGCCTCAAAAACATGCCGCTGCTTTACTAAAGGGACGCCCGCGAAACAAGCCAAAGCCGCGCCAACGCGATCAACAACTTCCGCGCAAAGCTGGAATCTGAGTCGGGGAGCCAGTCGAGCTGAGCCTGCAAAATTCGTCCGGCCATTTCGGTTGGCTGCGTCTCGTTCCCCCTCACCCTGGCCCGCAGGGAGAGGAAACGCCGCGTCCTGCGCTGCTACGATTCGAGGCGCTCTGGATTGGCCAAAGTGCGGCGGGCGATTCTCCCTCTCCCCAAGGGAGAGGGCGGGGTGAGGGGGAAGGATCGCTCGAAACAGCAATGCGCTTGCGACTGCTCGTGCTTCAACTATCCACAGGCTCTGCGCGTGATGTGACAGCCAACTTTGATCCGGGGAGCCGGTCGAGTTGAGCTTGCAAAGTTCTTCCAGCCAAAACGGCCGGAAGAAAGTCGAGTGTAACCGTCACGGCCTTATGATTACCCGACCAGACCGCGAATTTCCCCACCCTTCCTTCTCCACATCCAATCGGGCGAGGGCGATCATTGCTCGAGGGCACCGACTGGTTGCCTACAACCGTTCTATAATTGCCGAATACGGTAGAATTTCTTGCCGCCAGTTACCGGCGCCGTTTGCGGGTTATTCTGGTTGGGCGAGGGGCACCACGGCCCATGCGCCAAGGTTGCTTCCTCAAGCGTGCCAACACCCTTCCAGGAGATCGTCACCATTCCGCCGGAAACCTTGAGTGGATTCAGGACCGGCAGCGCGCCCGCATTGCGGGCGGCAAAGGCCAGCAGTGCGTCCGGATTCGAGGTGTCGTTCAGCAGAATTTTAGTGCCGTCGGGCTGGATGGTGTACCATTCCAAATCAGCCCCGGCAACCCTCTGGC
>WNGH01005714.1_pt1 | contig 11838 bp, 10 predicted proteins | sample 5400631 | NCBI WGS metagenome assembly WNGH01 (sample SAMN13153373, study PRJNA577476) | soil metagenome | isolation source: 115 cm soil or saprolite under Garry oak tree replicate 1 | place: USA:California | collected 2016-06-15 | reverse complement strand
GCTTCCGCCCCGTTCGCGATCGCCCTTATCTTCACGTTCGTGGTCATGTACGACGCCGCCGGGCTGCGGCGCGCCGCCGGCCGCCAGGCCGAGGTCCTCAACCGGCTGGTCGAGGACCTTGTCCACATGCGCGGCGTCCAGGAGGCGCGACTTCGCGAGCTGCTGGGGCACACGCCGATGGAGGTCCTGGTCGGCGCGGTGATCGGCCTTGTCGTGGGACTGATCCTCTGAGGCTGGACGTGCTCGTGGCCAGGAGCGGGCTCGCCGAGTCCCGCGAGCGGGCGCAGGCGCTGATCCTCGCCGGCAAGGTGCGCGTGGAAGGCGAGACGGTGCGCCGGCCCGACCGCCCCGTCGATGAGGACGCGCAGGTCGCCGTCGACGCCGAGCCGGGGTACGCCAGCCGCGGGGCGCTCAAGCTCGCGCCGGCGCTCGATCGGCTCGGGGTCGACCCCGCCGGACGCGTATGCGCGGACATCGGCGCCTCGACGGGCGGCTTCACCGACGTGCTGCTGCGACGCGGGGCGGCGAAGGTCTACGCGGTCGACGTCGGCCGCGGGCTGATGCACTGGCGCCTGCGGCAGGACCCGCGCGTGGTGCTCATGGAACGCGTCAACGCGCGCGAGCTGGAGTCATTTCCGGAACCCGTGAGCCTCGTGGTGATCGACGTCTCCTTCATCAGCCTCGACAAGGTGCTGCCGGCGAGCAGGCGCGCGGCACCTGGCGCGGAGGTGGTCGTGCTCTTCAAGCCGCAGTTCGAGGTCGGGCGCACGGAGGTGGGAAAGGGAGGCATCGTCCGTGACCAGTCCGCGATCGACGCCGCGCTCGCACGTTTCCGCGCCTGGTGCGCGGCGAACGGCTTCGTGGTGATCGATCAGGCGCCGTCGGAGGTCGCGGGCGCCGAGGGCAACCGCGAGGTGTTCGTGCATCTGCGGCCGGTGAAGGCATGAAGGTCTACGTCGTCCACGCTCCCGGCGCCGACGAGTCGGACGTGGCGCACACGATCGCGAGGCTGGAGCACCTCGGCGTCGAGGCGGCCGAGATGCACCGCGACGCAGACGCGGAGCTGGCGGGCGCGGACCTGGTGCTCACGCTTGGCGGCGACGGCACGTTCCTCGCCGGCGCGCGGCTCGCGGCGCCTCACGGCATTCCGATCCTGGGCGTGAACCTTGGGCGCCTCGGGTTTCTCACCGAGCTCGAGCGCGAGCACCTGGAAGAAGGCCTCCGCCGGTTCCTCACCGGCGACTACCGCATCGAGGAGCGCACGATGCTCCAGGTCTCAGTCTTGCGGCACGGCAATAAGCCGGTGGATTCCATCGGGCTCAACGAGGCCGTGGTCGACCACACCGGGGACGCCCGCATCCTGCGCCTTGAGATCGACGTCGACGGGCAGGCGGTGGGTGTCATCGACGCCGACGGGGCCATCGTCGCGACCGCCACCGGGTCGACCGCGTACGCGCTCGCGAGTGGCGGACCCATCCTGGAACCCACCCTCCATGACCTCGTGCTCGTCCCCATGAGCCCGTTCGCGCTCACGGTGCGGCCAATCGTGTTCGCGCCGGGCCAGGACGTGACGCTGAAGGTCGTTCGAGGTCCGGCGGAGCTGCGCGTGGACGGCGCTCGGCAGGGGATTGCTGTCGAAACGGGCGACGTCGTCCGCTGCGGCGCCCATGAGCGGCTTCTCAAGGTCGTCCGCTTCAGCCCACCCGAGGCTTTCTACGAGCGGCTCGGCGAGAAGCTTGGCTGGGGCCGGCCGCTGGTACCGAAGAAGTAGATTGCTCAAGGAGCTCAAGGTCCGCGACCTCGCGCTGGTCGCGGAGTCGATCGTGCGGTTCGGGCCGGGGTTGAACCTGCTGACCGGCGAGACGGGAAGCGGCAAGTCGCTGATCATCGACGCCCTCAGCCTCGCCCTGGGTGCGCGAGGCGGCGCGGACCAGGTGCGTCACGGCGCGGAGCGAGCTTCGGTCGAGGCGACATTCGAGTCGGTCGTCCTGTCGCGCGAGATCGGCAAGCGGTCGTCCGCGCGCGTCGACGGCCGCGCCGCGATTCCGACGCAGCTTCGGGAGCTCGGAGAAAGGCTGGTCGCGATCCATGGCCAGCACGCGCACCACGCGCTGCTCGACACCGAGACGCAGACCGACCTCCTCGACGCGTATGGAGGCGCGCTGGAGGGGCGGGCGGCGCTCGCGGCCGCGCACGCCGCGTGGGTCGCCGCCGCCGGCAACCTGCGCGACCTCGAGCAGCTCCGCTCGCGTGGCGTAGGCGAGCAGGAGTACATGCGCTGGCAGCTGGAAGAGCTGCGCCGGGCTGATCCCAAGCCCGGCGAGGATGAGGCGCTCGGCTCCGAGCGCGCGGCCATCCGGCACGCGGCGCGGCTTGGCGAGCTGGGCCAGGAGGCGGTCGATGCGCTGCGCGAGGACGGCGTCGCCCGCGCGGCCGCGTCGCTGCGGGCCGCCGCTGCCCTCGACGCCCGCCTTGCCGACCAGGCGGCGCGCCTCGAGACGCTCGCCGAGGAGACGTCCGACCTGGCGATCGATGTCCGGCGTTACGTCGAGGTCCTGGACTCAGACCCCGCCCGCCTCGAGAGGGTCGAGTCGCGCCTGGCCGAGCTCGAGGCGATCAAGCGCAAGCACGGCGGCTCGATCGAGGCCGCCATCGACGAGCTCCGGCGGCTGGAGCAGCAGCTGGGCGCGACCGAGGACCTGGAAGGTGCGGTCGCGGCCGCGACAGCCGAGCGAGACCGGCGGCGCGAGGAGCTCGAGGCGGCGGCCGGACGCCTGAGCAAGGCGCGTGCCTCGGCAGCGCGACGGATGCAGAAGGCGGTCGCGGCCGAGCTGGAGGGTCTTCGCCTGGAGGGCGCGCGCTTCGAGGTCGACCTTCGGGCCAGGCCCGAGATCGACGCGACCGGCGCCGAGGCCGCGGAGATGATGTTCTCGGCGAACCCGGGCGAACCCATTGGGCCGCTTGCCCGAGTCGCGTCGGGCGGGGAGCTCGCGCGGGTCATGCTCGCGATCAAGACCGTAGCGGCAGACGCGGACCGGCTGCCGACGATGGTCTTCGACGAGGTCGATGCCGGCATCGGCGGCGAGGCCGCCATCCAGGTCGGTCTTCGCCTCAAGGCGCTCGGTGCGCGCCATCAGGTGCTGGTCGTGACTCACCTGGCGCAGATCGCGTCGTTCGCGGACCATCACCTCATCGTCGAGAAGGCTCCTGGACCCGACGGCCGCAACGTGGTGACGGTGCGCGAGCTGACGAGCGAGGCCGAGAAGGCTGCGGAGCTGGCGCGGATGATGAGCGGCGGGGTGACGGACAAGGCGATGGCGCGGGCCCACGAGCTGCTGGAAGAGGCACGGCGCTAGCAGGTAACCTTCCCGGTCGAATGGAATCGGCGCCGAGCCGCCTCGCTGTCACGACTCCGGTGTTCGAAGGGCCCCTGGAGCTTCTCCTCGCCCTGGTCGAGCGCGAGGAGGTCGACATCTTCAAGGTTTCGCTGAGCAAGGTCACCGACGCTTATCTCGCCGAGATCGCAGCGCGCGAGGTCCCCGACCCGCAGGAGATGGCCGAGTTCCTCTGGATGGCGGCGCGCATGCTGCTGCTGAAGTCCATCCGGCTCCTGCCGGGCGAGGCCCCCAACGACGAGGAGACCGAGCTCCTCGGCTGGGAGGATGAGGTGCGGCAGCGGCTCGAGGAGTACCGCGCGTACAAGGAGATCGCCGGCGAGCTGCTCGAGCGAGCCCAGCAGGAGACGTTCGCGTTTCCGCCGCCGGCGCGGCCCGTCCAGGCGGGCGGGCAGGAGGAGCCGCTGGACGTCGACTTCCTGGTCGAGGCGTTCAACCGCGTGCTCGCCCGCATCCCGCCGCGTCCGCTCGTCGTCACCGGCCGCACGTGGACGCTGCAGGAAAAGCTCGACCTCATCACCGCTCGCCTGCGCGAAGGTCCGATGGAGCTGGTCGAGCTCATTCTCGAGTCCGAGGACCGGCTCGAAGCCGTGGTCACATTCGTCGCGCTGCTGGAGCTCATCCGCCGCTCCCTTGTGCGGGTCAAGCAGAAGGAGCGCTTCGGCCCGATCCACGTCGAGGCGAGGGAGCCGGCCGCATGAACGATGTTTCGGCCGCCCTCGAGGCGATCCTGTTCAGCTCCAACCGGCCGCTGAAGGTGCGTGAGCTTCAGCAGGCGACGGACATCGACCGCAACGCCGTCGAGGGCGCGCTCGAGGAGCTGCGCGAGACGCTCGAGGGGCGTGGCGTGATGCTGATGCGGCACCACGACGAGGTCCACCTCGCGACAAGGCCGGAGTACGCGGTCGCTGTGCGCCGCGCGCTGAGGCCGGAGGTCTCGGGCCGGCTGTCGCAGGCCGCCTACGAGACGCTTGCCATCGTCGCCTACCAGCAGCCGGTCGCGCGGGCGCGCGTCGAGGAGGTGCGCGGCGTCAACTGCGAGAGCGTGCTAGGCAACCTCGAGCTGCGCGACCTCATCACGGAAGTCGGCCGCGGGTCAGGACCGGGACAGCCGAAGCTGTACGGGACGACGATGCGGTTCCTGCAGGTGATGGGGCTCGAGTCACTCGAACACCTCCCGACGCCGAGCGACGGCGCGGAGCTCGTCGAACGGGGAGGCGGGGACGCGAACGCTCGGCGAGAGATTCGGTGATCCAGGTGGTCCGGGTCCGGGCGAAGCGACGAGCACCGCAGCGAGCGCATCCAATCGATTCGTAAGCGAGGAGCGCATCACCAGCTGGGGCCCCCTCCGGGGGGAGTGGGCCGCATGGGCGCCGAAGATCCGTCGAGTGCTTCGCCGTCCCCGCCTCTGGAACGGCTGAATCGGTTCCTCGCGCGTTCGGGCGTGGCCAGCCGCCGCGCCGCCGACGCGCTCATCTCTTCGGGAGCCGTCCGCGTCAACGGTGACCGCGCGCCCGCGACCGGCCTGCTCATCGACCCCGAGCGGGACACGGTCACGGTCGACGGCCGCCGCGTCAAGCCGCCGGCGACTCATCGCTACGTCATGCTCAACAAACCTTTGGGCGCGATCACGACGGCAAGAGATGAAGCGTCGCGGACGACGGTGCTCGACGTGGTCGGCGAAGAGGGCAGGCATGGGCACAGGCTGTTTCCAGTCGGCCGGCTCGACGCGGACAGCACCGGCCTTCTCATCCTCACCGACGACGGCGACCTTTCCTATCGCCTCACGCATCCTCGCTACAAGGTCGCGAAGGAGTACGTGGTGACGGTCGGGGGAGTGCCGACGAAAGCCGATGTCGAAGCCCTCCGCGCCGGCGTGAAGCTCGCCGACGGCGTGACCGCGCCCGCCGAGGTCGAAGTTTCGCGCGGCGCGGCCAACCGCGCCGATCTGCGCATCGTGATCCGCGAGGGGCGCCATCGCCAGGTCCGGCGCATGCTCGAGGCCGCCGGCCACAAGACACTGGCACTGCGGCGCACCGCGTTCGGCCCGTTGAAGCTGGGCCGGCTCAAGACCGGCCACTGGCGCCTCCTCACGGCCGGCGAGGTGGCCGCGCTGCGCCGCGCAACAGGGCTCGACAGCCGGTGATCGTCACCATCGACGGCGGCGTGGCATCGGGCAAGTCCGCCGTGGGCCGGCGCGTGGCCGAGAAGCTCGGCCTTCCGTTCATCGACAGCGGTCTCATGTATCGCGCGGTCACGCGTCTCGCCGCGCAGGGCAGAATCGATCCTCACGACGACGATGCGGTGACGAGGCTCGCGCAGTCGACCGCGATTCGCATCGACGGCGAGCGGGTGTGGGCGGACGGGGTCGAGCTCACCGATGGGATCTACGACACCGATCACGCGGACGCGCTTCCCGTCGTCTCCGCGATCCCCGGTGTGCGCAAGGCGCTGGTCGAGCAGCAGCGCAGAATGGCGCACTCGGGTGTCGTGATGGCGGGCCGCGACATCGGCACCGTTGTGTTCCCAGGCGCGGAGCACAAGTTCTTCCTCGTCGCCAGCGTGGACGAGAAGGTTCGCCGCCGCGCCGCTCAGTTCGAGAGGCGCGGGGAGCGCGTCGACGAGGAGGCCATGCGCCGAGAGGTCGAGATGCGCGACAAGGTCGACTCGGAGCGACCCGTCGCGCCGCTCAAGCCGGCGCCGGACGCCACGACCATCGACACGGACCACCTCGACCTCGACGAGGTCGTGGACCAGATCGTGCAAGAGGTGCGCGGCCGGTGATGTACGCGTTCCTGCGTGGGTTGATGCGATTCATGACCCTGACCTACCTCGTGGGCTTGTTCACTGTCGAGGGAGTGGAGAACGTCCCGCGGACCGGCCCGCTCATCGTCTGCCCCAACCACTTCGCCACTCTCGACCCGCCGATGGTGCCGGCGTTTCTTCCCCGCGGCGACTCGTGGAACATGGCCAAATCGGAGTACTTCCGCAAGCGCTGGATGCGCTGGTTGTTCACTGCGTACCAGGCGTTTCCCGTCGTCCGCCACACCGCCGACCGCGTAGCGCTGCGCCGCTCGTTCGAGGTGCTGAAGAGCGGTCAGGTGCTGGTCATGTACCCGGAGGGGACTCGGGTGGAGTCCGGCGTCCTCAGCGCGCCCGAACCCGGCGCAGGCTTCATCGCCCAGAAGGCGGGCTGCGCGGTCCTGCCGGTCGCGGTCACCGGCACACGCGAGTGCCTGCCAAAAGGCAGATGGTGGCCGCGCCGCGTGCCGGTTAAGGTTCGGTTCGGGAAGCCCTTCCTGGTGCCGCAGAAACGCCCGACGGGGGAGCGGATCTCGCACGGCGAGGCCTCCGACGCGATCATGGTCGCGATCGCCGAGCTGCTGCCGCCGGACAAGCGTGGCCTGTACAGCGACATCGAAGGAATCCGCCGGCGCCTCGAGGGAGTCGCGTCTCCCTCCCCCGCGTCAGCGGGGCGGGGTGAGCGGCGGGGTGAGGGGCGGCGAAACTAGCCGATAGCGGGTCGGGCCCAGTCGTCCTCGACCAGGCTTCCGAGCGCGGGGTTGAAGCAGGCGTCGAACGCCTCCTTCAAGGTCTGCGGCGTGAGGCGCGGCGACTGCTGCCGGTAGTTCGCCAGGTCCACTAGCCGAGCGACCAGCGCTCGAGGGTGTGAGCCGCGAAGTGGCTTCTTGCCGTACAGGTTGTTGAGCAGGTACCCGACCGCCTTCTCGTCGAACGGCACGCCCTGGCGCTGGCACTCGAAGCGCAGGATGCGGCCGAAGGCTTCCGGCGACGGGTTGCCGACACCGATCTTGTAGGCCATGCGGCGGAGGAAGGCCTCGTCGACGAGCTCGGTGGGAGAGAGGTTGGTGGAGAAGACCACCTGGCACAGGAACGGCAGCTCGATCTTGCGGCCGGACGCGGACAGGTCGATGTAGTCGATCTTCTTCTCCATCGGCACGATGAAGCGGTTGAGGAGGCGCATCGGGGGCACCTCCTGGCGCCCGAAGTCGTCGATCACCAGCACGCCGGCGTTCGCCTTCCACTGCAGCGGGGCCTCGTAGTACCGGTTCTGCGGGTCGTAGGTGAGGTCGAGCTGCTGGAGCTTGAGCTCTCCACCCGCCGTGACGACCGGCCGCTCGACCCGCAGGAGACGGCGGTCGATAGGCTGGTCGCCATCGACGCGCTTGTGATAGACGGGGTCGATCACACGGACGATCTCGTCGCCGATCGCGACGGCGTGCGGGATCTCGATCGGGGCGCCCATGAGGAGCGCCATGCGCTCGGTGATGGTGCTCTTGCCGTTGCCCGGGGCGCCGAAGATGAACAGGGAGGCGCGCGACACCATGGCGCCGCCGATCTGGTCGATGACGTGCTGCTCGAGCTCCAGCTCGCCCAGCGCCTTCTTGAGCTGCGCGTCGGTGACCGGGGACTTGCCGCTGACCTGGGAGCGAATCAGGTCCAGGTAGTCGTCGAAGCTGATGGGGCAGGGGCCGAGGTATCGCGTCTGCACCGCGGACATCTCAGCGGAGCGCTGGCGCCCGGCGGCGGAGATGGCGAAGTTCGACTTGACGCGGAACGGCCTGCCCTCGAGTCCGGGGTCGGTCGAGACGCCGCGCTCGTCGACGAGCTGGTTCTTCTCGAACTCGTTGATCAGCGGCTCGAAGGTCTCCCAGGGAAGGCCGAGACGCTGCTCCAGTGCGGCTCCCGTCAGCTGGTCGGCGAACGCCAGGGTCCGGAGCAGCAGGCTGGCCACGAGGTCGCGCCGGATGTGCAGGTCCTCGAGGCGCTTGGGGCCCTCGATCGTCCCGGTAACCATCGGGCGCACATATTACATTTCCAGGCCACCGATTCCGGCCCTTACAACGTCGCTTTGGCGGCCGGGTTCATCCCGGCCGCAGCCCGTGTCTCGGCTGCCAGCCCACGTGGCCGGCCGCCGGACCGAATGGAACCCATCAGCTCCCGAAGGGGTTGGCGGCGCGAATCCGGCGGCACGCCCAAGGGATCGCTCCCATGCGTGGGCGGCCGTTGAGCGCCGCGAGGTAGGGGGGAACCCGGCAGGGCTCCCCTCCACGCATAACTAGAATCGGAAAGCACTTGCCGGAATACGTTGCCCTGGACCTAGAGACCACAGGTCTCGACCCGGCCCGAGACCGAGTCATCGAGATCGGCGCCGTCGCCTTCACGCCCGACCAGGTCACCTCGACCCTGGAGCAGCTGGTCGATCCCGGCCGCCCCGTCCCCGAAACCGTCCTTCGCCTGACCGGCATCAGGCAGGAAGAGCTCCGGGGCGCGGCCGCTCCGGAGGTCGCCCTCCGCCGGCTGTCCGAGTTCGTCCACGGACGGCAGCCGGTCGGCCACGGGGCCCGCCTCGACGTCGAGTTCCTGGAGGCGGCCGGGCTGTGGGACGAGTCCCAGCAGATCCTCGACACGCTCGACATCGCCCGCATCCTGCTGCCCGGGGCGGTCAGCCACAGCCTGCCCCTCCTGTCGAGCGAGATGGGATTCACCCAGCCCCGGCCGCACCGGGCCCTGGACGACGCGGACGCCACCCGGCAGCTCCTGCTTCGTCTGCGCGAAGAGGCCGTGGCCCTGGAGGAGAACCTCAAGGAGTCGATGCTTGCCCTGGTAGCGCCGTACGCCTGGCCTGTCGCGCGGTTCTTCGCCGACGCTCTCACCGCCTCGAACCCAAACCTCGAGCCGGCGACCGCCGTGCGGCTCGAAGCGGCGGGACGTGGGCGCGCGGCCGAAGTCCCGCCCGACGACCCGACCGCGCTCGCCCGGCTGCTCGGACCCGAGGGCCCGCTCGCCAACCTCATACCTGGGTATGAGCACCGCGAACCACAGCTCCAGATGCTGCTCGCCGTGGCCCAGATCCAGGCCCGCGGCGGGATGCTCGTGGTCGAAGCCGGCACCGGCACCGGCAAGAGCCTCGCCTACCTCGTGCCTTCGCTGTCGCGCGCGGTCGCCCACAAGGAACGGGTGATCGTCTCGACCAACACGCACACGCTGCAGGAGCAGCTGATGGCCAAGGACCTTCCCCGCCTGCGCGAGTGGCTGCCCTGGGACTTCAAAGCGGTGCTGCTCAAGGGCCGCGCCAACTACATCTCGCTGCGTCGCTGGCGCCGCTACCTGGTCGACCCGTGCAGGGACTCGGAAGAGCTGATGTTCAAGCTCAAGATCCTCACCTGGCTGCACACGACCGAGAGCGGCGACCGCTCCGAGCTGCGTCTCTACGGCCGCGAAGAGGTGTGGTGGACGCGGATCGCAAGCGACCCCCTCGACTGCGTCGGCATCCACTGCACGAAGGAGGACTGCTACGTCCACCGCGCGCGCGCCGAGGCGGAGACCGCAAACCTCGTCGTCATCAACCACGCGCTGCTGCTGGCCGACGCCGAGGTCGGCGGTGGGCTTCTGCCCGAGTACGACCACCTCGTCATCGACGAGGCCCATCACCTCGAGGACGCCGCGACGCGCGGGTTGCGGCAGGAGGTCGACGGACCAGGAGTGGTGGCGTTGCTGGAACGCCTTTCAGGCGGCCTGCTCGCCGACCTGCAGAAGCAGCCGCACCTCGGAGCGTCCGATGAGACGTTCGAAACCGCGCTGCCACAGGCCGTGACCGCGGCCGAGCGAGTACGCGAGCTGTTCCGCATCGCCGACGCCTGGGTCGCGAACCGGCTGGGTGAGGCGGAGAGGAGGGAGGAGTCGCTTCGCATCACACCCGCCCTCCGCGAGGGCGAAGGCTGGGAGCAGATCAGGCTCTCCGGCGAGAACTCCGTCACGGCGCTGGCCGCGCTCGACGCGTCGCTGCGCAGGGCGGTTGCCGGCGTGCGCGAGTGGCTCGGCGGGGATGAGCCCGACCAGGGGATCCGCGAGCTGGAGATGATCCGCGGCCGGCTCGAGGCGGCGCAGACGGTGCTGGACGAGGCGCTGCTCCAGCCCAACCCGAACCGCGTCTACTGGTTCAGCCAGGTGTCGCGCGCCGAGAACCTGCTGCTCCGCGCCGCGCCCATCAACGTGGGCATGCCGCTGCGCGACCGCGTGTACGCCGAGCGTCGCTCCACGGTGTTCACGTCGGCCACCCTGGCGGTGGGAGGGACCTTCGACTACTTCAGCTCACGCGTCGGCCTCGGCCCGGAGATCGAGGACCTGATCCTGCCCTCGCCGTTTGACTTCTACCACCAGGCGCTGGTCTGCCTGCCGACCGACCTGCCTCTGCCCGAGGACCAGATGTTCAACGCGGCGGTCGAGGACATCATCGCGGGTGTCGCGCGACGCGTCGGCGGACGCACGCTCGCGCTGTTCACGTCACATCGCCAGCTGCGTGACGTGCACGCCGCGCTCAAGCAACGCATCGACCTCGACGACGTGCTGATCCTCGGCCAGGGGATCGACGGCCAGCGGCGGCAGCTCCTCAAGACGTTCGAGGAGTCGGAACGCCCGCTGCTCCTTGGCACGTCGAGCTTCTGGGAGGGGATCGACATCCCGGGCGAGCGCCTCAGCTGCGTGATCGTCGTCCGCCTGCCGTTCCCGGTCCCGACCGACCCGGTGTACGCGGCGCGCGCTGAGCAGGTGCGCGATCCCTTCTTGCAGCTGGCGCTGCCGCAGGCCGCGCTGCGGCTCAAGCAAGGCTTCGGCCGGCTGATCCGCCGGTCGACCGACCGCGGCGCGGTCGCGATCCTCGACAACCGGATTCTTGGCCGCGACTACGGCAGGACCTTCCTCGAGGTACTTCCGCCGGCCTCGCGGTACGTCGGTCCGGGGGGCGAGGTCGCGGAACGCGTCGGGGCGTGGCTCGAAGGGGCTTGAGCCGGCTGTTCGTCGTGGCGACGCCAATCGGCAATCTGGAGGACCTGAGCGCGCGCGCGATCAGGGTTTTGGGCGAGGTGTCCGCGATCGCGGCCGAGGACACCCGCGTCACCTCTCGGCTGCTCGCGCGCCACGGCATCCGCAGGCCGATGCTCAGCTACCGGGCCCCGGTCGAGCGGCGGGGCCTTCCGCGTGTGCTCACGGCGCTGGAGGAGGGCGACGTCGCGCTGGTCAGCGACGCCGGTACTCCGACCCTGTCCGACCCTGGCCAGGCCCTCGTCACCGCGGCGTGGGCGGCGGGCCATACGGTCGTGCCTGTTCCCGGCCCGAGCTCCGTCACCGCCGCTCTTTCGATCGCCGGGTATGGGGGGCCGGGGTTTACGTTCCTCGGCTACCTGCCGCGCAAGCCGGGAGAGATGCGGCGCCTGATGGAATCGCTGCGCGACGACCCGCGGCCCGCCGTCGCGTTCGAATCGCCGTTCCGGGTGCACAGGTCGCTGGCGCTGATCGCCGAATCGCTCCCGGACCGGAGCGTCACCCTGACCCGCGAGCTGACGAAGGTGCACGAAGAGGTGCTGCGCGGCACGGCGTCGGAGGTGCTGGCCGCCCTGGGTGAGAGGGCGCGCGGCGAGTT
>WNGH01008483.1_pt1 | contig 11840 bp, 8 predicted proteins | sample 5400631 | NCBI WGS metagenome assembly WNGH01 (sample SAMN13153373, study PRJNA577476) | soil metagenome | isolation source: 115 cm soil or saprolite under Garry oak tree replicate 1 | place: USA:California | collected 2016-06-15 | reverse complement strand
ACGATCATGCGCTCCAGGTGATCACCGGGACGAGCGCGCGCTACGAGCTCGTGAGCGGCGCGGGCACTTTCGGCCACCTCGATCGCGTGACCGCGCTCGACAGCACGCGCTTCGCGCGCAGCGCCAGCGGGTTCATGAGAGTCGAATTCCTGCACGACGGCCGCGCCCGCCTGGGCGTGACGGTCGTGGATCGCTCGGGGGGCGGCGTGGAGGCGTTCGCGCTGTGGCTCCAGTGAACCCAGCACGGCGGCTCTGGCTGGGGCTCGCCCTGGCGGTGGCACCTGCGCCCTGCGCCGCGCAGGCGCCGGTCGCGACCAAGCCGCCCGTCCGCGCGAACGGGCTCACGCCCGGCCGCTGCGGCGGCCGGCGCCAGACGAAGGTGCTCCGGTTCTCGGGCGCTGACGGCCGCGACTACGCATTCCGGTCGGTCGACAAGGACCCGACACTCGCGCTCCCTCCCGAGCTGCGCGCCACCTTCGTCCGCGAGATCATTCAGGATCAGATCAGCTCCGCTCATCCGGGCGCGCCCCTGGTAGTCGCGCCACTACTCGACGCTGCCGGTGTGCTGAACGCGGAGCCGAGACTGTTCGTCCTGCCGGACGACCGCCGTCTCACAGGAATGGTCTGCGCGTTTCCCGGCGAGCTCGGGATGATCGAAGAACGCCCGACCGAAGGCCCGGACGGCGAACCCACGGTCCGCGGCGCGGCTGACCTTGCCAACACCAAGAAGTTATTCGAGCACCTCGAGCATAGTTCGCGCCACCGGGTCGACTCGCGCGCGTTCCTTGCCGCCCGGCTCATGGATGTGTTCATCGGGGACTGGGACAGGCATCAGGACCAGTGGCGCTGGGCGCGGTTCGATTCGGCGGGCGTCTATTGGTGGCGGCCGATCCCGCGCGACCGCGACCAGGCATTCGCGCGCCTCGACGGCGTGCTGGTGTGGCTTACGGGCTTCTATCAGCCGCAGGTCGTCGGGTTTGGCGACGACTACCCGAGCATCTGGCGCCTCACCTTCGCCGGCCAAGTGCCTGACCGGCGCCTCCTCGTCGATCTCGAGAGACCCGTTTGGGACTCCGTGGCGAAGGTGCTCCAGGCACGTCTCCCCGACTCGGTGATCGAGGCGGCCGTGCGGCGGCTGCCCCCGGAGTACTATGCGAAGAACGGGGCGGCGCTCAGCCGTGCGCTGCGCCGGCGGCGGGATCATCTGCTCCAAATCACGGATCGGTACTACGCCTTGCTCGCCGGTGTGGTCGAGATTCACGCAACCGACGAAGCCGACGTGGCGGAAGTCGAGCGCCTCGCAGGAGGGCGGCTCGCGGTGCGACTCTCGGCCCAGGGCGCTCGGGACCCATACTACCAGCGGACGTTCCAGCCGCGCGAGACCGAAGAGGTCCGTGTGTACCTGCACGGGGGCGATGACCGGCTCGTCGTGCGCGGTTCCGACGGCTCCGGGCCCCGGCTCCGGGTGATCGGCGGCGGCGGGGACGACGACCTGACGGACTCTGCGAGTGCCGGGTCGACACACTTCTACGACGACCGAGGGAACAACCGCTTCACAACGGGACCCGGGACCTCGGTGGATCGACGACACTATGACGACCCGCCGCGCGACACCTCGACGCTCGGGTTGCCCCGCGACTGGGGCTCGCTCTGGGTGCCGCTCACCTGGGTCGGTTACACGCCCGACGTCGGTCTCTTCGTGGGGGCGGGCGCGGCTGGAACCGGGTACGGGTTCCGCCGGCTTCCCTACAACTCACACGTGCGCGTGCGGGCGGGATACGCGACCAGCGCGGCGACCTTCCGTGCCGAGCTGGCGGGAGAGTTTCGCGGGATCGCACCACCCGCGATTGTGACCCTGCACCTGCGCGCTTCCGGCATCGACGTGCTGCGGTTCTACGACTTCGGCAACCAGACTCTGGACACGGGCTCGACCGACTTCCACAAGGTGAAGCAGCAGCAGTACCTGCTCGCTCCCGCGTTACAGTTCGGGCTCTCGTCCGCCGCGTCTTTGACGCTCGGCCCGGTGCTCAAGTTCGCGCACACCAGACTCGAGGACAGCACACTCGTCACGGTCAGGCGGCCGTACGGCGTCGGGGATTTCGGCCAGGTCGGCGCGACGGCCGGCCTGCGCTTCGACACACGGGACCGGCCCCAGGCGGCGAGCCGGGGGGTCCTGTTCAGTGTTGGCGGGAGCGTGTACCCCGCCGCGCTGGACGTCACTTCGACGTTCGGCGAGGGCCATGCCGAAGCGGCCACGTACCTCTCGGCCGCGATCCCGCTGCGGCCGACGCTCGCCATCCGGGTGGCGGGGAAGCAGGTGTCGGGGCCCTATCCCCTCCACGAAGCCGCGTACGTGGGCGGGTCGAGCACGGTGCGCGGCTTTCCGGAGCATCGCTTCGCGGGTGACGCAGCCGCATATGGCAACGCGGAGCTGCGGCTATCCATCGCGAAGTTCTTCTTGCTCCTACCGAACGAGCTTGGGGTGTTCGGCCTCGCCGACGCGGGGCGCGTCTTCGTCTCCGGCCAGACCTCGGACCAGTGGCACGCAGCCGCCGGGGGCGGCCTGTGGATCGCGTTTCTCAGCCGCGCGAACATCCTGTCGGTGGCCGCGGCGCACAGCGTCGAGGGCACGCGCCTGTACGCGCGGACCGGCTTCGCGTTCTAGCGATGCTGCCGGCGGAGTGGAGGGGCGACGTTCCCGCGCTGGACTTGCTGAATCGCATGGTCGGCGAGGCGCTCCCGTTGGGGCTGCGCTCCGGCCCGGTGGAGCCGTTCTTCCAGCGGGACGTCTACTTCGACTCGGCCGACTGGACGCTCCGCCGCCGGGGCGTCACTTGCCGGTTCCGCTTCCGCGTCGACGACCGCCGCACCCTCACCGTCCGCACCGTCGGCAGGTGGGAAGGCGGCGCCCCCTTGGCGCTGCCGCAGACCTTCGAGGCGGAGGTTCCGGAGCTCGAAGCCGCGTCGGCGCTCACGGGGATCTCGGAGCCGGCGCGTCGGCTGCGCGCACTCATCGAGCCGAGCCTGCTCGTCCCCCGTATCCAGTTCGAGACAGAGCGCCGGTCGCGCCGCACCCGGCCGGGCTGGATCCGTCGGGCGCGGTACGACGTCGCCTACGATGTCGTGACCGTCCGCAGTCACGGACTCGCCCGGACGTTCCAGGAGCTGAAGCTCCGGCAACTGGCCGCTGGGCGCCCCGGCCTGGATGCGCTGGCCGCGGCGTTTCAGGAGCGGTACGCCTTACGCCCGCTGCTCGTAGGGAAAGTCGACCGCGCGGAGAGGCTGCTGCGCGAGATCGAGAGCGACGCGTTGGCGAGCACCGCGCGGGGCGGCCGCGAGGTGGCGGTCATCGTCGTCGAGTCGGGATGCGTCGCGGTCCTCATGGACGAGGGCTCACTGACGCTCCCGGTGCGGGGCGGTAGCGGCGAGGAGGCGTGCCGCGACGTCCTGCGCGTTCATTTCGGGAGCGCCGACGCGCAGGTCAGAGTCCTCGGCACCGCCCCCGGGTCCAGCACGCGCCCCGTGCTCGAGGTCTGGCTGGCGCGTCGCGTGGCCGCCGCGCGCGACGCCGGCGAAGGCGCGCGGCTCCACTGGCTGCCGCTGGGCGAGCTGCTCGCGGGCGCCGGGGCGCCGACCCTGCGGGACCCGCGCACGCTGGCGGCGCTGGGGGTGGCGGCACGCGCCGAGGCGCTCGCCGAATGGACCGGAAGCGCGCCGACCTCGCCGGCCATGCCGCAGGAGCGGCCTGCGGGCGCGCGGCGGATCCGGCTCTCCGACGTCACGCTCCGCACTCCCGTCGCGCCAGCCGGCCACGCCGGCACGGAGCCCTTTCTGAGCGGCGACTTGAGCCTCGTCGAATTCAACAGCCGCGTGCTGGCGCTGGCGGAAGACCCCGCGGTGCCGCTGCTCGCGCGCGTGCGGTTTCTGTCGATCGTCAGCGCGAACCTCGACGAGTTCTTCATGGTGCGCGTCGCAGCTCTCAAGCGCACCGTGGCGGGCGGTGCCGCGACGTCTGGCGAAGAGGGGTTCTCGGCGGACGAGCAGCTCGACGCGATCGCCATCCGCGTCCGTGCGCTGGTCGAGCGGCAGGTCCGCTGTTTCCGTGAGAGTTGCCTCCCCGCGCTCGCCGCCCACGGCGTCCGCGTGCTGCGCTGGGCCGAGCTGGCGGAGCCGCAGCGCGAGGCGCTGCGCCGCTACTTTGTGGAGCAGCTGTTCCCGATCATGACCCCCCAGGCCCTGACGCGCGCGCCCGGGCACCCGTTTCCTCTCATCCCCAACCTGCAGCTGTCGCTGGCCGCCGTCGTGCGGGACGCCGGCGCCGGCCCGATCCATTTCGCGTACCTCAAGGTGCCGGACGCGGCGCCGCGCTTCGTGGCGCTCCCGGACGGCGAAACGTTCGTGCCGGTGGAGGACGTCATCCGCGCGAATCTGAGCCTGCTCTACCCGGGCCGGGTGGTGGAGCAGGCGCACGGGTTCCGCGTGACCCGCGGCGCGGACCTCGAGCTCGACGAGCATCATGCCGCGAGCCTGCTGCAGGTGATCGAGGAAGAGGCCAGGCGCCGACCCTACGGCGCCGTCGTACGGGTCGAGGTGGAGCAGGAGATGCCGCTGGCGGTGCGCGAGCTGTTGCTACGGGAGCTGCTGTTCGAAGACGCCACGCCGGTCGGCTCCCTCGGTAGCGGCGACCTGTACGAGGCGGTGGGCCTCCTGGGCCTCGGGGCCCTGCGGGAGATCGCTCGCCTCCCCAAGCCGGAGCTGGACTACCCGCCCTGGCGCGGTCGCGTCCCCATCGCGCCCGCCCAGTCGGTGTTCGCGGCCCTCGCCGAACGCGACGTCCTGGTGCACCATCCCTACGACTCGTTCGAGGCGAGCGTCGAGCGGTTGTTCGTCGAGGCGGCGGACGACCCCCACGTGGTGGCGATCAAGCTCACGCTGTACCGTGCGGGGGGACACTCGGGGATCGTCGACGCGCTGCTCCGCGCTGCCGCGCGCGGCAAGGAAGTGTTCGTCTTCGTCGAGCTCAAGGCACGGTTCGACGAGGAGCGAAACATCGACTGGGCCCGGAAGCTCGAGCAGGCGGGGATCAGGGTCGTGTACGGCCTCGTCGAGCTGAAAACCCACGCCAAGACGGCTCTCGTCGTGCGCCGCGAGCAGGGCGGTATCCGGCGCTACGTGCACATCGGGACCGGCAACTACAACGCCGTGACGGCGACGCTCTATACCGATCTCGGGCTCCTGTCGGCGGACGAAGCGCTCGGAGCCGACTTGAACGATCTGTTCAACGAGCTCTCGGGATCGTCGCAGCCCCCCCGCACGGCGTTCCGCCAGATCCTGGTGTCTCCGACGTACCTCCTGCAGCGTGTGATCGAGTTCGTGGATCGGGAGGCGGCGCACGCCCGGGCGGGCGGGAGCGCCCGGATCCGGGCCAAGCTCAACGGGCTCGCCGACCCGGACGTCATCGCGGCGCTGTACCGCGCCTCCCAGGCTGGCGTGGATGTCGACCTCAGCGTGCGTGGCGTCTGCACACTGCGGCCCGGCGTGCCCGGCCTGTCCGCGCGGATCCGCGTCGTCAGCATCGTGGGGCGGTTCCTCGAGCACGCCCGCATCTACCACTTCGCCAACGGCGGCGACCCCGAGTACTACATCGGCTCCGCCGACTGGCGCCCGCGCAACCTGCGCCGCCGGGTCGAGGTCGTCGCACCCGTGCGCGACCCCGCCTGCCGCCGTCGGCTGGATGCCGTGCTCGAAGCCGAGCTGGCCGACCCGACGGCCTGGGACCTCGATCCGGACGGCGGCTACCATCGCCGCACGCTCGCGGCGGGTGCGGATGGGCGCAGCTCGCAGGAGCGCCTGTTGAGTCCCGCCGGTGCGACGGTCTGAGATGGCCGTTGCGCTCGGTGCCGTCGCGCTCGCCGCCGTGCTCCCGACGGGGCCGCTCGGCGCGCAACGGTGCCGGCAGCCGCATTACCGCTGGGCGCAGAAGATCGACACGTCGCTCGCGACCCTCGCCCCCCAACCCGCGTCGGCCGTGGCGATCCTCGGCACGTGGGAGCCGCCTCACCTCGGGGCGCAGGATCGCTGCGCGCCTCGCGCGGGCCGCGAGCTCCAGGTGTACAGCGTCACCGGCTGGGTCCGGCGCGTGGACAAGGTAAAGGAGGATGGCGACTGGCACATCGAGCTGACCGAGCGCGCCGACAGCCCGGTCGATTCCTGCATCGTGGTTGAGATCCCCGCGCTGCGCTACAGCCCGCGCTATGGGCGGGCCCGAGCGACCCTCGACTCGCTGATCGCGGGCCGCACGATCCGCAGGGGCGGCGCCCTCCATCGACCGGTGCGCGCCGGCATCACGGGCGCGGCCTTCTTCGACGGCCAGCATCGCCGCGGAGGGAGGCGGAGCGACGAAAGCGACGGCGAGCACGGGCGCTGCAATACGTCCGTGCGAGCGCTATGGGAGATTCATCCGGTCTATGAGGTGACGCGGCCGTAGATCAAGCCGCCGGCTGGGCGCGCTCCACGCGGTTCCGCCCCGCCTGCTTCGCCCGGTACAGCGCCGCGTCGGCCGTCCCCTTCAGGTTCGCGACCTCCTTCACCGTGTCGGGGCAGGACGCCACGCCGCAGGACACGGTCAAAGGATGCGTCCCACTGTTCCAGTGCCACACGCCCGTCTCGACGGCCCGCCGCACCCGCTCGGCGACCTCCAGACCCGCCTCCATCGACGTGTGCAGCATCCAGATCGCGAACTCCTCCCCGCCGATACGGGCCACCAGGTCGTGGTCGCGCACCGCCTGCCGCACCAGGTCGGCGACGTGACGCAGCGCCGCGTCGCCCGCCTGGTGCCCGAGCGTGTCGTTCAGGCGCTTGAAGTGATCGATGTCCACGAACACCAGCGTCACGGCCGGCGGCGGCTTGCCCCCGGCGAGCGCGAACCAGCGGTCGAACTCGCGCCGGTTCGAGAGGCCGGTGAGCGGATCGCGCACGGCGCGTTGCTCGGCCTCGTGCACGGCGCCCGCGGCGGCGAGGCGCGAGCCGAGCTCGCTGACGAGGCGCTGCAGCGTGTCGCCGACCGGTGTCGCCGGGGGGATCGGAGGCCCGGTGACGACGAGGGCGCCGATGACGAAGTGCCCATCGCGCAACGGATACGCCGTGCCGGCGCGCTCGCTGCGGCGGCGATCGGGGATCGCGGCCCCGGCGGCCCCGAACACGTCCTCCCCGCCCCGTGCGGCGACCGGCACGCCGGACTGGATGGCGTGCATCACCGGCGCGTCGGCGGGCACGGCAAGGTTCTCGAGCCGCGCGTCCGCGCCGCCCGACAGGGCCACGATGCGCGCGCCGCGCGCCGCCGTTCCTCCCCCCCAACCCCCTGCTCCGTGGAGCACGATCGCTACGCCGCGCTGTGCTAGCTGCTGCGCCAGCTCGGCTCCAGCCTTGGCGATGCCATCGAGCGTCCGGCTCCCCGCCGCGATCGCCGCGAGCTGCTTCGCCACGAGCTGGCCCGGCTGCTCGTCCGGTTCGTGCAGCTCCGCGACCCGCATCCCCGCCACCAACCGGCGCAGCTCGCTCGCGATCGCCTCGGTGACGCGCGGCTCCGCGTCCGGCCCCGGCAGCAGCAACCCGGCGCCGAACGGGAAGTCGCCGACGGCGACGTAGCTGCCCTCAGGCTCCCTGGCGACGTGGGCGCGCCCATCCACGGATGCGAGCTGCACGACCGCGGCCCCGCGCTGGCGCACCTCCCGGCTCACGTCGTCATTGCCCACCGCTTCCACGTCGCCCGCCGCGAGCCCGACCAGCCACCCGGCCCGCGCGCCGTGCGCCCGGCGCAACAGATCGAGCAGGTGCTCGAAGTCCGAGGGCCGGGTGATCGGCTGCTCGGCGAGCCACACGCGCACGAGCGGCGCGAGCACCAGCCCGGTCGCGGCGAGGAAGCCGCCGACCGCGGCGACGAGCGCCCACAGGTTCGCCGCCAGCACGGCCGGCACCACGGCGGCGAGGCCGGCCAGGGCCAGCGCCCACCCGACCCACACGCCCGGCGTCGGACGCTTCATGGGTGGTTGATGCGGCTCGCGGCGGCGGCGGCGCCGAACCCGTTGTCGATGTTGACGACCGTGACGCCCGCAGCGCAGGAGTTGAGCATGCCGAGCAGGGCCGCGATCCCGCCGAAGGAGGCGCCGTAGCCGACGCTCGTGGGCACGGCGATCACGGGCACGGGGACGAGCCCGCCCACGACGCTGGGCAGCGCGCCTTCCATCCCGGCGACCACGATGATCACCGCGGCGCTCCGCAGCGCGTCGGTCTGCGTGAGGACGCGGTGGATCCCGGCGACCCCCACGTCGGTCAGCCGCTCGACCCGGTTGCCGAGCGCGCGCGCCGTGACGGCCGCCTCCTCGGCGACCGGGAGATCGCTCGTGCCGGCCGTGACGATCAGGACCGTGCCCCGCCCCGTCGCCGCGGGCTCGGGGTCGGGCGGCAGGTACACGGTGCGGCCGAGCTCGTTCACCTCGGCCCGGGGGAAGCGCGCTGCGAGCGCGGCGCGGTGCGCCGGCTCGCTGCGCGTCGCGAGGAAGCTGCCGCTCGCCGCCGCGAGCCGCTCGGCGATGGCGACGACCTGTGCCGCCGTCTTCCCCTGACACAAGATCACCTCCTGATGCCCTTGGGTGAGGGGCCGGAGGTGATCGATGGAAGCGAAGGGGAGGCGCTCGATGAAGCGGCTGAGATCGTCTAGCTTCATGCCGCCTGCTCCGCGAAAATCTCTTCGGCCTGCTGCATCGAGTCGATCTGGAACAGGCGCTCGCGCAATTGCGCCGCGCCGGGGACGCCCTTCGTGTACCACCCGAAGTGTTTGCGGAACTCGAGCGCCGTCTTACGCGAGTCGCCCTGGAAGCGGAGCGCCAGGCGCGCGTGCTCGAGCGCCGTGGTGAAGCGCTCTTCGGGCGTCGGGTCGGGTCGCTTCGGCCGGCCGGCGAGCAGATCGCGCGCCTGCGCGAAGATCCACGGGTTGCCGAACGACCCGCGCGCGATCATCACGCCCGCGCAGCCCGTGTGTCGGCGCATCGCGACCACGGCCTCCGGCGTGGTGACGTCGCCGTTCCCGATCACCGGGATGTCGAGCGCCGCGACCAGCTGCGCGATCTCGTCCCAGTTCGCCTTCCCCGAGAACATCTGCGTCCGGGTGCGGGCGTGGAGCGTGAGCGCCTGCGCGCCAGCGTCGCGGCAGCGCAGCGCGATCGTGACGGGATCGCGCTGGGCGTCGTCCCAGCCGCTGCGGATCTTCACCGTGACGGGCAGTGACGTTGCACTGCGCACCGCGCGGATGATGCGCTCCACCAGGTCCAGGTCCTTCAGGCAGCCCGACCCACCGTTGTTCTTCACGACCTTCTTCACCGGACAGCCGAAGTTGATATCGAGGAAGTCGGGCCGCATGACCGCCGTGACCATCTCGGCGGCCCGCGCCATGACCGTGGCGTCGGCGCCATACAGCTGGATGCCGATGGGCCGCTCGGCCTCCTCGAAGCGCATGTCCTGGAACAGGTGCTCGAGCCCGCGCGCCACCCCCACCGCCGAGATGAACTCGGACACGACCACGTCGGCGCCGAAGCGCCGGCACAGCAACCGGAACGGCGACTCCGACACTCCCGCCATGGGGGCGAGGAAGAGCGGGCACTCGGACCCGGTGCGATAGGGGAAGTCCATGGCTGACAACGTAATGACGCGTTGCAAACGGAGCAACCACTCATTACGTTTCGCCGCCGCTACGCGGGGAGACCTGACGTGCGCTTACGCGAGTTCTTTTCGGAAGACGCGATCAATCTGCACCTGCAGAGCACCGCCAAAGACGACGTCCTGAAGGAGCACATCGCGATCCCGCACTGTCGCGCCCTCGCCGTGAGTCAGCTGCGCGTCGCCTTCGGCCGCAAGCTCGAGGGCATCGATTTCAACGCGATCGATGGCAAGCCCGTGCATTACTTCTTCTTGATCGTGGCGCCGCCGCTGGAAGTCTCCAATCAGTACCTGCCGGTGCTCGGCAAGATCGCGCAGTTCGCGAAAGAGGCCGACGTCCCGGAGAAGCTCGCGAAGCTGAACTCGCCGCAAGAATTTCTGAAGCTGCTGGAAGACAAGAACATCTAAAGGCGTTGCCGGTTGCCGGAGGAGGCGTTCCCGGCTGCTGCGCGACCAATTGACTCAACTCCGCGCGAAAACGACGACACTCGCCAGAATTTGCCCCCCAGATTGGCGGCCATGGGCGATTTCCGGAGACTCGTGGCCTGGCGAGAAGCCAAGCAACTCGCCGTCCTGTCTCGTGACGCCATCCAAGCCCTACCGCAGGCCGAACTCTATGCGCTGGGCGCTCAATGGCGTCGAGCAGCGTATAGCGTCGCGCTTAACATCGCGGAGGGCGCTAGCCAGCCGAGCTCGAAGCAATTCCGACGCTATCTCGACATTGCGAAGGGGTCGCTCGACGAGCTCCAGGCACTCTTCGAGCTAGCCAAAGCACTCGGGTATCTCTCGGACACGAGACTCGCCGAGCTTCGTCGCTGCCGCTCTCATTGCGCGCGCTTGGTAATCGCACTGGCCCGAAGCATTGTCGCTTCACCCGGCAACGCCGCTCCCGGCAACGGGTAACGCCTACTCCCACTCAATCGTCGCCGGCGGCTTGGAGCTCACGTCATACGTGACACGATTCACTCCCTGCACTTCGTTGATGATCCGGTTGCTGATGCGACCGAGCACGTCTGGAGGGAACGCGAACCAATCCGCCGTCATCCCGTCGCGACTCGTCACGGCAACCAATCCGCCGTCATCCCGTCGCGACTCGTCACGGCCCGCAGCGCCACCACGTGATCGTAGGTGCGGCCGTCGCCCATCACGCCCACCGACTTGATGGGCAGCAGCACCGCGAACGCCTGCCAGATCCGATCGTACAGCCCGGCGGTGCGGATCTCGTCGATGTAAATGGCGTCCACCCGGCGCAGCAGATCGAGCCGCTCCGGCGTGACGGGGCCGAGCACGCGGATCGCGAGGCCCGGCCCCGGGAAGGGATGGCGGCCCACGATCTCCTCGGGCAGCCCCAGCTCGCGCCCCACCTGCCGCACCTCGTCCTTGAACAGCTCGCGCAACGGCTCGATCAGCTGCCAGGGCAGATTGGGCCGCAGGCCGCCCACGTTGTGATGCGTCTTGATCGTCACCGACGGCCCGCCGCGCGGCGACGACGACTCGATCACGTCGGGATAGAGCGTCCCCTGGACGAGGAATCCTACGTCACCCCCTACGTGCCGCGCCGCGTCCTCGAACACGTCGATGAAGGTGTGCCCGATGCGGCGCCGCTTTTCCTCGGGATCCTCGACGCCCGCGAGCGCCGCGAGGAATCGCTCACCCGCGTCCACGACGCGCAGGTCGATCCCGAGGTGCGCCCGGAACGTGCGCTCTACCTGCTCCCCCTCGTTCAGGCGTAACAGGCCGTGATCGACGAAGATGCACGTGAGCCGCTCGCCCATGGCGCGGTGCACCAGCGCGGCGGCGACCCCTGAGTCCACGCCGCCCGACACGCCGCAGATCGCGCGCGCCGTACGGCCCACGAGCTCGCGGATCCGCGCCACCTCGTGCTCGATGAAGTGCCCCGGCGTCCAGTCCGGCGTGCAGCCACAGATCGCGAACAGGAAGTTGTGGAGGATCTCCCCGCCGCGCGGCGTGTGCGCGACCTCGGGGTGGAACAGCAGCCCGTAGATCGGCTGCGCCTCGTGCTGGAAGCCCGCTACCGGGGCGTTGCCGCTCGACGCCGTCACCCGGAAGTGGGGCGGCGGCTGCTCGATGCGGTCGCCGTGGCTCGCCCACACGGTGATGCAGGC
>WNGH01020813.1_pt1 | contig 11841 bp, 10 predicted proteins | sample 5400631 | NCBI WGS metagenome assembly WNGH01 (sample SAMN13153373, study PRJNA577476) | soil metagenome | isolation source: 115 cm soil or saprolite under Garry oak tree replicate 1 | place: USA:California | collected 2016-06-15 | reverse complement strand
GGCGCCATCTGCCGGGCGTCGAGCTCCAGCCAGACGCTCTCGTCGACTTCGAAGACCTCGTGCGGCCGCGCGGTGACGCGCAGCAGGAGCGCCCCGTCCTTGGGGCGCACCGCATAGTCCCAGTGCTCGCCGAGGTACGCGCGCTGCACGACGCGGCCCGGCAGCAGCGCCGCGCGATCGGAGGCCGGCGGCGGCTGGCGGTGCAGGTGGACGCTCTGCGGCCGGAGCGAGAACGTCAGGCGGCCGCCCAGCGCGGCGCCGTCCGCGAAGCGCGCGCGCGGGATCGCGAAGCCGTCGAAGGCGACGTCGTCGCCGCGCACCTCGGCCTCGAGGAAGTTCGTGCGGCCGATGAAGCCGGCGACGAAGCGCGTACGCGGCCGCGCGTAGAGCGCGCGCGGCTCGTCCACCTGTTCGATGCGCCCGGCGTTCATCACCGCGATGCGGTCGGAGGTCACCATGGCCTCCGCCTGGTCGTGGGTCACGTAGACGGTCGTGATGTGGAACTCGTCGTGCAGGCGACGGATCTCGTAGCGCATCTCCTCGCGGAGGTTGGCGTCGAGGTTGCTGAGCGGCTCGTCGAGCAGCAGGACGTCGGGCTGCACCACGATGGCCCGCGCCAGCGCCACGCGCTGCTGCTGGCCGCCCGACAGCTCGGCCGGGTAGCGGTCGCGGAGGTGGCGCATGCGCACCACGTCCAGGATGCGGTCGACCTTGTCGCGGATCTCCAGGCGCGGCAGGCGGCGCACCTCGAGGCCGAAGCCGACGTTCTCGGCCACCGTCATGTTCGGCCAGATCGCGTACGACTGGAAGATCATCGACATGCCGCGCTTCTCGGGCGGCAGCGAGTGGCCGGGCGCCGAGATCGCGCGCCCGTCCAGCTCGATGGTGCCTTCCGTGGGGTCGAGGAAGCCGGCGATCATCCGCAGCGTCGTGGTCTTGCCGCAGCCCGAGGGGCCGAGCAGCGAGACGAACTCGCCGCGGGCCAGCGCCAGCGTCGCGCGATCCACCGCGGTGAAGGCGCCGAAGCGGCAGGTGACTTCGCGCAGCGCCAGCTTGCTCACTCGGCACCATCATCGTGGGGGGCCCCGACATGGCCCCCCACACCCCCCAGCGCTCGTCGCGCCCCGAATGAATCGTGGCGCTCCTCGGTCACGCGTGCGCTCACCGATGGCCTCCGACGGGCTACGCGCCCACGCCCGTGCTCGTCCGGCGGAGCATGAAGTCGCGCCCGATCACGCGGAAGCCCACCATCACCAGGGCGACGGTGACCACGACGAGGACGAGGCCGATCGAGGAGAGCAGCTCGAAGTTGCCCTCGTCGCTCTTGTCGAAGAGCAGCACCGACAGCACCTGGGTGCCCGTCGTGTAGAGGAAGATCGCCGACGACAGCTCGCGCGTGGCCGGGATGAACACGAGGATGAAGGCGCCGGCGAGGCCGCGCTGCAGCAGCGGCGTCACCACGCGGCGCAGCGCGAGCGCCCGGCTGCCGCCGAGGATGCGCACGGCATCCTCCAGCTCGGGGTTGATCGCCCGGATGGCGGCGTCGCTGTTGGCGTAGGCGATCGGCAGAAAGCGCGTGGCGAACGCGAGGATGAGGATCCACGCCGTGCCGTAGAGCACGAGCGGCTGCCGCGTGTAGGCGGCGTAGAAGCCGATGGCCAGCACGATCCCCGGGATCACGAACGGCGCCATGGCCACGTAGGTCAGGCCGCTCGAGAACGGCACCAGCCGCCGGTGGGCGACGTAGGCGATGGCCAGGGCCACCGCGAGCGCGATGAGCGCGGCGGCGCCGCCGTACACGAACGTGTGCCAGGCGGCCGTCTGCGTCGCGCGCTGGTCGAAGAGCACGAAGGACACGTTGCGCAGGGTGAGGTTGTCGAGCGAGAACCCGCGCCCCCACGCCTTGGCGAAGGCGGCCTGGAGCACGACCACCATCGGCATGAAGAAGGACAGCGCGGTCACGACCAGGCACCAGGCGAGCATCGGCCAGCGCCAGCGGCCGAGCCGGATCAACCGGCGCTCGCCGCCCTTGCCGGTGAGCGCCACGTAGCCCTTGCGCGCGATGATCCGGCGCTGGAGCCAGAAGAGCGCCACCGTGATGGCCAGCAGCGGCATCGAGTACGCCGCGGCCACCTCGACCTTCGGCGGGAACTCGAAGAACTGCCAGAGCATCGTCGTCATCACCTGGAAGCGACCGGGCAGCGCGATGAGGGCGGGCACGCCGAACAGCGCGATGGCCTCGAGGAAGGCGACGATGAAGGCGGCCAGGATCGCGGGCAGCGTGAGGGGCAGCGTGATGCGCAGCGTGCGGCGCACGACGCCGGCGCCGAGCGTGGTGGCGGCGTCGTCCATCTCGGAGGAGATCAGGTCGAGTGCTCCGCGCGTGAAGACGAAGACGTAGGGATAGGAGTAGGTCGCGATGACGAGCACCAGCCCCGCCATGCTGTAGATGTTGAACGGCCCGGCGGCGGCGCCCGTCAGCGCCATCCATACGCGATTGAGCCAGCCGGCGTTCGGCCCGGCCAGCAGGATCCACGCGACGGCGCCGAGGTAGTTGGGGACGATGAAGGTGCCCAGGATGGCGGCCCACACGAGGCCCTTGCCCGGCATGTCGGTCCGCGACACCGCCCACGCCATCGGCACGCCGAAGACGACACAGAGCGCGCCCACGGCGAGGCCGACGACGAGCGAGTTGACGAGCGCCTCGATGTAGCGCCAGCGGCCGAACGCGGTGAGGTAATTCGTGAGCGTCAGCGCGCCGCTGTCCGGGTCCTGGAAGGAGACCCAGAACAGCCGCGCCAATGGATTCACCACCAGCACGAGCAGCAGAGCGACGAACAACAGCCAGACGAGGCGCGAGCGATCCACGCCCTCAGATCCCGAAGGTGTCCCGGAACAGCTCCTTGACCTCGGGGATGCCCTTGTCGATCTCGTCGTACGTCGGACGCACCGTCTTGACGTCGGCGATCGAGCGGCCGCCGGGCAGCGGCTTGACGTGAACGTTCACGGGATCCTGGCGGAACTTCACCATGATCTCGTTGGCGTCCTTGGACAAGAGGTACTCGATGAACAGCTTCGCGGTATTCGGCGCGGGCGCGTTCTTGAGGATGCTGGAGGGCGAGATCATGAGGATGGCGCCGTCCTCGGGATAGGCGACCGCGACCGGGTTGCCCTTGTCTTTGCTCTGGAGCGTGGTCGCCAGGGGCCCGGCGCCGACCCAGCTCTCCTTGGCGTTCAGCATGGTGACCGTGTCGTTGATCGAGCGGCCGATGCGCGGCTTGTTCAGCTCGAGCTTCTTGAAGTAGTCCCAGCCGTACATCTTGCGCATCTGCACGACCCACGTTCCGACGTAGCCGCTGAAGCTCGGATGGCCGATGGAGACCTTGCCCTTCCACCTGGAATCGAGCAGGTCCGTCCACTTCTTCGGCGCGTCTTTGTCGGCCACCAGGCTCGAGTTGTAGTTGATCAGCACGAGGCCGGCGGCGGTGGCGACGAACTGGTCGTCGGCATCGTTGAACGGCTTGAAGGCGCCGATCTGCTCGCCCAGGTTCTTCGGACGGTACGGCTGCAGCCAGCCGTCCTTCTTCATCTTCCCGTGGTGGCTCGTGTCGGTGGACGAGATCACGGAGGCGATCGCGAGCCCGCCCTTCATGTCCTGCGACAGGCGCTGGTAGGCGACCTGGGCGGTGGCGCGGACGTAGTTGCACTTCACGCCGGCATACTTCTTCTCGAACCCGTTGCAAACGGCGGCGGCGGTCTCGGAGTCATAGTGGGCGGTGTACCAGGTGAACTCCTTCTCCTTCTTGGCCGCCTCGTGCAGGGCGGCCTCGCCGTCGAACGCCGCGGCGCCGCCCGCCCAGGCGAGCACGGCGACGAGCGTCATGGTCACGATTCGGAACGTCAGCGTGAGTCGAGCCATTGTCGGCGCACCTCCGGGGTCAGGAGTATAGCGCGCCGTCGGGCGGCAGGCGGGCTCGGGGGCGGAAGGTCGTCGCGCGTCCTGTCGCCGCTGTGCTTCGGACGCGCATGAAGGAGCAGGAAGCGGCAGAAACTGCTCCAGCCGACCATCCGCCGCCGCCAACGATACTCCAAACCGCGTGCCATCACACGCGGCGCAGCGCCGCGGCGGCGCTCAGGGCGGCGGATCAGGGCGGCTCGAGCGCTCCCGGAAGGCGACCCACATGTCGTGACACTCGACGTGGAAGAGCAGCCGAACGCCGTCGACCGAGAAGACCTCCACGGCCTCCGCGCCGGTGTCCAGGGCGTCGCCGCAGGTGATGCAGGGGTCGCGCGTCGGCCGGACGACGCGCATCGACCAGATCTGAACCTCCGGCATGTGACCATCGCGCAGCCGGGCGGTCGTCCGCCCCATGCGGCCTGCGCGTTCGCGCCAGTCGTGGTGCACCATGACGCCTCTAGGCTACCAGAACTCGGGCTACGCGCCCGGGCCCCGGTCCATCGAACGGGGCCGGCGGCGGGCGCCTGCCGCCAAGACTTGTTGAAGCTGCTGCGGGTCCACGGGCTTGACGAGGTGAACGTCGAAGCCGGCGGCCCACGCCCGTTGGAGGTCGTCCGGCTGACCGTAGCCCGTCACCGCGACGAGCCGCGCCCGGGGAACGTCGGCGCGGACGCGCCGGGCGACCTCGTAACCGTCGATGCCCGGCAGGCCGATGTCGATCAGCGCGACGTCGGGCCTGAGGCGCCGCGCCTCGTCCACGCCGGAGTCACCGTCGCACGCCTCGTGGACCTCGTGACCGAGCAGGTGGAGCAGGTTCCGGAGCGTCTCGCGCGCGTCGTCGTTGTCCTCGATGATGAGGATCCGTTGCGCGGGGCCGGCGCTCGCCGGCCTCGCGGCCTCCGAAGGCGCGGGGACCGCCGCGAGGGCTGGCAGGCGCACCGTGAACGTGCTGCCGCGGCCGAGGCCCGCGCTCGCCGCCTCTACCGTCCCGCCGTGCAGCTCGATGAGGTGGCGCACGAGCGTGAGGCCGATGCCGAGCCCGCCGCCCGTGCGCTCGAGCGAGCGGTCGCCCTGCACGAACAGGTCGAACACGCGGGGCAGCAGCTCGGGCCGGATCCCTGCGCCGCTGTCGCGCACGCGGAGCACCGCGCGTTGTCCCTCCGGCTGGACGCTCAGCACGATTTCGCCGCCCGCCGGCGTGTACTTGACCGCGTTGGCCAGGAGATTCGTCAGCACCTGCTCCAGGCGTGTCGGGTCGGCCGAGACCCACACCGGCGTCGCCTCGACCCTGATCACGTGGCGGCCGCCGCGGGGTCCGCCGTAGAGCGCCGCGACCCTGTGCGCGGTCTCGGCCAGCTCGAGCGCCTGCAGGCCGAGGACGACTTTGCCGGCCACCACGCGCGAGACGTCGAGCAGGTCGTCGACGAGCCGCGCCAGGTGCTGGACCTGGCGCCCGATGATGTCGCGGGCGCGGGTCGTGTCGGCGCCGCGGGACTCGGCCATCGCCAGCAGGTGGGCGGCGTTGCTGATGGCGCCCAGCGGGTTGCGCAGCTCGTGGCCGAGCATCGCGAGGAACTCGTCCTTGGAACGGTTCACGGCCTCGGCCTCGGCCCGCGCCGCCTCCTGGCGGCCGAAGAGGCGCGCGTTCTGGATGGCCACGGCCGCCTGCTCGGCGAGCCGCACACAGATCGTCTCGTCCTCGTCTGTGAAGGCGCGCGGCGCGCGATTGCTGATGTAGAGCCGGGCGGCACGCGCGGATCTCCGCGGTAGTCGTCCGTGCGCAGCGGCTGGCCGGTGACCATGACCGTCCCGCCGACTCCGCGGCCGGGCGTGATCCGCAGCGTCTCGAACGCGCGCCACCACGGCCCGACCCGGTGGTTGGGCACCATGGCGCCGGACTCGGGATCGCGCAGAAACACGGCGGCGCTATCGCTGCCGCACAGGGCCTGCGCGCCCTCCACGATCCGTCGCAGAACGGTGTCGAAGTCGAGCGAGGAGGTGATGGAGCGCGCGATCTCGCCGAGGAAGGCGACGCGCGCGTCCGCGTGCTTGTTCTCCGTCACGTCCGCGCAGACGGCGACGAGCCGCTCGGGCCGGCCCGCGACGCCATAGAAGACCATCCCCCGATCCTCGACCCAGCGCACCGCGCCGTCAGGGCGCACGATCCGGTATTCCGTGCGGTGCTCGCCGCGCTCGAGAGCCGCCCGGATGGAGGCACGGACGCGGGCGCGGTCGTCCGGATGGACGCTGGCTTCGAACGCCTCGAAGGTCTCGCGAAACGTTCCCGGCCGAAGGCCGTGGATCGCCTCCAGCGACGGCGACCAGGCGACGCGGCCGGTGCCCATCGTCCACTCCCAGGTGCCGAGGCCGCCGGCCTCGAGGGCCAGCCGCAACCGCTCGTCGCGCTCACGAAGCGCGTGCTCGACGGCTTTTGCCTCCCGGACCAGCGCCGCGATCGGCAGCGACGTGAGCGCCAGCGTCCCCAGGAACACCTGCAGGAGGAGCAACGCGGCGTTCGGGGAGACCACCGCCAGCGGCCCCAGGCCGCGGCTGGTGCCCGCCACGGCGATGGCCGCGAGCACGGCGAGGAGCGCGGCCGTGTCGCGCGGGCCGAACCGGAACGCGGACCAGACGAGCGGCGGCAGACAGAGATATGTGAGCGGATAGTGCGCCAGGGCCGGCACCAGATCGCCGAAGACGACGAGCGCGGTGAGGATGCTCGCGCCCGTGAGCAGCAGGGCCTCGACCGGCCGGTCGCGCGCGCCCGTCGCCCCGGGGGGCCGCGGGCGGCAGAGGAGCAGCACGACCGGCGCGACGACGAGGTCGCCGGCGGCGTCGCCGAGCCACCACGTGAGCCAGATCGGGCCGAAGTCCGCCCAGCGCGCGTAGCCGGTGAGCGACAGCGTCGTGACGCCGATGGTCGCGCTCACCGCCGTGCTGACGAGGCCGGCCAGCGCGACGAACTTGAAGATGTTCCGCGCGCGCTCGAAGACCGCGGCGCCGCCGGCCAAGCGGGTGACGAGGGCGGCGCCCACGAACGCCTCCAGCGTGTTGCCGGCCGCGATCCCCAGCGACGACAGGACGGAGCCGGCGGTCGTGACGTTGACGAGGAAGGCGCCGGCGAAGATCACCGGCCAGATACCGCGGCCCAGCAGCAGCATGGCGGCGAGCGCGATGCCCGTCGGCGGCCAGACGGGCGTCGCGCTCGCGTGCACGATGGCGAAGGCGAGGCCCAGCTTGGCGGCGACGACGTAAACGACGCCGACGCCGAGCGTCACCCCGAGCCGAGCGGCGCGCTCCTGCATCCCGCTCCCGAGTTTACGCTCCGGGGCCGCGCTCCATCGAGTGGGGCTGCCAGCGGGCGAGGCCGCTCTTGTCGAGCACCGCCGGGTTCACGCAGCTCATCGGCCATCGCCCGCTCAGCACGAGCGCGATCTCCTGGCCCACGCGGCGCAGCCGCACGGGATCGAAGCGCGCGGAGGCGGAGGCGACGTGCGGCGTCAGGGTGACGTTGTCCATCTTGAGCAGCGGATTCGACGGCGTGACGGGCTCTTCCTCGAGCACGTCGAGCCCGGCGCCGGCGATCCAGCCCTCCTGGAGCGCCTTGATCAGCGCCGGCTCGTCGACGGTCGGACCGCGCCCCGTGTTGACGAAGAGCGCGGTGCGCTTCATCGCCCGGAAGTGCTCCTCCCGCAGCATGTGGTGCGCGCTCGGCGTGGACGGCGCGTGCATCGAGATGATGTCGGCCTGCACGAGCAGCTCGGGCAGGCTCACCGGCTCGACGCCGTAGCGGCTCATCATCAGCTCCTCGACGAACGGGTCGTAGGCGATCAGGCGCAGGCCGAACGGTCGCGCCCGCACCGCCACCGCGCGCGCGACGTGGCCGAAGGCGACGAAGCCGAGCGTCTGGCCCATGAGCCGCGGGAACTGGTAGAGCAGCGGCCGGCCTTCGCGCCAGCGGCCCTCGCGCACCATGCGGTCCATCGTGATGAGCCGGCGAAAGGTCGCGAGGATCAGCGTCATCGCGTGGTCGGCGACTTCTTCGATGAATGTGTCGGGAACGTTGGTGACGGGGATGCCGCGCGCGGTGGCGGCGGCCACGTCCACGGAGTCCACGCCGACGGAGCCGAGCGAGATCACGCGACAGCGCTCGAGGCCGTCGACGATCTTCTTGGTGATCTTGCGGCCCTTGGCGTAGAGCGCGTCCGCGTCGCGCGCGGAGGCGACGAAGTCCTCCTCGCTCTTGGCGTCGACCTCCACGATCTCGGCGCCGAGCGGGCGCAGCGCCTCCAGCTCGAGCGCGTAGTCGGTCTTGGCGCCGTACGTCGGTCCGGCCGGGGTCACCACCTTGAATTTCGCCACGGGAGCCTCCTTCGTTATGGGTGCAGCACATTCGGCCTCTGCGGCGCAAGCGTGGCGGCATTATACTCGCGCCATGGACACGACCCGCGTGCTCGACCTGCTGGAAGCCGGCGACTGGAAGGCCGCCCACGAGATCGTCCAGAAGGAGTCCTCGACGCTGGCCGCGTGGCTGCACGGCGTCGTGCACATACTCGAGGGCGACCTCGACAACGCGCGCGGCTGGTACACGAAGGCCAAGCGCGAGTTCCCCGGACGCGACGCCGTCAAGCAGGAGATCGCCGCCGCGCGCAAGAGCGCCGCGGCCGATAAGGGCGCGACGATCCGGCCCCCGAAGTCCTGACGCTGCTCCGAGGCGATACCGCTTGCCTCGGAGGACAAACGTCCATACACTATCCTCGTGCGGTTCGAGTGGCATCCGCGGAAGGCGGAGGCGAACCTGCGCGCGCATGGCATCAGCTTCGCGGAGGCGGCAACGGTTTTTGATGACGCCTTCGCGCTGACCCGGGAGGATCCCGACGCTGCCGAAGAGCAACGGTTCGTCACGCTCGGGCTGAGCGACGAGGCGAAGCTGCTGGTGGTCGTATACGCGTACTCGGATCCGAACATCATTCGGGTAATTTCCGCGTGGAAAGCAAACAAGCAGCAGAGGGAGCTCTATGAAGAAGGCCGTGGCTGAGAGATATCGCAACATAGATTTCTCTCGCGCGAGGCGCGGCCCCGTCATCAAGCCTGAGCCGGGGAAAACGAAGATCTCGATTCGCCTCGACAACGGTGTACTTCAGTATTTTCGGGACGTGGTCGACAAGGCTGGCGGCGGCAACTACCAGACGCTGATCAATGACGCGCTGCTCGAGCACGTCCACCGGCGGTCGACCCTCGACGTCGTGAGGCAGGTTGTGCGCGAAGAGCTCGCGTCCTACGGGGCGGGGCGGACCTCTAACGCCCGGATGCACCGGGCCGCTCGTAGTGCCCGCCCCCATCGGCCAGCGACGTAGCGCCTACCGATAGTCCAGCCCCGCCGCCGCGAACTTCGCGCGGAACTCCGGCCGCGCGAGGTACGTGAGGAACGCGCGCCCGGCGTCGGGCGAAGGGCTCGACGCGAGCATCGCGCCCGCATAGACGGTGACCTTGTTCACCTCCGCGGGCAGCGGCCCCACCAGCACCACGCCCTTCACCGGCAGGATCTCGCTGATCTGGTGAACGCACAGCTCGGCCTGGCCGTTGACGAGCGCCTCCGCCGCGTAGCCGCCCTTCCACAGCACGGTTTTCGCCTTCACGGCCTCCGCGATGCCCAGCCGCTGGAGCACGGCCGCGAAGTGGATGCCGCTCGTGGCGCCGATGGCCGGGTCGTTGTAGACGATCGAGCGCGCCTCGAGCAGCGCGCGCTTGAAGGCGTCCACCGTGGAGATGTCGGGCTGCGGCGCGCCCTGGCGTACGGCGACGCCGATCGCCGTCTTCGCGAGGTCGGCGCGGGTGCCGGCGACGGCGAGGCTCGACTTCGTCAGCGCATCCATCGCGGCATCGGGGGCGATGAGGACGTCGGCGACCTCGCCCCCCTCGATCCTGCGCCTCAATCCACCGCCGGTGTCGGACGTGATGGTGACGGTGTGGCCGGTCTCCTTCTGGAAACCGCCGCTCAGCTCGGTGACCATCGCTTTCATGGCGCCCGCGCTGAGCACGCGGACCTCCGCGGCGGCGGCCGCCGCGACGCCGAACACGCAGGACGCCAGCAGCGCGACGGCGAACGCGAGCGCGCTCATGCCGGGTACATCGAGAAGTCCACCGCCTTCTCGGTGATGAATTCGAGCAGCGCCGGCGTGCCCTCGCGCGTCTTGGCGATCGCGCGCTTGATGGCGGGCACGATGTCGTCGGGCGCGGTCACGCGCTCGCCCCAGCCGCCGAAGGCCTTGGCCATGTCGGCGTAGTTGCCGCTGATGTCGGTCGAGCGGTACTTCTCGGTGGCCGTGGCCATGACCTTCAGCTCGATGGCCATCGAGAAGTTGTTGAGCAGCACCGAGAGGATCGGGATCCGCTCGCGCACCGCCGTCTCGAAGTCCATGCCCGTGAAGCCGATGGCCGCGTCGCCCCAGACGTTGACGCAGAGCTTGTCGGGCTGGGCGAGCTTGGCGCCCATGGCCAGGCCGAGGCCGTACCCGAGCTGGGTCGTCTTGCCCCAACCGATGTAGGTGAGGGGCGCAATCGGCTCCCAGAACGGCGAGATCTGGTCGCGCGGGCTGCCCGCGTCGTGGGTGATGATCGTGTTGGGCACGTCCACCGTGTGCAGGAGGTCGTAGATCACGCGGTAGGGCGAGAGCGGCGTGGTCTTCGCGGTGAGGCGCGGCATCCACTGCGCCATCCACTCCGTCTTGAGCCGGCTGATCTCGGCGGTGACGGCGGGCATGCGGCCGCGCGGCTTGCCCTTCAGCCGGTCGCGCACCTCGCCCAGCAGCGCGTCCAGGGTGAGCGCGGCGTCGCCGACCAGCGCCATCTCCGCGCGCACGTCCTTGTTGATGTCGAGCGGGTCGAGGGTGGCGTGCACGAGCTTCTTGCCCTTGGGCATCGGCACGCCGTAGTTGGTCGAGGCGAACGAGCAGCCGATGCCGAAGATCAGGTCGGCGTTGGTCAGGAAGTGGTGCAGCTGCTTGCTGATCGAGCGGCCGCCCGAGCCGAGCGAGAGCGCGTGCGTCTCGGGGAACGCGCTCTTGCCTTGCAGGCTCGTCGTCACCGGCGCCTCGAGCAGCTCGGCCAGCTCGCGCAGCTGCGTCCAGGCTTTCGCATAGTGCACGCCCTGGCCGGCGTAGATCACCGGACGCTCGGCCGCCACCAGCGCGGCGGCGACCTCGCTCACGGACTTGGGATCGGGCGCCACGCGCAGGCGCGGCGCCGGCGTGTACGTCCAGCCGTCCGGCACCTCCTCGCGCATGACGTCGACCGGGATCTCGACGAGCACCGGGCGCGGCCGGCCGTTCTTCACCTGCGTGAACGCGCGGCGCATCGCGTCCGGCACGTGCTGCGGCAGGATGACCTGCTCGGCCCACTTGGTCACGTGCTGGTAGTTGAGCCACGAGGAGAAATTGGGCGTGATGTTGAGCAGGTGGCGCGGGTAGCCGCCGGGCAGGACGACGATCGGCACGGAGTCGCCGAACGCCTGGGCGACGCCACCGAACGAGTTCTCGGTGCCGGGCCCGTGCTGCATCGCGAAGACGCCGATGCGGTCCCCGGAGGTCACGCGGCTGAGCGCGTCGGCCATGTGCAGGCCCACGCGCTCCTGGCGCACGATGATCGTGCGGATGTCGGCCTCGGCCGCCGCCTCGATGATCTGATTGACCGGGTAGCCGATCAGGAATTTCACGCCTTCGCGCTTGAGAATGTCCGCCACCACGGCCGCTGCCTTCATGCGCTGCCTCCTCTTGCCCGTCCATTCCGAGCGTCGGGCATAGTATGCACCCATGAGCCATCGATCCAGCGTGCTCACCCTGTGCCTTTGCCTGGCTCTCGCCACCCCGGCCGCCGGCCAGAAG
>WNGH01009463.1_pt1 | contig 11842 bp, 10 predicted proteins | sample 5400631 | NCBI WGS metagenome assembly WNGH01 (sample SAMN13153373, study PRJNA577476) | soil metagenome | isolation source: 115 cm soil or saprolite under Garry oak tree replicate 1 | place: USA:California | collected 2016-06-15 | reverse complement strand
CCACGAAGACGGAGTCGAGGCTGGACACAACGCTTACAGGAGGGTCGATCCAGAACATGGCGTCTTGGAGTACACGGTTCTGCGCGGCGATAGGCTTCGCCACCTTGTATTGTTCCTCGCCAGACGGATAGATGACCCCTTGCGGGGCGCCGCCCGTATAGCGCTCCATAAGATTCAACTGAATAGCGCCGAGGTCCGGCGCGACAGTGTTTAAGAACTCCGGCGTCACCGGTACCCGGAGGATTACCAAGCGCTCTCCCTTGCTCCCCGGGATGGCCCGGAGACTTGTCAGGGATACCGGCGAATCTCCCTGCTGCAACAGGCCGGCATACGACTTCTTGCTGGAGGGAGTTATCTTTCTCAACAAAGCGGTATCGTCCGCGAAGCTGATGCTCAACCCGGGGAGCTCGCGATCGTGAACCGCGCCGGATTGCGCCGCCAGGACACGCTCCGACTCGTCTTGCGGGACACCAGGCGGAAGCGTTGCGTCGGCGATGGCAATGTGTTCCGCGATATCCGCAATCATATCGATGCGCTTTTGGATATCTTCATGTAAAAGATAGGCGCCGAGCTGCGAATAGAGTATCCGTCCAGCAAGAAGAACGAGGGTGACAATCAACAAAATCGGAACGACGGCGATAAACAGATACGCAACGATCAGGCGGTTGCGCAGACTCCACAGCAGCCGGTTTCTCCACCAGCCGATCAGCCGGAACAAAAGATAAGCGCCAGCAAGAACCGCGAGATATTTCAAAAAGCTGAAAAGGCCGCCGCGCAACCCAAAGATGGCGGTTAGCAATCCCGCGGCGGCCATTGCAGTCGAAGCCAAATCGGGCCAAGAGAGACGGTCCCAAACTTCTTTTAGGCTGGATCGGAAGGGTGTCATCGTGCGTCAACGGAAACAATACTCTACCTGAATCGGCCTAAGGAAAGCAGCGTAAGCGTTCGACAGACTGAAGACAGGGCGAGCGCCATTCCAGCCCGGCCTGCTGTAAGGGAGTCTTACTGCGGTTGCGCGTTGCTCACGCGGCTGTGGTAACGGCTGTAAGTGAAATAAATCACCAGTCCAATCACCAGCCAGACGATCAAGCGAGCCCAGTTTACCCAGCCGAGTTTGTACATCATGTACCCGTTGAACAGGATGCCGAGAATCGGGACGACCGGAACCCAGGGGGTACGGAACGGCCGCGCCTGACCGGGATTCGTGCTGCGCAGGATCATAACCGCGATACAAACAATGACGAACGCCAGCAGCGTGCCAATGTTCACCATCTTGCCTATATCGTCGATCGGCGTCACGCTGCCAACGATGGCGGCAAGCAATCCCACGAGCATGGTGTTCTTGTAAGGAGTGCGGAACTTGGGATGCACCGCGGCAAAGAACTTCTTTGGCAACAACCCATCATTCGCCATGGCGTAGAGAACGCGCGTCTGCCCGAGCAGCATGACCAGCATTACGCTCGTAAGTCCCGCCAATGCACCGAGGGTGATGACATGGGACGCCGTCGAAAGCCCGCGGTCCAGGAAAGCCCGGGCGATGGGCGCTTCGATGTTGACGTCCTGCCAGTGAACCATTCCCGTCAGCACACCCGCTACTGCGATGTAGAGAAATGTACAAATCAACAGCGACACGATAATGCCGATGGGTAAATCGCGTTGCGGGTTCTTGGCTTCCTGAGCAGTTGTCGAAACGGCGTCAAAGCCGATATAGGCAAAAAAGATGTAGGCGGCGCCTGCTCCAACTCCTGAGAAGCCCATCGGCGCAAACGTGGACCAGTCGTGGCCCCAATTCGCAAAGTTTACGTAATGGATGCCCAGGCCGATAACGAACAGGACCACAGCCACCTTGATCGTCACTATCGCCGCATTGAATCTGGCACTCTCTTTGATGCCGATGACTAGAATCGCGGTGATGACCAGTGCGATCAAAAAGGCAGGCAGGTTAAAGCCGATCTCCACTCCAAAAATCGTTGGTGCATTGAGAAGCCCGTGGGCCTGCTGAACCAATTCCGGCGTCTGCGCTTTGATGATGGCATCGACCTTATCGAGAAAAGCCTGCGTGCCTGGCTGCAAAGTGGCATCCGCCGCCTGTGCCATCTGGCGCGCGACGATCTTCGTAGCCGTGCTCAGCCCCGTCCAATGGTCATAGGCCAGCCACAACGGCATTTTGATCTTGAAAATATTGAGCAGCTCGATGAAGTGGTTGGACCAGCCCGAGGAAACCGTACTCGCGCCCATGGCGTATTCCAGCGTGAGATCCCAGCCGATGATCCAGGCGAACAGTTCACCCAGGGTAGCGTAGGCATAGGTGTAAGCGCTGCCCGCTAGCGGGATCATCGCGGCAAACTCGGCGTAGCAGAGCCCCGCAAACGCACACCCTAGCCCCGAGAGCACAAAGGAAAGCATCAAGCCGGGCCCCGCATAGTGCGCACCCAGACCGGAGAGCACAAAGATACCCGCGCCGATGATCGCTCCGACGCCCAATGCCGTCAATTGAAAGGGGCCGAGCGTGCGCTTCAGACTGTGCCCGCCTTCCTCTCGCGTTTCCGCGAGCAACATGCTCATCGGTTTTCTTGCAAACAAGGGGTTGCCCATGCAACTCCTCCTTTGGGGGATTTCCCCGGTTTATCCGTTTTCCCGGTTGCGTCCAATTTGGCTTTAAGTATTGTAGGGGGCGGCGTGCTACGCCCCTACAAGAAAATTAGGTTATTCCCTGTTTGTGGCTGGTTTGGCCCGCCGTGACCACACGAGGTAAACCGGCACGCCCAAAAGCACGATCACCAAACCCGGCCAGGCGGTCTGCGTCCTATACAGCAGCAGCACGAACATGATGGCCAGCGCCGCAACGATGTACAACGAGGGGACAAACGGATAGCCGAACGCACGATAAGGACGTTCTGCAGTAGGTCGCTTCGCGCGCAGGACAAAGATACCCGCAATCGTGAGCACATAGAAGATCAAGACGGAAAAAACTACGTAGTCGAGCAGGTCGCTGTAAAGATTGCCATATGTGACCGCGCCAGCCGCGTCCACGTGACGTGTGCGCAGCAATATCAAGACGGCGATCCAGATCCCCTGATACACCAAGGCCGTGCCAGGAACACCCCTGCTATTCAGCGTGCCGGTGGATCTAAAGAAAAGTCCGTCCTTGGCCATGGCATAGGACACCCGCGCGCCGGCCAGAATCAACCCGTTATTGCAGCCAAACGTTGAAATAATAATCGCCACGGCCATAATCATCGCGCCGGTGGGACCGAAGATAGCGTTCAAGGCCGCGCTGGCCACGCGATCGTCGGGAGCGGTCTGAATTTGCACCAGCGGAAGGGTGCACAGGTACGCCAGATTCGCTAGGCAATACAGCGTGATTACGATGATGGTCCCGAAAGCCATGGAAAGTGCCACGTCGCGTTTCGGGTTCTTCACTTCTGCGGCCGTGAAGCCGATATTGTTCCAAGCGTCTGCGGAAAAAAGCGAACCGACTTGCGCCACTCCGTAAGCTACCAGCAACCCAAACGCACCGCCCGCCGCAGTGATGGTCGGCACAAAGCTTCTCAGGAAATTCGCACCTGGCTCGATGGGCTGTGCGTTGCGAATCGTCCACAAGTGGTTGAAATTCTCGGTAATGGCCCCGGCATTTCTCCCCACGAAAATACCTAAGAAAATCAATCCCAGAAGGGACAGTGTCTTCGCGCTGGTGAAGATGTTTTGGATCAGCTTCCCGAGCCGCACGCCCAGCGTATTGATGAACGTCAGGAACACGATCATCAGCACGCCGACCAACTGCTGGACCGAAAGGCTGATAGCGTACTTCGAACCGAGTGCAAGGGGGTGGACAATCCATACGTTCGGAGAAATCGAGGGTACCAAAACACCCACGTAGCGCGCGAAACCAACAGCCACGGCTGCAATCGTCCCCGTCTGAATCACCAGGAAGAGCGTCCAGCCGTACAGAAATCCCCAAAGCGGCGAATAGGCCTCACGCAAATAGACGTATTGACCGCCCGCATGCGGGAATAGGGCTGCTAGCTCTCCATAAGAAAGCGCGGCAGAAATCGTCAAGAGCCCAGTGAGAATCCAGGTGAGAAGCAAACCACCGGCGGAACCCGTTTGTCGTGAAATATCCGCAGCCACAATGAAGATGCCCGATCCGATCATTGAGCCCACGACAATCATGGTGCCATCAAACAATCCAATGGCCCGCACAAAGCCGGTTTGCTTCTTGGCATTGCTTTGCGGGATGGCGTGCGTAGTGTCGGCCATTCAGGGTTGCCTCAAACGTCAGCCGCGTGGTTCGCGGCTTCCAGAAGTTCGATATATTGCCGCGCTCGGCGCCCGGGATCAGGCGCGAGGAGGATATCGCTCGCAACCGCAACGGAATCGGCGCCGGCCTGAATGACTTGTGCGGCGCATTCCAACTTGATTCCCCCGATGGCCACAATCGGCTTGTCCGTCAGTGGCCGGATCCGGCGAATCAATTCGATTCCAACCACTGGATCCGGGCTGGCCTTCGTGGACGTGGAAAACACTGGCCCTACGGCGACCGCGTCGGCGGAGGTGGCGGCGGCTTCCCTGAACTGCTCCAAGTTGTGCGTCGAAACACCCAATAGCTTGCCTGCCCCGATCACCGAGCGCGCTGCTTCTGCTCGCAAGTCTTCTTGTCCAACGTGAACTCCACTGGCCTCCGCGGCCGACGCGACATCTGCGCGGTCATTCACTATAAAGCTAATACCTTGGGGAATTAACAACGAAGAAAGACGCTTCGAGCATTCGAACAATTCACGCGCAGACGCCCGTTTGTTCCGGTATTGGAGCAAACGGACACCGGCATTGACAAGTTTCTGAGCGAAGTCTGTTTCGGGAGCAGTAATCAATGCTGCGTCTAATATCACATACAGCCGCGGTAGAACAAGTCGCTTCACGCTCATTTTCCGTTCGTTCCGAGCAATCTTTCGATGAAGTGGGTATCGATCTTCCCCGCAACAAAGTCCGGATCGGCCAGAATTCTGCGGTGCAGCGGGATCGAGGTCTTGATGCCTTCGATAACGAACATCTCGAGCGCCCGCTTCATGCGGCCGATAGCCTCGGTGCGGTCGCGTCCCTTGACGATCAGCTTTGCTATCATCGAATCGTAGTACGGAGGAATGACGGCGTCGGCATAAGCAGCCGAATCCACGCGCACTCCCGTGCCCCCTGGTGCCTGGAAGGTAGTAATGCGACCCGCGGACGGCACAAAGGTCACCGGATCCTCGGCATTAATCCGGCATTCAATGGCATGCCCGGAGTGGTGAATCTCCCCCGTGGCATCCTCCATTCGTTCTCCGGCGGCAATCCGGATTTGCGCCTTGATCAAGTCCACTCCCGTGACGAGCTCGGTCACGGGATGTTCGACCTGAATGCGCGTATTCATCTCAATGAAGTACATCGCGCCGTCTTCATCCATCAGGAACTCTACGGTCCCCGCGTTGGTGTAGCCGATTTTCTCTAAGGCCTTCACCACCTTGGCACCAAGATCCTTCCGCCGCTTGGCATCCAGCACCGGCGAAGGTGATTCCTCCACTAATTTCTGGTGCCGCCGCTGCACACTGCATTCGCGTTCGCCCAGATGGATCACTTTCCCATGCTGGTCGCCCAGCACCTGAAACTCGATGTGCCGAGGATGCTCCAGGAATTTTTCAGCGTATACGTCGGGTGTGCCAAAGGCTTGCTGCGCCTCGCTACGGGCCGTCTGGTAGGCGGCGAGAAGCTCATCCTGCTTGCGCACCACACGCATGCCGCGTCCACCGCCGCCCGCAGAGGCTTTGAGAATCAGCGGATACCCGATGTGCGCAGCCTCCTTCGCGAGTTGCTCCTCCCCTTCAACGACGCCCTCACTTCCCGGGATGGTGGGCAGACCGGCGGTTTTCACTTCCCGCCGCGCACGGTCCTTTTCACCCATCATTTCGATGATTTCCGGTCGCGGCCCGATGAAGGCGATTTCCGATGCTTCGCAGACCTTGGCGAAGTTGGCGTTTTCTGAGAGGAACCCGTAGCCGGGATGAATGGCATCTACGTTGGTGATTTCGGCGGCGCTGATCACCTGGGGGATGTTCAGATAACTCTCGCTGCTGCGGGGCGGCCCGATACAAACCGCCTCATCCGCAAACCGCACATGGAGTGAGTTACGGTCCGCTTCGGAATACACCGCAACGGTGGATATCCCCAATTCCTTGCAGGCGCAGATGACCCGCAGGGCGATCTCCCCGCGATTGGCAACTAGGATTTTCTGGAACATGGTCTGGCGTGCCGGCTACTTCTTCCGGCTCGGACGGATGCCAAAGAGAGGCTGCCCGTATTCGACCGGCTGTCCGTTTTCCACGAAGATCCGGACGACTTCGCCAGATACGTCTGATTCGATCTCGTTCATCAGCTTCATCGCTTCCACGATGCAAAGAATCTTTCCCGTCTCCACGTACGTACCTACGTTCACAAAAGCCTCCGTCCCGGGGCTGGGAGACTCATAAAACGTCCCGACGATAGGGGACTTGACTAGGTGCATATCTTCGGTGGTGCGCCCCTCAGCAGGAGCCGGAGCGCCGCTGGAGGTAGTCCGGGGAACTTCGACCGAACCGGGAACGATAATCTCTGGCGTGGTCACTACGCGTGGAGCCTCAACCACCACACCCGCCGAGGGCTTGCGCAGCCGGATCCGCAGATCACCTCTCGAGTATTCAAACTCTTCCAGATGGTGTTCCGTCATGAACTGGAGGAGTTGCTCGATCTGCTGAATTTCCGGGTTGGCCAACGACAGACTGGACTTGCTGGACTTTTTGCGTTTCATGCCTGCTCTAGATCTCGATGAGATCCCGCGGTGCGCGGGTCAGTACTTCTGTTCGGCCGGCGTGAACGGCAACATCATCTTCAATGCGAATCCCCCCGATACCTTCCGAATACACGCCAGGTTCAACTGTGATTACGTTTCCAGGCTCCAGGGGCCTCTTCTGCCCCCGCGCCACCCTGGGATCCTCGTGCACTTCCAGCCCGAGTCCATGGCCCGTGCTGTGAACAAAAAGATGGTCGAAGTGGTACCCCGTCAGGACTTGCCTCGCTGCCCTATCGACATCCCCGCAGGCCATTCCACTCTTTGCCGCCGCGATCGCTGCCGCCTGGGCCTCCAAAACCGCCTGATACCAGCTCCTGATGCGCTTTGGGGCCCGCCCCAGGTACACCGTGCGGGTAATGTCGCTGCAATAGTGGCCGAGTATAGCACCCAGGTCCAGCACGACCAACTCATTTTTCCTCAGTCGTTTGGCCGTGGGGCGCGCGTGCGGCAGGGCGGCTCGCTCTCCAAATGCAACAATCGTTTCAAAGGCCGGTCCCGACGCGCCTTTTTTTCTCATCTGATATTCGATCTCTGCTGCCACCTCGAATTCCCGAATTCCTGGTTTCAGCAAACCAATCGCCTGTTCGACCACCTCGCCCGCCAGGATGGCCGCCCGTCGCATTTGCACCAGCTCTCCTGCATCCTTACGCATGCGGAGTCTCTCCACCTTGCCCACCGCCGGGATCCAGCGCACCTGGGTACCAGCCTCTTTCTGAAGACTCTGCAACTGCCCCACGGTAACCTGGGAGGGGTCGAATCCCACGCGGCTGGATCGAGAAACCTTCAAGAACTGGCCGACGGATTCAAACAAGGCGCCCTTCTGCTCGTGAATGCGGACTCCACTCGTCTCGCCACGGCCCTGCGCTATAAACCGGCCGTCGGTAACGAGGGTAGCCCGTTTCCGCGACACGACCAGGGCCCCGGACTCCCCGGTGAAGCCGGTCAAGTAATACCAGTTGGTAGGTTTGGTTATCAACAGCCCATCGATTTTCGCAGCCGGAAGGCTGGAGATCAGGCTGCGGAGGCGTTCGAATAGTGTCTTCATAAAGGGAACGAGGAGACTTTCGTCTCCTCGTTTCAGCCCTTAGTTGAGAGAGTATTTCCTGAATTACCCCGGGATAATCCGCGGAGTCAGGAAGAACATCAGTTCCTGCGACGTGGTCGTAATGCTGGTCCGCTTAAACAAGTGCCCGATCAGGGGCAGGCTGCCCACGAGCGGAACCTGTTGGATATCGGTGCGCTGCGAGGAGATGATGATGCCGCCGATTACCACGGTACCGCCATCGGCCACCGTCACCTTGGTTTCCGCCGACTCAGTATTTAGAGCCGGAATTCCCGACACGCGGGGGATACCGGTGTCGATCTGCGTGTTTTCAACAAGTACGTCCATGAACACCGTGCCTTCGGCGGTGATTTGCGGAGTAACTTCCAGTTTGAGCACGGCATCGATGAACTGCACCGAAATGGTGTTGTTGATGGTCGTCTGAATCGGAATCTTAGTACCCTGCTTGACCGTCGCTTTCTCGTTGTTCTGCGTGGTGATCTTGGGTTTCGAAAGGAGCTTGCCGACGCCTTTGGCTTCCGCAGCGGTGATGAAGAAGTCGACCGCAAAGTTAGGCGAGCGGTGGCCAAGGAACAGTCCGCTCGTCGGGGCACCGGCTGCAAGGTTGGTGTTCAGTGGCAGGCTGCTGGTTCCCACGGAGGTAAGAAATGGAGGCGGAGTACTCGTGACACTGCTGGTACCGACCGACGAATCTCCACCCATGATTGACCGGCCGCTTGTGGTTTGTCCTGCGAAACCCAACTGCGTCCCGATATCCAAGGCGAAAGAACGCGACGCAGAAACCACGCGCGCTTCGATTTCCACCTGTTGCGACTTGCGGTCCAGCTGAGCTCTTAGGTTATCGATCACCGGTATGACGGACGGAATGTCACGGATGATCAATTGGTTCGAGCGGTCATCGAACAAAATATCGCCGCGCGAACTAAGGAACTTCTTCAGGGTCGGCGCCATCGCAGACGCCTTGGCATAGCTGAGTACGCGGGTCACGGTCACCGGAGCGATGGCTTCGGCTTGCGCCTTCTCCAGATCGCGCAGAGTTTCCGCTTCATTCTTCAGTGTAGAGCGCGTCGCGATGCGCAGAACATTGCCGTTAAGCTGCTTGTCGAGACTGTTATTCTGCATCACAATGTCGAGGGCCTGATCCCATGGCACTTCGTCCAGAACGATGGTGAGGCTCCCCTTCACGGCAGGATCCAACACCACGTTCAATCCGCTGATTTCGTGAATCAGGCGCTGCTTGAGCTGGAGCCGCTGCTGCCGGGGCCTGCGTTGCCTGCGTTGCCACCGATGTCGCCATCGCCGTGGCGGCCGTGTTTGCCTGCTGCACCGCTTGCCCAGCCGCCGCTGGTTCCGTCGTGGAGTCCGGGCGAACGGCTTCCTTCTTCCCGCTGAACGATGCCAGAGTGACTGAGGGCTGGGTCAGTTCGCCTGGCAAAGCGAAGCGAGGAGCTGAAATCTGTAAATCCTTCGCTGAACGTCCCGCAACCAGACGGGGCGGCACGGCGCTGTAACCGAATTCCGGACGCGTCTTCTCAATCTGCCGGGACGCTAACGTTGTTACCCTGGGCGCCGAATCCACGGGAGTCGTTGAGGGTACCTCGAAGTAGATGACCACGGCGTCGCCGTCGCGAGAAACCTGGTAAGGACTCGCCGTAGTAAGGTCGACAACCACACGCGCTACATCCGGCCGGTATTGTCCGATGCGCACTCCGCGCACGGGAGCGGATATCCCCGGGATGACGGTCTGTTGCACCGCCAGCCGGGCTCCCGCGAAATCAAGCACTAGGCGATCCGGGTTCTGCAGACGAGCGGCGTGAACGTCGAGACGTCCCTCGCCTTCCACGCGAACCTCTGCCCGTTGGGGCGCTTGGGTAATGGCAACGCTGGAGATCACCGCCGCGGCGCCAGCGGGCGTCTGTGCAAGCACAGGGCTGTTCGCCAGTGCCATGCTTGCAAGGATCACATAGCCATGCCGAAGGGCCGGCCAATTCGTCTTCATTGCTGTTCTCCTGGACTGGAGTAAATTCGCTTATTCACTTGGCGTTCGACGGGCTTCCCGAATGCATCTTTTCCTTCTTCATGGAAGGAAACGCCATCCATCGAAATCTTTTCCACGCTGCCATCATACAGACGGTCGCCTTCACGCAGGAAATAAGTGCGCGCTTGCGGATTAGATACCACCGCGATCATCCCGTTCGGCGCACGCACGATGCCGTCAAGACGCAGGGTGCTGACCTGCAGACCCAACTTGCCCGGCGGTAGATTCGCCGGAGCCTTGTTCAACTGCCGGCCAATCAAGGATTCAAAAGGATCACGGCGAGCCTGTTTCACTTCGCTTTCCGCGGCCGCCGGCGCGGAGCCAGGAGTAGCAGGTTTTTCCACCGCATTGACAGCCCTTTTCGCAGCCGGCTTCTTGGCGGTGGCCTTCGCAGCATGCTTTCCGGTGGGTTTGCCGGCCGCCTTATTAGCCTGTGGTGCGGGTTTGGTCGCCGCTGGCGCCGCTGGCTTGGCCGATTGCTGCGTGGGTTTGCCGACTTCCCCCAGTGCGGACTTCACACTGTTGGGCGTTGACGGGTTCACCTGCGCTCGTAGGCCGGGCGTGGCTGCCGCGATCAAAATCCCTAGTCCGAGAGTTATCGCTGAACGCATAGTTCGCTCATTCCCGCTCAGGGTTTCCCAGCCGCGCCAGCTTGAGGCTTGGCTCCGGCTGCCGGAGCCGCACCCGTATCGGCGGGCTTGGTGAAGAATGTTGTTGCCGTGAAAATCCCAGAAACCGTCGTTCCCGGTCGCGTCGGGTACCGCGTGCCTTTTGGCTTTTCCGGATCGTCAAACGTCAGGTCGCCCACGTTGATGATTCGCGACAGGCGGCCCAGCCTCCCGAAGAAATCCAACAGATTGAAGTACGGGCCATCGGCCTGCACTTCAAATGGCATCTCGTAATGGTATTCCTTGGGAACGATGGCCTGCGACGTCAAACGTCGGATCTGCACGCTAGAGGCGCTCGCCGCTCCCTGCAACAGTCGGATAAACTCGTCGGTCTCTTTTTCTTCGGGCACGATGGTTTTCAGCGTATCCAATTGTTTGGAGAGCGCATCCATCTGCTGCTTCAATTCTCCGTAGCGCTGTTTGTAAACCTGGAGTTGCGTGACCTCCTGGTTTAACTTGGTGCGCTTCTGGACGGCACTATCCACCTCGTCCCGCTCTCGAGCAATCGGAGACCCCGGCACGTAGACGCCCACCAGAACCAGCACAACGGCAACCGCTGCAGCCACCAGGGCCTGCATGATAACGGACATGTCGCGAAACGGATTGGCCATGGCGTTCCCTTATCCTTTCTTCGCTGGCGCCTTCGCAGCCGCACCGGGAGCCGGCGCGTTGGCCGGCCTTGTCTGCACTCCGGCGGGCGGAGTGATCTCAGCGGAAATCTGGAACACGAAGGACTGCACTGCCGCGTTCTTCTCGTCCTGCTTCGTTTCCTTGATTTCGACCTTCTGGAAATAGCCAGAGCGCTTCAGCGCGGTGATAAAGTTTGCGACTGCGTTGATGGACGCAGACGAGCCTTCTAGCGAAAGCGTATTGCCCTTGCGGATCATCTCTGTGAGCCAGAGGTTCTCCGTCCGCGATACGGTATTGGCGACCATGTCGAGCAGTTCCTGCCCGCCAGTGCGGTCGCGTTGCAACTGCTCGATCGTCGAGACTCTCTGCTGCAAGATTATCTTTTGTTTCTCGAAGGCCTCGACTTGCAGCTTGGTTTGCTCCAGATCCGTCTTTTGCGCCGTCAGTCTCTTGATTTCCGTGTTTTCTTTGTTGAGCTGGTTCTGCCAGGTGTAATAGAAAAATCCGAGTACCAGGGCGCCGAGAACCAGTCCCGCGCCGATGAATACCACCGGCAGCGCTGCTCCCGTGTCTACCGGACGTCG
>WNGH01007141.1_pt1 | contig 11843 bp, 12 predicted proteins | sample 5400631 | NCBI WGS metagenome assembly WNGH01 (sample SAMN13153373, study PRJNA577476) | soil metagenome | isolation source: 115 cm soil or saprolite under Garry oak tree replicate 1 | place: USA:California | collected 2016-06-15 | reverse complement strand
CGTATTCGAGTTCGTGACGGAAATCGACTTGATCGAATCGGCCCTGCCCTGTGGCACGCTGCCACGTGACCCAGTTCTCCAGTTCCAGGCTGCCCTGCGCGGACGTATTCGCTTCGTACAGAAAAGTGAAGCGTCGCACGCCGCCGAAAGCGAAAGTCGTTGTCAAGGTCGACAAGAGCAAAATGAAAATAGGGAAGGGTAATCTCCGGATCGCCCCGGCGGCTGAGAAGCCGCCGCCCCTCGAAATACCCGGCTCCATCTTCCTCAGGGAACGGCTTCCAATTGCTCGGTGATTGCAACTTTAGCTTCCGATCGTGCTTCCTCAGCAGGCTTGACGCTTCGGGGTGGTGCTCCGCCAAAATGCCGAGCTGCATAATAGGATCCGATTACCAAGACCGCGGCAATTAGCTGGGCAACGAGCGTTTCGACCGTGGGAAACACGGCGAACCACATTCCCATCCATGGCGGAATGACATTGGCCAGCTGACTGATCTGCGTGGTTGGTATCCAGTGGGCCAATTGCATCTCCTGCGCTTGTTCGCCCACCATCACGAGCAAGACCATGCCGAGAAGAATGCCGGTGGTGATCAGCATTTTGCGATATGGCAGACGCTGTTGCAGGACGAACGTGAGTACCGCGACCATGCCCGAGAGAACGATGCCCAGAAGCGCGCCCTTGAGCACAACGCCGCCGCCCAGCCGCAAATTGTAGCTTTGCAAAAAGAGAACGACCTCGAACCCTTCGCGATAAAGCGAGGTGAATCCAAGCAAAATCAATCCCCACCAAAGATGCCGCTGTGAAATTTCCACCGAGCGCGCATTTTCAAGCAGCGCTTTGCGGCGCCGATTATGCGCGCGAATCCAGCCGCCCCAATAAATTTTGTGGAAAAACCAATTCATGATCACGAGCAGTACGATCACCGCGAGAAGTCCGGTCGCGGCCTGCAAATCGAGCGCATTCATGTTGTCGCCGAGCGAACCGACGAGGCGTACTGCCACGAACCACGTGATCAAGCTCGCCATGAACGCCGCGCTCGCGCCGAGCGCGACCGGTCGGCGATGGTGGCGCTTGGCGCCGGTCATGCTTGCGGTGATGGCAGCCAGCACCAGAATGCATTCGAGCCCTTCGCGGAAGACAAGAATGCCGATGTCGAGAAATGCGACGGTCGGACTCGTGTTGGGCCGCATCGGATCGGGCGCACCTTGTGCGGTGACTCCCTGCCAGACCAGCATTCCGATCACGAACAGCGCGATCGCGAGGATGCCGATGCGAAAGGCTGGCTTCATTTGCCTTGGACTTTATCACATAGGCTAACCGGTTGCTGCCGTTCGATTGCTTTTTTTTAGCGGCGCCTTGCGGCGTGTATCTTATTGCCGCTGCAGGCTTGGATGAAAATGTTCGCATTTGACCGCAGACTTTCGGCTCGCAGCGCTGGCTTAGGCAACCTCGCATTGATGTTGATCTTACCTAACCAATCTTCCCAAATGTTGCGGTGGAACTTTTGACCAAGTAATCCCACACTGGTTTGCAGCAGTCCCTTTCAAAACGAGGTGCAACGAACTCTAGCTCTTGGCGGCGCAGAAGGTAACGACCATCCGATTATCATCGCTACGTGTAAGGTAAGCAACATTGCCGACGTTAATGATGTGATTCTAGAAACGAATGAAATTCATTAGGTGGTAAGTATCACACAATGCAGGCAAAGTGAAACCAGGCTTAACAGAATATGCTGTAAGTCATCATGTGAACTCTGCCTCGGGGATCTTCCGGTCGATTTTAGCTGATATTGCCGGTGCCGTTACGATTGGTTAAGATAACCGTCTCATGCCCAAATACGTCCTGGGTCATCACTTGAAAGGCGAAGGGAAACGGTTGGCGTTGATGTCGGACTTACTCGATCCGATGCACCGTCGACATATTGGGTCGTTCGGTGTCGTTAGGCCGGGTGCTAGGACGCTGGAAGTTGGCTGTGGCAACGGCTCAATTTCCGCCTGGCTTGCACAGCGGGTTGCTCCCGACGGTCAAGCCGTGGCGTTCGACCTCGACTTATCGCTTGTTGATATGCGCGCGCCGCGTCTCGAGCTGCGACAGGGTGACATCACCGCGGGGCCGGTGGATCCCGGCAGCTTCGATCTCGTAACAGCTCGCGCGGTGCTTCACCACATTGAGGATGCTGACGCCGCGATCGCGAATCTCGTTGCGAGCCTGCGGCCGGGTGGCGCGCTTCTGCTGATTGAACCGGACTTTCTGCCAGTCACCGTGGCTGAACCACCGGAGGTGCGCGCGTTCTGGGATGGGTGGCTTGCATGGTCGCGCGAGCGGGGAATCGATTACCAAATCGGCCGGACGCTGGCGCCGAGGCTTGCAGCGTTGGGGCTGGAGCAAATCACTGGCACCGCGGAGACTGCGATCTACAACGGTGGATCTCCATGGGCCAATTACTTTACGCAGACGATCACCGAGCTTCGCGGTGACTTGGTGTGTTCTGGCAACCTTGACGACGCGCTGGCGGATACGTTTCTCGGTTATTGTGCGGACCCGGCTTGGTGGACGCAGACTATCGCCTTCACTGCGGTTCACGGCCACGCACCTGGCGGCTGAGCAAAGTGGCTTCGACCGATCAGAGTAGGAACACCTCTGGCTGGCCGTGTTGTGATTTATCGTGGGGCGCGTAAGTTTGCCAGTGCAACGTTTGCGAGCGTTTACATTGATCGAGATCGTCCTTGCTGTCTTCATACTGATGTTGCTGCTTATGCTGGCGGTGCCGAGCTTGAGTGGCGTGCTCGCGAATAGGCGGCTGAAGGGTTCCCTGGATGGATTCAACAATCTTGTACGGCAGGCACAGGAGCGAAGTGTGACGGAACGGCGCCCTTACTTGATCGTTTGGGGTAAGAAGAATGTCATGATGCGACCGGAGGCTTTTGCAAAAGATGAAAGAGCTAAAGCAACGGCGGAATTTCATCTGGATCGTGGAGACGCTTTGAACCTCTTATTGCCGGCGGCCCTGACAAAAAAGCATCCAGCTGAATGGATTTTCTGGCCGTCGGGAACATGCGAACCGGCAACCATCCATTTCAAAAGCTCTGCCGGTTCATGGACGGCTAATTACTCGCCGCTGACGGCGCGACCCGAACTCACCGACTATGCCGCGAGGTAACAGGAGCGACATTCAAAATTCGAGCTTCGAGAATCGAAAAATTTGTTTTGCCTTCGCCCTCTACGAGGTCCTTCTTGGGCTTGCGATTTTTGCCGTCGGCGTCCTGGCGCTTGGGCGCGCAGTGGAAAATTGTCTGACCGCGAGCACGCTCAACGCTGAAGAAGAGGCAGTGCGTCAGATTTTATCGAATCGAATGGCGGAAATTCAGGCTACACGCGGTGCGCCGGATGGCGCCAAGGAATTCAAGATCGACAGTGGTTACGGAGCAATAAAGTTGATCCAGAAAAGCGTGCCGGCTGAATTAATTGAGCCGAATAACATACAACTTAACGGGATCAATCTTGTGACGTTGACGGCCCAGTGGGAACGCGGCGGAATCTCGCAGTCAAAACAGATCAAGTTTTATGTTTACCGGCCCGGCTAAGGACAAACCGATGCTAGCTTTCAGGATTGGACAGAATCGAGGCCGCACCGTCGAACGCGGGGGTTTTACTCTACTCGAGATCACGCTTGCGGTGGCGATTCTTGGGATGATGTCACTCGCAATTCTCCGCTTTGTGCAATCGAACCTGACGGCGCTGCGCGCTTCCTCCGATGTGAGCGCAGCGGACGCGCAGTATGGTGGCCTGCGCGATCTCCTGGAGGCGGAGTGGCAAAGCTTGTCTCCATTACGTGGCAAGATGACGGGAGAGCCACTCAAATTAAACGATCGCCAACGCGATGAAATAAAGTGGAATTGCAGCGCGGGGCTTGGACTACTCACACGGTACGCGCCGGGCGACTATACAGTCTGGCTGCGGTTGCAGCCTGAGAACAGCAGGAGTGACCGGCTTGATCTCGGCTTTTTGCGAAAACCGCAGAATGATTCCGGCATCGGACAAGAACAGGAGACCTGGGTGCCATTGATCAAAAACGTGAGCAGTCTCCAAATCCGCTATTTCGATCCACAGTTGAACGCTTGGGTAGATCGATGGTCAAACGCGTTCCGGTTGCCCCGGCTTGTGAAACTCACCGTGGGCAGACCTTACGCAGCAGTTCCTTGGGAAGCAGTTATTCCACTGGGCCGAACGCCGTATTAACAATGCCGATTTATCCGACCCCGCTGCGGAGAAAGCGCGTGAAGACGTCGATCCTCAGGTCGCGTGCCGCGGCTCTCTTGTTATCGCTTTGGGCACTCTTTTTGCTCAGTGCGATGGTAATCTCATGGGCGCTCGACATTGATTCTCGCCTTGCGCTTTCCGGTAATGCCAGACGCGTTTTGGCCGCGGAAGCAATGGCGTCTTCGGGCGCAGACGTTGCGCTTCATCCGCGCGTTGCACCCGACTCGCCGAACCTTCGCAAACAGATGGGCGACCGGGAAAGTTATGAAGTTCGCGTGGCGGGTGAGGGCGGTCGCTTGAATTTAAACTGGCTTACCGCAGGGGAGGACCCGAACCGTCTCGGAATTCTCCGCAGGTATCTTGAGCTGAAAGGTATCGATCTTAATGACCTCGACACGATGATGGATTCTCTTCTTGATTGGGTGTCGCCGAACGCTGGACTTCATCGCTTGAACGCGCCGCCAGAGACCGACGATTATCATCCGGCGCATGCGCCGCTGACTTCTGTGGATGACGTTAAGAAAATCTTCGGGTGGACTGAGTTCACTTCGAAGCCGGGTTGGGACGAAGATTTTACCATCAACAGCTCCGGCCCGATCGACCTTGTCTGGGCATCGCGCGACGTTTTGCGCGCCTTGCCGGGCATGAGAGATGACTCGGTCGATCGTTTCCTGCAACTGCGGCGCGGTCCGGACGGAATCGATGGAACGGCCGACGACGCTCCATTCAACAATTTGACTGATGTTCAAATTGCCCTTGGTCTTACAGCGGAGCAATTTCAGCAAATCGCAGGCTTGGTTGGATTCAAGGACCAGGTTTTCCGCATTATGAGCGTAGGAAAATCAGGCGAAGTCACACGGTCCGTGCAGATGATAGTGCGAAAAGGGGATAATATTCCTCAATTGATTAGCTGGAAGGAGCTTTGATATCGAGACTGCAGCGACAACCATTTTCATAATTCCAACCGCGCACGGCTGGAATTTTCTGCGCTCAGCCGAGGGAAACGGCTCTTGGAATGTTCGTAAGCTGCAGACGTTGGATGAAGCCGTGCCGTTACTTACAACGAGCGATGATTTTGTGCTTGGGCTGCCGGTTGCGGCTGTACTTGCCCAGCGATTTCGTTTGCCAACTGTCGACCCGGCAGAGTTTCCGGAAATGATTCGGATCCAGATCGAGAAGGTGCTGCCGTTCTCGGCTGACGAAGTAACAACTGACTTTGAGCTGATCGAGCAAAGCGAGAGTGAAAGTGTGATTTCGGCTGTCGCGATCAGAAACGAACAGCTTGCCGAGATGGCTGCGCCACTGCTGGAGCACGGTTGCATCCCGCGACAAGTGACCGTATACGCCGCGCAACGCGCGAGTACGTATGCCCCGCAGGGAAACGCGGTTTTTATTTACCCGGAAGGCGAGATGCTTGTTTACGCCGTGACTGAGAACGGCAAACTGAGCCTTGCCCGGGCGTTTGAAAGCGCGAATGGGGACCAACTAAAACTGGAATTGCCACAGTTGAGATTGAGCGCCGAACTACAAGGCATTAACGCCTCCTTTCCGAATGTATTACTGGACGAGACTTGCTACCAACTGCGTGACACGGTGCAGGGACTTCTGGCGAGCCCGGCCGAGATAGTAGGCATCGAGCTGCCGCCTGCTCCGGTTAAACTAAACCTTCTGCCAGAAAGGTGGCGTCGTCGTCGCTCACAATTAATCAGGCAAGCAGAGTGGCGAAAGAGACTCGTCTGGGCAGGTGGCGCTTACGCCGGACTCCTCTTCCTCTTGCTCGGGTATCTCGGCTTGATGCGGTTCGCGATTGGACGCCTTGACCAACGTATTGCGCACGATGCGCCTGAGACGGCCTTTGTCCGCGCGACGGAAGAGAATTGGAAGGCGCTGGCTCCGGCCATCGATTCGCGTTATTACCCGGTCGAAATCTTGCTGCATCTTTTCGAAAGTCTGCCGTCCTCCGACGTGCGAATCACTGCGTACAACCAGTCCGTGCGGCAGGTTTCCGTCGATGGCGAAGCGAATACGGCTGCCCTGGCTTATCAATTCTTCGAGAACGTAAAGAAGAACGCGGAGTTGCGAATCTTGCAATTCAACATGGCTGCACCTCGAATTCTGCCGAACGACCATGCGCAGTTTCGATTAGAGGGAAAACCACGATGATGCCGGCTTGGTACGAGCGAATGAATCAACGCGAGCGTGTGCTTTCATGGATAATCGCCGGCACGATGTTTGTGCTGCTGAATCTTTTGATTTTGAGCTGGATCTTTGGTGCCTTGGGTCGCGCCCGCGCCGAGCTGGCGGCGCGTAAAACGGCCCTGGCCGAGCAAGCCCTTTACATCAAAGAACGTGACCTCTGGACGAAACGCGACGAATGGATCCGGCAACGTCAACCAATCCTAAAGAATCCTGCGGAAGCGTCCGCTCTGCTTGACCAGTTGAAGCAAGTCGCCGGCAAGCATAATGTCTTGATCGAGAATCCCGCGATTGGTTCGGGCGAAACGACCCCCTACCATCGGACGGTTTTCGCTTCAATTGAAACCAAAAGCCCATGGCCGCCGCTGGTCCATTTTCTTCATGACGTGCAACAACCGGACGCCTTTGTCGTATTCGAAAGTGTTAACCTGGCACTCGACGGCAGTGATCCCACCATGATGCGTGGCAAGTTTAAAGTCGCTCGCTGGTTTGCGCCGGCGCAACAGGCAAAATAGTAAGAAGAGTAGTTATGAAATATTCCCTTATCCTTATGTCCATCTTCGGGTTGCTCGGTGCGAACCGCAGCCAGGCCGACGACGTTCTTCCGCCGCGGTTTAACTTCGATCGCTACTCACGGATGGTAGATCACTCGCCCTTCGCGATTGCAACGGCGGTTGCGTTACCTTCGGCAACGCCCAATTTTGCGAAGGACCTTTACGTGGCTAACGCCGCGCATTCGCCCGAAGGCGACCTGGTTACGATCGCTTCAAGTTCGGATCAGAATTTCAAGAAATATCTGAACACGACAGAGCCAGTGGACGGCTATAGCATTGCCAGCATTGAATGGTCGGATCGCGTGGGCGCGACGAAGGTGACAATTAGCAAAGACGGAAATTTTGCGACTCTCACGTTTAATCAGGCGCTTCTGTCGCAACCTCTGTCGAATGTGCCGCCTACTCCGGTTCCCAGCCAACCCAACGTAGCCGGACGGGCAGCCGCCATGCTGCCGCCTTCAACCCCGCCGCTGCAGGCGCCTCGTCCGCACGTGCGCGGGGTGATTCAGCGGAATCCCAAGGCAGTGCCGATGCCCGCGCCAAATCGCTCAAATCTGTAATCGCTAAAGTGAAGCGGTAGGTCAGATCGATTGCGGGATCAGCTATCCGCCACCCCAATCGTCGTCCGCTGTGTCTGGTTTTCGGTCAGGTCCTGCCGAATACAGGTCGTAGCCGTTCGGGTTTTTGAGACCGGGGTTGCGGTAAATGTAATCGCTCTGCCAGGGATCCTTTGGCATCTCTTTATATAATTGAAACCAGCGCGTAGGCCTTGGATCGCTGTCGGGTTGGGTTACAAGCGCCTGCAACCCCTGTTCAGTAGTCGGATAAAAACCGTTCATGCTTTCGTAAAGCTTCAGCTGGGTATTGATTCCCTGAATATCAGCCTCAACACGTGTACGTCGCGCGTACTCCACATTGCCAGCTAGTTTGTAAATCGCCGTGCCAAGCAAAAGGGCAATGATCGTAACCACGAGCATGATCTCGAGCAGCGTGAAGCCGCCCTGTTGTTTTCTTATAATTGTCATCCCAAGCAGACGAGAGACCTCTCATCTGGTTCGCCGATACAGTAGCTCGATCTCTGGGAATTTCTAGTGGCCGGCTTTGAGAAGATAATCCGACTTGTCCCAAAGATATTTCAATTGAATCTGAGTAGCGCGGACTGCAGAAGTTCCGCTCCCCGTCCCATTCACGATGATCAGATCATTAGTTCCGGCCTTCAGACTTGTGACCGGTACAATTTTTTGCGCACGCAGCCAGCCAGTATATTGGAAACGCATTTCTCTGACTAGCGGTTCCATTTCCCCGCGATAACCGGGGTCAGCCAGTTCCGGCAATGCCAGAGAAACTGGCCCAATATTCTCACCGTTGAGATAAATCTCAGGTGGAGCATCAATGCGCGGGTTTGCGACTTCGAAAGTCAACAGCCCCGCCAGCGGTTGGGCCTCGACCCCAAACTGAAATGCCGCGCTTTCTTGAATATCGGTGCCAATCCTGATTGTCTCTGCCGCAAGCGTTGCGGTGACAGTGCCAAAGTGTTCCGTGTCTTGACTGGGAGAATGCAACAGCGGCATCGATGAGAACGGTTCTGGGATCACATCGCGATGCTCAGCACTGAGCGGATGAACCACCTGGCTGCTCGTCATCCAATCGAGATACGCCGCACGCACGGTTTTTCCATCTCCCGGAACCTCGATGTCGATTGACGAAGCGTCGGTCATCGGAATCACAACCGAATCGGAGCTGGGCAGGTTTATTCCAGACCCAAGAGCGCCTGAGCGCAAAACGTGCGCCCCGGATTCATCCCAGGCGATTAGCTCCGGCTGCTGACCTGGTTTGTCATCGAAAAATAAGCGAAAAAAGAGAACTTGATAGTCTGAGCTCGGCCGCGCCACGCGAATACGAAAGACGCTCTTTGGTATGGTATCGCCGGTCGCCTGCGCAGGGAACAGTGTGACTGCGCCCACCCATGCCGGCACGTTCTGTGGTGTTGAGTGACGCGACGCATTCTGACGCAGATCCAGCCACGCGCTTTCTGGCGTTGTCTCTCCCGGTTTCGCATCAGCCGATGGTGGCAAGTTATCGGTGAAAGCTTCCTGTGCCCAAACGCGGGAAATCGCGCCAAACAACAGAAAAAACACGAGCCGAAGAAACATTTGGCCGCTGAGGTTATTTTAGTGCGGCCTGGAATTGCAAGCCTTAATGCGGTCGAAATTGCAAGCTATGTGTCATCTCGAATACCGCCGATAAAATGCTGAACACGACAAAGCCGACCAGCACCGCAATCACCACGATAATGACCGGCGGAATTAGTTGCGAGATTACCGCAACATTACGGTCAAGTTCGCGCTCATAAACATCGGCAATGGATTGCATTGCCTCGGCGAAATGTCCGGTTTGTTCTCCGACAGTCATCATGTCAGTGAGCAAATCCGGAAACAATTTTTGCTCTTGCAATGCCGCGGACAGCGTCGCGCCATCGATTACAGCTCGGCGCACTTCTCCTAGTTTCAGCTCCAGAAATCGGTTGCCTGCGATTTCGGTCACAAGATCGAGGGAGCGAAGCAAGGGGATTCCGTTTTCCATCAGCGTTCCAAGCGTGCGCGAAAACTGCGCGTAATAACGGTGCCGGATGACACGCCCGTACCCGGGAATGAGGAGACGAAACCGGTCCCATGTGATTCGTCCTTCATCAGTGCGGACAAACGCGCGGAACCCAATAACAGCAGCAATCGCGAGCAGCGCCCCGACCCACCAGTATCGCGTCATTGCATGATGAATGTGCAGTAGGATGCGCGTGGGCAATGGCAGCGCACCGCCGGTTTCCGACATGAATCCGGTCAGTTGCGGTACCATGAACGTGATGAAGATTGTGATCAGAATCGCGCCAGCCAAGGCGAGAAATGCTGGATAAATCAGCGCCTGCTGCACGCGATCTCGCAAATCTTTCGCCTGCATCAAATGTTTGACCAGCCGAAGCAGAATCTGCGGCAGCGCGCCGCTGGCTTCACCAGCCGCCACCATGTTTACGTAAAGCGGCGGGAAAATACGTGGGAACTCGCTTAATGCCCGCGAGAAGCTGCGCCCGTCAATGAGCGCCTGATGCAGCGCGCGTGTCATTTGCTGAACGCGTGGCTGTTTCAAACGTGTCTTCAAGATCGACAAACCTTCGTCGAGCGTCATTCCCGCTTGCAGCAGATGGCCGAGCTGTTCCGTAAAAACCAGCAACTGGCCATGGGGAATTTTCAGGTTCTGCGTCGGAGCCGCCAGCGCTGCACTGTCTCGCTGCACAGCTTTCGGTTCTACTCCGACTAATTCGATCCGGATCGGAATGCATCGTTGCAATTCAAACCAGGCCGCCCTGCGCGTTGCGCGCACGATAAGCAAACTGTGGCATCCCCTTCAGACTTTAACTCGAATTTGGAAATTCCAAATTCGAGTTACGGACCTCTAGTCGGGAAAGTCACCAATCCTGCTAGCCCGCGGTTCTATCCATCATATGGTGATCGGCTGGTGCGCGACCCACAAATTGTAGTTAGAATTTACTTGCCAAGGTGTGACTAGTTCTGCTACAAGCCAAGAACATGAAATGTGCAGCAGTATTTATATTCGTTTCCCTTGCGCTTGCATCGCAGACATTCGCGGTCTTGCGACCGCTCTTTCCAGTAAAACCAGAGCCGCCATTTCGCGGCGGAGCAATTATCATCGGAAACGACTTGGTTCGGGATCTCCCCTAACGAACACCTGTTACGGCGCCGAATTAATTCGAGGCCCTAAGCGGGTACAATCATTTGCCGTCGGCAGCCAGTTGAGAAAGTGCCGGTCCCGGTTACAGCATCGATATCTCCGAATGCATCAGAGTCGTATCGGCCGTCTCAAAATTACCGAGGCGGAGACAATCGACGATGGCAGGTCATTTTCCGGTCTGACCGGCGTTTCGTCGGCTCAACGGCGTCTCGCCGTACCGGCGCGCTTCTTCATCGAGAGCGAGGATGCCTGACCTCCGTGGTGGCCGATTAATTGCGTCTCGGAGCGTCATGCGCGATTAGGACCTAACAATCCAAGATCAGCCGCGGCTACCGAGGACAACCACAGTAGGCCTTTCCTTTTTCGATTCAGGCCGGCCACGACTACGATTATGTTCGGCAGCGCAACAGTTTGATTCCAGAGGCCGTGGCGGTCGCCGACCAGCTCATCGGCCGGATACGACGGCGAGTCTCACGCGAGGTGGACACAGCTTTCTCCGAATCAAAATGTTGAATGTTAGATGCGACCCCCGTTTTTCGCCCAGAGCTGATCTCGTTCTCGTTACCGTCCTTATTCTTTATCCAAGAAACGCTTAATGCTTCTTTTTACCGCAGTTGGATCGAGCTGCGGCCGACACAATCTGGCCTTTCTGGCGCCCGCTAATAAGACCCTGGTTCACAAACATCTGTGACACGTGCGCGATACGGGACACGTACTGGCCGTGATTTTTCCACGTCCCACCCGAGGCTGGGCCGCTACACGGAACAAGTTCCTCGATGCGTTGCTCGATGGTCTCGCCGGAGAGTGAAAAACTTGCGTTAAACGGTCCCTGGTGAGTGATGTCGGTCCCGATGCGCAGCCAGTCCGGGGCAAGATTATCATTGCGTATCCAGCTTTGTCGGTCGTTTACGAACAGCGGAAAAGGCGCCGAAAGCCACAGAAAATTGCCGCTGCTTAACCCGACTTCGGGGCGGAAGAAATAATGATCGGCGGGAAGCGCAATTGGTGGGTTGAAGGTTACGGCAATCATCACCTCAGTGCCGCTAACGGTACCTTCGCCGCCGGTAAATGGCATAAGAGATTTGTTGATG
>WNGH01008843.1_pt2 | contig 11844 bp, 9 predicted proteins | sample 5400631 | NCBI WGS metagenome assembly WNGH01 (sample SAMN13153373, study PRJNA577476) | soil metagenome | isolation source: 115 cm soil or saprolite under Garry oak tree replicate 1 | place: USA:California | collected 2016-06-15 | reverse complement strand
GCAGACCACCCGCCGGGTGATCAGGGGCATCGTGCGCAGGCCAGACGCCGAACTGGTCGTCATCGACACGCCGGGACTGCACCGGCCGAGGACCCTGCTTGGCGAGCGGCTGGACAGCCTGGTCCGCTCGACGCTGAGCGAGGTGGACGTGATCGGGTTCTGCCTACCCGCGGCGGAGCGCATCGGCCCGGGCGACAAGTACCTGGCCGGCGAGCTGACCGGGCACCGGGGCACGCCGGTGGTGGCGATCGTCACCAAGACCGACCAGGCCACGACCGAGCAGGTCGCCAGCCAGCTGGCTGCCGCCGCCGACCTGGGGGAATGGGCCGACATCGTCCCGGTCTCGGCCGTGACCGGGTTCCAGCTCGACGTGCTGACCGACGTGCTCGTCGGCCATCTGCCGCCGGGCCGGCCCCTGTACCCGGACGGCGAGCTGACCGACGAGCCTGAACAGCAGCTGGTGGCCGAGCTGATCAGGGAGGCGATCCTGGAGGGCGTCCGCGATGAGCTGCCGCACTCGATCGCGGTCGTGGTCGACGAGATGGCGCCGCGGGCGGGCCGGGATGATCTCGTCGACGTGCACGCGGTCATGTACGTCGAGCGGCCGAGCCAGAAGGCGATCGTGATCGGCGCCAAGGGAGCCAGGCTCAGGGACGTCGGATCCCGCGCGCGGAGGCAGATCGAGGCGCTGCTCGGCAGCCGCGTCTACCTGGATCTGCGGATCAAGGTCGCCAAGGACTGGCAGCGGGATCCGCGGCAGCTGCGCAGGCTCGGCTTCTACGACCAGGGTTGCTAGAGGCAGACCCCAGGCCAGGGCTGCGGACGATCTCGCAGGTCAGCTTGGTTCTGGTCCGGCCACCGCGCGGGCGTGAATTCCGCGGAACCGCTGACCCAAGATTAACAGTCATGTGATGATCGGGACTCCGGCGTGCGGTGTACCCCGGCTGAACACTCGCCCCGGACGGGCGGGCAGGAGGCGAAGCAATGCTGGCCCTTGTCGGGTCGAGAGTCTGGTATCGGACGATAGGACACGGCGAATTCCACTGCGAGCGCTGCGGCGGAGACCGGCCATACCGGCACCGGTCGGGCCGGCGCCTGGCGCACGTGCTCGGCATCCCGGTGGCCTCGCTCGGCGGCACCGGAGAGCACCTGCGCTGCACGGTCTGCCGCACCTGCTACCGGGTGGACCTGCTCGCGGTCCCGACGATGGAGCAGATGCTCGTCGCCCTGCTGGCCGGGACCAAGGCGGCGGATGATCAGGGCCGCTGGGGCACTGGACTACCACGACGTCGGGCTCGCCGCGGCGCTGGCCGAGCCGGCCGCGGCGGAGCGGCTGGCCGGGACCGACGGCCACGTCGGCCTGCGTCCGGCAATGGAGGCATTCGCCGTGCAACTCGAGATGCACGCCAGGGAGTGGTTCCTCGCGAAGGTTGTCGAAGTGGGGCTCGCCGACGGATCGCTGAGCGCGGAAGAGCGCGCGGTAGCCGCGACCGTCGCCAGGTACCTGGGGATGAGCGCCACGCAGGGCGCGGATGTCATCTCGCTCGCCGAGGAAGCTGCCCAGGCCGGTTAGCGGTCGGCCAGGGAACTTCGCGCGGCGCCGGGTCGCCGGGTCGTAGGCTGGCCGTGCCGCAGCCTGGCCGCGGCGGCAGGCTGGCCGCGCCGCAGGCGCGCGTTCCGGCGCTACTTGACCCATTCGGTCGCGAGCCCCGATTGGCGCGTGTGATGATCGCAGTGGTCTGGTTGGCGAGGTAAGGGCGATATCGCACGCTGGTGCCGGCGGGAGGCGCGGGATGTTCCTGATCTTCGGGCTGCGGGTCTACTTCCGTAGCGTCGGCTAGGGAACCTTCCACTGCCAGCGGTGCGGCGGAGACCGGCCCTACCGGCACAAGGCGGGCCGGCGCTGGATCCACCTGTTCTTCGTTCCGGTGATCCCGCTCGACCAGGCGGGCGAGCATGTCCAGTGCGCGCAGTGCGGCACCCGGTACGGCACCGGCGTGCTCGCGCTGCCGACCTTGGCGCAGATGCAGGAGGCGCTGCCCTCCGGGATGCGGGCGGCCGCGATCACGATGCTCAAGGCCGGCGACCCCGGCAGCAGCGCGGCCCGCCGCCGGGTCGTCGACGCGGTCAAGGGCGCCGGTGTCACCGGCTACGACGCCGCCGCGGTCGACGCCGATCTGGAGTTGGCCGATCTGCCGTCCGCCGACCTGGAGTCCGCCGGTTCGGGCGGCGGCGGGTCCGTCGCCGAGCGGCTGAACGCGCTCTCGGCCCAGCTCGCCGTCCCCGCCAGGGAGTGGTTCCTCGCCGAGATCGTAAGGATCGGGCTGGCTGACGGCGCCCTGACCGATGCGGAGCGGCAGGCGGCCAGGGAGCTCGCCGGACACCTCGGCATGACGCCCGCCCAGGCAGTCGGCGTGATCGCGCTGACCGAGGAAGGCGCGTCCGCCGGCTAGTCGCGCCGAGCGGCCCGACCGGCCCGACCGGCTGATCAAAATTCTGTTCGAATCAGTTGCCATTTTTCTGGGGTATACGATAGTATATTCGCAACGAAGCGTTTCCCGCATTTGCCGCAGGAGCCGCCGATGCCAGACCAGCCAGCCGGCCAGCCGCCTCCCCGGCCGGACAGCCCTCCCGGGACGGACAGCCGTCCGGGGGCAAGCGGCCGCCCCGGCCGCCGTCTCGGGCCGGACGGCGGCCGGGACGCGGCCGGGGTGCTGGTGTTCCCCGGCGACGCGGGCTGGCTGCCTCCCCCCGAGCCGACCGACGCGGAGCTGGCGGGCTGCTGGCCCGACCCCGACACCGGGCCGCCGGACGGCGAGGACGCCTGGCTGGCTGACCTGGCCATCGGCCAGCTCGACGCGCTCGCCGCCGAGCTCGCGGCGGCCAGGCCGCCGGCGCCGCGGGAGTCGGTCGGCGCCGGGTTCACCCACCGCCCGGCCGCCGCCGGCATCGCGGCGGGCGAGCCCGGTTGGGAGCCGCTCTACGCGGCTCCCCGGCCCGGCCGCACGGCGGCCGGGTTCGCGGCCGGGGGGCCGCTGGACGCCGCCCCGGCCGGGGTGGTGCTGGCGCAGTTCGCCCAGGACGCGGCCGACGGCGGCCTGGCCGCGCTGTCCGACGACGAGCTGGTCGGCGTGCTGTGCGCCGCGCGTCGGCTGGCGTCCTGGCAGGCCGCGGCCGAGCTGGCCGCCGCCGCCGAGATCGACGCCCGCCGGCTGCGCGACGCCGCGGCCCGCGGCGGCGCCTCCGGCGCCGGATCCTCGGCGGCCAGCGAGCACGTGGCTGCCGAGCTGGCCGCGGCGCTGACGCTGACCGGGCGGGCCGGCGACGGGCTGCTCGCCCTGGCCCGGCAGCTGACCGGCCTGCCCGGCGTGCTGGCCGCGCTGGCGGCCGGGCGGATCGACCTGGCCAAGGCCCGGGTGTTCGCCGCCGAACTCGCCGCCCTCAGCGATGTGGCGGCCAGCCGCATCGCCGCCCGCTACCTGGACCGCGCCCCGGGCTGGACCACCAGCCAGCTGCGCCGCGCCCTGCGCGCCGCGGTCCTGGCCGCCGACCCCGCCGCCGGCAAGCGCCGCGCCGAGCCCCTCGACCAGCTCCGCGCCCACGTGTTCCTGGCCCTGCTCCTCGGCAACGACCCCGCGACACTCCCCGGCGGCGACCAGGGCACTCCGCGGCCCCGCGCAGGCGGCCCGGGCGGCCCGGGCGGCCCGGGCGGCGTCATCCACCTCACCCTGCCCGCCCTGACCTGGCTCGGCCTGGCCGGCCGGCCCGGCGACCTGGCCGGCCTGGGACCGGTTGACGCCTGCACCGCCCGCGACCTGGCCGCCCAGCTCGCCGCCAGCGGCACCGCCGCCTGGCACGTCACCCTCACCACCCCCGACGGCCGCGCCCTCGCCCACGCCTGCCCCAGCGGCCAGCCACCCCCAGCCGGCCCGCCCCGGCAAACAGGACCACCCCGAGCCACCGGACCGCCCGGCGACACCGGGCCCCCCGGCGACACCGGAGTCCCCCGCGGAACCGGACCGCCGGCAAGCCCCGGACCAGCCGGCCCCCGCGCAGCCTGGCTAGCCGGACTCGCCTTCGACTGGCTCGAACGCTCCCCCTGCCAGCACACCCGCCAGACCCCCGCCTACCAGCCCGGCCCAAAGCTTCGGCACCTGCTCACCATCCGCAACCCCACCTGCACCGCCCCCGGCTGCCGCCGCCCCGCCACCCGCTGCGGCAACGAGCACACCATCCCGCACGACCAAAGCCGACCAAAGCGGACCCACCTGCGAGTGCAACTGCGGGCCCGTCTGCCGCCGGCACCACAGAACCAAGCAGGCACCCGGATGGTCCCTCGCCCAGCCCCAGCCCGGCACCCTGGCCTGGACCACCCCCAGCGGACGCACCTACATCACCCGCCCCGAGCCATACCCGATCTGATCTAACCGCTGGGCGAGGTCGGCCGCGACGAGCAAGATCCACCGGATACACCCAGCCGCGCGCATGCGCGAGAATGACACCGTGAGTATCTACCGCGATGACGGCATCGTGCTGCGCACCCAGAAGCTGGGCGAGGCCGACCGCATCGTCACCGTCCTTGCCCGCAAGTCCGGCCGGGTCAGGGCGGTCGCCAAGGGCGTACGCAAGACGAAGTCGCGGTTCGGAGCCCGGCTCGAGCCCTTCACCCATGTCGACCTGCTGCTGTACACCGGGCGGACGCTGGACGTGATCACTCAGGCCGAGACGGTCCGCAGCTACGGAGAAGCGCTGACCGGCGACTACCCGAGGTACACCACGGGGACCGCGATGCTGGAGACGGCCGAGCGGTTCACGGTGATCGAGAAGGAGCCGGCACTGCGCCAGTTCCTGCTGCTCGTAGGCGGGCTGCGGACGCTGGTTGACGGCGGTCATGAGCCGAGGCTGGTGCTCGACGCCTACCTGCTGCGCTCGCTGGCCGTCGCCGGGTACGCCCCGGCCCTGGAGGAGTGCGCGATCTGCGGCACCCGGGCGCCATCGCCGTCTCAGCCGGCCGAGTCCGCACCGGCCGAGTCCTTGCCGGCCGAGTCCTTGCCGGCCGAGTCCGCCCCGGCCGAACCTGAGCCCAACGGCATGACCCGGGCCACCGCGACGCCGCGGCGCGGGTCGGCGCGCCGCACGTTCGGCGTCGCCGCGGGCGGCCTGGTCTGCCGGTCCTGCTGGGCGCCGGGCTCCGCCACCGCCGCCGCGCCGACCATCGACCTGATGAGCGCGCTGCTGCGCGGTGACTGGGGGATCGCCGACGCCAGCGAGCGGCGATACCGGGTGGAGTGCAGCGGCCTGGTCGCCGCCTACGTGCAGTGGCACCTGGAGCACTCGATCCGCTCGCTGCGGCACGTGGAGCATGCGTGAGCCGCGGCGAGAGGGCCGCGGCTGACGGCCGTCGCTCCGGGCCGCCGCGTTTGGTCAGGCCGCCAGAGCCGCATGTCGCCGGCGCCCGGCCGCCGCAGATCCCGGCCGAGCTGGTGCCCAGGCACGTCGCGCTGGTGATGGACGGCAACGGCCGGTGGGCCAAGCAGCGCGGCCTGCCGCGGACCGAGGGGCACAGGGCAGGCGAGTACTCGCTGTTCGACGTGATCATGGGCGCGATCGAACTGGGCATCCCGTACCTGTCCGCCTACGCGTTCTCGACCGAGAACTGGCGCCGGTCGCCCGACGAAGTCCGGTTCCTGATGGGCTTCAACCGCGACGTGATCCGGCGGCGCCGGGACCAGCTCAACGAGATGGGGGTGCGGGTCCGCTGGGCCGGGCGCCGGCCGAGGCTGTGGCGCAGCGTGATCACCGAGCTCGAGGACGCCGAGCGGATGACCGTCGGCAACTCGGTGCTCACACTGCAGTTCTGCGTCAACTACGGTGGCCGCGCCGAGATCGCCGATGCCGCCGCGGCTATCGCCGCCGACGTCGCGGCGGGCAAGCTGCGCGCCGACAAGGTCGACGAGAAGGTTTTCGCCCGGTATCTCGACGAGCCGGGAATTCCCGACGTCGACCTGTTCGTGCGCTCGTCCGGCGAGCAGCGGACGTCCAACTTCCTGATCTGGCAGTCGGCCTACGCCGAGTTCGTGTTCCTCGACACGCTCTTCCCGGACTTCGACCGGCGGCACTTGTGGCAGGCATGCGAGATCTTCGCGCGCCGGGATCGGCGGTACGGCGGCGCCAAGCCGAACCCGCTGTCCGAGGCGCTGCCTGGCCCGCCAGCACGCTCCTGACCGGGTCGCGGCGGAGTCCGGGCGCCGATGTCGAAAACTGGTCGCTGGCTCCGACGTCCCGGTGAACGCTGCCGGTCAGGCAGCCGGCCGAACAGGAGCCTGTCATGCTTATCCGCTCGCGCATATCCGCTCGCGCACGGGAGTCAGCGTCGATGGATTCGCGGCGAACCGGGCCGGAGTGCCGACCCTGGCGCTCGTGCCCGGCTTCGACCCAGGAGCGTGCCACGGCTTTCCCGAGTTCATCAGGGACTGCGACGCCGTGGTCATGGGCCGCTCGACCTTCCTGCCCGCGCTGGGCGCGCCGCGCTGGCCGTGGGAAGGCCTGCAGGTCTTTGTCCTGACGTCCACACCGTTGCCCGCGGCCACGCCACGCGATGTCGTCGTCGCGTCCGGCGGCCCAGCCGCGATGGCCGGGCAGCTTCGCTCACGTGCCTCGGGCGGAGACGTCCACCTGGTGGGTGGCCCGACGACGATACGGGGCGTTCCTGGAGATCGGCGAGCTGGACCGGCTGGAAATCGTGGTCCTGCCCGTCCTGCTCGGCGACGGGATTCCGCTGTCCCCGGCGGGCGCGCCGGCCGTTCCGCTACGGCTGGTGCGGGCGGATCGGACCTTTGCCGACGGATCGGCCGAACTCGTCTACGCGCCGGCGGCCGCGGCGGGCTGATCCGCTCCGCGCGTCGCGGCGGGCTCGGAGGCCGCCGCCTAGCCGTGCACTCCCCGGATGACGGCCGCGGCGAGAATCAGGCCGACCGTGACGACGCGCAGCAGGCGGCCCTGGCCGGACAGCCGCGGCCAGGAGACCGCCGCCAGCCAGCCGAGCACCGCGGCGAGGCCGCACAGTGCGGCCGCCCCGGCCCATCCGCGAACGGCCAGCCCGGTCACCAGCAGCGCGACCGCGAGCACGGGCAGCAGCCACGCAGGCAGTTGGTGCAGCCAGAGCAGCGGCGTGGCGCTGCTCTGCTCGACCGAGGCCCTGGTCGGCGTGGCATCGGGGGTGAACAGTGTGTCGCCCTGCGGCAGCGGCCGCGGCGGCCTGGAGCGGCCAGGGCCCGCCTGACGCGCCCGAGCCGCCTGGCGAGCCTGACGCGCCTGGCGAGCCTGCGGGCCTGCACGGCGGGCGCGATTGGTGCTCAAGGGTTCGGTCCTTCCCTGGTTCCTGGCCGGTGACCGCACCTGGCCGCCGGTCCAAAATCCGGTTGCGGAGTGCCAGGTCACCGACCCACGATAGCCGGAATACCTGGTCGGCCGATCCCGCTAAGCTTGCAGGACCGCAGCCGTCCCGCCGGGATCGCGCGTTGTCCCGCACTCTGTCAATCGCCTCATGGCGCTGGAGAAGAAATCTGATGGCTCGTCGCAGCGACCGCATGGAGACCGTAGTCAGCCTCTGCAAGCGGCGGGGGATCGTGTACCCGTCCAGCGAGATCTACGGCGGCCTGCGGGCGTCCTGGGACTACGGCCCGCTCGGCGTGGAGATCACGAACAACATCAAGCGGCAGTGGTGGAAGTCGGTGGTGACCGAGCGCGACGACATCGTCGGCCTGGACTCCAGCGTGATCCTGGCCCCCGAGGTGTGGCAGGCCAGCGGCCACGTCACCGAGTTCGTCGACCCGCTCATTGAGTGCCAGTCGTGCCACCGCCGGTTCCGCGCGGATCATCTGATCGAGGCCTACCAGGACAAGCACGAGGGCAAGGAGCCCACCCGCGGCCTCGCCGACCTGGCCTGCCCTCACTGCGGAACGCGCGGCGCGTTCACCGAGCCGCGGATGTTCAACCTGCTCCTGCGCACCTACCTCGGCGCAGTGGAGCGGGACGGGGAGGCGGGCGGGGACTCTGGCCTGGCCTACCTCCGCCCGGAGACCGCACAGGGAATCTTCATCAACTACAAGAACGTGCAGCAGACCTCGCGCAAGAAGATCCCGTTCGGGATCGGCCAGATCGGCAAGTCGTTCAGGAACGAGATCACCCCGGGCAACTTCATCTTCCGCACTCGCGAGTTCGAGCAGATGGAGATGGAGTTCTTCGTCAAGCCGGGCAGCGACGAGGAGTGGCACGAGCGCTGGATCCAGACCCGGCTGGCCTGGTACCGCGATCTCGGCCTGAACGCGGAGAACCTGCGGCTCTACGATCATCCGGCCGAGAAGCTCTCGCACTACTCCAAGCGGACCGTCGACATCGAGTACCGGTACGGCTTCCCCGGCAGCGAGTGGGGCGAGCTCGAGGGAGTCGCCAACCGCACCGACTTCGACCTGTCCACGCACGCGAAGGCGTCCGGCGAGGACCTGTCCTACCTGGACGACGAGTCGGGGGAGCGGTACGTGCCCTACGTGATCGAGCCGGCCGCCGGCGTGGGGCGGTCGATGCTGGCGTTCCTGCTCGACGCCTACGCCGAGGACGAGGCCCCCGACGCCAAGGGCAAGCCGGAGAAGCGGACCGTGCTGCGCCTCGACCACCGGCTGGCGCCGGTCAAGGTCGCCGTGCTGCCGCTGTCACGCAACGCCGACCTGTCACCCAAGGCCCGCGACGTCGCCGCGCTGGTCCGCAAGCACTGGAACGCCGACTTCGACGACGCCAGCGGGATCGGCCGCCGCTACCGCCGCCAGGACGAGATCGGCACCCCGTGCTGCGTCACCGTCGACTTCGACAGCCTGAACGACCAGGCGGTGACGGTACGCGAGCGGGACTCGATGCTGCAGAAGCGGATCGGGATCGACGGCCTCATCGACTACTTGTCGGAACAGCTCGCTGGCTGCTAGCCCCGCGTGAGCGTCAGGCCGACGCCGGTGATGTGGCGCTTGTCGTCACGGCGGCCGGTCCTGCCGCGGCCGCCGGCCTCGCGGCGCCCAGGTGGCGGCGGCCGGTCAGGAAGGCGAGGCCGTACAGGCCGGCGACGACGATCAGCAGGGTCCGGTAGCCAGTGACCAGCGACAGGTACTCGATCACGCCTCCGGCCATCGCGCCGAGCAGGTTGGCCGCGAAGGCGACGGTTGAGTCGCCGACGTCACGGAACCGCTGCGTGAAGACCAGGTTGGCCAGGAAGATCGGCGCGAACGCGATCAGCACGGCCAGCGCGAACCGCGGGACGGGGGTGAGCGCGAGCAGCGACTCCTGCGGCACGATCCAGGCGACGGCGAGCGTGGCAAGCAGCCCGGCGTAGAGCAGTTGCGGCCGCCTGACGACCACCCGCCGCGAGGTCTGCACGGCGGCCAGCACCGCGAGCAGGACGCCGGCGAACACGAGCGCGTTGACGAACCACGTGGTCCCGAACAGCAGCGCGAACTGGACCACGCTCTTGGTCTCGAGCAGCATGAACGCCGCGCCCATGAAGAACAGGTCGGCGAAGCGGCCGACCCTGCGGTACGGGCCGGACACGGTGCGCACGAGCAGCACCGAGGCGAGCAGGATCAGTGCCAGCGTCACCAGGTAGAACGACGGGATGGTGTTGGCGGCCAGGTAGATGAACGGGTGATCGTCGGTCGCAGGCGCCAGCACCGATGCCGGGCGGTGCCAGGTCTTGATGCACTGCACGGTCGCCGGGTTGACGCTGATCGTGAGCACGGAGAGCTGTTGCTCGTGCAGGCCGACCGAGGTGGCGCACGGGGCGTGCCCGTAGGCCACGTCGAGGGTGTTCGCCAGCCGGTCCTTGAGCCAGGCCGTGCGGTAGTAGTTGTACATCGCGAAGACGCCGGTGCCGGGCACCAGGTGGGCGCGCGCGGACTGGATGGCCTGGAGCGTGAACAGGTAGCTTTCCAGCCGGAGCGAGGACTGCCCGGCCACCAGGGTGAGCGAGTCAGGCAGGGCGAAAAGGATCAGGTCGTACTTCTTCTTGGTTTGGGACAGGAACGCCCGGCCGTCGTTGATGTGGACGCTCACGCGCGGGCTCTGATAGGGCCGGTCCGTGTTGAGCCTGGTGCCTATCTTGTAGATCATCGGATCGATCTCGACCGCGTCGACGTGCCTGGCGCCCATTCGCAGCGCCCCGGCGACGTCGTTGCCGGTCCCCGCGCCGACGACCAGGACGTTGTTGAGAGAGTTGCCTGGCGCCTGGAGGTAGGGCGTGTAGAAGATGCGCGGCCGCCGCGCGGCCGCGGTGATCGCCTGATGCGGGATGCCGTTGACCATGACCGGGATGGTCTGGGCAGCGGTCGTCGCGCCGACGGTTATCCGGTAGTAGGGGGACCACAGGTCACGGGAGGCCATGCTCTGCGCGGTGAGGATGCCCGCCAGGGCCCCGAGCGCCGCGAACTGGATCAGCCCGATCCGGCTGCCGTACGCCACGAGCAGCGCCACGGCCGTGATGATCCCCCAGGCCAGCGGCTTCGCGTCGAAGAAGGACAGGGCGGAGAACGCGGCGATGCCGACGATGCTGCCCGCTATGTCGAGCCGGTAGGCATCGAGCGGCTTGAACTGCACGAAGGTCCGCGCGACCCCCTCTCCGATCATCGCCATCACGACGGCGACGGCCAGGAAGATGACCGGCAGCATCAGCCAGGTCGGCAAGCCGGTGGTCTTCAGCGCGCCGAAGAAGATCAGCTGCCTGCCCGAGGTGTGACTGATCTGGACCGGGAACCGCAGCACGAAGAGCACGAGCAGTGCCAGGGCGACGGGGGTCCACGGAAAGAGATTGATCCTGGACCTGGCGCGCAGGAATCCGATGCCGATGCCGAGGAAGCTGCCGAGCAGGACGAAGTTCGAGTAATAGGACAAGTAGACGATGTTTGCGCCAAGCCACCTGATGAGTGCCAGTTCGACAAAAAGCATCAGGAAGCTCAGCAGCACGAGCCGGAGCTTGGCCGAGCCCGCAGGTTCGCCGGCGGTGCCGCCGGCCGCCGGTCGCGGCGACGTGACAGCCCGCCGCGGCGACGCAACAGCGTCCCGGCCGAGCAGCAGCTCGGCGGCTCGGCTGACCGGAGAGCACGTCGGCTCGGGGCGGGCCGCAGCAGGCCGGGAGTTACCTGCGTCGCTGGTCATGGGCATGCGGTCCCATCCTCTGTGAAAGGGGACAAGACAAACCTACCGTTGCTGGCAGCGGCCAGACCTTTGTTCGGGCCAATTCGGCAATTGCCAACAATTAGCAATTCTTCGCCGCCACCCAACCCCGTCACGAGGCCGCCAGTTTTCTGCTCATATCTAAAAGACTCTGGCAACGACCGAATGTTGCATGAGCCGGCTCACTCGGTCCCGTCTGGCGAGGTCCTCGGGTAGCGGCGGAAGACTTCCGCTGCCGCCCGGTGGAACCCGTCCGGCAGCCCGGCGGCCGCCATCGTTGCGGCGATCTCGTCCATCTCCGCTGTCCAGCGCCAGCCCTTGCTGAGCGCTGACCGCGCCGCGCCGTCCGACCTGGCCTGGAGTCCGGGCTGGGAGAGCGTCCACTCGTCAAGCAGGGAGTCGGAGACGCCGCGGGCGTCGGCCAGTGCTCGCACGGCGAGCAGCAGCGCCGCGGAGCCCTTTGTCCAAGCCGCGTAGGCCATCTTGACCGACGAGGCCGACCAGGCGTCTCCGGCGACCAGCCTGGCATCGAGCGCGGTGCCGTCGAACAGGTCGCGTACCAGGTAAGCGGCGGGTCCTGACAGGTACAGCCTGGTGCTGCCTGCGGTGCCGGGCGGCGGGCCGATGATGCCG
>WNGH01026009.1_pt1 | contig 11845 bp, 13 predicted proteins | sample 5400631 | NCBI WGS metagenome assembly WNGH01 (sample SAMN13153373, study PRJNA577476) | soil metagenome | isolation source: 115 cm soil or saprolite under Garry oak tree replicate 1 | place: USA:California | collected 2016-06-15 | reverse complement strand
ACACCGGTAAGCTTGTCGTCGCGCGACAATACGTCGTGTAGCTCGTGGAACGGCAGCAATGTAGTGCGGCCCGCCGTAGCGGCTGCCTGAACGTCGGCGATGGTTGCACCGTGCGCGCGGTATCTGTCGCTCCGATGGACTAGCGTCACTGCTTTCGCGCGCTCGCGGAGCTGCTGCGCCCAGTCGAAGGCAGAGTCTCCGCCTCCGATAATGACGATACTTTGACCGCGGAATTCCTCCGGATCGGAGACGCGATCGAAGATGCCTCGGCCGTACCACGGCTCGGCGCAGGGTTGCGGCAGTCGTCGCGGCGAGAAGGCGCCGATCCCGGCGGCGATGACGATCGCGCGCGTTGGGAAGCGATCGGTCTCGGTAACCAGAATGAGGTGGTCCTCGTTCCGCTCGAGTGCGGTCACGTTCTGATTGAGGTGCGACTTGAAATGGAACTGCGCTGCTTGTTCGACGAGCGCCTTCACCATGTCCTTGGCCAGAATCTTGGTGAAGCCGCCGACGTCGAAGATGTATTTCTCGGGGTACAGGGCCGTGAGCTGACCGCCAAGCTGGGGTAGCGCGTCGACAATCCGGGCCGTTGCCCCGCGCATCCCAGTGTAAAAAGCGGCGAAAAGTCCGGTCGGACCGCCGCCGATAATGGTGATGTCGGTTATCTCGTGAGTCATCTCTGCTGCGAAATATATAGTAGCGGGAAGGCAGGTCCCCGAAGTTCGCCGCCTTCTGGCGACGCCCGCTGACCTAACCTAGACTCCTCGGTTATGCGGACTCTTGTAGACGCCCACGTTGCGAACCAGCAGCCCACCCTCACCACCGAGCGTCTCACGCTACGCCCTTTCAAAGCGGCCGACGCGTTCGATGTCGAGCAGCTCGCCGGCATGCGCGAAATCGCCGACACCACGCTCAACATTCCCCACCCATATCCGCACGGCGGCGCCGCCGATTGGATCCGACTTCATGGGCCAGCCTGGGAAAACGGAGCGAGTGCGACGTTCGCAATTGTCGGAAGGAAAACCGGCGCGCTCGTAGGTGCAATCAGTCTGATGATCAAACGCGAGCACCGGCGCGCCGAGCTAGGGTACTGGATTGCTCTCGATTGCTGGAATCGTGGCTACGCCACCGAGGCGAGTCAGCGCCTCGTCGACTTCGGTTTCGAGGTCCTCGGTCTGCACCGAATTGAAGCCCGTCACTTTCTTCGAAATCCTGCCTCCGGACGAGTGATGGAGAAGGTCGGGATGCAACCGGAAGGAGTCGAGCGCGATTGGGTGATCAAATGGGATCGTTACGAGTCCCTCGCTCGCTATTCGATCCTGGAGTCAGAATGGAGAGCCGCCCGCTCGCACCACGTTTGAATGGCTCCCAGCTGAGACGCTAACTAGCTGCCCGCTTCTCCGCTTCCCGCTTCCCGCTTCCGCTCCCCGCTTCAGTTTTGTGGATGCTCATCGTGGCGCGCTACTACTCTAAGCGCACTACGGTGACTCTCGCCGTTCCGTCTTCGCGATAATGCACGGTCACGGTCCACGGCTGACAGCACACCTCACAATCCTCAACGTACTCCTGCGCCGATCCACTGCCCGGATCGATCGCGATCTCGACGGTTTCATTGCAGTACGGGCAGTAGACCGTCGCCTCCGTCTCGGCTGTTCCGTCGCCGAGCGGAAAATCTTGCTCGAGTCGGTCGAGCCAATCGGGTAGCCTCATGGCATTGTCAACACGTCAACCACCGCGTGAAGAGATTACGGTTCTGCCTGTGAGGTCCGAATTCCAGATTCCCCGAGTGGTTAGCCAGGTACCGTTTGTCTGCTTTCGCATGATGATGATGATCTTGCCGTTATCGTTGAGTGGCGCTCTGGCGCCGGGTGGGGTCATCGTGAGCGTATAGGTCAGCCGCGCGTACGCGAGCTTGCCACTGGCTTCCAGCTCGGCGATGTCCTGCTTGAACGCCGTGATCCTCGGATAACCGGCGAGGAAGCTCTGGATTGCCGCGCGCCCCTGAATTACCGGTGCGTTCGGGGGCAGCATCATCCCGTCGTCCGTGTAGTAGGACGCTGCAGTCGCAAAGTCGCCGGCGAGCATCGCCTTGGTGAAGTTATCAACCGCCAGGTGAATAGCATCGCGATCAGCATCTGCCAATCGTGTGGATACGCCCTGACAGCCGGAAAGCGCGAGGCCCGCGAGCACAAAGCCGGCTAGGGTCCGATTGATCGGCATAGAAACTCCTTTTGCGATGTCAATCGAATTCTATCCCGGCTGGCGGGCGACGCAATCACGGCGAATCACCGCGCTCAACTGGCAGCATTACATTCAACCCGATGAAGATCTACACCAGGACGGGCGATGCCGGGGACACAGGATTGTTCGGCGGGGCCCGGGTTCCAAAGGACGACGCGCGCGTCGAGGCTTACGGCGACGTGGACGAGCTCAACGCGGTAATCGGCATGGCGCGAGCGGTGGAACCCCTCCCCCGCATCGACGAAGTACTGGTTCCCATGCAGCGCGATCTCTTCAGCATCGGCGCGCTTCTCGCCACTCCGAACCTCGAGAAGATGCACGGGCATCTGTCCAAGGCGAACATCGATGAGCGAAGAATCAGGGATCTGGAGCACGCGATCGACGATTGCGAAAAGGAGCTGGAGCCACTTAAAGCGTTCATCATCCCGGGCGGGAGCCGCAAAGGAGCGGTCCTCCATGTCGCCCGCACCGTTTGCCGCCGAGCCGAGCGGCGGGTCGTCCGCCTTCAGCGCGAAGTTGAGATCCCGTCGCTCGTCGTGATCTACCTGAACCGGTTATCGGACCTTCTTTTCATGCTCGCGCGTGTCGCCAATGTGCGAACGGGCGTGGGTGAGGTAACCTGGTAGCCCCTCGCACTATCCAGCTCGGGCGGTCATCAATCCGGATCGCCCCCGGAATCCTGTCGCAGGTCTGCGCGATTGCCGAGGAGGTTGCCCCAGCCCACCGATACGCCCTTATCACTGATTCCAACGTGGGGCCTCTGTACGACGAACAGGTCAAGGCTCAGTTCGAAAAGGACAGGCTCGACGTGTTGATGATTCCGGCCGGAGAGTCGACCAAAACCAGGGAAACCTGGACCCGTCTGACCGATCAAATGCTCGCCAAAAGATATGGCCGGGATTCCACGGTCATCGCGCTCGGAGGCGGGGTTATCGGTGACCTGGCTGGGTTCGTCGCCGCCACTTTTATGCGGGGCATTCCGGTCGTCCAAGTGCCCAGTACCCTGGTCGCAATGGTCGATGCTTCGATCGGCGGAAAGACCGGGGTTGACACCTTCGCCGGCAAGAACCTGGTAGGCGTTTTCCATCCTGCTGCCGCGGTGATTATAGATCCGCAACTCCTTGCCACGCTTCCACTTAGAGAATTGCGTGCGGGACTTGCAGAGATTGTCAAGCATGGCGTAATCGCCGACGAGGCTTATTTTCGTGAAGTCGTCGGCGGGATTTCAGATCTGCTGTCGGCGGGCGGTTTGGCGAGTGACAGGACCCTCTCGCTCATCGTCCGTAGCGTGGAGATCAAGGCCGACATTGTCTCACGTGATGAGCGGGAGGAAGGCCTTAGAAAGACGCTGAATTTTGGCCATACGATTGGGCACGCCATCGAGCTGGTTAGTGGCTATTCATTGCTCCATGGTGAAGCAATCTCGATCGGCATGGCGCTGGAGGGGAGGCTCGCCGAACAGGTCGGCGTAGCGCAAGCCGGAACCGCAGGGGCGATTTCCAGTGCCCTACGGGCCGCCGAACTCCCCACCGACCTCCCTCCCGGCTTTGATTGTGACGCCGTGATGGAGGCGATGCAGTCTGATAAGAAGAGCAGATCAGGGAAAACTAGGTTTGCCCTCCCGCTCCGGGTTGGAGCGATGGCGGGCGCAGAGACGGGATGGACGGTTTCGGTCAGTGACGATCAGCTTCGGGAGGTGCTTGCATGAAAATCAGCAGAATCTCTCGGCGTACCTTCGCACTCAGGACGGCGAACACCAGCCCCCCCAACGCCCGTTCGCGTGTCGAGGTCATACGAACCTTTGTCGCGGTGACCCTGGCCGTCGCCCTGGTCGGAACGGGCGCGATCGCGCTGCCATCGCTATCGCCTGCTGAAGCCGGCATCGAGATTCCGCCTCCGAAAGGACCTCAGCTCGAGCCCGCTGACCTCGCCGACATCGAGCGCGTCCACAAGGATGCCGTGACGAGGCCGATCGCAGAAGGTGTGAATGTCATTCCGACCGCGGCAAGCATCGTCCGCGCGACCGCTCACGAAGCGATCAAGATGAAACAGGGGATTCTTCCCCTCATTCCGTCGAAGTTCGCGCGCGCCGAGGACGGAGTAACGATCCCGGTATCACTCACCCAGTATTGCGTTCAGGGCGAAACGCGTCGCGGACGCCAAACCAGGCACGGGATCGTAGCCGCCGACCCTCGCATCTTCCCGCTCTCGCGCTACGTCGACGTTTTCCTCGACAAGGAATATCTTGGCCGTTATCTCGTTGACGACACCGGCGGAAACGTCCTCGGTGCGACGCTCGATATCTGGAATCCCGACTGCAGGGAAGCCGCCCGCTTCGGTCGTCATTGGGGAAGCGCGATGCTTGTCGCGCGCGAAGTCGAGCAAGTCCCGAACGATTCGCTCGCGCCAACTCGCTGGGACGGACTCGCCAAGCGCTAGTAGTCTGATTTCTCGAGGGCCGCATCTGGCCCTACAATTGCGCGCTTCCAGCCACGAAAATTCAACCCGAGAGCACTCATGTCCTCGTTCAGCACCTATTTGATCGGATTCATCGTTCTCATCATCGGGCTGGCCATCGCCGCGTATCTCCTCGGGGTTTCGCAGACCTGGGTTATCGTTGGGTGCATTATTCTCATCGGAATTGCGATTGTAATGGCTACAACCCGAACGAAGCCCAAAGATCCGCCTGTCCCGCCGGTGGCATGAAACGTGGCTGTTGACGGCTAACTGCACGCCTAGTTAACGTGCGCGTCCAACAGAATACCGGGCCGCGCCAGCCAGACGCGCCGGTCGGTAATGTCGCTACCAAGGGGCTTATGCAGACAACGGGCGAGAGTAGATCCAAAGGCTTCTTCCGTTCCTCCCCTTCCACCGCGTTCGACCAGTACCTCCAGGACATTCAAAAGCTTCCACTGATCACCGACGCTGAAGAAGAGCGGCGACTTGCGCGTCGAGCGCAGGCAGGCGACGAAAAAGCAGCAGAGCGATTGGTCACGGCGAATCTTCGATTCGTCATCTCATACGTAAAGAAGTATCAGGGGCACGGCCTCGACCTTGGCGAGCTCGTCGCCATTGGCAACGAAGGACTGCTCAAGGCAGTGAGGAAGTTCGACCCGGACCAGGGCGTCAAGTTCATCTCCTACGCCGTATGGTGGGTCCGGCAGGCAGTGTTGAAGGCGCTGGCCGAGCAAACACGAAGCGTTCGAATTCCGCTCAATCAGAATTCGCAGTTGATCAAGCTCGCTCGCGCTCAAACCGTTCTCTCTCAGGTTCTCAAGCGCGATCCTACCGACAATGAGATCGGCCGACTTCTGGAGGAGACACCCGACGCGGTCCGGTCGGCCAAGCAGATGTCGGCAACCGAAATCTCACTCGATGCGCCGATCGACCGCTCGGATCGCGAGGCTTGCACCCTCGGTGAGCGCTTCGCCGGTGTGGACGGCGCCGAGATCGAGGACGTCACCGATTTTCATCTGATGCGCGAGTTCATCGACCGCGTTTTTCGGAAGTACCTCACCCCGCGCGAGCGAAAGATCCTTCACCTTTATTACGGTCTCGAGCAGGGCTCGGATGCCATGACGCTCGAAAAGATTGGCGCGCTGATGGGCGTTACGCGCGAGCGTATCAGGCAGATCCGCGAGCGTGCTTTTGAGAAGCTCCGTGAATCTCCTGATGGCTCGGCTCTGGCTGGGTTCTGGAGCTGAAGGCGGGAAGCGGGAGCAGCACCAAAGCAGTTTGATAAGACGCCGGCCGAATCGAGTCGGCGTCTTTCTTGTATAGAACTAGCCACCCCGCTTCCCTCTTCCCCCTCCCGCTTCCCTACGCCTCCCCCTTCCCGCTTCCCGCTTCCCGCTTCCCGCACCAAGGCCTTTCTCAACTCTGCGTGCGGAAATGCCGAAAAGGCGCGCGAGGCACTGGCGATGGCGGGCTTCGATCTCAAGGCGGTTCAGCCGCACGAGATTGAAAGCACTCTCAAGCGGGCAATCGATCAGGGCACTAAGCGAATCCTCGTGGCGGGTGGTGACGGAACTATTGCGACCTCAGCAGCCCTGGTTGCAAGGAGCGACGTCGAGCTGGCGATTCTGCCGGGTGGAACGCTCAACCATTTTGCCAAGGATCACAATATCCCGACGGACCTTGGCAAGGCAGCGCGGCGCGTACGTGACCTTCGTTCGCGATCGAGAGCGCTTTGAGAAGCACGTCGGCTACTCGATCGCCAGTTTCTTTGCTTTCGTCAGGACCCTCTCAGAGTTGCGGACCTTCACCGTTTCATTCGAAGTCGAAGGAGTGAAAAAGACCTACCGCTCTTCCCTCGTGTTCATCGGCGTCGGAGAGCGTGAGCTCAAGCTGCCGACACTCGGCGCCAGAGTGAAGAACGGGAGGCGCGGACTCCACGTGATGATCGTTCGCGGCCGCAAGCGAGCGCGGCTGTTCGCCGTAGGACTCGCCGGGATCGCCAAAGGAACCAGGGAGGCGGAAAAGCTTCCCGAGTTCGACGAGTTCATCGTCGACAGTTGCCGGATCGACCTCGTTCGGCGTCATGCCACGATCGGACTCGACGGCGAGCTCAAGCGAATGCAGACTCCGCTCGATTACCGGCTCGAGCGTGATGCGATTCGCCTCGTAGTCGCCCCGCCAGAGGGAGACCAATAGCTAGATTCAACGGATGACCCCGCCCCAGGCGAGTCCGGCTCAGACCCCGAGTAGCACGGCTTCAACGCAGTCAACAGTCGCCGAGCGTCTGGCAGAGATCGTCGGTGAGCGTCACGCGCTAAGTCGCCAGAGCGAGCTACTGGTTTACAACTCCGACGGGCTGCCCGGTTACCGCCGCCAGCCGAAGCTTGCGGTTTTTCCGGGAAGCCGGGAAGAAGCTGTCGCCGTTGTTCGATTTCTTGCCGAGGAGGGCCTCCCGTTTGTGCCGCGCGGTGCCGGAACGGGGTTGTCTGGAGGAGCGCTCGCTGACGACATCGTCATCATCGGGCTGCATCGACTCAAGAGGATCATCTCGCTCGATGTCGAAAACCGCCGCGCCACCGTCGAGCCAGGCGTCGTGAATCTCCGGCTCAACAAACACGTCGCGCCGCATGGTTTGCTTTACGCTCCGGATCCATCGAGCGAAGCCGCGTGCACGATCGGTGGAAATGTCGCAGAGAACGCTGGCGGTCCACACTGTCTCAAGTACGGCGTCACACTCAACCATATCCTGGCGATGACGGTGATTCTGCCGAGCGGTGAGATCGTCGAGCTTGGCAGCAAGATTGGCGAGCGCGACGGATACGATCTCCGCGGGGCTTTCATTGGATCGGAGGGATGTTTCGGGCTCGCTCTCGACATAACGGTGAAGCTCACGCCAAAGCCGCAGACCGTGAGGACACTCCTCGCCGATTTTATGTCAGTGGATGCGGCAGCGCACGTCACATCCGCTATCATCGCATCCGGAATAGTTCCGGCTGCGCTGGAGTTCATGGATGGCCCGACCATTCGAGTCGTGGAAGACTCGATTTATGCTGCCGGCTATCCGAGGGACGCGGAGGCGATTCTCCTCATCGAGCTCGATGGGCTCGAAGCCGGCGTCGCGGCAGATCTCGAGACCGTGCGACGAGTCTGTCTTGACGGCGCTGCGCGGAACGTAAAAGTGGCGCGCGACGAGGCCGAGCGAATGAAGCTCTGGCAGGGACGGAAGAAAGCATTTGGAGCGATGGGACGTCTGGCGCCGCATCTGATAGTTCAGGACGCGGTGATTCCACGCACAAAGCTCCCCGAAGTTCTAGCTACGATTCACGCCATCAGCGAGAAATACGGCGTAGTCGTGTGCAACGTCTTTCACGCCGGCGATGGAAATCTGCACCCCAATATTGCGTACAGCGCCGACGATCCGGCCGAGAGCGAGCGGGTGCACAAGGCGATGATCGAGATCATGCGGGCGTGCATCGATGCAGGCGGGAGCATTACCGGAGAGCACGGCGTCGGCCTCGACAAGCTGGGATATATGGAGGCCATCTTCTCAGACACATCGCTCAACGCGATGTGCGAGCTGCGCTCGGTGTTCGATCCGGAGCGGCGCTCAAATCCGGGAAAGGTCATTCCGGTTCACGCGTGCAAGGAATGGCGCGCGGTCTCGGGTGGTCGCTTGCGGATCGCGGAGTCGCCCGCAGAAGTTCACGAGCCACGTCCACTCGAGGCCGAGCCAGCACGGCCTTCGGCACGGTGAGCACGGAAGCAGTAGTCTCTGCAGTCAAGGAAAGCGTCGAGACTGCATCTGCACTACGGATTGCGGGACGATCGAGCTGGCTCGATGCAGGACGTCCCGTGCGCGCGCACAAGACGCTGTCGCTTCGCGACGATAGCGGCGTTGTCGGTTATGTACCCGGCGATCTGACCCTCACAGTCCGTGCAGGAACTCCGCTCTCTAAAATCGACCAGGTGACGCGTGAGCACGATCAATGGCTTCCGCTCGATCCCTATGGCACATCCGATGGGACGATCGGTGCGACGCTCGCGACAGCTTCGGCTGGCCCACTCTCATCGAGCTTCGGATTGCCGAGAGATCTGTTGCTCGGTCTCGAGTTCGTGAACGGCCGCGGAGAAGTGGTGAGAGGCGGAGGAAAAGTCGTGAAAAACGTAGCGGGCTTCGATCTCTCGCGACTCCTCACAGGGTCGTGGGGGACGCTTGGCGTCATCACCGAAGTGACGCTGCGCCTATATGCTTTGCCTAAGGTCGATCGCACTTTTGCGATCGCGCTCAAGGGTAGCGAGCAGGAAACAGGCAGGGTCATCCATGTGATTACCGAATCCGCGCTCAGTCCTTACGCCCTGCAGTACTTCAGCAGAACTGCGGCGCGCGCACTCGAGCTCGGCGACCATCCAGTTTGTCTCATCCGCTTTGGCGGCAACGATGCCGTAGTCAAAGCGCAGGTGAACGCGCTTTCGCAGATCGCAAAGCCAGAGGAGGCCGCGTCAGAGATATGGATGCGCGTTCGACAGCTCGATGGAAGCGCGCACACTGTGGTCAGAATAAGCAGCCTGCCGGTGCAGTTCCGCGCAGCGTCAGCGAGAATACTCGGCGACGATGTTCGTGGGATTTACGTTTCCATCGATCCGCGCCGTGGCGTGCTGAGAATTGTAGTCGGCGGGGAAGATGCAAACGGCGACAGCGGGACCGCTGCGATCGGGGGTTCGGTCGATTCCCACAAGGCCCCCGCGGTTATCTTCGAAAAACTTCCTCCCGAAATCTGGCCAGCGGTCTCGCCAAGCGTTGTCTCCGATCCGTTGTCACAGGGGATCAAGCGAGCGTACGATCCGCACAACATTCTCAATCCCGGCATACTCGGCGACCTGATGTGACTGCCGCCCTTCCCGCTGATCCGCTTCCGCACGATCCGATGCCTGGCTGTGCACTCCCCGGCACTCCACTCGCCGACGCGCTGCCGGGAATCAATGCGTGCGTGCACTGCGGATTTTGCCTGCAGGCCTGTCCGACATACCTGAATCTGGAGGACGAGAACGACAGTCCGCGCGGGCGCATCTTCCTGATGCGGTCACTGCTCGAGGGCACCGTCAAGCCAGACGACCCAAGCGTGCAACAACACATCGATCAGTGTCTCGGATGCAGAGCATGCGAGCCAGTATGTCCGAGCGGTGTACCATACGGGCAGCTGCTCGAAGCGACGCGCGCCACCCTGCGCGAGAGCAGACCCACGCCGTTCCTCGCGCGACTCATTCTGTTTGTCTTCGCCCGGGAGTGGCTGCTGCGCCCAGCGATGTTTTTCTCGCGAATTCTCGCGGCGACGCCAATCCCAACACTTCTTTCCGGAATGAAAGGGCGCCTTGGATTTGCAATGGCGATGCTTGCTTCGACCGGTCGCTCGATCGAGCGCTCACGGTATCGACCGGTAACGCGTGGCGACCGCGGCAAAGTTGCAATACTTCGCGGCTGCGTGATGGATGGACTCTTCAATGCCACGAACCGCGCAACCGAGCGCGTGCTGGCCGTCAACGGTTACGCAATGCTCGATGCGCCCGGACAGAAATGCTGTGGCGCGCTTCACGCGCACGCCGGCGATCTCGAGACTGCTCGCTCTCTTGCTCGCAGAAATATCGCCGCGTTCGAGCGATCGGGTGCGCAGTTCATCGCGGTCAACGCCGCCGGCTGCGGAGCGATCATGAAAGAGTACGGCCACCTGCTCCAGGATGATCCCGAATGGCACGAGCGGGCCGCGCGGGTGGGCGCACGGGTCAGAGATATAAGCGAGCTCCTCGCTGCTGCCGGTCCTCGGGAAGGCGGACCGCTTCCCATTCGCGTAACGTACGACGCGCCATGTCACCTGCAGCACGCGCAACGAGTGACGCAAGCGCCGCTAACTGTTCTCGCGGCGATCCCGGGTCTCGAGCTCGTCCCGCTTCATGATTCCGATCAGTGCTGCGGGAGCGCCGGGATTTACAATCTCATCGAGCCGGATACATCAGACGCGGTGCTTGCACCAAAGCTGGCCAACATCCGGGCGACTGGCGCACCCTGGGTCGCGACGGGAAATCCGGGTTGTCTGATGCAAATCGGCGCCGGCCTGATTCGCGCTGAAATTAGCGCGCGCTCCATCCATCCAGTCGATCTACTCGACGCATCGTACGCCACTCTTGGGCAGTAGCGCGCGTTGTTGGCACTGGCTTAATTGCAGCTAATGTCGGAGATGAACGAGTATTCCGCGCTCCATAACGGTGCTCTCTATTTTGACCGGAGCGACCGGATGCGTATGCGCATTTCCGGACAGAAAGCGGCCGAGCTCGTAACCGGCATGGTGACGAACGATGTTTCAGCGCTCGTCCCGGGCGAAGGCCAGTACGCCGCGGCGCTGACTCCGAAAGGAAAGATCGTCGCCGATCTTAGGATCTTTGCTCTCGAAGACTCATTGCTGATCGATACTTCCGCCGCCGCTGCAACCGGCTGGAAGGAGATGGTGCGGAAGTACATCAACCCGCGTCTCGCGCCTTATCACGATCTCACCTCCGAGCTCAGCGACTTCGGAGTCTTTGGACGCTCGGCGCGATCGGTCGTCTCGCGAGTGATGGACGTCGACGACAAGGATCTCGCGGCGCTTGCACCCTATGGTCACATCAGCCGGCCGTTCAGAAACGTGACGGTGATTATCGCCCGCGTTCCGGAGATGGATCTCGAGGGATTCGACATCTTGATCCCGAGTGAAGCCGTCGGCTTGCTCAAAGGGGGGTTTCAGTCGGCGGGCATAGCGCCGGGAGGAAAAGACACCTGGGAAATTGCCCGCATCGAAAGTGGTCGTCCGCAATGGGGCACCGACATGGATGACTCGACACTTCCACAGGAAGCGAATTTCGACGAGCTCGGCGCGATCTCTTACACCAAGGGCTGCTACATCGGACAGGAGACAGTCGCTCGCGTACACTTCCGCGGCCACGTAAATCGTTTTTTGCGCCGCATTCGATTCGTGACTCGTCCGGCACCGCCGAAAGGTGCAGAGCTGGTTGATGAAACCGGCAAAGTCATTGGCGACATTCGGAGTGCAGCGCTCTCACCGAGATTCGGCGGCGTGGCTTTGGGAATGGTGAGGCGAGAGATTCCGCCAGGCACTAC
>WNGH01005706.1_pt1 | contig 11848 bp, 10 predicted proteins | sample 5400631 | NCBI WGS metagenome assembly WNGH01 (sample SAMN13153373, study PRJNA577476) | soil metagenome | isolation source: 115 cm soil or saprolite under Garry oak tree replicate 1 | place: USA:California | collected 2016-06-15 | reverse complement strand
GACTTACTCATCCGATCAATCAAACGCACCAAAAGATGCCGCGGCTGTCATCCTCCTTCATCACCAGACTGATCCAAAGAAACCTGAAGTCTTCTGGGTAAAGCGCAGCACGAAGCTCGCCTATCTCGGCGGTTATCACGCTTTTCCTGGAGGCAAGCGTGAAACTGTTGACGATGACGTTCAGGTTAGAGACTCCCGCGATCAGGAACAGGCGGCAATGATCAGTTGCGCCGCGCGCGAGATATTTGAAGAAACTGGCGTGTTGCTCGCTCGGGGATCAGAAACTTTGACGATAGGGCAGCGTGCTTCCCTTCTCGACGATCTTGAATCGGATCGGATGTCCTGGCCAGAGTTGCTCAGGCATTATGGGTTGGGTCTCGATGCTGATGACTTCACTTTCGTCGGTCGTTGGGTTACTCCACCGTTTGCGCCGCGAAGGTTTGACACGTGGTTCTTTCTCGCGACTTGTCCGGTGAAACAAGAGCCGCGCGTGACGGGAGATTCAGAACTGGAAAGCGGCGAATGGATTTCAGCACGCGATGCCTGGGCGAAGTGGCAGCGCAACGAAGTGCTCGTGGCGCCGCCCGTGCTTCATGCGCTGAAGATTCTAGCTGGTGGCCTCACGAAAGATCTGGTTGAAAGATTTCTCTCGGTTCCTGAAGCATATCAACAGCCAACGCGGCGCATCGAGTTTCGGCCGAATTACATTTGCTTTCCAGTCCGCACAAAGACCTTGCCGCCGGCGACGCACACGAACTGTTATCTGATTTACACCTCACGCGAACTTCTGGTAATCGATCCGGGATCGTCTTACGAGGAAGAGCAGGAGGCTTTGGCTGCGTGCGTCGACGATTTGCTTGGCGAAGGAAGAATTGGGCGCGAGATCGCGCTCACGCACGCGCATCCCGATCACATCGGCGGAGTTCAAGCTCTTAATGATCATCTCAGAACGAAACACGGCGGAGGAGTTGCCGTCGCGGCGCATCGGCAAACGGCCCGTACGTTGAAAGGTCAAATCAGCGTAGATCATCTTATTGAAGACGGGGATATGCTCGAATTGAATGGCGAGCCTCAGATCAAGTTGCGCGCTTTGCACACGCCCGGACACGCGCGCGGGCATCTCTGCTTTTACGATGAACGATCCGGCTCGCTGATTTCGGGTGATAACGTCGTCGGCTTTGGTTCGGTTCTCATCGATCCTCCTGAAGGCGACATGCGCGCGTATTTGGATTCCCTAAGAAGCATGCGCGAATTGCCGAACCTTTCAGTCTTGTTCGGCGGACATGGCCCAGCGGTCGCGAATCCTTATGAGAAGATCGACGAATACATCTCGCATCGGCGTGAGCGTGAAGAAATGATCCTCATCGCCCTTCGTGATGGATTTTCGACTCCCAAAGAAATCGTCGCGCGCGTTTACACAGACGTCCCGCCAAAAGCCCACGTCATGGCTGAACGGGCGGTGCTGGCGCATCTGAAAAAGCTGGAAGCGGATGCGTTAGTCACGCAAACAGCGGACGGAACCTATCAAGCACGAGCAAACAACTAGGCGTGCGTTACAGAACCGGGAGCGGTAGCGACCGGATCGAGACGAGATCATTAAATCGCCAGTTGACTGCTGTAGCCGGTCGTTACCGCTCCCGGTTCTGTAACGATTCGGGTAAAATCCTAATCATGGAACGAGCAAGGACTTTAGCTGAACTCAAAGAGAGCGGTTATGGCGGTGTCTCGGTAAAGGACGAGATACGCGCAAATCTGATTTGCAAGCTCAAACGGCGCGAGAAACTTTTCCCCGGCGTCCTTGGTTATGATGAAAGCGTTGTTCCTCAGTTAGTCAATGCGATTCTGGCGCGGCATAACTTGATTCTGCTCGGCTTGCGTGGACAGGCGAAGAGCCGCATCATTCGCCAACTCACTAATCTGCTTGACGAATACATTCCAATCATCGCTGGTTCCGAAGTCAACGACGATCCGTTTCATCCTATCAGCGCTTACGGTCGTCAAATGGTCGCGTTGCACGGCGACATGACGCACATCGATTGGGTCAATCGCGATGCCCGCTTTGTCGAGAAACTCGCTACGCCCGACGTGACCATCGCGGACATAATCGGTGACGTCGATCCAATTAAGGCAGCCAAGGGCGGACATCTGCTCAGCGATGAGCTGACGATTCACTACGGGCTGCTGCCGCGCGCGAACCGCGGCATCTTTGCCATCAACGAACTTCCCGATCTTGCCGGTAAGATTCAGGTCGGTCTTTTCAATATCATGCAGGAAGGCGACGTGCAAATTAAGGGGTATCCGGTACGTCTGCCGCTGGATGTAATGTTGGTCTTCTCGGCAAATCCCGAAGACTATACGGCGCGCGGAAAGATCATCTCGCCGCTAAAGGATCGCATCGGCGCGGAGATCATGACGCACTATCCGAAGGAAATCAGCTTGGGCGTCGAGATCACTCGGCAGGAAGCCTGGACCACGCGCGACGGTTTCAAGGATCGCCTGTTGATTCCCGATTTTATTCGCGAAACAATCGAACAGATTGCATTTGAAGCGCGCGACGATCAGCGCATCGACAAACATTCAGGTGTCTCGCAACGGCTGCCAATCTCGGTGATGGAAACGGTTGTTTCCAACGCTGAGCGCCGGGCGCTGACTACCGGCGAAGAGATGATCGTTCCGCGCATCGCGGACATCTACGCGGCGATTCCTTCGATGACCGGCAAGATGGAACTGGAATACGAAGGCGAACAGATCGGCGCCCACCGGATCGCGAAAGATTTGATCAAGCGCGCTGCGGGCGAAGTATTCTCAGGCTATTTCGTTGGCATCGAGTTTGCAAACACGGTGCGTTGGTTTGATGAAGGAAATAATTTGCGCCTGGCCGATACTGCTTCGGCTGATGAATGCACGCTGCTGCTTGAATCAGTGCCTGAATTGATCGAGACGGCACTCATTCCGTTTGATTTCAATCGCCAGGACAAAGCCCAGACCGTGGCAGCGTGCGAACTTGCCCTCGAAGGCCTTTACGCCGAAAACAAGATCAGCCGCAACGAAGAAGGCAGCTACACTGCCGTAACTAAGGCAAAGAAAGATCGGCGTGGGATGATTTATGATGATCTCACGGAGACCGGAAGATACAGCTAGAAATGAGCCACAGATGGACACAGATAAACACGGATTCAAACTTTATCTGTGTAAATCCGTGTTCATCTGTGGCTGAATAAATGAAATTCACTCGCTACTCAAAATTCAACGGTCTTGATGTCTGGTCGCTCAATCTGGGCGACCTGATGGAAGGGCTGTCGGATTCGCTGCTCTACTCTGGGTATGACGACGATTACTACTGGAGCCGGCAGCAAATGCCGCAGGACACTTCGCTCGATGCTTTGCGCCGTGCGTTGTTGCAGGCGCTGATGGATCAGGGACTGTTGAGTCAGCACCAGATTCAGCAGATGCTCGACGACAACGAAGGACAGTATCAAGGTTCGCAGCTTCAGGAGATGCTGAATCAACTGATCGAGCGGCTAGTGGAAGAAGGCTATCTGACGCTACACGAGGAACCGCAAACCGAGCAGCGGCGGGAAATGATGGGCGGCAACGGCGAAGGGCGAATCGAAGAGCCTCTGCCGCGGAACATCAAGTTTGAAGTCACTGAGAAGGGTTTGGATTTTCTCGGTTATAAAACGCTGCGCAATCTGCTCGGAAGTTTGGGCAAGAGTTCTCTTGGGCGCCACGATACTCTGCATCTCGCCACAGGCGTGGAAGCAGAAAGTGCCAGTAAACCTTACGAATTCGGCGATACGATCAATCTTGACGTGAACACGACGTTGCTGTCAGCGATTCAACGCGAAGGCCTCAACGTTCCGCTGAACCTGGAATACAAAGACCTGCACGTGCATCAATGCGATTATCAATCGTCCTGCGCCACAGTGGTCATGCTCGATTGCTCGCATTCGATGATTCTCTATGGCGAAGACCGTTTCACACCTGCGAAGAAAGTCGCGCTCGCCCTCAGTCACCTGATCCGCACGCAGTATCCAGGCGACTCGCTGAAGATCGTGCTGTTTCACGACACTGCTGAGGAGTTGCCGCTGGCCAAGCTCGTCACCACGCAAGTTGGGCCTTATCACACTAACACGGCCGAGGGATTGCGGCTGGCGCGACGGATTCTGCAAGCGCAACGCAAAGACATGAAACAGATCGTGATGGTGACAGATGGCAAGCCGACAGCGTGTTTCATCGAAGGAGCGTCCGTCGGAGCGCCCGCATCCGTGCGGGCGGTGCGCCGGCATCCTGCCGGCGAGGAAAATGCGGGCAGGGATGCCCGCGAACCGCAGGCAAGGATGCCTGCGCTCCCGGCGCGACGCCTCTACAAAAATTCGATGGGCGGCGATCCTTGGGTAATGGAAGCAACGTTCCGCGAAGTCCAGGCTTGCCGTAAAGCTGGCATCATGATTAATACGTTCATGCTCGCGAGCGACTACTACCTCGTCGAGTTCGTCAAACAAATGACCGCGATGACGAATGGCAAGGCATATTTCGCCAACCCCGCCAACCTCTCTCAGTTTGTTTTGATCGATTTCCTCCGCAGAAAGAAAACCAGAGTAAAGTGAAGTTTTCACTGCACTCGGAAGTAATAGCTCGCCACAGACTTCCTCGATCCATTATCAACCCGACTTAGATTGACTTCATATTCGCCGGTTTTCAGCAGCCGCGTGGGGACATCGAAATCGATCTTCGCGTCACTATCGGTCTGCTTCAGAGCCTTGGCGCTAAAGACAGATTGGCCGTCAATCGTCAGCAGTTCTGATTGATAAGTCCCCTCATCGTTGCCTTCCAAAATGAGTTGGACGTGGATCGTATCGCGATCGTTACCTGAAAGATCTATGACTTGCGCCGCGGCATTCGCGCGAAGAACCATAGTCGAGCCAACTTCCCGGTGAACAGGCTGCGGAGGCGAAGGTTCCTGGTGCGGCATTGAGGTGGCGCCGGACGAATGTTGACCTTCCTGGGATTTGGCTGGCGCTTTTCCATTTGTCGGTGCGCGCTTGGTAAAGACCGGTAAAGCACTCTGCGGTTCTCTTGTGACCAGCCATACTGTCGCCATCAGCAGAATAAGAATCAGGGCCGCAAAAGCGTACCGCCAAATTGGATGATTAAGATCGAAAAGAAGCCCAACTCTTTCCCCCATCGCCGCCCGCCATCCGATTAACGAAGTGTCGAAGCGATCATACAGCGCGCTCGATACATTCAGGGCCTGTCTACGCTCGGCGCTTACCAGAAATTTCCGCTCGAATCGTTCCCGGTCCACCGCGTTTAGACGCGCGAAAACGTAGTCGTCGGTTAGATCCAATTCCGCCAGACGCACACGGGTCTCCAACTCCTCGTCCATGAACAAAGACTCTTCAAGACTTGTTTGCTGTGTGGGAGCTAATCGGCCGAGCAAGAAACGACGGATTAGGTCGTCAGAGAATGCTGCCGAAGGTTGCTTATGAGAATGCGGTGACTTCAACACAGCCTCCCATTCGGCGAAATCCCTCTCCCTCGCCTTCTTCCAAAAGGAGATGCTTCTGACACTTCCAGACACTGCTTGATGCAGGTTTGCAGTTTTGCCCTGATGCGCAGCGCACGCAGGCGCAGCGTATTGAGACTTACCCCAAACTCCCGTGCTATACGCTTACGCAAATCAATTTTTGCTCGCTTGCTCTCCGCGTAATATCGCTCGATGATTTGTCGCGAGTGTGGAGCGAGCTTCTCCAGACAGTTATCAAGGCAGAGATGAGTTCTTTCGCGCTCGTCACTATCGTCGGCGATTTCTATTAGGCGCAGCACGGGCTGCTTCAGATATTCATGATGCACATTATTCATGACGCCTAAGAAGTAGATCGCCTGGTCGCCCACATATGTCGCTTGAATGTCGGCGACGCGGCGCGCCACCCGATCGATTGTCTCGTCCGCTAGTTCTTCGGCAATCGGACAACCGCGTGACGCGAGAATGGCGATTAGTCGCCAGCGAATCTTTTCATAGACTACTCCAGCGCGTTCCGGATCAGGATCGAGCCAGAATAGCAGCCGATCAAAATCTTCCCGACAAAGCACCTGAAGTTTTCTAGCGGGCGTCATAAAGGTTCGACAAACTTCAGTATGTCGCGATCATACCTAACTTACTCCAAAGCAATCACACGACAAACTGAAGTTTGTCGGACACTTTGATGAGGGCGACGCGCTGGCGTTGCCCTCATCTCCAGCGCTCAGTCGGTTAAGGCTTCTTGACATCGCCGATGGGCACCGACTTCTCTTTCCCGTCGCTCCGTAGCTTGACGATAGCTTTCCCTGATTTTTCATCCACTCTGACGACAATGGCTTCAGCCAACGATCCATTGATCGATACCTTCACCGCTTCGCCTGCTTTAAGCTGCGCCGCCGCCGATGGGCTCGGCTCAGGTGTCGGCGAAGCCGGCGCAGGCGTCGAGACAGTCTGGTTCATAGGTTTTGCGTTACTGTTCGCGTTTGAACTTTCGGGGCCGCTGGACTCGCAGGCCGTGAAAGCCAGCGACAGAAGCGTTACTGCCAGAATCTTTTTCGTCATGGTTATCCTCCACTCTATGGATGTCTCTAGGTCGGGAAGACCACCTTCCCTTCTCGAACGGTGAATGGGAATAAATGGCGAAACATTTCATGGACTGAGCGAAAAAATATTCAAACAGATTCGCTACGTGCACTTTTATGTGCTTGCGGTTAAGCTGATACTTGATATCAAGCAGTTACAAAGAAGCGGGGAGACGAGGACTGAATGGCAAACAGGACTGCGGTTATTCAAACCAATAAAGGCACGATCAAGTTCGAGTTGCTCGAACAAGACGCGCCCAAGACGACCGAGAATTTTCGCTTGTTAGCCGAGAAAGGTTACTACGACGGCGTAATCTTTCATCGCGTGATAAAGGGTTTCATGATTCAGGCCGGCGATCCGACCGGCACTGGCAGAGGCGGAGAATCAGCCTGGGGCGGCCGGTTCGCGGATGAAATCAACTCGTCATCAGAAGTCTACGGTCGCGGTTATAAAGCCGGCACGGTGGCGATGGCCAACGCAGGTCCCAACACGAACGGCTCGCAATTCTTCATTATGCACGTCGATTATCCTTTACCGCCGAGCTACACGATCTTTGGCCGCGTCACCGAGGGACAAGACGTAGTCAATGCGATCGCTACGACCGAAACCGATCGCAGCGATCGGCCAACCTCGGAAGTGAAAATGGAGAAGGTTTCGATCGGTGAGTAAGCGCTGGAGTACTCGAACTAATTCCGGAGCTTGGTCATCTCCGTGACTTCCAGTGTAACTGGATCCGGTCCTAATTTTGGAGCGTAACGAATCGCGTCCGCGACAAATTCTTTTGCCGCGCGAACCGATTCCTCCAGGGGCATTCGTTGGGCTAAGAGCGCGGCTATCGCTGACGACAACATACACCCTGTGCCGCGAACAGGCGGCGAGTCGATCCACTCTCCTCGAAAAACGGTGATTTGACCCTGATCATCCAGCACATCGATCGCCTGACGGCTTGTGTCGTGGACCGGATGGTCATGTTCGACCAGATCAACCGGCCTCTGATCTCTGAGCTCTGACCCCTCCTCGAGATGTCCTCCCTTAACCAGCACCGCACGCGCGCCCATCTCCCGCAGCTTCCTGGCCGCTTCGCGCATTTCATCTTCGTTGCTGATCTTCAGGCCCGTTAGCGTCTCCGCTTCGGGGATATTTGGCGTAAACACGCGAGCCAGTGGCATCAATTCACTCAACATTACTTCGACAGCAGCTTCGGCCATTAACTCATCACCCGAAGATGATCGCAGGACTGGATCGACGACCGGCGCCGGCAGATTCATTTTGCGCACGAGTCTCGCGACTGCCAAAACGATCTCAATGTTCGGCAACATGCCAACCTTAACCGCCGCAATGCGGAATTCTTCGATGAGCGGCAGAACCTGCGAGCGCAGCGACTCGGCGCTCTGATGAATCGCTCCGAAAACGCCTTGAGAGTTTTGAAAGGTCAGCGAGGTAATGGCGGCCAGTGGTCGGCAACCAAAAGCTTGAAAAGTCTTGACATCAGCAATAATCCCGGCGCCACCGGAAGGATCGAACCCTGCAATCGTGAGGACTGCAGGCTGCTCGTTGTCTCTATCATCAGTCATAAGCGATACCGCTTACTTAAGAAAGAACTGGCGTTCCTCAAATTCCTTGACGATCGGCTTTTTGCGGTCGCGAACAAAAGCGAAACCCTCGGCGCGCAAGTAACGTGTTTGCTGGCTTACACCGCCGGGAAACTTCGGATTCAATTCTCCGTTGTCGCGAACGACGCGCCAGTAAGGCGTAATGCGTTTCGCGCCTTGCGCGCGCGCTTCTTCGGCGGCTTCAGCGGCGACGCGAATGAAGATGCCGGTGGTCAGCGGACAAGTGACATCTGCGCCGTGTTCGGCAGCAAGCTTTTTCCGGATCGCACCTACGGTTATGAGTTTGCCTCTGGGAACCTTGCGGATGACGGCGTCCACTAATTTTGGCGTGGGAATCAACATCATGCCTTTACCAAAGCGCGACATCTTCGGCGGAACAGCAACGAGTTTTGGTTCTTGAGGCCTATCCATTTTTTCACGCCAGGGAATTCGACTCATGAATTTGCTTTTCATCTCACTACTCCTGTAAAAAGCCTTCTTACACTTCCAGCGTTTCTCTTCAAAGTCTCTGGCTCGCTGAATAGAGTAATCGCAGCAACACCACTCGCGCCGGCCCGCAAACATTCACCGGCATTGTCTTTTGACACTCCTCCAATTGCCAGCACTGGGATTGGCGCTAACTCGTGTGCGACTTCCGAGAGCTTGCCGATGCCGAGCGGCGGACCGTATTCCTTTTTTGATGGTGTTGGAAAGATTGGGCCGAACACTACAAAATCGGCGCCGGCATCTCGCGCGCGGCGGGCCTCGACATGTGAGTGCGTCGAGACTCCAATTAGAAAGTTAGGTGCGAAAGTTCTCCTAATAACCTCCGCTTCGAGCGATCGTAGAGTAAGATGAACGCCATCCGCACCGGCTCCGGCAGCGATATCAGCACGATCATTTACCAGTACTTTCGTCGCAGTGCCGCAAACGATCTCCATCACCCGCTCCGTAAGTTCAAACAGAACGCGAGCAGTCAGATTCTTCTCTCTTAATTGAACGAGTTGAATTCCGCCAGCGACAGCAGCAGAAACTTGATGCAGGATCTCCTGAAACTCTTCGTCTGCCGGCGTCGTGGTTTCAGCGGTTGCGCCGGGGGTAATCAGATAAAGGATCGGCTGTGACAGGTTGAGACTCATTTACCGTTGCGCGTGGGGCGGATTTCCGGCGCGAGCTTTTCATAGAAGGATGTTCTGAGTCCAGCGCCGCCACCGTCTCGCGAAAATGGATCAACTGCCAAATTCCCATCGCGAGGTTCAGGAGCCCGAGTCCTGAAACGGCGCCGCGCACCCAACCCGAGGCCACGAAACTCTGCAACTCATAGTGTCCCGTCTTGCGGGCAGCAAGCACCAGAAAGTAGTTGCTGCTCCAATCACTCAGACTCAGCCCCAGCCAGCCGTAAGGTATCCAAGGCAGCACGGCCAACGCCAAGCCGAGTTCAATGCACACCAGAATATAGAAGATTACCGACAGTCGCGACGACATGCCCTACCTCAAGACAAATCTGCCCAGCCACGCTCTCAATTGCGCACCGGCGCGAGCTACTTCCGTTAATACTACAAGAACAGGGATTGAAAGTCAGTTCAAGCGGTGACTCGATTCTCGCTTTGTTCGATGGCGGGCTTGGCTCTGCCGTTACTTCCGTTTCTGCTGAGGCGCGCTTGCAGCTCTCGCAACCGTTCGTTAACACCGCGATATGACACGTTGATTCCGTAAACTTCAGTAAAGAGATCGATGGCGCGATTGAAATCGCCGGCCTGCTCGTAAGCGGCGCCCAGCTCGTATCGAAAAGCCTGACGCTGATCTTCCGAAGCATCAGGAAGGGTCAGTCCCTTATCAAACCATTTGATGGCCAACTGGGGCACGCCCTTCTGCATGAAACAATGTCCCAGAAGATTGCAGCACTGCAGGTATCGCGAGGTTCCGTCGCCGGGTGCTACCAGACGCACGGCGACTTGAAACTCCTCGAGGGCTTCTTCAAACAATTCCATTTCTTGATAAGCCAGACCCAGATTGTAATGAGTCTCAAAATCTCCATTGCCGGCTGCGTCATCTTCCCGCTCGGCAGCGGCACGATATTCTTCGAAGATCTCTGCCAGTCCGGGATCGATTCCTAACGAAATCTGCTGACTGTTTGGCGTCGCCTCTACACCCTCGCTGACAGTCGGGTTTCTGCCTTCGACTTCGGGTATGGTGATAACCGGGGGAGGTGGGTTTGGCTCTTCTGCCTGCAACGCGCCGCCCGCAAACGCAAATTCCGACTCGCCAGCTTGAGACTGCGGCGTGGTGCTCTGAAGCTGCTGCCGGCGAAGATCGATGTCGATGTGCGAGCCAAATTGCTTCTCCAGCAATTCCAGCGTGTCCAGCGCGATGTCAACGTAGCCCTGAGCAATGTAGAAATCTACGCTCTCAAGTTCCTGGGCGCGAATGGCAGTGTTACGCGCCTCCGTGTCGGAATCTCCGTCTGATTCTGCCGAGCTGGAAAGAACCACCTCGTCCTGGTTCGATGTCAGTTCTTCCGCGACCACAGCTTCAAAAGTAAAACCTTGCTCGACAGAGATTTCACTGTCCGGCTCGCTCCGCTGTTCCGAAACATCGGCACCTGTATTCCATTCGAATTCAAATTCTCCGTTTGGGGCAGAGGCCGTCGTCGACCCCACGATAAACTCGTCCGTCTTAGGCACTACATCCGCGATCGGCCGAGCGTGCGAATCAAATGCGCGCGGAGCTTCCTCAGGAAACGCTTCGCTCATCGCATCTTCCTCGGCGCCACCAAGCTCTTTGAGGCGCTCGACATGGTGAGCCTGGTCAGGAGCCAATCGCGTCAATTGGGTTAAGGCGTATCGCTCATCCTTTTCGAGACCCGCGGCCGCGGCGGCATCGGCCAGTCTTTCCAGTGCAGCTTTCAGTTTCTCGGTATCACGTTGCCACCAATGCGCGCGAACGAGCAAACGCAAAGCCTGAACGTTATCTGAGGCGCAGGCGAGCAACTCGTTCACCAGTTCGAGCAATTGATTGTCTTCGCGTTCAGCAAGCATTTGCTCAGCGATCAAGTCAACCACGTGAACTGCGTCGTCGATGCCGTCGCATCTCAGATATAGTCGCGCGACATCGATGTAGCGAAGATATTTTGAGGATTCTTTGGCCACCAGGGCCGCGGTAGTTGCTTCGGCCTTAGCCGGATCTTCTGACTCGACGTAGGCGCTCGCGAGCATCGACAGCAACTCGATATCATCGGGACTACCGGTGGATGCCTGTTCGATTAACTCCGCAGCTTCATCGGCAGTGCCGCGCGCACTGTGAGCAGCGAGCAGACCTTTCAGCGTTCCATGATCGGCCGGATTAATGTGAATCGCTTTTTCGAATACTGCCAGCGCTTCATCGCAGGCGCCGCGCGCCAACAGATGCTGACCTGCTTCGGTAAAGCAGACCGCCGCTTCCGCATTCATTCCCACTCTCAGATAGCCTTCAGCGAGCTTGGTCCGAATCTCAGTGTTGGGCGGATCGAGATCGGCAATTTTTCGCAGCACTTCCAAACCTTGCTGCGTTGCGCCGGCTTTTCCGTGCGCCTCTGCTACGAAGAGATAATGCGCGCGTGCTTCAACCACCAAATCCTGACTCGCGTACAAGTCGGCCAGATTCGTCGCAA
>WNGH01036647.1_pt1 | contig 11851 bp, 9 predicted proteins | sample 5400631 | NCBI WGS metagenome assembly WNGH01 (sample SAMN13153373, study PRJNA577476) | soil metagenome | isolation source: 115 cm soil or saprolite under Garry oak tree replicate 1 | place: USA:California | collected 2016-06-15 | reverse complement strand
GCGCTCGGTATCCCTGTCAGCACCACTCATACTATTACGGGCGGCATAGTAGGAGTGGGCTCATTAAAACGGCTTACGGCAGTCCGATGGGGAGTCGCTGGGCGGGTCGTCTGGGCCTGGATTTTAACTATCCCAGGGTCAGCAATCATCGCGAGCGTCTCTTACATCCTGTTGTCTAGCTACGCGCCATAGAACATGCCGGGGCAGAAACCATTCCGGTTCGCTGCTCTCGGATTGATCTAGCGATAGCTTTTAGATAGACAAACAGAAGATCAAGGCGAGCGTGTTTAGAGCTTAGAAAGCGAAGCTTCGAAGGAGGGATTATGGAGACCGCCGCTGGACATGATGAGGCAATAGGTTCCGTGACCGTCAGAAGGCTTCGTTTTGGTCAAACATGAAACCAAAGTCGCGAACTTCTATGACGAAGAGGAAGTTCGTTCGGTTTACTATCCAGAAATCGAGCGGTTGGTGAAAGAGATGACCGGAGCCGCGAAGGTCTTGATTTTCGATCATACTCTGCGCGCCGCGGACGATGCGACCCGAGAACAGAAGCAGGTCGGCGCGCCGGTTCGGAACGTGCACAACGACTACACCGAATGGTCCGGGCCGCAGCGCGTGCGTGATTTGCTGCCGGCCGACGAAGCCGCGGAGCGCCTCCAACACCGCTTCGCGGTCGTGCAAGTATGGCGGCCAATCAACAAGCCTGTGCAGAGTTCGCCGCTCGCCATTGCCGACGCGCGGAGCCTTTCGAATGAGGATTTGATTGCGACTGAACGACGCTACCCGGACCGAGTCGGCGAGATCTACCACATTACCTTCAACCCGGATCACCGTTGGGTTTATTTTCCCAACATGGAGAGAAACGAGGCGCTGGTGTTCAAGACCTACGATTGCGGGAAAGACGGCCGAGCGCGGTGGACCGCCCATGCGGCCTTCGATGATCCCATGAGCCCGCCGGATGCACCGGCCCGGGAAAGCATCGAAGTGCGCACCCTCGCTTTTTTTGCGCCTGAAAAGACGGCGGGGAGTTCCTAGTTTCAAGTTTCTCGTTTCTGATCAACTAGAAACTAAAAACCAGAAGCTGTGAATCCTAATCTATTTTCCTTCTACGAACTGCAATGGGCAACCTTCTTCAACAAACGCTTTTGCGTTACTTCGAGGAAGTCCAATCCGCAAATGGCACGACGCTGGTGCTAAAATTTCTCGAGGACCCGGACAAGGGTGTTCAAGAGCGGGTGGTTCGCTGCCTCACCCGAATCGGCCAGGGAGTTGTCCAGCCGCTGGCTCAGCGATTGCCCGATGCCTCGCGGCTATGGCAATTGAACGCGGCTCGGATTTTATGCGCGACACGTGGCAAGGCAGCGTTAAAAGCGCTTTTGCAGATCCTTCGCGCCGGAACGGACGAGTTTAACAGAGCCGTATGTGATCTGATGACCCCAATGATCCGGGAGATGGACGCCAAAGAACGGGACGCACTCTACGATGAACTCGAGGCTTTCGCGCCGTCTCTTGACGTAAAGCAACAGAGGCCGGCGGTGATCTCGGCGATCCGACTATTCGGACAGCTTGGCCGCCCTCAAGCGCGACGTTGGCTCTGCAAATTCCTGGGGGCTGAGCAGCACCCCAGTCTCCGCGCGCATGCGCTCGTGGCTTTGCTCCGTTGCCTTCGCGAGCAGGAGTTGCGCAAGGACGAATACGCAAAGCTTTTTCCCTTGCTTGAAGAAGCCGAGTTTTCGGAGGTTACGCGCTTGGCGCTCGAATTACTCGACGCCCATGAGTTGCCGGCGGATTCCCGGCCGCTGCTGTCCCGCTTACTGGAAAGTCCCCACGCCGACGTGCAGAAGTTTGCGCTGCGCAAGATGGGCGATGTCGGTTCGCCGGCTTCCGTCCGCACCCTGGTGGAACAGTTGGGCGATTCGGATTATCGGCGCCGGGATGTGGCGGCCCGCGCTCTGCGCAAGATTCCCGAAGCGCGCAGCGCGCTCATTAAAGAGTTTTTGGCGTGTGACGACGCGAGCAAAGCGTGGAGTATCGCCGAGCTGTTGCCTTCCTTCGACGGCAAGTGGCGGCGGGACGTTCTGGAATCACTTTGGAAGCGGCTGCAGGCGGCTGTCGGAGCCGAAGAGCGAATTCAGAATGCCTTCCTGAGCGTGCTCAAACAAGCGGACGGAAATTATGTGTACGAGCAGCTGGCCGCGCAGGGCGCGCGGCTCATCAAAGCCAAAAAGTACAAGGAGGCCGTCGATTTTCTGACGCCACTCAAAGAATTTTCAGAGTTGAAGCCCGAGCATAGATTTCACCTCGCTTTGGCCCAGCTGAAACTCCACTCTCCTACGGTCGCGAGCCACCGGCAGCATCCCGCCGTGGAATTGCTCAGCGACCTATGCCGGAACTCGGCCTACCCGCTCTTCGAAGCGCTCAAGAAGGAAAAAAGCCTCGCCCCCGAAGACCTTTTTTCTCTCGGCTTCAGCCTGGTGGAACGATCCGGGGAGGAGCGTAGCCTGGGAAGGGATCTACTGGAACATCTGGCGTCTCGATTCCCGCGGAACAAAGTCGGCAAGAGCGCCAAGAACAAGTTGAAGCTCATTGCCGCCTAGCATCTCGCCATCGCAAATTTCCCCCGGGGGCAAATGTAAATAGGTAAAGCCTCTCCAATTCCAGACTCTTGCTAGATTTCGTGTTTAAACTTGGTTTAAATTCTTTCTATACTTCTCGATCAGGAACTGGGGAAAGCAGATGAGTCCTCTGAAGATCGCCACCTGGAACGTGAACGGAATACGCGCGCGCGAGGCGCAGTTCCTCGAATGGGTAGAGCGCGAGCGGCCCGACGCCGTTTGCTTGCAGGAGCTCAAATCGACGGTCGACCAGGTTCCGCCCTCGATTTGCGAGCTGCAGGGATATCGGTGCCACTGGCACGGCGCGCGGGCCTACTCGGGTGTCGGCCTCCATATCCGGCGGGACGCCTTCTCGGAGGAGCCGCGCTTCCTCCATCCTCCTTTTGACTATGAGACCCGCATCGTCACGGCCGAGATCGGCAGTCTGATAGTAGCCTCCGTTTATGTTCCCAACGGCGGCAAAGATTTCCCGGCCAAAATGAAATTCCTGGGCGAGATGGAGCGGTACGTTGCTGAGGTACACGCGAGCGGCGCGCGACTCGTTATCTGTGGAGACATCAACATCACCCGCAGCGAGCGGGACGTTCATCCGAAGGAGCGAAATCCTAATCTGGTCGGCCAGCGGCCCGATGAGAGGGAAATATTCGAGCGGCTTCTGGCGCAGGGGCTCGTGGACGTTGGACGCGCGCTCGATCCGGATAACGAAAATCTTTTCACCTGGTGGGCGCCGTGGCGGCGGATGCGTGAGCGCAATATCGGCTGGCGGCTCGATTATATTCTGGCAAGCGAATCTTTGGCGTCGAAGGCGACTCAGTGCTCGGTCTATCGGGAAATCGGGACCAGCGATCATGCGCCCGTTGTCGCGATCTTCGATTTGAACGGCGAGGCGCCAAGCCGAGTTAACGAAGGTTAGTCAGCGCGAGAACGATCATGAAGAAATCCCGCTCACAACAAACCGATCTCAGCCGGTTCGGCAGGCTCGCCGAATACAATCGGAGACGCCGCTTCGGTGTGACCCCTGAGCCTGCGGGCAAAGTGGGACGGGCGCAGAAAGCGGAGTTAGAGTTTGTTGTCCAGAAGCACCGCGCCAGCCGCCTGCACTACGATTTTCGTCTGGAGCACGACGGCGTCATGCTCTCCTGGGCGGTTCCGAAAGGCCCGTCCCTCGATCCCTCAATTAGGCGCTTCGCCATGCAGACAGAGGATCACCCGATCGATTACAACCAATTCGAAGGCGTCATCCCGGAAGGAGAATACGGCGCGGGAACCGTGATGATCTGGGATCGAGGCACGTGGGAGCCCGAGGTGGAAGACGTCGATCGCGCGCTAGCGAAGGGCGATCTCAAGTTCACGCTCGCCTCCACCGTTGATATCACCGCCGCCAAGCCTTGCTCGGTGGTTTCCCGCCGAACCCTGGCAGGCATCGCGCGCAGCGCCGGCGCGAGCCCTCGTCAGCTCGCCCAGGCCCAGGAGGCCGATGCTTCTTCGGCTGGCCCGGATCGCTAATCGCCGGTTACTAAGCTAAGTCCGGCTTTCACCCGCTACGCGGTCTGCAAAGATGAGAGGCAATTCGGGAACCCAGAGAAAGGCGTTGGATTATTTGCCCGCGACTTGGACGCTAGGGAAAATATTGTCGCTTTACTCAGCGCGCTGGGAATCAAGGGAGATCCTGAGCGCTTTTTCGATCGTTCGTTTCCGGCCCGAGCGTTGGGTAAGCCGTAGATATCTTGTCTTTAGCTCAGGCATCCATTCATGTCTCATCCGCGATGCTCCCGCTGGATCTAACCCTCGGATCGTTCTGGCCCGTCTTCCCGCCATTGTGACAAAAGACATTTTAGCGTGGGAAAAAATTTGCTGGACTTAGAGAAAAGTTTGTAGAATCAATAACCTCGTCCAAGCTAAGACTATCATTTGAACAACCTTGATAGTCCAGGTGCTGGCGTTGAGCCGATTTTTACCTTATCATTTCTAACTCGTCCCTCGAATCATGGCTGCTGCGGCCGCTACTCTGCCGAGGTTGACAAACCGTAAACGAATATGATTGAGGCTTCCATATCTTGTGCGAAGGAGTCTTCGCTGTCCGCGCCGGCTCAAAACGAATATGCGCGGTGGATCGCGCTCAGTCAGGTGAAAGGGCTGGGGGGCGTAAGTTTCAAAAAGCTCGCGGCTCATTTTGTCGATCCCACGCGGGTTTTTTCTGCGTCCGCGGAAGAACTGCAGCAAGTGCCGGGGCTCGATAAATCCGTTATCGAAGGTCTGGTGAATTTTTCCGGATGGGAGCAAATCGAAACCGAAATCCGCCGCATCCGGCAAGCGGAAGTCACCATCGTGCCGTTCACGGATGTGCGCTATCCCGCTCGGCTCCGCATGATTGCTGATCCGCCGCCCTTTCTTTACGTAAAAGGCGAGATCCGTGCCGAGGATGACAAAGCGGTGGCTGTGGTCGGCTCGCGGAGCGCCAGCGATTACGGCCGCAAAGTGACGCGTGATCTTTCCCGGGGCCTGGCTGCTTTGGGGTTCACCGTTGTGAGCGGGTTGGCCCGCGGCATTGACGGCACAGCGCATGAGACGGCGCTCGGGTGCGGCGGTAGAACGATCGCGGTTTTAGGTTCGGGTGTCGATCGCGCTTATCCGCCGGAGCACGCAGCGCTTTATCGTCGGATCAGCCAAAACGGCGCGGTGGTTTCCGAATTGCCTGTCGGTACGCGGCCCATGGCCTTCAACTTTCCACCGCGCAATCGCTTGATCAGCGGTTTATCGTTGGGCGTCGTGGTGGTGGAGGCGACTGAGAAAAGCGGTTCCTTGATTACGGCGGCGCTGGCCGTGGAACAAGGACGAGAGGTGTTTGCAGTCCCTGGAGAAGTGGGTTCCAGTCGCAGTCGCGGCGCGCATCGTTTGATTCGTCAAGGCGCGAAATTGGTCGAAACCGTCGAGGATATTGTCGAAGAGATCGCGCCGCAGCTTTTGACCCGCGCCGGTGAGCAGGCGAAAGACGGGCGGCGGGGACTGCCGCAAAATGCGAGCGAGGAAGTCAAAAAGATTTTCCACCTGCTGCAGGAACGCTCCCTCCAGATTGACGAGGTCATCGAGAGCAGCGGTTTTAGCCCCTCCAAAGTTTCGGAAGTTCTTTTGGATTTGGAGTTGCAGGGCTATCTCCGACAGCTCCCCGGCAAAAGATACCGGGCAGAATAATCAAACATTGCACGACCCATTATTGCTTTGAAGAAATGAGTTGAATTTTATGGCAGCGAAAAATTTAGTCATCGTCGAATCTCCCGCCAAGGCTAAAACCCTGGGCAAATATTTAGGAAAAGACTTTCAGGTCAAAGCGTCCGTTGGACATATTGTCGATCTACCCAAGAGTAAGTTGGGCGTGGATATCAAGAAAAACTTTGCGCCCGATTTCCATGTGATTCAAGCCAAGAAAAAAGTCATCGAAGAGCTAAAAAAGGCGGTCAAGGGCAAGGAAAGGATCTACCTCGCGTCGGATCCGGACCGTGAAGGTGAAGCCATTGCCTGGCATATCGCGGACCAGGTCGCAAAAAACCATCGGCGCGTTCATCGTGTTTTGATCAACGAGATCACGCGCAGGGCCGTCCAAGACGCCATCGCCAACCCCCAAGAACTGGATCGTAACAAGTTCGATGCGCAGATCGCGCGCCGGATCTTGGACCGCTTGGTCGGTTACCAGATCAGTCCGCTCCTCTGGAACAAGGTTCGCAGGGGATTGAGCGCCGGTCGCGTCCAGTCCGTGGCGGTGCGCTTGGTCTGCGAGCGTGAAAGGGAGATCCGCGCGTTTGAATCCCGGGAGTACTGGTCGCTCGCCGCTTTATTGGAAGGAGGAGTGCCGCCCTCGTTCAAAGCCCGACTGGCTCAGTGGCAAGGGCAGAAAATCGATAACAAGAAATTTCGCCTGGAGAATGAGCCGCGCGTCCAGGAGATCATCAAATCCTTAGAAGGTGCTTCATGGATAATCGGCGAAGTCGAGAAAAAGGAGCGCCGCCGTTATCCGACGCCGCCGTTCGTCACCAGCAAGTTGCAACAGGAGGCGTCGCGAAAGCTGGGTTTTCAGCCGAGGCGAACCATGCAGCTCGCGCAGCAGCTCTATGAAGGCGTCGAGTTGGGCGACGAAGGCTCCGTGGGTCTCATCACCTATATGAGGACCGATTCCACTCGTGTCTCCAATGACGCGCTGAGTGCCGTACGGCAATTTATCGCGGGACAATACGGCAAGAGCTATGTGCCCAACAAACCGAATACCTACCGATCGAAAAAGGGTACGCAGGATGCTCACGAGGCGATTCGGCCCACGGCGATGGAGTATGCGCCTGAGCGAGTGCGCCGATTTTTGCGCCGCGACGCCTTGCAGCTTTATTCTCTGATCTGGGATCGTTTCGTCGCGAGTCAAATGGTGCCCGCGTTGTTCGATCAGACCGTCTTTGAAATTCCCGTGCGCGAAGCAGTTTTTCGCGCCACCGGACAGCAGATCAAATTCGACGGTTTCATGAAAGTGTACATCGAGGGGCGCGACGACCGGGCTACGCAGACGAACGGTCGTGATGAAGAGGAGGCTGAGGACGAGGATAGCGATAATGAGGGAATGCTACCCGATTTGCAAAAAGGGGATTCGCTCAAACTTCTTTCGATGGACCCCAAGCAGCATTTTACCCAGCCGCCGCCCCGCTACACCCAGGCCTCGTTGATCAAGGAACTCGATGAGAAGGGGATGTGGTCCCGGATGAACGGCGGTCGCTCGCTCCGACCGACCTCGGCTTTCTCGTCACGGACCTTCTGGTGGAGAGCTTCCCCGACATTTTGAACGTTAAATTCACCGCCGGGATGGAGAACGAGCTGGACAAGATCGAAGAGGGCAAAGAAGCATGGACCAAGGCGATGAAGCGCTTCTATACCCCTTTTGCGCGGGACCTCAAGAAAGCCGCATCTGAGATGAGAGACGTCAAGCGCCAGGAGGTGCCGACGGATATCACCTGTGACAAATGCGGCACCCTGATGGTGGTCAAGTGGGGCCGCAACGGCGAGTTCTTGGCGTGTCCGCGTTATCCCGAATGTAAGAACACAAAGAATTTCAAGCGACACGACAATGGTGAAATCCATATCGCGAAAGAAGAGCCAGTCAACGAGCTTTGTGAACAGTGCGGCCGGCCGATGCAGCTCCGCTGGGGGAAGTACGGCAAATTTCTCGGCTGCAGCGGTTATCCGGAATGCAAGAACATCCGCCCGTTGGAAAAGCCCGTGGATCTGGGAATCAAGTGTCCCGACTGCAAAGAAGGAAACCTGAAGGAGCGAAAATCGCGGCGGGGAAAAGTCTTCTATGGTTGCGACCGCTATCCCGATTGTAAATTTGCCTCCTGGGACCGTCCGGTGGCGGGGCCGTGTCCCCGCTGTGGCGAGCTGATCCTAGTGGAGAAACTGACCAAGCGTGCCGGCCGGACCCGGCGCTGCCGCAACAAGGATTGCGGCTATTCCATCCAAGTAGCGGAACCCTAGCTCATGGAAAATATCGTCCGCATCGTCGGCGCTGGACTGGCGGGATCGGAGGCCGCTTATCAACTTGCCCGGCGAGGAGTGGCCGTCGAGCTTTTTGAGATGCGGCCACAGCGCATGACCGAAGCCCACTCTACCGGCCATTTCGGCGAATTGGTTTGCAGCAACTCGCTTCGCTCCAATTCCTTAACGGCTCCCGCGGGACTCTTGAAAGAAGAGATGCGCCGGCTGGACTCGCTCGTTATTCGAACGGCCGAAGCTAACCGCGTACCGGCGGGATCTGCGTTAGCGGTTGACCGTGAACTCTTTGCGCGCTCCTTGACTGAGGCGGTGGAAGCGCTCGATCGCGTCCGGATCCTTCGCCGAGAGATCCAGGAAATACCGGACGGCATCGTCATTCTTGCCAGCGGGCCGCTCACGTCCCAAGCGTTGTCAAGACAACTCACTTCGCTTTTGGGCGAGGAGCATCTTTATTTCTACGATGCCATTTCACCTATCGTGACGGTGGAATCGATTGACGCCGCGGTGGCGTTTCGCGCTTCGCGCTATGGTCGTGACGGCGACGATTATCTAAATTTGCCCATGACGGGTCAGGAGTACGACCGATTCGTCGACGCTTTGCTGTCGGCGGAGAGGGTGGCGACGCGTGACTTCGAACGGTTTGTGCCGTTCGAAGGCTGCATGCCCATCGAAGAAATGGCGGACCGGGGAAGGGAAACCTTGGCCTTCGGTCCCATGCGAGCGGTGGGGCTTGTCGATCCACGTACGGGGAAGCAGCCTTACGCCGTCGTCCAGTTGCGCCAGGAGAATCGAGAACGGACTCTTTACAACCTGGTTGGTTGCCAAACCAAAATGACCTACCCGGAACAGCGGCGAGTCTTCGGGATGATTCCTGGACTTGAAAAAGCGGAGTTGGTTCGTCTCGGAAGTCTGCATCGAAATACTTTTGTCAACTCTCCGCTCCATCTCAGGCCGACCCTGCAATGGCGCCGGCGATCGACGCTTTTCTTCGCCGGACAGATGATCGGCGTGGAAGGATATATCGAGTCGGCCGCAACGGGTCTTTTGGCCGGCATCAATGCCGCAAGGCTGCTCGCGGAAAAGGAACCGATCGTTCCGCCGCCGACAACGGCGCTGGGAGCGCTCTTGCGCTACATCACGGATCCGGAGCGCAAGCGATTTCAGCCGATGAACGTCAACTTCGGCTTGATTCCTTCGTTGCCGGCAAAGGTTCCTGGAAAAGCCAAGAAGGAAATGCTGGCGCGGCGGGCGCTGGCGGATATGGACGCTTGGATCGTCGATGCAATGAGGCGGACAGAAACAGCTTCTTGCAAACCCACAACGAACCCGGAGACGGCCTTGGCGCGATGAACGGGAAACGGCTTGCCGCCATCGATATCGGTACTAACACGATTCTCTGTCTCATTGTTGAACTGGCAAATGACGGCCGGTTTAAGGTCCTGGACGATCTCGCCGAAATTACCCGACTGGGTGAGGGACTCGATCGCACCGGCCGAATCGATCCTGAGGCAGAGCGGAGAAGCCTGGATATTTTGCGACGCTATCTCGACCGCTGCAGCGAGCTTGGCGTCGAAGAGTTCGTCGCGGGTGGTACCAGCGCGCTTAGAGACGCCAAAAATAGTAGTGAAGTCAGGGCCCGCCTGAAACAACAGCTGGGACTGGAAGTCCGGGTGCTCAGCGGCGAGGAAGAGGCGGCTTATTCCTATCTGGCGGTGCAGCGAGGGCTGACTCTCAGCGATAAAGAACTCCTGGTCATCGATATCGGCGGGGGCAGCACGGAATTGATCTGGGGCAAGGAGAACGGAGTTTATCGGTTGAGCAGTCTGGATGTGGGTTCGGTGCGGCTCACGGAGCGGTTTCTCCACTCAGACCCTGCTCGCGGCGAGGAATGTGAGGCGATGGTCCAGGCGATCGACAGAGGGATCAAAAATCTCCTTGACCAATGGGGTTCATGCATGGGTTTAACTCTCGTCGGGATTGCCGGTACGTTCACTACCTTGGCAGCGGTGGAAAAGCAGCTGACGGATTATTCTCACAGTGAGGTTCACGGGACTCGTTTAGCGCTTGGGGAAGTACGGCGGCAGATTCAGCTTTATCGTGAAAAGAGTATCGTGGAGCGGAAAAAAATTGCCGGATTGGAGCCCAAGCGGGCGGATGTGATTCTAGCCGGCGCCTATCTGATTGAAAGGATCATGATTTTATGGCGCGCAGAACAGGTCATCGTGAGCGATCAAGGTGTCCGCTATGGCCTGCTGTATGAACGCTTGGATCAACTAAAAATTAATCAGCCAAAAACCTGTTGACTTTTGCAGCGGGATTCGGAATTATCACACCTTGTTTTTGTAAAATCGCATTGTATCCGTTTTGTAGGAATATTGAGTTAAAGAGGAGGAGGTGAACGCAAATGACAAAAAGCGATCTCATCGATGCCGTGGCCAAAGCCGCCAAGATTAACAAGCGAGCCGCCGGGGAAGCCGTCGACGCAACTTTCGACAACCTTTCTCGCGTGATCAAGAAAAGCAAGCGCTTTCAGATGCCCGGATTCGGGACATTTAGCGTACGCTCACGCAAAGCACGTAAAGGAAGAAATCCTCAGACCGGTGCCGTCATCACGATCAAAGCCAGCCGCACCGTAGGATTTAAACCGGCCCCCAATTTAAAAAAGGGGTTATAGCGGATCGGTTAACCATTGGAGGCCACCACGGGCAACCGGGTGGCCTTTTTTTTTCGCTCCGCTTGCCGACGGTGCTCAGGGCACGTACAATGGCCCGAAATCGAACGCGTGCAGAGTTTCGCTAGAGAAGAATCATGTCACTGAGAACCGAGAAAATTTGGTTGGATGGGGAGCTCATCCCCTGGGAAGAGGCGAAGGTGCACGTCTTGGCGCATGCCCTTCACTACGGCACGGCCTATTTCGAGGGTATTCGCTGCTACGCCTTGACAGATGGCCGTTCGGCGGTGTTTCGCCTGGAAGAGCATCTCCGCAGATTTTCCGACTCCGGCAAGATTCTGGGCTTTCCCCTTCCCTATACGATCGAGCAGCTTCGGCAGGCGACGTTCGATATTATCCGGGCGAACCAACTCAAGGAGTGTTATATTCGCCCGTTGGCCCTTGTTGGTCTGGGAGAAATGGGTTTGTACGCCCCCCACAATCCCGTAAATGTCTGTATTGCGGTTTGGCCGTGGGGAGCGTATCTCGGCGATGAAGGACTCAAGAACGGAATACGGGCAAAAGTTTCATCATTCACGCGCCATCACGTCAACGTGATGATGACCAAGAGCAAGGCGGCGGGGAATTACATCAACTCCGTTCTCGCCAAAAACGAAGTCAAGAAAGCCGGTTACGACGAAGCCATTATGCTGGACGCCGAAGGGTACGTCTCGGAAGCCAGCGGGGAAAATATTTTCATCGTCCGCAGCCGCAAGGTGAAGACGACGCCGCTCACCTCAATCCTCCCAGGAATCACGCGGGATTCAATTCTAACGATCGCCCGCGACAAAGGCTATGAAGTGGTGGAGGAGCGCTTTACGCGCGACGAGCTCTATACGGCGGATGAAGCTTTTTTTACCGGGACGGCGGCGGAATTGACCCCCATCCGCGAAGTCGATGACCGCCAAATCGGCGCGGGCTCCTGCGGTCCGGTTACCGCTGATATTCAGCAAAGCTTCTTTGACGTGATCAAAGGGAAACACAGAAAATATTCGTCGTG
>WNGH01036244.1_pt2 | contig 11852 bp, 14 predicted proteins | sample 5400631 | NCBI WGS metagenome assembly WNGH01 (sample SAMN13153373, study PRJNA577476) | soil metagenome | isolation source: 115 cm soil or saprolite under Garry oak tree replicate 1 | place: USA:California | collected 2016-06-15 | reverse complement strand
GAAGTGGACGTGACTGTTCCAGAAGCCGGCTGTTACCGTCCCGCCCGAGCAGTCGATGATTCTGGCGCCGGGGGGCACACGGACTGCCCCACGGGCGCCGACGGCCGTGATGGTGGCATCCTCTATGAGAACGACGCCGTCTGGGATCACCGCCACCTCCGGCGACGGCATCACGCGGCCGCCCACCAGTGCCGTCACGCGCCCACCCGCCGCGGTCGCCGCCGGCGGCGCTGTACCACATACCGCCGGGAGCACGGCAGCGGTGGCCAGCGCCGCGGCGCCGCGGGAGAGTCGAAGCAGGTGGAGCAAGTGGAGCAAGAGGGTGATCATCGAGCCGAGATTCTCTCCGGATCAGCACCGACAGATCAACGACTTGCCGGCAGCCGAGGTTTTGGCGAAAGACAAGTCGCTTTTGACAGTCACGGCGAAGCGTGTTATATGGGCTCCACTTTACAGAACAAGTGTAGAGTCATGTCCGACGTCTACCTGAACATCCATCGGGCGGCGCAAGCGGCGGGCGTGAGTCCGTCCGCGCTCCGCCTCTGGGAATATCGGGGGCTGGTCCGGCCCCAGAAGACCCCTAGCGGCCATCGTCGGTACACGGCCGAGGATGTCGGGCGGATCCGGGACATCCGGCGGCTTCGTTCGGTCCAGGGCCTCAACCTCGCGGCGATTCAAGGCGTGCTCGGCGTCAACGGCACGGCTCCCACCCAGCGTGCTAGCCACGGCGCGCGGGCTGTCGGGCGAGCGCTTCAGGCACTGCGGCTGCGGCGGCGGCTGACGCTCCGTCAGGTCAGAGATAAGACCGGCCTCGCCCTCTCGTTCATCAGCTCTGTGGAGCACGGCGTTGGGCGGCCGTCGTTGGCCAGCCTCACGAAGCTGGCCCGCTGCTATGGCACGACCGTGTCCGCTTTGACGGCGGGGCGGGCACGACGCGTGGGAAAGGTGATCCGCGCTGGGCACTACCGGGTGCTTCCTATGCTGGGCGACGGAGTCAAGATCGAGCAGCTGGCTGAAGGGCGCTGCGCGATGGACTGCCAGCGGTTCACGCTCAGCCCGGGCGCGGGCAGTCGAGGGCAGTATTCCCACGAGGGAGAGGAGTTCATTCATGTGCTCTCCGGTCGCTTTGAAATCACGCTCGACGGCCGGCAGCGGTACCAGCTTAACGCGGGTGACAGCATGTACTTCGAAAGCACTTCCCTGCACGCATGGGTGAACCCGGGCTCTGAGACCACGATGCTGCTCTGGATCAACACGCCGCCGACATTCTGATTGGTTTCGACATCGCGGGAAGGCGCGAGAAGAGGCTGGATGATTGCGGCACCGCAGTCGGGCACCCGCCAGTGTCGCGGAGGGCAAATCGAGCACAGGAGGACGACGATGAAGCGTCATGGGAGGCTGGTAGCCGGTTTCGTGCTTCTGGCCCTGGCGGTCGGCCTGGTCGCACCTGCGCCCGCCCAGGAGAAGCCCTGGTGGCCGTTCCCGGTCGAGGACCGTGATCCGCCCTTCAACATGGAGGGCAAGAAACTCAAGAAGGACTACATCCCCATTGATCATGCGGCCAAGAAGTGGAACATGTGCGTGTCGTTTCCGCACATGAAGGACGCCTATTGGATCGCCGTCGACTACGGCGTGGTGTCGGAGTCGCGGCGTCTCGGCGTCAAGATGCAGCTCGTCGAGGCCGGGGGCTACACGAACCTCGCCAAGCAGGTCAGTCAGATCGAGGACTGTGTGGCCCAGGGCGCGAATGCGGTAATCATCGGCGCGATCTCCGAGACAGGGCTCAACAAGCTCATCGACGAGATCACCGGCAAAGGGATCCCGGTCATCGACGTGATCAACGGTATTAATTCGCCCAAGCTCGCCGCCAAGTCCCTCGTGTCGTTCGCGGAGATGGGGTACCAGGCGGGGGAGTATCTGGTGAAGAAACACCCCAAGGGCTCGAAGCCGGTGAAGGTTGCGTGGTTCCCGGGCCCTCCCGGCGCGGGATGGGTCGTCGCCGGCAACAAGGGCTTCACCGACTCGGTCGCCCGGGGCGCGATCGAGGTCGTCTCCACGAAGTATGGTGACACCGGCAAGGAGATCCAGCTCAAGCTCGTGGAGGACGTGCTCCAGGCATATCCGAATATCGACTATATCGTCGGCACGTCACCGACCACTGAGGCGGCGGCGCAGGCTCTGCGCGACGCCGGTAAGTCTGACAAGATCAAGGTGCTGGCGTACTACTTCACACCCGGCGTCTATCAAGACATCAAGCGGGGGGCCGTCCTGGCCGCGCCCACGGACTCGGCGGTGATCCAGGGCCGGATCGCGATCGACCAGGCCGTGCGAATCTTGGAGAACAAGCCGTACACGAAGCACACCGGACCAGCGATCTACGTGATCGACAAGTCCAACATCAACTCGTTCCACTACGAGTCATCGCTGGCGCCGCCTGACTTCAAGCCGACCTTCCGCGTGGACTAGGAGCGGGCACGTGCCGGGGAGCAGCGGAGAGCATCGGGGGGCGTCAACGCTCGTCGCCGAGGCGCCGCCGCTGCTCCGCCTGCGCGGGCTGAGCAAGTGGTTCCCTGGTGTGCAGGCGCTCGACCAGGTGGACTTCGACCTCCGACCGGGCGAGGTGCACGTGCTCTTTGGCGAGAACGGCGCGGGCAAGTCCACGCTCATCAGTATCGTGGCCGGTGCCCTCCGGCCTGACGCCGGTGAGGTCCTGCTCCATGGCGAGCCGGTACACTTCCGCTCTGTCTCCGACGCCCGGCGGCGAGGGATCAGCGCTGTCTTCCAGGAGTTCAGCCTCGTGCCCGACATGACCGTCGAGGAGAACCTCTTTCTCGGCGAAGAGCTGACCACCGGGCCCTTTCTGAACAAACGCGCGCTTCACCGCCGCGCGGAGGCGACGCTGACCCAGCTCGGATTTCCGCTCAGGCCAGGCATGAAGGTCAACCGCCTGTCCCGTGCGGAGCAGCAGATGGTGGAGATCGCCAAGGCGCTCAGGTCCGAGCTGTCCATCCTGATCCTGGACGAGCCGACGGCGGCCCTCACCGAGCGCGAGACGGACCGGCTCTTCCAGCTCCTCCGGGAGTGCAAGCGGCGAAGAGTGGGGATCGTCTACATCACCCACCGCATGGACGAGATCCACCGCATCGGCGATCGCATCACTGTGCTCCGCGACGGCCGCCGGGTCGCCACGCTCGACGTCGGCGGCGCGAGCCACGAGAAGCTGGTGGAACTCATGACGGGCCGCACGTTCGAGGCCTTCTTCCCGCGTATCGAGCACAGCCCGGGCGCCCAGCTTCTCGCCATCGAGGACTTGACCGTCGGTCGCGTCGTTCGCGACGTCTCCCTGACCGTCTGTGTCGGCGAGATCGTCGGGCTCGCGGGCCTGGTCGGCTCAGGGAAGTCGGAGGTCGGACGGGCTGTGTTCGGGCTGGAGCCGATCGACGGCGGCACAATTCGCTTCCTCGACCGCCCCGTGAATCGACCCGGTGCGCGAGCCATGCTGGATGCCGGCATCGTCTACCTGCCGCCGGACCGGCGGACGGAAGGCCTCGTGGTCCAACGGAGCGTGCGCGAGAACATGGCCCTGTGCGCGTTAACGTTGTCGTCGTTCAGCGGCCGCCTCTTTCTCCGGCGGCGGAGCGAGCGCGGAATCTGCACCAGTCTGGCCGCGCGGCTCAAGATCTCGCCCCCGCGCATCGAGCGCGACGTCGTCTTCTTCTCGGGCGGCAACCAGCAGAAGGTGATGCTGGCTAAGGGACTCACCCGGAACCCGAGGCTCTTCATCATGGACGAGCCGACGATGGGGGTCGACGTGGGCGCCAAGACCGAGGTCTACAACTTCATGAAGGATCTGGTGGAGCAGGCCGGCGCGGGTATCCTCCTGATTTCGTCGGACCTGCCGGAGATCCTCCACCTCACCAGCCGGACCTACGTCATGTACCGGGGACGAATGCGCGCCGAGCTGAAGGGCGCGGAGATCACGGAGCAGGAGGTCTTGTCTCACTTCTTCGAGTCCGAGACTGCCGGTGGCTGAGACCGGCGTGGTGACGGCCGAGCGCCGGGCAGCGCCCGGGCCCGCCCTGGCGCGGCTCGCACGCCTGACGTTCGTCCGCCTCGGGGTCCTACCCCTGCTGCTGCTCATCCTGGTGATCGGCTTCGGAATCGCCGAGCCACGGTTCCTGTCGGGACAGAATATCTTCAACGTCGCTCGGCAGTCCACCTACCTCACCATCGTGGCCATGGCCCAGATGCTCGCCCTCCTGACGGGGGGATTCGACCTCTCGAGTGCCGTGGGTCTGGCCATCACGCTGGGGATTCTGGCCGGCCTCGGCGCCGGGACGGCGATGGGTGTTGCTAACGGCTTCGGCATCGCCGCGCTCAACGTCTCACCCTTCATGATGACCCTCGCCATGGCCTCGATCGGTTTCGGCCTCGCGCTTTCTATGACCGGAGGCGTGCCGGTGTATGGGATGCCGAGCCAGTTCGGGGCGACGCTCGGGTTCGGCAAGCTCCTTGGCGTCCCGGTGCCAGTGTACGTGACGGTCGTGGTCATCCTCGGGATGTACGTCCTTCTCAACTGGACGCGGATCGGGCGGTACTTCTACGCGATCGGGGGCAACATCAAGGCCTCAGCCCTGAGCGGCATTTCGACGCGATCGTATCTGTTCCTCGCCTACGTGCTCTGCGGGTTCCTGGCGTCGCTGGGCGGTGTCATGCTGACGGCGCGTCTGGAGACGGGGGAGGCGAACATCGGGGCGGCGATGCCGCTCCGCTCCATCGCGGCCTGCGTCATCGGCGGGGTGAGCTTGCGCGGAGGCACGGGCCGACTCGGCAGCGTCGTCCTCGCGGCCGTGTTTATCGAGTGGTTCGAGAACGGTATGAACCTGGTCCGCATCCAGTCCTATCTCCAGATGGTTGTGCTGGGTGTGCTGCTCATTTTCGCGGTGGTGATAGATGAGGTCCGTCACCGCTATATCGCCAAGCTCCGCGAGGACTGATCGCGGCCTCGGAGGCGGGCTGGAAAGGACAAGGCGACGTGAAGGAGCCGGTGGCGGTGATCGGTCTCGGCAACATGGGGTTCCCGATGGCCCGCAACCTCCTGGCCGCGGGATTCCCCCTCGCCGTGCACAACCGCACGCGCGCGAAGGCCGAGCCGCTGGACGCCGGCGGGGCTGCCGTCGCCGCCTCGGCGGCGGAAGCGGCGGAGCGCGCTAGGATCGTGATCACCATGCTGGCCGACGATCAGGCGATCGAGACGCTGGCCGAGGCGTTCGCTCTCGTCGAGAAGGCCGGGCTGGACCGCCTCGCGGTGCTCGAGACGCTCAACGGCGCGGTCTCAAGGACATCCGGCTGGTCCTCCGCACGGCCGACCAGCTCGGCGTCCCGATGCCGGTGGCCGGTGTGGCGTATGACCATTTCCTGTCCGCCGCGTCCCGTGGGCGCGGCGGTCTCGACTGGACGGCGGTTTCGGAGGTGGTGCGCGAAGCGGCCGGCCTCGCGCCGGCATGGGGGTCCTCCACGTCAGACCCAGTCAACGTGAGGTGAGGCGATGCCGCAAGCGAGCCAGGTCAATCCCTCGGTGATCGACACCCTTCATGCCGCCGGCGAGCGACCGGCCGTCGTCTACCGCTACGCCGGTGACCGGTTCCTCCTCCTCGAGTACGGCGAGATGGTGCTGGATCTGACGATGAACTTCCGCATCTTCGGCCTCAACGAGGCGATCAAGCGGGCCGACATCGATGGCGTGATCGAGACCGTGCCCGCGCTCCGGAGCATGCTGATTCAGTACGATAGCCTCCGCCTGCCGACGCGTGAACTGGTCGAGACCCTGAAGAAGCTCGAGGACGCGATCCCCGCCGTCGACAATCTGAGCATCCCCAGCCGGCGGCTGGAGCTGCCGATGGCGTTCGCAGACCAGTGGACCAGAAGCGACATCGAGCGCTACGTCAAGTACACCCGGCAAGACGCCCCCAACGTGATCAACGGCCACAACATCGAGTACATCGCTAGCTACAACGGCCTCAAGGACGCCGAGGAGGTCATCCAGTACCTTTGCGCTACCGAATGGTGGAACGCGTGCATCGGCTTCTGGCCGGGGCTGCCCTTCATGTTCCCGCTCGATCCCCGCTATGCGATCGTGACGCCGAAGTACAACCGATCGTGACGCCGAAGTACAATCCCACCCGGCCGTGGACGCCCGAGGGCGCGGTGGGGATTGGCGGGCCGTGCGTCGCTATCTATCCCGTGGCCTCGCCTGGCGGTTACCAGCTCTTCGGGCGCACCATCCCGATCTTCGACCTCCAGCAGCGGAACCCCGCGTTCAAGGCGAACCCGATCCTCCTGAAGCCCGCCGATCGCATCCAGTGGGTGCGCGCGACGGACGACGAGCTGGAGGCGATTCGTGCGCGTGTCTACGACGGCACCTATCGGTACAAGGTCGTGGAGTACGAAGCGCTCAATGTCAAGGCCTACCGCCGCTTCCTCGACTCTGTGAAAGACGCGGTGGCGGCGTTCCAGCGGCGCCAGGCTGAGGCCGTCAAGCACATACCGATTCCATAAGGGAGGGGGAGGGTGATGTTCGAGGTTCTCGAAGGCGGCATCCAGACGACCATACAGGACTTCCCGGGCCGGGTAGGCTACCTCGCCCTCGGCACGTACCCGGCGGGCCCCATGGACCACTTCGCCTTCCGCGTTGCCAACCTCTTAGTGGGCAACTCCCAGGGCACGGCGGCCCTCGAGGTGACGGTGGGCGGGCTCAAGGCCCGCTTCCACGACCGTCGCGTCCTGGCCGTCACCGGCGCGGACATGCACGCGACCCTCAACGGCAGGCCCTTGCCGCTCTGGGAGAGCGTCGGCGTGGAGCCGGGCGACCAGCTCGAGATGAAGACGGTTAAGGCTACGGGGTTCCGGGCCTACGTCGCCGTGAGCGGCGCATTTGATGTGCCGGACTACATGGGGAGCCGGGCGACCTTCACGGTGGGTGGCTTCGGCGGGTTCGAAGGCCGCGGGCTCAAGAAGGGTGACCGGGTCCCGCTCGGTCGCGGCGACGGCATCGACCGGCTGATCGGCCGTCGACTGCGGCCGAGCCTGCGCCCCCCCTACGCGAGCCACTGGGAGATCGAGGCCATGCGCGGTCCCCAGGCCGATCCCGACTACCTGACGCCCACCGACATGGACTTCTTCTTCAGCCACGCCTGGAAGGTCGACCGCAACTCCAATCGCATGGGCGTGCGCCTGGAGTCGCACAAGTGGCAATGGGCGCGCACGAGCGGGGGCATCGCCGGCGGCCATCCATCGAACATCCTGGACAATGGCTATCCAGCCCATCATCCTGGTGGCCGACGGACCGAGCCTCGGCGGCTTCATCTGCAACGCGACCCTCGTCTACGCATCGACGTGGAAAGTGGGCCAGCTCGTGCCCGGCCGCGACACCATCACGTTCAAAGAGGTGACGATCGAGGAAGCCACTCAGAGGGCCCGCGACCTCGACGCGACGATCTCCGAACGTTCCATCGACAGGGGGTAGCAGTATGGCTGCGAAAATCGATATCAATGCCGATATGGGAGAGAGCTACGGACGGTGGACCCTTGGCCACGACGCCGATCTCATGCCCTTCCTCAGCTCGGCCAACATCGCGTGCGGCTATCACGGCGGCGACCCGCACGTCATGCGAACCACGGTTCGTCTGGCCAAGAAGCACGGGGTCGCCATCGGCGCGCACGTCTCCTTTCCGGACCTGATCGGCTTCGGGCGGCGCCGGATGGACGTCTCTCCCCAGGAGCTGAAGGACTACGTGACCTACCAGGTGGGGGCGCTCCAGGGCTTCGCGACAGCGGAGGGCGCCAGGGTGGAGCACGTGAAGCCCCACGGGATGCTCTACGTCATGTGCAGCCAGGACCGGACCTATGCCGAGTCCATGGCCGAGACCGTGAAGGAGCTGGACGGCGGGCTCATTCTGTTGCTCACCGGCACGGTCTGGGCGGACGCGGCCCGACGGGTCGGAGTCCCCTTCGTGATGGAGGGGTACATCGACCTCGACTACAACGACCAGGGCCAACTCATCCTCGAGCGAGCGAAGAAAGCGCGGGATCCCGAGGCGGTTGCCGAGCGTGCCGTCGCGCTCGCAACAGAGGGAAAGGTCCCGGTTCGCGACGGCGGGTGGTTGCCCCTGGCTGCCCGGAGCGTCTGCGTCCACGGCGATGCGGAGAACGCCCCAGCCATCGCCCGCGCCGTGCGGGAGCGTCTTGTGAAGGCCGGGGTCGAGGTCGCGCCGCTCCGCGCCCTCCTCTAATCCGATCTCAGCGGGAGACTAGCCTATGGCGGATCGTGTGGACGTGGTGGCTCCGGTTCCCGGCCTGGTCGCCAGCATCGCGGTGGCGCGTGGCGCCACCGTCGCCGCGGGCGATACGGTGGTGACCCTGCAATCGATGAAGATGGAGATCGCGGTGCCGTCGGATCTGGCCGGCACGGTGGAGGAGGTCCTGGTGGCCGAAGGGCAGGAGGTAGAAATGGGCGCGGTGCTGGCCCGGGTACGGGCGGCGTAGCCGTCCGCGGTGTCGCTCAAGAAGGTTCTCGTCGCCAACCGGGGCGAGATCGCCGCCCGCGTGCTCCGAGCCTGCCGCGAGAGCGGGATCGCCACGGTGGCCGTCTGCTCGGAGGCGGATCGCGACAGCCCCTACACGCGAGTGGCCGACGAGGTGCGGGACCTGGGCGGGGCGAAAGTGACCGAGAGCTACTTGAATCTCGATCGAATCCTCGAGGTCGCGGGCGCCACCGGCTGCGATGCCATCCACCCTGGCTACGGCTTCTTCGCCGAGAACGCCAAGCTCGTGAGGAGGATCGAGGAAACCGGCCTCACGTTCATCGGGCCGAGCAGCGCCAGCATCGCCCTAATGGGCGACAAGCTGGCGGCGCGGCGTGTCGCCGCCGACGCGAGGGTGCCCCTGCTGCCGGGCACAGACGCCGTCGAGAGCCCGGACGACGCTAGCCGCCTCGCCGACAAGCTCGGCTATCCCGTCATCCTCAAGCCTGCCGCCGGGGGCGGCGGGATCGGTATGACCATCTTGCGCGATCCGGCGGGGCTCGAGCGCGCCTACACCGCCGCCGCCCGGCTCGGGCAGGCTATGTTCGGCAGCGGGGCCGTCTACCTCGAGACCTTCCTCACCGGAGGACGTCACGTCGAGATCCAGCTCCTCGCCGATCATCACGGCCACGCTGTCCATCTTGGCGAGCGCGAGTGCTCGCTGCAGCGCCGCAGCCAGAAGCTCGTGGAGGAGACACCCTCGCCCGCCGTGGACGAGCCCCTCCGGCAGGAGATGGCTGGCGCCGCGCTCCGCCTGGCCGGCGCCATCCACTACCACAATGCCGGCACCATCGAGTTCCTGCTCGGGCCTGACGGCCGCTTCTACTTCCTCGAGATGAACACTCGCGTGCAGGTCGAGCATCCGGTCACCGAGATGGTCACCGGGATCGACATCGTCCGCGAGCAGCTCCGCATCGCCGGCGGGCTCCCCCTGAGCGTCGATCAGCGCGACGTCCGTCCGCGTGGTCATGCGATTGAATGCCGCATCTACGCCGAGGACCCCGACCGCAATTTCCTGCCCTCGACAGGGCGGATCAGCGTCTTCGATATCCCGTCGGGCCCGGGAGTCCGCGTTGACGCCGGGATCGCTCCGGGCAGCACGGTCTCGGTCCACTACGACCCCATGCTCGGCAAGGTTGTCGTCTGGGACCACGACCGCCCGCACGCCATCGCTCGCATGCTCCGTGCCCTGGGCGAGCTGCGGGTCGAGGGCGTGCGCACGACGCGTGACTTTCTCCTGAAAGTGATCGACTCGCCAGAATTCCGCGCAGGGCGGCTTCACACGCGGCTACTGGAGGACGTGCTCGTACCCCGGCTCAAGGGGACGTGAGCCGGCGTCGCTTTCACGCACTCACAATCTCGACCACGCCACCGAACACCCCGGCGCCGCCGCCCGGCCAGGCGTAGCACTCAACGCAGGTTAGAGGCGATCATACGGCGATCTCAGCTCTTCTCGAAGCGCCAGCGCGTAGCGCCCCGTGGAAAGCCTTGGAGCGTCCAGGCGAAGGCCGTGGTCGGGCGCAGAGCCCAGAACGGCCGGAATGAAACGTCGTTTCCCGAAAAGTACTGCGGGTACTTTTCCCTCGAAGCGGCCATGGACTGCGCAGCGAGGGAATGTGACGGATCCGTGACGTACTCGGCAGTGCCTTCCAGGATGATCGCCTCGGCTTCGCTCGAGAGATGGACGGAGATCGACGGGTTTGTCATTAGGTTGCGCACCCACCGCGTCTCCGGCGAACCACCGAAGCAAAGAGCCCCGTCGATCCACACGCCGTCGACGGGCCGCGCATGCGGCCGCCCGTCCGGCCCGACCGTCGTGATCCAGTAATTCGACGCGACCCGGACACGTTCTTCGACGTAACTCCATGGAAGAAGACTGTCCGGTCCGCCCGGCGCGCCATAAGCGGCGGGGAAGCGAACCGCACGAACCGACGAGGGCTTCCGGGTCATGAGTCGTCCCTGCAAGCGGTCGCGATGAGGTTGAGCCCTCCCCCAGTCACCCCGGAATCTCAGCTTCGATGAGTTGCGCAAGAAGCGTGAGCGATTCTTGCCAGCCCAGATAGCAAGCCTCTGGTGGAATGGCCTCAGGTATCCCTTCTTGGACTATGTTCACCTCAGTACCGCAGGACACCTTCTTCAACGATACCGTTGTCAGCATTTCTCCGGGGAGGTTCGGGTCGTCGAATTTGTCCGTGTGACGAATGCGTTCATGTGGCACCAGTTCAAGATATTTTCCGCCGAAGGAGTGGCTGTGGCCTGTGGTGAAGTTCGTGAAGGACATCCTGTAGGTGCCGCCGACTTTGGCATCTATGTGGTGAACCTTGCCCGTGAAGCCGTTCGGCGGAAGCCATTTGGCCATTGCGTCTGCATCGAGGAACGCTCGATAGACTTTCTCGGGCGTCGCACGGAGCACTCGGTGAAGCCGGACAGTGTTGGACATCAGACTTCTCCTTTCGATGCGTTGTGATGCCTAACGATCAAGCTCAGCCGCGAGGCCGCAGGGCCTCGTCGTTGGAGTGCTCCCCAAAATTTTGCTCACCGCGAGGAGCGTAGAGGAGTCTCCGGCAGGTTCTCCGACGTTCTCGCCAAGCGCTTGTCAGGCGAATACCAGGAATTCCGATATACTGATTTTCGGTATGGCGCAGACTATGACGATCCAGGTCCGTGGGCGGGGCACTCTGACCCTCCCCGCGGCGCTGCGCGAGAAGTACAAGCTCGATGAGGGCGACCCGCTGACGGTCGTCGATCTCGACGGCGCGGTGCTCCTCAGTCCTCGGCTCCTCGTTGTACCGCGGCTTGCCGCCGAGATGGAGCGGCTTCGCCAGGTGCGAAAGCTGTCCCTGAAGGATCTGGGTGGCCCGGCCCGAGAAGACTGACCCGGTACCGGTCTGCCTGACGCTGACGTCCTGATCGCCGGACTCCTGTCACGCACGGGCACCAGTCACGCAATTCTAGTCCTCGGCGAGATCGGTGCATCTGGTGCTGCCTGAGGCTGCCGTCGAGGAGGTCCGGCGGAACTTATCGGCAAAGCTCCCCGAGGCAGTCCCGTTATTCGAGGAGTTCCTCCGAGCGGTCCCCGTTACGATTCACCGGCCGAGTTTGCGGGACCGTGACCGGGCGCACGTTCTCGAATGTTTGATGGCTGCATGGTCGAGTCGCGTCGGCAGGTTATCTCGAGATCTCCCGCGGAGTTCACGTCAGATTGCGATCTTCAGGGCAATCTCCGAGCAAGCAACGCGAGGTGCCTTGACTACGCGTTTGCCGGTACGC
>WNGH01006303.1_pt1 | contig 11853 bp, 11 predicted proteins | sample 5400631 | NCBI WGS metagenome assembly WNGH01 (sample SAMN13153373, study PRJNA577476) | soil metagenome | isolation source: 115 cm soil or saprolite under Garry oak tree replicate 1 | place: USA:California | collected 2016-06-15 | reverse complement strand
GGCCGGGGCGCCGGCCCTGGTCCGAGTCAGAAGCTGGCCGGCATGATGGGGTAGCGGTCATCGACGTTGAAGGCGACTTGCTCGTCTACGCCAACCACGCCCTCGACCGCCAGCACGGCTCTGACCAGGCCTGCTACGGCGGACCTGCATTCGACCCGGCCCGAGATCGACACCACGCCGTCACGCACGGACAAGGCCAGTCGCCGCGGATCCGCGCCACGCATGTGCGGGAACACCTCGGCTTCGATCTCGGTGCGGATCTCCTCGCCGGGACGCCGGTAGACGCGCAGTAGGTCGGATCGGGTCACGATGCCGGCCAGGCGGCCGGTGAGCCGGAACGTGACCGGCAGCTGCCCGACCTTGTGGCGCCGCATGATGCGCGCCGCCTGCTCGACGGTGGCCTCCGGAGTGATGGTGACGGCGGGCGCGGTCATCAGCCCTTCGGCGGTGCGCGCCATCGCCCGGCACCGCTCCTGGCGGCGTGACCTGGACTGCAGCCGCGGTCCCGCAGCAGCTGCCAGCCCTGCCGCCTTCGCGGTGAGGTCGGAGCTCGATACTACGCCCAGCACCTGCCCGGCCAGCGCGACGCCACCAGGTCCCGGAATGGCATTGTCTCCCCGGCCGTGACCACTGGGGTGGTCATGACCTCTTCCACTAGCGTCCTCTTCACGGTCGGCGTGCCTCCTTCCCGCCATGTTCGCGGCGCTCAGCGGGCGGTCTTCAGGCGCTCCAGCAATGCGTCGTGTTCCTCCCACAGCTGCTGGGGCAGCCTCTGGCCGAAGGTGGCGAGGTGCTCGCCGATGAGGCCCGCTTCCTGCTGCCAGGTGCCGGGGTCGACCGACAGCAGCAGCTCCAGGTCACTGTCGCTGATCTCCAGGCCGCCGGTGTCGAGAGCGCCGTCCGCGGGCAGATTGCCGATGGCCGTGGGTACCGCTGCGGCCTGCCCGGACAGCCGCTGGCAGATCCACTTCAGGACGCGGCTGTTGTCGCCGTAGCCCGGCCAGGCGAACCGGCCGGCCGCGTTCTTGCGGAACCAGTTGACGTGGTAGATCCGCGGCAGCTTGGCTGGCTCGGTCATGGCGCCGATGGATAGCCAGTGGGCGAAGTAGTCGCCCATGTTGTAGCCGCAGAACGGCAACATCGCGAACGGGTCACGCCGCAACTCCCCGACCTGACCGTCAGCAGCAGCGGTCTTCTCCGATGCTACGCACGCGCCGAGGAACACGCCGTGCTGCCAGGAGCGGGCCTCGGTGACCAGCGGGGCCGCAGTCGCGCGGCGGCCCCCGAACAAGATCGCCGAGATCGGGACGCCGGCCGGGTCTTCCCATTCAGGGGCCACCGAGGGGCACTGGTCGATGGGCACGCAGAAGCGGGCGTTGGGGTGGGCCGCGGGCTCGCCGGACCGCGCGGTCCAGTCCCTTCCCTGCCAGTCGGTCAGGCCTGCCGGGGGCTGGTCGGTCAGCCCCTCCCACCACACGTCACCGTCCCGGGTGCGGGCGACGTTAGTGAAGATGGTGTCGCCCTGCAGCATCTTGATCGCGTTGGGGTTGGTAGAGGCGCTGGTACCCGGTGCGATGCCGAAGAACCCGGCTTCGGGGTTGATTGCGCGCAGCCGGCCGTCCGGGCCGAACCGCATCCAGGCGATGTCGTCGCCGATCGTCTCGACCCGCCAGCCGTCGATCGTGGGCACCATCATGGCGAGATTGGTCTTCCCACACCCGGACGGGAACGCTGCCGCAACATACCGCGACCTGGTGCCGCCATTGCCCGAGCTGGGCGGAATGATCTTGAGGATGAGCATGTGCTCGGCCAGCCAGCCCTCGTCCCGGGCCATCACCGAGGCGATCCGCAGCGCGTAGCACTTCTTGCCCAGCAGCGCGTTCCCCCCGTACCCCGACCCGAACGACCAGATCTCGCGGCTTTCAGGGAAGTGGGAGATGTACTTGACGGAGTTGCACGGCCACGCCACGTCGGCCTGCCCCGGCCGCAGAGGCGCGCCGACCGAGTGGACGGCGCGGACGAAGAACCCGTCCCCGCCGAGCTGCTCCAGCACCGGCGTGCCCATCCGGGTCATGATCCGCATCGAGGCCGCCACATACGCCGAGTCGGTGATCTCCACGCCCAGCTGGGAGATCGCCGAGCCGATCGGGCCCATGCAGAACGGCACCACGTACATGGTCCGGCCGGCCATGCAGCCCGCGAACAGCCCGGCGAAGGTGGCGCGCATCCGCGCGGGGGCGATCCAGTTGTTCGTCGGGCCCGCGTCCTCCTCGTTCTCCGAGCAGATGAACGTGCGATCTTCAACCCGGGCCACATCAGAGGGATCGGAGGACGCGGCGAAGCTGTCCCGCCGCAGGTCCGGGTTGAGCCGCGTCAGCGTACCCCGCTCGACCAGCAGCCTGGTGAGATCCTGCCACTCGCGCTGTGAGCCGTCACACCAGTGGACGGCGGCAGGCCGGGTGAGCGCGGCGATCTCCGCCACCCACGCGATCAGCCCGCCGTGCCTGGTCGGGGCCTGGCCCAGCCCCGGGATCTCCTCAGCCACGCTGTCTCCTTCCAGCTGTCTCTGGCCGCGCGACGCCAGGACCTGAGCAGTTCATCAGGCCGCAGGCTAGCGACATCGGCCACCCGCATCAGGAACCCGGGTCCGGCGAGGCGCCCCCCGTTCTCCGCGTGGTCACGGATCACGTGGCACGTGTTCTGGCACAGGAAGCACCCCGCACGCTGCCGTCCGGCCATGTACCCGCGGAGGGCTCGTTGCTTACGAGCTTATAATCTATTAAGTTTAGAACTTATGCAAGTCAGCAGCGGGCCTGCCCTGTGATCCTCGGCACCCTGCGCGGTACGCCAGGGGCGTCGTGGTCACTGCGTGGCGGCCGGTCGCGGCTTCTGGGACCGCATGGCCGCGGCGGTGAGTACGGGCCGACGGGCCGCGTCGCTGCTGGTGCCCGACATTCGGACCAGTGCCGCGGTCCCGTGAGCGCCATGCCCAGCCGACGGCAGGAGAGGCGTCGCGTGTGAACCCGAACTCGGATTCGTCCCCCGTAGCGCTCACCGTCATGGCCATCGTTGTCGTCGTCCTGGCGGGAGCGTGGCTGGGCCTGGTCTTCTTCGCGGCGCGCCAGCCCCGCACCGGCGGCACGGCAGAGCCGCTGCCGCATGGCGCTGGCCAGCTCGGATGAGCGCGCGGCGATGGAGTCCCGGCCGGGCCGGCTCGGCCCCGCCGGTTCCCGGCCGGGCCTGTTTCCGCGATTTGTTGCTAACATCATCAATTGCTGAGCCTGAAATCAGGACCGGGGCGGGCAGGCGCAGGAGACGGTCCCCGGGCGCAGGCAAGCCGGGCGGGCGCCGAGGCTAGGGAGGCTGGCTGGTGAGTGCGCCGCTGTACCAGCTGAAGGCGGAGTTCTTCAAGACGCTCGGCCACCCGGCCCGGATACGGGTGCTGGAGCTGCTCAGCGAACGCGACTACACGGTGGCCGAGATGCTCCCAGAGGTGGGCATCGAGCCCGCGCACCTGTCCCAGCAGCTCGCGGTCCTGCGCCGCGCGAACCTGGTCACCTCCCGTAAGGAAGGCTCCAGCGTGCGTTATTCGCTGACCAGCCCGCATGTGGCCGAGCTGCTGGCGGTGGCGCGGCTGATCCTGACTGGGGTGCTCTCGGGCCAGGCCGAGCTGCTCGACGACCTGCGCGCTTCCCCGGGCTGACCGCGGCTGCGGGATACCGCGGCGCGTCTCGCCGGGTCAGGGCCGGCGGCCTGATCCGCCCGGCAGGAGGCGTAGCAGCTCCAGCACGAGATGGATGCGGGAGCCGAGCTTCAGCCCGCCCAGCCAGGGCGCGGCCGCCTCGTTCGCCCTCGGGTCGCGGGCGCCGGCGCCCGGGCCGAGAACCTGTTCCAGGACGCGGCCCTGAGCCAGTGCTGCCGCGAGATCGAGTGTCCCGGCCAGCCGCAGGGCATCTGCGGCGGTGATCTGCGGCCCGCCGAGGCGGATGAGCAGGTCTGCGGTGGCGGGCTCCTGTGCCCCCTCCCTGCTCTGGAACTGCAGGCCGCAGGCGAGGTCCCGCACCCACGGCGCGGCGAGCGGCAGCAGACGCCGGTCGGTGAGCAGCGCGCTGGCAATGGCCGGTCCCAGGACATCGCGTAGCGCGTCGGTGCAGATGGCTGCGATCGCCTCGCCGGTGAGATCGTCGACTGGTCCGAGCGCGGCGGTGAGCGCCTCGTCGAGCAGCTCACCGGCGCTGAGCGGCTCAGCCGCCGGCTGTGCCCGGTCAGCAGCTGGCATGCCGTTCCCTCCCTACCCTGGTTGGCGCCGCTGCGGTGGCCGGCTGGTCACGCATTCCGCATTCCCGGCCGGGTCTCTCACGGTTCCCGCTGCAGCCCTGTGCAGGCATGCAACTGCTGACATGGTAACTTTACCAATCATGCAATTGCTTCCGCTGCTCCGGTCGCTTGCCGCGCGCCCGGTGACCGAGCGGCTGCCGCGCCCGCCGGGCGTGCGGGGCGGGGCGCGGTTCCCGGGCTCGGTGCAGCTCCGCCACGTCGACGCGGGGTCTTGTAATGGCTGCGAGCTGGAGATCGCCTCGGCTTTCGGTCCTGTGTACGATGCGGCACGGTTCGGTGCCCGCCTGGTTGCTTCCCCTCGTCACGCCGACGGGGTCCTGGTCACCGGGGTGGTGACGCGGAACATGGCCAGCCCGCTCGAGAAGACCCTCGACGCGGTCCCCCGGCCCCGGGTGGTAGTGGCCTGCGGAGATTGCGCGCTGGGCGGCGGCCCGTTCGCCGCCGGGTACGGGGTGGCGGACAGCGCCGGGGCGCTCGCCGCACCTGATGTGGCGATCCCCGGCTGCCCGCCCGGCCCGGTGGCCATCACCCAGGCACTGCGCACGCTGACCGGCCGGTGAGCGCCGCCCTTCTCCTCGGCAGCCTCGGGCTGGGAGCCGCCGGGTCGCTCGCCGGGGCGTCCCTGCCCGCCCGCGCCCGGGTTCCCGCCGCATCTGCGCTCACCGCGGGAGCCTGCATCACGGCCTTTGCCGCGGCGGCCAGAGTACTCGTCTGGGGGGGGCACGATCACGGCCCGTTCGGCCCAGATCCTGCCGCTGACCGGGGTCACGCTGTCCCTCGACCCGCTGGGCGCGGTCTTCGTCGTCACGACCGCCGTCGTGGGCGCCGCGGCCAGCTGCTACAACACCGGTTATGCCGCGCACAGCGGCAGGAGCAGGACCGCGACCGCGCTGCTGCCGCTGTTCATCACGAGCCTGCTGCTCGTGCCGGCCGCGGCGAGCATCGCGACGTTCATGGCCGCCTGGGAGCTGATGGCGCTGTCCTCCCTGCTGCTGCTGCTCACCGGCCACCGCCGCGAAGCCAGGGACGCGGCCCAGTGGTATGCGGTGATGACCCACGCCGGGGCCGCCGCGATCCTGCTCGCTTTCGTCCTGATCGGCGCGCACGCCGGCGGGCAGTCGTTCGCCGCCATCCGGGCCGGCGCCGGCGGGGTCTCGCCCGCGGTCCGCTCCCTCACGTTCGTCCTTGCCCTGGCCGGCTTCGCGTCCAAGGCGGGAGCGGTGCCGCTGCACGTGTGGCTGCCGCGCGCCCACCCCGAGGCGCCCAGCCCGGTGTCCGCGCTGATGTCGGGGGCCATGGTTAACCTCGGCGTCTACGGGATCGTGCGGACGGGTGACGACCTGCTGGGCGGGGGCGAGCTGTGGTGGTGGCTGGCGGTGGCCGGCCTTGGCGTCGTCTCGGCGTTGTTCGGTGCGCTCCATGCTGCGGCGAGCCCGGATCTGAAGCGGCTGCTCGCGTACTCAACGGTCGACAACATGGGCCTGGTGCTGATCGGGGTCGGCGCCTCAGGCGCCCTCGCCGTCAGGGGGCACCGGGTGCTCGCCGCGCTTGTCATGATCGCGGCGCTGTTCCAGCTGATCAACCACTCGGCGTTCAAGGGCTGCCTGTTCTTGGGTGCGGGGTCGGTCCAGCAGGCGGCCGGCACCCGCGACCTCGATAGTCTCGGCGGGCTGCTGCGCCGCATGCCCGTGACGGCGACGCTGTTCGGCATCGGCGCCCTGTCGATCTGCGCCCTGCCGCCGTTCAGCGGCTTCGCAAGCGAATGGCTGCTGTTGCAGGGCTTGCTGCGCGGTTTTTCCGCGCACAGCGCGGCGACGGCCACCGCGCTGCTGGCCGGCGTCGCGGCGCTCGCGCTGACCGGGGGCCTGACCGCCGCCGCGTTCGTGAAGGCATTCGGCATCGGTTTCCTCGGCCAGCCCCGCACGCCCGCGGCCGCGGCCGCGGGCGAGGCCGCCCCGGCGATGGCGGCCGGCACGGCGCTGCTGGCCGTACCCTGCCTTGTCCTCGGCGTGGTCCCCGGTGCCGTCGTGCCGCTGCTGGCCAGGGCAGCGGGCACCGCGCTTGGCGGCCCGGTGGTTGGCGGCCCGGTGGTTGGCGGCAGAGTACCGGGCCCGCTACGCGCGGACACCGGCCTGGCGGTCGCCGGCAGCACCGACGTGATCCAGCCGGCGCTGCTGGCCGCCGCGCTCCTCGCCGGGCTCGTTCTCGCCTGGGCGCTCGCGTATCTCCGCGTCCGCGGTCGCGCCAGGGCACGCCGCATGGAGGCCTGGGGATGCGGCCGCGAACAGCAGACGCCGCGGATGCAGTACACGGCCACGTCGTTCGCCGAGCCGCTGCAACGCGTCTTCGACGACGTGCTGCGCCCCGACCGTGACCTTGATGTCAGCCACCTCGCCGAGTCACGTTACTTCGAGCGGGCGATCACCTACCGGAGCCGGACCGACGATGCCGTCGAACGCGGCGCCTACCGGCCGTTGACCATCCTCGTCCAGCGCTGGGGCGAGGTGGCGCGCCGGGCCCAGAACGGGAGCATGCACCGCTACCTCGGTTACGGATTCGCAGCCCTTGTCGTCGTGCTCGTGGTGCTCGCATGAGTGCCTCGCTCCTGGCCTCGGCGGGCGTATCGGTCGTCCAGCTGGGCGCGGCGGTTACCGGCGGGCCGCTGCTTTACGGGCTGATGGCGAAGGTGCGGGCCAGAGCCGAGGGCCGGGCTGGCGCCCCCGTACGGCAGCCTCTGCTCGACCTGAGGAAGCTTGCCGCCAAAGAGCGCATCCACGCCTCATACTCCAGCGCGGTCCTGCCGCTCGCCCCGCTCGTCCTCATCTCCTCTGCAGCAGTCGCCGTCGCGATCGCTCCGCTCATCTCGACCGGCCCCGCGCTCGGCCGCACCTCGGATGCGTTCGTCATCGTCTTCCTGCTCCTGCTGGGCTCGGTGGCGGTCGCGCTCGGCGGCCTGGACACGGGCACCGCGTTCGGCGGGATGGGGGCGAGCCGGGCCATGACGATCGGGGCGCTCGCCGAGCCCGCCCTCCTGGTCGCGGTCCTCGCCCTGTCTGTCCAGGCCGGGACCTCGAACCTGCCCGGGATCGTCTCGGCCACCCTCACCCACCCGCAGTGGGTGGCGACCCCGGAGCGGCTGCTGGCGCTCGCCGCGCTGGTCATCGTCGTATTCGCCGAGACCGGCCGGATCCCGGTCGACAACCCCTCCACCCACCTTGAGCTGACGATGATCCACGAGGCGATGACGCTGGAGTACGCGGGCACTGAACTAGCGCTCGTCACCCTCGGCGAGGCGATGCGCCTCGGGCTCCTGCTGTCGCTGCTGGCGAACCTGTTCTTCCCGTGGGGAATCGCTACCACGGCCAGCGTTCCTGGCCTCACGGCCGGGCTTGCCGTGCTCGGGGCCAAAACGGCCATGCTCGCGGTGGTGATCGCGATCATCGAGGTCTCCGCGGCAAAGCTGCGGCTGTTCCGCGTCCCGGAGATCCTCTCGGCCGCATTCGTCCTCGCCGTGCTCGCCGTGGTCACCGGGCTGGTCATGCCGTGACAGGAACCGGCTATACCGGGCCGCTCGGCCTGGCCGCCGGCGCCGTGCTCGCGTGCGCCGTGGTGACACTGTGGCGCCGGGACCTGCGCGCAGTCGTCTCGGTCCTCGCCGTCCAGGGGACCTGCCTGGGCGTCACAGCCGGGGTGCTCGCCGCACACTCGCGTGACATCGGCCTGGGCGTCACCGCCGCCCTGGTCCTGATCGCCAAGGGGCTGGTCATCCCGGCCCTGCTCCGGCGGGTCGTGCGCCGCGATCCCGGGAGCCGGGAAACGGCCCCGCTGGTCAACGTGCCAGCGTCGCTGCTCGCCGCCGCGGTGCTCATCGTCGTCGCGTACCTGGCCAGCGGGAAGATCACTGCGCTGGCTCCCGGCACCGCCGCCCGGCTCGCGCCGGTCGGCGTGGCCACGGTCCTTATCGGTTTCTTCCTGCTCGTCACCAGGCGCAAGGCGGTCTCCGCGATCACCGGGCTGCTGCTGATCGACAACGGGGTCGCGCTCGCCACCTTCCTGCTCACCGCCGGCGTGCCGCTCCTGGTGGAGTCCGGGGCATCTCTGGACGTCCTGCTCGTGGTCGTCGTCCTGCGGGTCCTCGCGACGACGATGCGCGCCCGCTTCGGTCCCTTCGACCTCGACCAGCTCCGGGAGCTGCACGACTGATGCTCATCTACGCCATCCTCACCGTGCCGCTCGCCGCCGGGGCCGGGGCCGCCGCCGCGCCGTGGCGGCGCTGGACCGGCTGGGTGGCGGCCGCCGCCAACGGCGCCGTCCTGGTCCTGGGCGTCGCGCTCGCCGCCCGGGTCACCCACGGTCACCCGGCCGGGGCGGCCGCTGGCATCCTGCGAGCTGACGCGCTCAGCGCCTTCATGGTCATCGTCATCGGCGCGATTGCCGTCCTCGCCTCCTGCCAGTCCGTCCGCTATCTCAGCGCCGAGACCGCCCGGGGAGCCTGCACCGCCCGCCACGCCGCGCTCTACACGGCGCTGGTCCAGGCGTTCGTGACGTGCATGCTGGCGGCGGTCCTGGCAGCCAGCCTCGGCGTGATGTGGGTGGCGGTGGAAGCCACCACGATCACCACCACCTTCCTGGTCGGCCACCGGCGAACTGACGGGGCGCTGGAGGCGTCATGGAAGTACGTGGTGATCTGCTCGACCGGCATCGCGCTGGCGTTCCTGGGAACCGCGCTGTTCTACTTCGCCGCCCTGCACGCCAGCGGCCACCCGGCCGGGTCACTGTACTGGACCTCGCTGATGGCCGCCTCCCACCGCCTGGACCCGGGCGTGGTGCGCCTGGCGATGGGCCTCATCGTCCTCGGGTACGGGACGAAGGCCGGGTTCGCCCCGATGCACAGCTGGCTGCCCGACGCCCATAGCCAGGCCCCCGCCCCGGTCTCCGCGCTCATGTCCGGGGTGCTGCTCACCGTCGCCTTCTACGCGCTGCTGCGCTTCAAGGCGATCGCCGACGGCGCGCTCGGCCCGGGGTACCCGCGGGCCCTCCTGGTGGCAGCTGGCCTGGCATCCCTCGCCGTCGCCGCGTCGCTGCTTATCGCACAGCGGGACTACAAGCGGATGCTCGCCTACCACAGCATCGAGCACATGGGCCTGATCGCGCTCGGCGCCGCGGCGGGAAGCTCGCTGGCGATCGCCGCGGTTCTGCTGCACGTCCTCGGCCACGGCCTGGCCAAGGGGGTGCTGTTCCTGGCCTCCGGCGAGATCCTCCTCGCCGAGGGCACCAGCGAGATCGCAGGAGTCTCCGCCCTGGTGTCCCGCCGGCCTGCACTCGGCGGGATCTTCGGCTTCGGCCTGGTGGCCCTGCTGGGCCTGCCGCCGTTCAGCCTGTTCGCCAGCGAGCTCAACATGCTGCGCGCCGAGGTCGCCGCCGGCCTCGGCTGGGCCGCCGCGGTCGCCCTGGCCTGCATGGCGGTCATCTTCGCCGCGGTGATGGCGCACGGCCGTCACCTCCTGCTCGGCGACGCGCCGCCCCGGAGCCGACCCGAGGCAACGCCGCGGATCGTCGCCGTACCACTCACTGCCGGCCTGCTCGCCTGCGCCTTCCTCGGTGTGTCGGCCTGGCCGCTGCAGCCGCTCCTGCACGCCGCGGCACAGGTTATGGCCTCATGAACCCGGCCGCGGGAACCCACGCCGAACGCCAGGCCTGCCAGATCACGTCCGGTGAGCTGGCCGCCGAGGCGGGACGCCTGTTCGCCGGAGGTTACCGCCTCGCGGCGGTCGCCGCGCACGACGACCAGCAGACGCTGCGGGTCGTCTACGTGTTCTGCGCCGGGCCGCCGGACCGGCGGGCCGAGCTGGAGCTACAGCTTGATCCCGCGCGCCCGGTGATACCCTCCCTCGCGCACCTGTCGTTCCCGGCCAGCCGGTTCGAGCGCGAGATGCGCGACCTGTTCGGCATCGTCCCGGAAGGGCACCCTTTCCCGCGGCGCCTGGTCCTGCACCAGCACTGGCCGCAAGGCTGGCACCCGATGCGCCACCAGGCCGGCCCTCCGCCGCCGATGCAGGCCGACGCCGAGCCGTTCCCGTTCGTCAGGGTCGAAGGACCCGGCGTGTACGAGATCCCCGTCGGTCCCGTGCACGCCGGGCTCATCGAGCCCGGGCATTTCCGGTTCTCGGTCGTGGGAGAAACGATCCTGAAGATGAAGGCCCGGCTGTGGTTCGTGCACCGCGGCGTCGAGCGCCTCTTCCAGGGCCAGGACCCGCAGGCCGCAGTGCGGCTCGCCGAGTGCGTCTCCGGCGACACCGCGATAGCGCACAGCCTCGCCTACTGCCTCGCGGTCGAGGATGCGTGCCAGATCCCGGTGCCCCCTGAGGCGGCCCGGCTCCGGGCGCTGCTACTGGAACTCGAGCGCCTCTACAACCACGTGTCCGACATCGGCGCGCTGTGCAACGACGTCGGCTTCGGGCTCGCCCAGGCGCGGGCATTGACGCTTCGCGAAAGGCTGCTGCGGCTCAACGCCGAGATCACCGGCCACCGCCTGCTCCGCGGCGCCATCCAGCCTGGCCGCACCTGCGTCCAGCGGCTTCCCACCCCCGCCGAGCTCGGCGAGATCAGGCAGCGCTTCGATGACATCGCCGCGCTTGCCACCTCGAACACCATCGTCATGGACCGCTTCAGGGGCACCGCCGTGCTCTCCGCCCAGGACGCAGCCGGCATCGGCACCCTCGGCGTCGTCGCCCGCGCCTCCGGGCTCACCCTCGACGCCCGCATCGCGCATCCCTTCACCGACCTCGGCAGCGGATTCCGTCCCGCTCAGCAGGCCGGCGGAGACGTCATGGCACGATTTACCGTCCGGACCGACGAGGTACGAACATCTCTCGGCCTCATCAGCGAACTCGCCGGGCAGGCCGGTGCGCTCAGCGCCACGGCGCCACCGGTACCACACCACGGCGGCTCCGGGCTCGGGATCGTCGAAGGCTGGCGGGGAAGCACCGTCCACCGCGTCGAGGTCGATCGCTCGGGTACCCTCAGCCGCTGCAAGATCGTCGACCCGTCCTTCCTCAACTGGCCCGCGCTGTCGGTCGCCCTCACCGACACCATCGTCCCGGACTTCCCCCTCGCCAACAAGAGCTTCAACCTCTCCTACGCCGGCAATGACCTCTAACTCTGGGTCGTCGCTCTTCGGGAAGCCGGCAGCCAGGGTCCGGCAGTCAGGTCAGCCCGCCGAGGCGCGCAGGTCATCGAGCAGCTCGGCCTGGCCCAAGAGCACCCCGGTGAGGATCAGCCGCGCCACCGCCAGCAGCTCGGCGACATGCGGGCTGGTCAGAGAGTAACGGACGCTGGAGCCTTCCTTGCGGGAGGTGACCAGGTTCGCGCGGCGGAGCACGGTGAGCTGCTGGGACAGGTGAGCTGGCTCGATGCCTACCTCCGGGAGCATCTCGGCCACCGTGTAGTCGCGTTCGCTGAGCAGTTCCAGCACCCGTATCCGGGCCGGGTGGCCGAGCGTCTTGAAGAACTCTG
>WNGH01005700.1_pt1 | contig 11853 bp, 13 predicted proteins | sample 5400631 | NCBI WGS metagenome assembly WNGH01 (sample SAMN13153373, study PRJNA577476) | soil metagenome | isolation source: 115 cm soil or saprolite under Garry oak tree replicate 1 | place: USA:California | collected 2016-06-15 | reverse complement strand
CGGTCACACTGGGGGAATGAGCCAGCGTGTCAGGACGCTCGTCCGGGTCGAGGGAATCGTCCAGGGCGTTGGTTTCCGCCCGTTCGTGTTCTCGCTGGCCACCAGGCTCGGCCTGGCCGGGCGGGTGGGCAACGACATGGCCGGCGTCTTCGCTGAGGTCGAAGGCCCCGCGGCGGCGGTCAGCCAATTCCTGCTCTCGCTGGAGCAAGAAGCGCCGCCGCTGGCCCGCATCGAGCGGATAACGACCGAAAACCTCAGGATTAACGGGTCTTCGGGGTTCATGATCGCGCCGAGCGAATCGGGCGGGCGGCGCAGCACCCTGGTGTCGGCTGACACGGCCGCCTGCGATGACTGCCTGCGAGAGCTCGCGGACCCGGGCAACCGCCGGTTCGGTTATCCCTTCATTAATTGCACGAACTGCGGGCCGAGATTCACCATCGTCCGGGACGTGCCCTACGACCGGGCGCTGACCACGATGGCTGGCTTCGCCATGTGCGCGCAGTGCGCGGCGGAATACAACGACCCGGCGGACCGGCGATTCCACGCCCAGCCGGTCTGCTGCCCGGACTGCGGCCCGCGGCTGCGCCTTTACGACGCGGCGGGGACGCCGCTGCCCGGCGAGCCGCTGGCGGCGACGGCCGGCCTGCTGCGGCAGGGCCAGGTGCTCGCCGTCAAGGGCGTGGGCGGCTATCACCTGGCGGTGGACGCCGGGAACGAGGCGGCCGCAGCGGCGCTGCGGGACCGGAAGCACCGCGAGGACAAGCCCTTCGCGATCATGGTGGCGAGTGTCGCCGTCGCCCGCGGGCTCTGCGAGGTAGACGAGGCCGCCGAGTCGCTGCTGACCAGCAGCCGCCGGCCGATCGTGCTGCTGCCGCGGCTGCCCGGCGGCGGCGTCGCCGCCGCGGTCGCGCCGGGCAACCGCCAGCTCGGCCTCATGCTGCCGTACACGCCGCTGCACCACCTGCTGACCCGGCTCACGGCGTGCCCGATGGTGCTGACCAGCGGAAATTCGTCAGACGAGCCGATCGTGTACGCCGACGACGAGGCGATAGCGAGGCTTGGCAGCATCGCGGACGCGTTCCTCACGCACGACCGGGCCATCCACATCAGGACCGACGACTCGGTGGTCCGGGTATTCCGCGGCCAGGCGGCGATGATCCGCCGTTCCCGTGGCTACGTGCCCGAGCCGATCCCGCTCGGCTTCCGGCTGAGGCGGCCCGTGCTCGCCTGCGGGGCCGAGCTGAAGAACACGTTCTGCCTGGCCAAGGGCGACCGTGCCATCGTCTCCCAGCACATCGGCGACCTGGAGAACTTCGAGACCCTGCGGTCGTTCACCGAGGGCATCGAGCACTTCCGGCGGCTCTTCGACATCACCCCGCAGGTGGTCGCCCATGACCTGCACCCGGAGTACCTGTCGACGAAGTACGCCGCCGAGCTCACCGGCGTGGAACTGGCCGGCGTGCAGCATCATCACGCGCACATCGCAGCCTGCCTGGCCGACAACGGCGAGCGGGGCCCGGTCATCGGGGTCGCCTTCGACGGCGCCGGCTACGGCACCGACGGCACGATCTGGGGCGGTGAGTTCCTCGTCGCCGACCTGGCCGGATTCGAGCGAGCGGGCCACCTGGCCGGCCTGCCGATGCCCGGCGCCGCGGCGGCGATCAGGCAGCCATGGCGGATGGCCGCCGCCTACCTGGACGCCGCCTACCCGGGCGGCCCGCCCGGCGGGCTGGCCGTTGCCCGCCGGAACGAGCGGCGCTGGGACAACGTCGTCGCGATGGCCAGGCGCCGACTCAACTCGCCGGTCACCTCAAGTGCCGGCCGGCTCTTCGATGCCGCCGCCGCGATCCTCGGCGTGCGGGATCTCATCAGCTACGAGGGCCAGGCCGCCATCGAGCTGGAGCAGCTGGCCGACCCGGCGGAACCGGGCTCGTATCAGGCGGGAATCGACACCGGCGGGCCGCCGCTGCGGGTAACCGGGGCAGACCTGATCCGGGCCGTCGCCGACGACCTGGCGGCCGGCGTTGACCCCGGCGTCATCTCGGCGAGGTTCCACAATGGCGTCGCCGCGGTCATCGAGGCGTGCTGCCTGCTGCTGCGCGAGCGTCATGGCGGGCTGGGCACCGTCGCGCTGTCCGGCGGGGTGTTCCAGAACCTGCTGCTGCTGACCCGGACGCATCGCAGGCTCACCGGCAGCGGATTCCGCGTCCTGGTGCATTCCCGGGTGCCGTGCAACGACGGCGGGATCAGCTTCGGCCAGGCCGTGGTCGCCGCGGCCAGGGACCGCGGCTGACCAGACCCGCGCGCCCGGCTACTCGTGCGGGGCCGGGGCACGGCGGCGCAGCCAGTCGTACCAGCTCTGCATGCCCTGGCCCGTCGCGGCCGACAGCTGCAGCATCAGCGCGCCGGGGCTGACCCGCCGCAGGTCTGCCGCGTGGCTCTTGGTGTCGAAATCCACGTAGGGCAACAGGTCGACCTTGTTGACGAGCACCAGGTCAGCCTGGCGGAACATGTTCGGGTACTTCACCGGCTTGTCGGCTCCCTCGGTGACCGCGGAGACGACGACCTTCGCCTCCTCACCGAGGTCGAACAGGGCCGGGCAGACCAGGTTGCCGACATTCTCGATCACCACGATGGAGCCGGTCGGCGGATCCAGCGCGCGCAGCCCCTCGGCCACCATGGCGGCATCGAGGTGGCAGCCCGCGCCGGTGTTGATCTGCACCACGGCCGCGCCCGCGGCCTGGATGCGCCGGCCGTCCAGCTCGGTTTCCTGGTCACCCTCGATGACCGAGATGCTGAGCTTCCCGGCCAGCTCCCGTGCCGTGCGTTCCAGCAATGTTGTCTTGCCGGCCCCGGGGGAGCTCATCAGGTTGACGGCGAGTACGCCACGGCCGCGCAGCCACTCGCGGCTGCGCTGGGCCAGCTCGTCGTTCTTGGCCAGCACCTTCTGCTGCAGGATGACCGTGCGGTCGCCTGGTACCGGGCCCTGCAGGTGGATGTGGCCGGCATCGTCGCGGCCAGGATCGTGGCTGTGGCCATGCTCGTCGCCCTGCTCCTGGCCGGGGTCGTGGCCGTGCCCCGCGGCGTGCGCGCCGGTGCGGCGGTGGCCATGGCCGGGGGTGAGCAGCCGCACTACGGCGCCGCCCGAGCACCCGCACGTTCCGCACATCTCAGGCCACCATGACCGATGTGATCTTCAGATCCTGCCCGGTGAGCACCACGATGTCGGCGCTGCCGCAGGGGCACAGGATCACCGGGCCGTCCGGCGCGAACTCGCTGCCGCATACCCGGCACTTGCAGCGGCCGGCTGGCTCGCTGATCTCCAGCCTGGCCCCCTGCAGGTCGGTGCCCTCGGTCACCAGGTCGAAACAGAACCGCACCGAGTCGGCCACCACTCCGGACAGCGCGCCGATTTCCAGCCGTACGCAGGTGATCCGGGCGCCAGGAAGGCGCCCGGTGACGGCGTCGACGACGCCCTCGGTAATAGCCAGCTCGTGCATGATTCTGCCCCTCCCCAGGCTCAGCAGATGCGCGGCAGCGGGTCGCCGACCAGCAGGTCGACGATGCGAGTACCGCCGAAGGCGGTCTTGAGCAGGACGATTCCGGCCGGGTCATCGGCGATCTGCCCGATGATCGCGGCGCGGGCGCCCAGCGGATGCGCGCGCATCGCGGCCAGCGCGCTGTCGGCCTCGGCGCCGTCCACGACGGCGACGAGGCGGCCTTCGCAGGCCACGTACATGGGGTCGATGCCGAGTAGCTCAGAGGCGCCGCGCACCTCTGGGCGGACCGGGATGTCATCCTCGCGGACGACCACGCAGACCCCGGCGTCGGTGGCCACCTCGTTCAGGATGGTGGCCACGCCGCCGCGGGTCGCGTCGCGCATGGCCCGGACGCCGGGAACCGCGGCGAGCAGGTCGGCGACGAGCCCGTTCAGCGGCGCGGTGTCCGACGTCACGTCGGCCTCGATGTCCAGCTCGCCGCGAGCCAGCATGATCGTGATGCCGTGGTCGCCGATCGGCCCGGACACGATGACCACGTCACCCGGCCTGGCCTGGGCCACGCCCAGGGTCCGGCGATGCTCGATGATGCCGATCCCGGCGGTGTTGATATAGCAGCCGTCGGCCTTGCCCTTCTGCACCACCTTGGTGTCGCCGGTGACCACCTGGACGCCGGCCGCGACGGCCGCGTCGTGCATGGCCGTGACAATCCGGCGCAGGTCATCAACGGGCAGGCCCTCTTCGAGGATGAAGCCGGCCGACAGGTACTGCGGGACGGCGCCGGCCACCGAGAGGTCGTTCACCGTGCCGTTCACGGCCAGGTCGCCGATGTTCCCGCCGGGGAAGAACAGCGGCGAGACGACGTAAGAGTCCGTGCTGAGCGCCACCCGCGAGCCATTGAAACGCAGCTGCGCCGCGTCCTCGAGCGGCTCAAGCAGCGGGTTGCGGAAGGCGTCCAGGAAGATCGCCTCGACCAGGGTTCGGGTCGCCTTCCCGCCGGCCCCGTGCGACATGGTAATCCGCTGTTCCTTGACCCGCGGGCGGCTGCGGCGGGCGCGGTCGATGCGCGCTAGCACCTGCTCCTCGCGGACCGTCCCGGCCAGCGGCTGCGGCGAGCCCTTCGAGCGCCCGTCGCGCGGGTTGGGCAACGCCTCCGCCTGCGCGACCAGCGCATCGTGCTCGCGCAGCGCATCGGCGACCCAGCCGGCACCATGGTCTTCGCTGGCCGTATGGACATCGCCGGCCGTCATGACCTGCTCACTTCCTTAACCCGCTGCCGGTTGAGCCGCCCGAAGTTGTAGTACGCGGCGCAGGCGCCTTCCGGCGACACCATGCAGGTGCCGATCGGCGTCTCCGGCGTACAGGCGGTGCCGAACACCTTGCATTCCCAGGGCTTGAGCACGCCCTTGAGCACCTCGCCGCACTGGCACGCCTTGGGATCAGCCACCCGCACGCCGGGGACGTCGAACAGCAGCTCGGCGTCGAACCGGGCGTAGTCCGCGCGCATCCGCAGCGCGGAATGCGAGATGAAGCCCAGGCCGCGCCATTCGAAGTACGGGCGCAGCTCCATGGTCTGGCCGATCGCGTTGAGCGCCACGACGTTGCCGTCCCAGGGCACCACCCGGGTGTACTGGTTCTCCACCGCTGCCCGGCCCTCGGCAAGCTGCAGCATCAGCAGGTAGATGGACTGCAGGATGTCGAGCGGCTCGAAGCCCGCCACCACCACCGGCTTGCCGTAGTCCCGCGCGATGAACTCGTACGGCCGGCAGCCGATCACGGTGGAGACATGACCGGGGCCGATGAAGCCGTCGAGCCGCAGGTCGGGGGAGTCGAGTATCGCCTTGATGGCCGGGACGATCGTGACGTGATTACAGAAGATGGAAAAGTTCTCCAGTCCCTCGGCGGCCGCGCGCAGCACGGTCATCGCGGTGGACGGGGCGGTGGTCTCGAAGCCGATCGCCATGAACACCACCCGCTTGTCCGGGTTCTGCCGGGCGATCTTCAGCGAGTCGAGGGGGGAATACACCATCCGGATATCGGTGCCCTGCGCCTTGGCGTCGAAGAATGAGCCCCTGCTGCCCGGCACCCGCATCATGTCGCCGAACGACGTCATGATCACGTCGGGATTCGAGGCCAGGTGCATGGCGTCGTCGACCCGGCCCATCGGGATAACGCACACCGGGCAGCCGGGGCCGTGCACCAGCGTGATCGACTCGGGCAGGTAGTCCTCAAGCCCGTGCTTGTAGATCGTGTGGGTGTGCCCGCCGCACACCTCCATCAGCTTGTACTGCCGCCCCGGCTCGCACAGCCCGGCGATCTTCGCGGCGAGGGCATGAGCCTGATCGGCGTTACGGAACTCATCGACGAACCGCATGACGTGCCCCTATTCGATCCGTGATTCCTGCAAGGCGGCCAGCTCGTCCTCGTAGGCCTGCCCGATTCCGGCCAGGAACTCCAGCGCTGCCGCGGCCTCGTCCTCGTCGATCTTCGAGAGCGCGAAGCCGACATGGATGAGCACCCACTCGCCTGGCTTGGGCGGCTCGTCGGCGAGCAGGCCGATGTTGATGACCCGCCGCACCCCGCTGACATCCACTCTGGCCAGATCGGGCTGATCGGGGAGGAACTCGATCACCTCACCGGGTATGCCTAGACACATGTGTCCGCTCCCTTCCCCGGCTCATCGGGATCCGTCGCTGACCGATCGCTGGCCGCCGTCGGCCCGGTGCTGGCCGTCGCCGGCCGCTGCGACCAGGTCCTTGACGACCCGCACCGCCTCGCCGACCGCCGCAGTTACCGGCGGGCTCAGCCCGATTCCGTGGTCGACGCTGGCCGGCTCGCAGCCGACGAGCAGGACCCGGCCGGCCTCGGCGCCGAGCATGTCAAGCACGCCGAACATGACGTCGGGCTGCATGCCGTGCGCGTCAAAGAGCTGGCCGGCGCCGGGCGAGTCCGCCGCCACGCCCGAGGGCTGGCTGCGGGAAAGCTCGATCACGTAGACCGTGCCCGGATCATCGCCGCGCGAGGTGGCGTCGACGAGGATCGTGGTCTCGTACCCGTTGGCCAGGTCATAGGCCAGGTGCAGGCCGCTGATCCCGTAATCCGCCACCCGGACCCACCCGGGCAGGTCTTCGGTGGCCAGCCGGCGGGCAACCTCGACCCCGAATCCGTCGTCGCCCAGGAAAATGTTGCCGACCCCGGCGACCAGCATGCGGCTCGTCATCCGCGCACCTGCTGCCGGTCCAGCGCGGCGAGCGTGAGCTCCCACAGCACGTTGTAGACGGTGGTCTGCGCTTCCTGGATCCGGTGCACCGACGAGGACGGGGCCACGAACAGGTAGTCGATGCTGTCCAGCTCGGCCATCTTGCCGCCCTCGTAGCCGGACAAGCCGATGGTCAGCAGCCCGCGCCTGCTCGCCTCGTCGAAGGCGCGCAGCAGGTTCGCCGAGTTGCCGCTGGTGGACAGGCCGACCGCGATGTCACCCTGGCGGCCGAACGCAGCGATCTGCCGGGAGAAGACGACGTCGACGCCGATGTCATTGCTCAGCGCCGTGACGACGGCGATATCACTGGCCAGGTTGTACGCAGCCAACGGCGTGCTCCTGCCCCCGGGGTAAAGGTAGAGCGTGGCTAGCTGCTGGGCGTCCGTGGCGCTGCCGCCGTTGCCGAAGGCGAACAGGCGGCCGCCGGCCGCGAACCGGCGGGCCGCTTCCTGCGCGCAGGCGGCCATCCGGGCTCCGTCCCGCTCGCCGATCATCCGGCGCAGTTCCATGATCTCGGCTGCCTTGGCAACGGTGGACCTGCGCACCTCCTCGAGCACGGCGGGCAGGTCAGCACTGCTCGCGTAAAGAAACGGGTAGAGCGACTCGACGGTGCCATGGCCCGCCTCGCTGCCGCGCCGCGTCATGCCGGTCAGCCCCCCACCACGCCGATGGCTTCCCTGGCGTGCACCAGGATCGTGTCGCCGACCCGGGCCGTGACCAGCGCGATGCTGACTTCTTCCGGGCGGCCCGCGCCGGTGTCCACGATGGCCATGTCATCCGCAAGCAGCCGCAGCACGGTCACCGCGACGGCGGTATCCGAGCAGGTGATGCAGACATCGTCGTGGCATTCCGGCGCGGCCTGCCCGCCGGGACCTTGCTCCCCGGCAGTCATGCCGCCACCCTCTCGGCGATGCCGGCGCCCTCGGCGATGCGGCCGCCCTCGGCGATCCCGCCATCCCCGGGCGATGCCGCCACCGCCGCGGTCATGCCACTACCCCTGGGGCGAGGATGCCGGGCTGCTCGAAGAACACGTGCACGAGTTCCCACAGCACGTGGTACGCGGTCACGTGCATCTCCTTGACGATCCTTGGGTCGTCCGACCTGGCGACCAGCACGTGATCCAGGCCGGGGCTCGCTCCGATCGCGCCACCCTCGCCGCCCACCAGCCCGATCGTCAGCATCCCGAGATCCCGCGCGGTGAGCAGCCCGGCCAGGACGCCGGCGCAGTTCCCGTCGGCGGAGATGCCGAGCGCGATGTCGGCGGGCCCGGCCAGGTAACGGAGCTGGTGGGCGAAGATCCCGGCCATGCCTTCCTGCGCTGCCACCCCGGTCACGGTGGCGACGTCCGACGTCAGCGAGATGGCTGGCAGCGCGCGCTTGCCCACGATGACCGGGTGGACGAACTCCACGGCCACGTGCTGCGCGTCGGTGCTCGACCCGCCGGTCCCGAAGACCAGGAGCTTCCCGCCCTGGTGGAAGCGGACCGCCATGTCATGGCACGCGGCCGCTACGGCGGCGGCCTGGTCGGCGAAGTCCCGCGTCGGGGCGGCCCGGCGCTCGATCCGGCTGGCCGCGTCGCCGCTTGATGCCGCGGCGGCTGGCGTCCCGGCCGGCCCGGCCGCCGCCGCGCGGACGCCAGGACCGCGATTGCCAGCGGAGGTCATGCCGGTGCCTCGGCCGGCTCGGACAGGTCGATGTCGGCTTCTATCTCGACCTGGTCCCGTACCTTCAGCGCCCCGAGGAAGGCGGTATACGGCTTGATCCCGTACGCGGACTGCAGCACCGAGCCGGTGACGTGATAGCGGCCCTGGCCGGCCTGGCTGACCGTCAGCTGGAGCGGGCGCTCGACGCCGCGCAGCGTGAACGTCCCGCTGATGAGGCCGCCACCGGCGGCATCCGGCTCGAACTTCGTCGCGGTGAAGACGGCTTCGGGATTGCGGTCGGACGCGAGCAGCTTGCGCGCCGTGGCGCCGATCTCGCGCCGGTCCCGGTCGGTGAGCGGCTTCAGGCCGCCGGTTCCGGTGCGAACGGTCAGCGCGCCCATGTCGACGCGTACCTCAACGGAGGCGGGGACCTGGTCGTCACCGACGGTCAGCTCGCCTGACCACCGGGTCGCCTCGATCGTCAGGTCGTGACCAGCTTGGGCGGCCAATCCGTCGCGGGATGTCCGTAGGACGATCCGGTTACGATCCGTAATGAAATGGTGGCGCCCGGCTTGAACCGCCATGGCAGAACCGTAGGACACATGTGGGGGGGCGTCCAGTGATCTGGGCAGACAGGTTTGGCTATCTGCCGATCCGGGCGTTACGCGTGACACGTGCGGGCTCCGCCCGGGAGGCTCCGGCCGGGGGCTCCGCCCGGGAGGCTCCGGCTGGCGGCTCCGCCCGGGAGGCTCCGGCTGGCGGCCTCCGCCCGGCTCCGGCTAGCGGGCCCTCGCTGGCGGGCCTCGGGCTGGGGCTCCGGCTGGCGGGCTCCCCGGCTAAGGCAGCGGGACCTCGCCGAATACCTCCTGGATCCGCCGCAGGTCGCGCATTCGTGGCTCGGTCGCGCCGCCCACCCAGCGGCTGACTGTCTTCACGGACACGCCGAGCTGGCGGGCCGCGGCCTCCTGGGTCAGCCCCTCGCGGCGCAGCGCGCTGCCCATCCACTCGGCGAAGGTGGCCGGATGTCCTGGCTGGCCGAGCGGCACGGCCTCAAGCAGCGATGCCCCCTCGGTGGCAGGCCCGGCCTGGGCCGCATCTGCCGGGCCGCCGCCAGGCCGCGCCGCCCCGGTCGGCCCGGCTGACCCGGGCCCGACCGGGCTGACGGCGGGCCGGATAGGCGGCTGACCTGCCCCGGCGTCACCGGGGCTGGCCGCCGGATAGGCGGCTGGACGGCCAGCCGGACCCGCGCCCGGCGGGCCTGCTGCGGACCCGTTGGGCTGGACCTGCAGGAGCGGCGCGGTGCTCGGCATCTCCGAGTGCAGCACGTCGACCTCAACGTGCTCGGGGAAGATGCGGAACGCCACCTGGATGCACCCGGTCGGGCCTGCCGCGTCAAGCAGGGCCCGGAAGACCGTCTCGCCGACCTCGCGGGTGCCCTGTTCCGTGAGCGGCGACTCGGCCAGGCAGCGGCGGACGAAGTCCCTAATGTCGGGAATCGACGACGGCCGCGCGGGGAAGATCTGGGAAAGCACGACGACCGGCACGACCTCGATCGAGTCCCCCCCGGGACCGTTCAGGGGCTGAGCCACCGGTCTCTCCCTTAGACCCACAGGCAAATCCCAGTACAGCGCGACTGGGCACAAGCCAGGGTACGTGCAACAAGATGAAACAGGAACCCTCATCGGGTGAGCAAGTCGCTGGGCTACGGGCATCCCGGTCATATCGGCACGGACACTTGAGTCTCGCTGGCCCGCTGCGAGACAGTTGTGTCCTACGAACTGCCGGTTGTGTCTTGAAGCCAGATCGTGACGGGTCTAGCATGACGACGTCCGCGCATCACCAAAGCGAGGTGCGTGCCCATCTTTTCTGCAGCAGCCGCGCGATCCGCTGAGGCCGCAGGCCATCGGGCGGCGGCACATGCTGCCTGGCCGCAAGCTGCCTGGCTGCAGGCAAGGCTGCCGCGCCACCGTGCTCCAGCCGCCAGCGCCGCGGGCCGCGGCGAGGCGACGGAGACCCGGCGCACCCGGTATCCAGCTGGTCCTTCAAGCGAGGAGGTGGCTTCCGCATGGCCACTGACCCACAGCCGACAGAAGCCAAGCAGCCGGACGCCGCTGCGGAGCCAGTCGTCCACATCCTCTGGATGAACGGCGGGCTGGGCTGCGACGGCGACTCCGTTGCCCTGACGGCGGCGACCCAGCCGAGCATCGAGGAGATCGCGCTCGGCGCCCTGCCCGGCCTGCCCAAGGTTGCCGTGCACTGGCCGCTTATCGACTTCGAGTGCGGCCCTGAGCAGGGCGCCGACAACTTCATCGAGTGGTGGCACAAGGCCGACCGCGGTGAGCTTGATCCGTTCGTGCTGGTGGTCGAGGGCTCGATCCCGAATGAGGCGATCAAGGAGGAAGGCTACTGGTGCGGCTTCGGCAACAACCCAGCGACCGGCCAGCCGATGACCACCAACGAGTGGCTGGACCGGCTCGCGCCGAAGGCGACCGCGATCCTGGCCGCCGGGACCTGCGCCACCTACGGCGGCATCCATGCGATGGCCGGCAACCCGACTGGCGCGATGGGCGTGCCTGACTACCTCGGCTGGGACTGGCGGTCGAAGGCAGGCCTGCCTATCGTCTGCGTTCCCGGCTGCCCGACCCACCCGGACAACCTGTCCGAGACCATCCTCTACCTGCTCTACCAGGTGGCCGGGCAGGCGCCGATGATCCCGCTGGATGAGGCGCTACGGCCGACCTGGCTGTTCGGTGCCACCGTGCACGAGGGATGCGACCGGGCGGGCTACTACGAGCAGGGCGACTTCGCTGCCGAGTACGGCTCTCCCAAATGCCTGGTCAAGCTCGGCTGCTGGGGGCCGGTGGTCAAGTGCAACGTGCCCAAGCGCGGATGGATCAACGGCGTCGGCGGCTGCCCGAACGTCGGCGGGATCTGCATCGCCTGCACGATGCCGGGCTTCCCGGACAAGTTCATGCCGTTCATGGACGAGCCGCCAGGGTCGAGGGTCTCCACGACGGCGAGCACCCTCTACGGGACGGTCATCAAAACCCTCCGCGGCTTTACCGCGAAGACCCTTGACGACGAGCCGAAGTGGCGCGTGAAGGGCGACGAGCTGCTGACCGGCTACAAGAAGACCTGGTGACATCGGCCGGCGCCGGCATCCCCGGCAGCCGCCGCGCACAGCACAGGGAGAGGGGTGAACGATGACGACGGTCGATGACGCCGGCGTAGTGGAGATGAACTGGGACCCGATCACCAGGATCGTGGGCAGCCTGGGCATCTATACCAAGATCGATTTCAAGCAGAAGAAGGTCGTCGAGTGCCACAGCACATCGTCGATCTTCCGCGGCTACAGCATCTTCATGAAGGGCAAGGACCCCAGGGACGCGCACTTCATCACCAGCCGGATCTGCGGCATCTGCGGTGACAACCACGCGACCTGCTCGGTCTATAA
>WNGH01005699.1_pt1 | contig 11853 bp, 9 predicted proteins | sample 5400631 | NCBI WGS metagenome assembly WNGH01 (sample SAMN13153373, study PRJNA577476) | soil metagenome | isolation source: 115 cm soil or saprolite under Garry oak tree replicate 1 | place: USA:California | collected 2016-06-15 | reverse complement strand
ACTGCTCTGAACACAGGCGGGAGATACAATCCCGCCACAAATAGTTGGATCTCGACTGCCCTCAGTGCCCTGGTGCGCGGCAATCATACGGCGGTCTGGACTGGCAGTGAAATGATCGCCTGGGGCGGAACTGATCCTGTTCACTACTTAAACACAGGCGAAAGATTCAATCCTACTACGAACACATGGACAGGTACCAGCATCGTTAATGCTCCTTCTGGACGCTACCTTGGCACCGCGGTCTGGACTGGCAGTGAAATGATCGTCTGGGGCGGCATTAACACCGCTCTTCTGAACACGGGCGGGAGATACAATCCCGGAACAGACAGTTGGACGGCGACCAGTACCACCAATCCGCCTTCTGCACGATACTACCACACGGCAGTCTGGACCGGCAGTGAAATGATCGTGTGGGGTGGTGGAGGTCAGACCGATTACTTGAACACCGGCGGACGATACGATCCCAGCACAGACACCTGGACCGCCACGAGCATTAGCGGTGCTCCCGTCGCGCGATGGCGGCACTCTGCAGTCTGGACTGACACCAAAATGATTGTCTGGGGCGGCAACGGCACATCCGGTTCTTTAAACACCGGCGGGCGATACAACCCGGGGATGGATAGTTGGACAGCTACAAGCACCATCAATGTGCCCGATGGCCGACAATACCACACGTCCGTCTGGACCGGCAATGAAATGATCGTCTGGGGCGGACTTGGTCCTTCCCTTTGGGTGAACACCGGCGGCAGATACTGCGCGCAGTCTGGTTTACAGACGCCTACTCCAACAGCTACTCGCAGCCCGACACCCACCCCAACCGCAACTCCCACGGCTACTCGCACTCCGACGCCAACAGCCACAGCTACTGCCACAGCGACGGCGACGCGTACACCGCCTCCAACACCAACAACCACAGCAACAGCTACGGCTACTGCTACCGCGACGGCTACTGCAACCGCGACGGCGACTGCCAGTCCAACAGCAACACGCACGCCCACACCTACCCCGACGGCAACCGCTTCGCCGAGTGCCACGCCGAGCGCAACGCGCACACCGACACCTACTCCGACAGCCACAGCTACAGCTACTGCGACAGGTACTGCTACTGCTACTGCGACTGCGACAGGGACACGTACACCGAGCCCAACACCAACAGCGACGCCCAGTGCGACGCCGACTGCAACACGAACGGCAACATCTACATCTACACCTACGCCTACTCCTGTGGCGACAGCTACAGCCACGCCGAGCTCAAGACCGAGGGTTACTCCCACACCGAGGTCCCGTCCAACGTCGGCGGGGCGACCCACTCCGCCCCCTCATTTAACGCCGCCGCCTACCGCTTCGCCGAATGTGACCCCGGCACCGCGGCCCACTCCGCCTCCGCGCCTCACACCGCCGCCGACGCCTAGCGGTTCGCCACGGCCTACTCCGCCACCGCGCCCGTAGGCTTAATTCGGCCGAGCGATTAGTGAGAAGTGATGAGTGACGGTGGTGTGCGCCCTCAGCGCCAGTTTAACGACTGCAGTTGTTTCGGGACAAACTTGCCCTCTTTTCGAAGCAATTTGCCGTCGAAATAGATTTCGCCGCCGCCGTAATCGGGACGCTGGATGCTGACCATGTCCCAATGGACCTGGCTGCGGTTTCCGTTGTCGGCTTCTTCGTACGCTTGTCCCGGGGTGAAATGAAACGAGCCGGCGATTTTTTCATCAAACAAGATGTCGCGCATCGGTTGTAGCACCCGCGGATTAAAGCCGAGCGAAAATTCGCCGATGTAACGCGCGCCGGGATCGGAATCGAGAATCTTGTTTAGCTTTTTGGTCTCGTTACTCGTCGCAGCGACAATCTTGCCGCCCTCGAATTCTAGTCGGATGCCGTCGAAGGCGGTGCCCTGATAAATGCTTGGCGCGTTAAAGGTGACGTGGCCGTCGACCGAATCCTTCACTGGACAGCTGAACACTTCGCCATCGGGAATATTGCGGTCGCCACCGCAGATGACGGCTGGAATTCCCTTGATGCTGAAACGCAGATCAGTATCGGGCCCTTTAATTTGGACACGATCGGTCCTTTCCATCAAGTGCTTCAGCGCTTTCATCCCGGGCTGCAGTTTGCGGTAATCCAGCGTGCAGACATCGAAAAAGAAATCTTCAAAGGCTTCCGTGCTCATTCCGGCAAGCTGGGCCATCGATGGAGTCGGCCAGCGTAACACTACCCACTTTGTCTTCTTGACCCGCTGGTCTTGCACCGGACGCATTTTTCGGCCGATCAATTTCATCCTGTCCGGCGGTACATCGGATAATTCCGTGATGTTATTGCTGCCGCGCACCGCGATGTATGCATTCATTTTTTTCATCCGGGCCAGCTCGTGACTTGCCATCAGATTTAGCTGCCGATCCGAGGCTTCGAGCGCGAGCGCGCGGTTCACGCGAGTTTGATACGTCTGCGCAAAAGGCACGCCGCCCGCTTTTCGCACCGCGCGAATCAGCGCGACGGTCATTTCGTCAGGAATATCGAATGCTTCGATCAAGACCGTTTCAGTGCGCTTGAGTCGAACGGAGTATTCCACCAGAAGTTTTGCGAGTTTGTCGAACCGATCGTCGTGCATAGGCGTTTATCTTTCCACTAGCCCGACCGGATGCAACTCGGTCCGCTGCACACTACGTACATGTTTAGCGTGTTCTCATCGTTTCATTTGTCTCTCCATGGCGCCAAAGGCGCTTCTCATCTCAGCCTGGGGCGTTGCCCCAGGCTGCAAATGAATTCTGCGCCTTTGGCGCTAGACACATAGCACGCTACATTTCGCGAACGAGTTTCGCAGCATAGGCCCCATCAAAACCATCGCGAAACGGCAGGGAAAACCTTTCCTCTTCTGCCAAGCGCAGGTCCGGTGAGCTCTCGAGAATTCGACGAACGGCTTCTTCGTTTTCTTCCGGCTCGAGGCTGCACGTGCTGTAAACGAGCAGACCGTTCGGTTTGAGAAGCCGGACGAGCGCGCGAACAATTTCGATCTGCCGCTGTTGCATGCGTAGGAAATCGCTTGCTCGTAATCGACACCGCACGTCTACGCGCCTGCGCATTACCCCGGTGTTGCTGCACGGCGCATCAATCAGGATCCGATCAAATGGCGCCACTGATGTGATCTCCGGCGGGACACGCTTGCCTGTCCAATCGTGTTGGAGAATCTGCGCAATTCCGACACCGAGGCGCGCCATGTTCTCCTTTAGTGTGTCTATACGCTGCGGGTCGCGGTCGCATGCTACGATTATTCCGAGATTTTCCATGAGTTGCGCGATGTAGCCGGTCTTTCCGCCGGGCGCGGCAGTTGCATCGAGAATCCTTTCTCCGGGCTTTGGATCCAGCAACTCGCACGCAACCGTGGTGCTGGGGTCCTGAATGTAACAATGACCGCGTTCCAAGGCGGACGAAGGTAACGAATTGAATTGCACAAACATTGAATGATCACGCAGAGAACGCGATTCGGGGTACGTGTGGAGGAATTTTGTTCGATCGATTTTCAATAAATTAATGCGCGCATACACCGGCGCGGGAAGATTGTTCCATTTGCACAGCTCTTCTGCGTGTTCGTCGCCAAAGTGCTGCTGCCAGCGCTCCACAAGAAATTGCGGATGCGACGTTCGAACGAACAATGGCTGCGTAGCGGCGCGTGCGAGCAGCTGGCTGCGCTGTCGTGTCGTGGTCCGCAGAATGGCATTCACGACGTTTCGTTGTTTTTTAGCAGCGAGCTCAACGGTTTCGTGTACTGCTGCATGTTCAGGCGTTCCAAGACACAAAAGCTGGTACAATCCGAATCGCAGAATGTCCCGAAGATCTCTGTCGATGCCCGAACCACGCAGGCAACCGATCCAGAAATCTAGCAACGTTAAGTTGCGTAGAACGCCGTAAAATAGTTCCAAGGCGAAGCCACGATCAGAGGCATTCAGTTCCGTCTTCGTAAGAAGCCCAGAAATGATGAAGTCGGCGAAGTGCTTTTCTTTTCGCCACAACCGCAAGGCTGTCAGCGCGATTTGGCGAGCAGAGAGCTCCGCCATATCCTCTGCGGCTATTGCGGCTTCACGCTGGCGCGCCCGATCGAATAATAATGAAATCCGAGGCGCCTCATGGTTTCAGGATCCAAAAGGTTTCGGCCGTCGAACACCATGGGTGTCCGCATTTTTTCTTTCACGACTGCCAGGTCCACATTGGCAAATTCACGCCATTCGGTAGCGACGACCAGCGCTTCAGCATCGGTCACTGCCTCGAGAGCTGACGAGGCAAATTCCGCGTCGGCGATTGCTTTTATGGCGCGCGCCTTTTGCATTCCTTTTGGGTCATACGTAACGACACGTGCGCCCTCACGCAGCAAGTGTGTCACAAGCTCTATTGCGACGGAGGAACGAACATCGTCTGTATCAGGCTTGAATGTGAGCCCCCAGACTGCAATCCGCTTTTCGCGCAACACCCACAAGGTTTCCCGGATTGTCTTCAGAAAACGCTCTTTCTGAGCATTGTTTATGCGTTGCACTTCTTTGAGCAGATTGAACGGCGTGCCAAGCCGTTCGCTGATGGTAATGAACGCAGCGATGTCTTTGGGAAAACAGGAACCTCCATATCCAATTCCAGCATTCAGGAAATCACGCCCAATGCGGTGGTCCATTCCAATTCCGTCGGCGACTTTTTCGACATCGGCACCGCTGGCCTCACAAATGGCCGAGACCGCGTTGACGTACGAAATTTTCAGGGCCAGGAATGAATTCGCGCAATGTTTGATCAGCTCGGCGCTGCTGATGTCGGTCACCAGGATCGGTGCCATGAATGGCTCATAGACCTTCTTCATCAGATCGATGGCGTGCTCGCTTTGGGCTCCGATCACGATGCGATCAGGACGCATCAGATCCGCTACTGCGCAGCCTTCGCGCAAAAATTCGGGATTGCTGACCACGTCGAAGCTCGCACCGTGACGGTTGTATCTTTTGATTGATTCGGCCACTTTCTCGCCCGTTTTCACGGGCACGGTGCTTTTGTCAACAATCACGCGGTAATCAGTGAGAACTCCGGCGATCTCACGTGCAACTTTTTCCAGGAAACTAAGATCGACATCGCCATCCGGCTGTTGCGGAGTCGGAACTGCAATGAAAACGACTTCTGAATTGTTCACGCCGTCCTCAATGCTGCCGGTGAAACGCAGCCGGCGCGCCGACACGTTGCGGTGAATAATTTCTTCCAGGCCTGGCTCGTAAATTGGAACCTCGCCGCCTTGCAGTTGCTTGATCTTCTGTGCGTCGTTATCGACGCAAATGACGTTGTGTCCGACGTCGGCGAAACAGGCGCCAGTCACGAGGCCAACGTAACCGGAACCGATGATTGAAAGATCCATGATGGAAGAATGGTGCGGGCGAATCAACGGCAGCACAAGTGACGGATGGCCGCCAGATGCGTCACGTTGTTCGCGGGCTGTTTGTCATTGGCCCTGAGAGGTAGGGTCGAAGTTTAAGTCGAAACCCAATTTCGGGAATGCCTTGAGCGTTACTGTGAAGAGGAGGCCGTATTCTTTCACTCCGTTATTGTCGCGTATTATTCCCCCGAACGAGGCCACCCAGCTCGACAGATCCCGGTAAACAGAATAGCGCTGCTCCTCGAGGAGCCCCGTCTCGGCTTCATATTGTTCCTGAACTCCAACGCTCCAGTTATCGTTAAGACGACAGTAGCCTCCGAAGACAAACAAGCTGCTATCTTGGAAGAAGGGATTGCCGTTCAAATAGCGATGCGCAACATTCACCTGAAGATTGGCCAGCGGTTGCACGCTGGCAACTGTATCGACTTCGGTAAATCCTTTGGAAAAAGCGGGCAGTTGAGAGTTGATCGAGAGCGACATCCACGGCAGAGGATTAAAGCGGAGATTGTTAAATAGGTTTGAGTAATCCGTGCGGTCGTACGGATTGGTGAAGTTCACATCGACGAAGCTGTCGAGTTCCAACCAAGTGATCGTTTGATCGTCGCGCCGCGTTTCCAAACGGTTGCGAACACCCACTCGCCAGACGGTCCAGCTGGCGATGGAATCGATCGGGGTGAACTGTGGGAAGTCGATCGCGCGCAGTTGTGTGGACGGTTCAAATCGATCGAACTGCAAAATGGATAGCGGGTTCGGGCCATCCTCTTTGACGTACGAAAAGTCTGTGAATGGTTGGATGACGTGCATGAGTCCGTCTAACCCAAACGCGCGGCTTTGTACGTTCTCCCATTTTTGCGAGATCTTGAAAGAAGCTTCTGCGCCCGTATCGAAGACGCTGCGAAAAGTGTCGCCATCGAACTTGATGGGATTGGCCGTCGTTGGCGGCGGCAGAATAAAGTCGGGCACGAGCGGGTTGGTTGGCGGCACAAATACTGTCGATCCGAGGTCCCAAGTCTTGCCGTAGTACGTGCCACGATACCCAACCCGCGGCACGAACGAGAGCCATCCAAAATACGTGTTTGGAAAAGTCAGTTGATGAAAAGTGTCGAAACGGTCGGTGCCATAATTCTTTATGCCTGAGTCCTCGGGGAATTGTAGCCGCAGATTCGCAAACCCAGTTTCGCCTTCGTAAAATATCGGCCCGCCAAAGAGTCCATGGCGTTTGATGTCCAGCACCACTTCCGGTTGACGTTCCGTGGTAGTGAAGAAGTCGTTCGCCTGAAAACGCTCGATGCCGGTGAGAGTGAAAACCGGATTTGTCTTTGTAAGTGCGACGACGTTATCTGGGACTGGATCAATGCGGAACTCGCCCGGATAGTAGTCCTGCATGACGTACGCGTCGCTAAGTTTGGTGATGTTCGCGGTAGCGTATATACTATCGGTAAAGTTCGTCCGATCTTCCAGGCTCAGTCGGTAGCGATTGGTAGGAACATCCTTCCGCGGCACATTAGTTTGATTTATATCCGGGTTTTGATCATCAATATAAAAAGTCTTGAGTCTCGCCTGACTGCTCTGGTCCTTTCCATAATCAATAACGGGATCAAAGCCGATCGCAGGCCCGCGACGGCCAAAGTAATCAAGTCGGAGACGCGCCTTGATATAGTCCGTGATGGGGAACATGACCTGCGTAAGGAGCGACGGGCCCCAGGTGCTCGTGTACGCGGGCGTAACGCTAAAACTGAACGTGTCACTGAGCGACTGATACAGGTAGGGCCACCAGAAAACCGGGACGTTCCCTATGTACGCGGTCACGTATTGGAAAATGACGCGATCGTCCTCATAATATCGGATCTTCTGCGCGTGAAGGTGGAAATCCGGTCTTGCCGTATCACTCGTTGTAAAATTGCCTCCCTGCACGAGATAACCGTTATCGGAGATTGAAGTTACGTTCCCGCCTTTTAAAAAGTAAGGCACTGACTCGGTCCGCGCAGTTAGCGCCCGGATCTTTTTTGTTTCGGTGTTGTAAACGCCACTTTCCGCAATGTACAGGCTTGCTTCGCGATAAATTCGCACGTGGCCTCTCAACGCCACGTCGTGCGTGCTGGGATTGTACTGGGCATAATCGGCGTAAATGTCTGTGTTGCCGATGTGAATCGCGACGTTATCGCGCGCTGTTGCCAACCCGTTTTCATAAGTCGTTTCCCCGGTGGAAGTGATTTCCATCGGCACATTCTGCGGAGTTGAGATCTCTCCCCGAATAAAACCGGCACTCGCAACAACAGCAGCGAGCAACAAAACCAGCATTCGCATGGCGGAGGCCAAACGTACTGCACCCAAAGCTCTATGGAAAGCCAAAAAACCGGTATAAAAGGGCCAAAATGTGCTGTCCGGGCCTATTATGGTCCGTCTGCGAGCCGAAAGTCGTCTGTGTTCTGCCTTGATTAACGCGGCGATCAACGGTTTTCTTCACCCAGGATGATTAAGTCCATCGATCAGGTTTTCGTGAACGCAAAGCACTGGCTGCTTTCGTGGCTGGCAGGGTGGCCCAACTGGGCAACTCAAGTGGTGTCGAGCTTGATTAATATCTTGGCGCTGCTCGCTGTATTCCTGACGCTTTTCGCGCTGCTCTCGGTGCTGGAGCGAAAAATTCTCGCACGGATACAAAACCGCTACGGCCCGAATCGCGTCGGGCCGTTCGGCCTTTTTCAGCCAATCGCCGACGGCATTAAAATGTTGATCAAGGAAGACATCGTCCCGGTGCGGGCAGACAAGATGGTACATTTCCTCGCGCCCGTTCTCATCGCTGCCGTGGCGATTCTCACCTTAGGTGTGATTCCCTATGGCCGGAACATGACGCCGTTCACGATCGATTGCGGCATTCTTTTTTTCTTCGCCGTGGGATCAGCAACGGAACTCGCCGTGTTCATGGCCGGCTGGGGCAGCAACAATAAATTTTCGATGCTCGGCGCCATGCGCGCGATCGCGCAAATGATCAGCTACGAACTGCCGCTTATCATCACGGTTTTGCCGGTCGTGATGGTCGTCGGCTCGCTTACAGCTGACCGGATTGTCGCTGCACAGGCTGATTACACATATGGCGTGGTACCGCGCTGGTTTGCCTTTACACCATGGGGCCTGGCCGCCTTCATTCTGTTTTTCATTTCCGGTCTCGTGGAGTCAAACCGGACTCCGTTCGATGTTCCGGAAGGCGAATCGGAAATTGTCGCGGGTCACATGACCGAATATTCCGGGTTCAAATACGCCACATTTTTCATGGCCGAATATCTTGGAATGTTTGCCATTAGTGGCTTGGCCGTGACTTTGTTCCTCGGTGGATGGCATGCGCCTGCGCACGCTCTCGAGTTCATTCCATCCTACGTCTGGTTTTTTGCGAAGCTGAGCGCGCTGCTATTCGTCTATGTGTGGGTCCGCGGAACACTCCCGCGCACCCGCATTGATCAAATGATGAACTTCGCCTGGAAATTCATGTTGCCGATGGCGTTCACGTGCATTGTTGCAGCTGCTGTATGGCATTATGCAGGCCGCGGGTTGCGCGGATGGCTCTGGTCACTGCTGGTGATCGCAATTGTTTACAGTGGCTTGTCGATATTGCTCGATACGAAAAGAAAATTCGCGCCGCGCGTTTATCGCTTCGCTGAATGAACGGCGCCGCGTTTATCGTCATCGCCATTTTCACGCTCGCGGCGGCGCTTGCCGCTGCGACCTTGCGAAAACTGATGCATGCCGCGCTAAGTTTCGCCGTCGCATTGGTCGGTGTCGCGGCGTTCTTCTTTTTGCTCGGGGCTGAATTTGTCGGCCTGGCACTGGTGTTCATTTACATCGGCGCAGTCGCGGTGTTGATTGTTTTCACTATTCTTTTAACGCGGCGCGACACTGGCAAAGATCACGGATTTAACTGGGCCGGCGCTATCATTGCCGTTGCCGTATTTGGCGGGTTAACGTGGGCGATTCTAAAGACGCAATCGCTTGTTATCGTCGCTCCCCACACGCCGGCGCTTACGGTCAAACGGATTGGCGTGGCATTGATGACCACTTACGTGTGGCCATTGCAATGTGTTGGCCTCCTGCTCACTGCCGCGCTTATCGGAGCGCTCATTCTCGTACTGGAGGAGAAGCCATGACACCGACTCTCCAGGTTTTTCTCATGGTTTCTGCCGCATTGTTTTCCATTGGACTGCTTGCGGCGCTGAGTCGCCGCCACGCTATTTTCATTCTCATTGGAATCGAAATGATGCTGGCGGCCGCAAACCTGAATTTCATCGCGTTCTGGCGTTTTGGCGCGCAGCATCAACCTCCGATCGGCGTGATAATTGCGCTATTTTCAATTGCCATCGCCGCTGCCGAAGCCGCTGTCGGGCTCGCGATGGTGATCGCCGTTTATCGTCACTACCGCACAACTAATGTCGACCAGTTTGATCGCCTGCACGGATGAATTCCTGGGTCGTAGCTTATCTCTGGTTGATCCCAGCAGCACCGTTTGCGGCGTCGCTGGTCATTTTGAGTTTATCGAACGCGCGACGGAAAAGCGCAGCCGCGCTCGCCGTGGCTGGTCAGGCGCTTGCGCTCGCGATGTCAATGGTCGCGTTCGCTGTAAGCATGCAGGCACCCGGCTTCCGTGCGGTACAGAATTTCACGTGGTTTACATTCGGCGAACAAGCGTTGCGTCTCGGTTTTGTTCTTGATCCGCTGGCTGCCGCCATGCTGGTGATGATCCTTCTAGTAGGGCTTTGCATTTTTGTTTTCAGCATCGGTTACATGACCGAGGACAAAAATTTCACCAGATTCTTTGCGTACCTCTCGTTCTTCTCCGGTGCGATGCTCGGGCTGGTTATCGCCAACAGTCTGCTTCTGCTTTTCATCTTTTGGGAGCTTGTGGGGCTCGCGTCGTATTTGCTCATTGGATTTTGGATCGAAAAGCCGAGCGCAGCGGCCGCTGCAAAGAAGGCATTCATCACCACGCGCATCGGCGACATGGGATTCTTCCTCGGAATGCTGTGGCTTTATGGCCGGAGCGGCACACTTCTTTTTTACGATGGCGGAAATGGTTGCCTGGAAAGCGCCGGTCTCGCCATGCTCGGCGCAAGCGCCACATTCATTGCGCTGTTGATCTTCTGCGGGGCGGCGGGAAAATCGGGACAATTCCCACTGCACGTTTGGTTGCCGGACGCGATGGAAGGCCCGACACCGGTCAGCGCGCTTATTCACGCGGCGACGATGGTTGCCGCTGGGGTCTTTCTCGTTGCGCGCGTCTATCCGTTATTTTCGTTGGGCGCAATCAACGGCGTAACATCGTCGCTCACCGTTGTCGTGTGGATCGGAGTAACCACAGCGCTGATGGCGGCGCTCATCGCGATCGCGCAACCAGACATCAAACGAATTCTGGCTTACTCAACTGTGTCACAACTCGGTTTGATGATGGTCTCCCTGGGCGTGGGCGGTGTTGCTGCAGGCATCCTGCACCTGCTCGCGCACGGCTTTTTCAAAGCGCTCCTTTTCCTCGGCGCAGGCTCCGTTATTCACGGATGCCATGGCGAACAGGACATTCGTAAAATGGGCGGCCTCCGCTGCTTCATGCCCGTCACGTTTGTGACGTACGCGATCGGGATGATGGCTCTCAGTGGCGTGCCGTTCTTTTTTTCCGGCGGTTGGACGAAAGAAGAAATTCTTCACTCGACGGCGAACTGGCCGCGATCGCATCTGCCGTATTACCTCATGTTGGCCGGCGTGATTCTCACTGCGCTCTACATGACACGCCAGATGATCTATGTCTTTTTCGGCAAGCCACGCGTCGCTGCGGAGCGCGTGCATGAAAGCCCGCGCGTTATGACGATGCCTCTGATCGTGCTGGCCCTTGGCGCGATTTTGCTAAGTGTGGTGCTCACGCCAGCCTGGCCATGGCTGCATGACTATCTCGTCGGCGAACCGGTGCATTTCGAGTTCGGGCGTTTGATTCAGCCGATGCTGTTTATTTCGCTTGTGCTCGTTGGTGCGGGTATCGCTGTCGGTTTCTGGATGTATCGCAAGGCTGGTTTGCCAGATCGCGGTCGCCCGGTGGAGGTCGATCCGCTCGAATATGCGCAGCCTGCATTGTTTCGCTTTCTGGCAAACAGAATGTGGATCGACGAAGTCTATGACCGCACAGTTATCGCTTTCAGTTGGATGGCCGCGCGTCTATCCGATTGGATGGATCGCTATTTCTGGGATGGCCTGGTGCGGGGACTCGGCGGTCTCGGTCAGCTCTTTGGGATCTTTACAACGAGTGTCGATGAGCGCGGGATCAATGCCGGAGTCGATGAGACGACCGCGGGCACGCGCGGTCTGGGACGCCTGATGTCAGCGGCGCACTCAGGCCAAATTCAAACTTACCTCGGCGCGGTGGCGATTGGAATGCTGGCGCTGCTCCTTCTGTACGCATGGCTGGCTTAATTACGACAACCATCTTC
>WNGH01020912.1_pt1 | contig 11858 bp, 10 predicted proteins | sample 5400631 | NCBI WGS metagenome assembly WNGH01 (sample SAMN13153373, study PRJNA577476) | soil metagenome | isolation source: 115 cm soil or saprolite under Garry oak tree replicate 1 | place: USA:California | collected 2016-06-15 | reverse complement strand
TCGTCAGCACCCATCTGAGCCTAGCCGTCCCTAGGGAACCCCTTTGGCCGGGCACGCTCTGCGCCGACGCCGAGGTCCGGCTGTGGCATCGGCGTTCCGGTGTGCCCCTCCTCGCCTGGTCCTCGCAGGCGCGGGGCTGGTTCGCGGGCCGGCACCTCCGGGCGGACACCGCGGACGGCCCCGCGCGCCGGGTGTTTGGCTCGCCCGAAAACATCGAGCGCTTGCGGCGGGCCCGGGCGCTCGCATCGACGCACCGTTGCTCGGCCACCGCTGTCGCATTGGCCTATGTCCTGTGCCAGCCGTTTCGGGTGGTTGCCCTGATCGGTCCAGAGACCCTGCCAGAGTTGCTGGACTCGTTGAGCGCGATCGACCTCCGTCTCTCACCGGAGGACCTGCTCTTTCTGGAGGGAGACGCACCGCCTGGAGCAGGTTCTGCGCACGGCGGGGAAGGGATGGCCGCCGTCGGTCAAAGGGAGGCACCGGCCTGCTCAGGGAATCGATAGAGGGGCCCTGACGAAAATGCCCCAGAGGATCGTCCACCGGGCAATCAGCCGATCGGAGGTCGAACGAGCGCAGTCCTTGCTTGCCTACTCCTTCAACTGGGTGGAGGGCCGACGGGACCCGTCCTCACTCGCGAAGGCGTTCCTCCGAGACTGGAATCTCGAACAGACGATGGCGACGTTCGTCGATGACGTGATGGTCACCTACGTTCAGTGGAGAAGCTCCGCGATCCGTGTCGACGGGACGGTCGTTCCTCTGGCTGTGGCTGGACCAGGAGCAACGCTCCCCGAATACCGTGGAAGCCATCTACTGTCGGCGAGCATGGCGAAGGTGGTTGCCTGCATGCGCGAGGCCGGTCAGTGGCTGTCGGCCATCCAGTCTCCCGTTCCGGGATGGCACGTCCGTAACGGGTGGGGGATCGCTTCTGGAGCGCTCAAGTACCGGTTCCACCCGCCGGATCTGGATGTCCGCCAACCGCCCGTCGAAGGGCACTTCGAGCGTGTGGGCCCCGACGGCTGGCGGCGGCTCGACTCCATCTACCGCATCCATGCGGCCGATAGGAACCTGGCCATCGACCGTATCGAGCGGGATTGGGACGCGGCGTTCCTGGATGGGGCGTACGGGAAACGCCTGCCCCGGGAGGCGGTTGTCTGGGCACCGTCAGGCGGCCGGCCGGAGGGCTATCTGATCTATGACCAGATGGAGCAGCCGGTGGCGGGCGGTTCGGAGATCGTGATAGAGGTGTTCGAGTTGGTTGCGCTGTCTTCGGCCGCCTACACATCGCTCCTTCGCTATGTCGCAGTCCACAACAACGTGATCTGGGTGGAGTGGTCGGCACCCCCGGACGACCCCCTGCTGCACCTCGTGCGCGATCCGTCTCGGATCGACGTGCAATGGTCCTACGACAAGTTGCTGCGGGTCGTGGACGTCGGGCGAGCGCTTGAGCTGATCGGGACCCGGCTGTCCACTCAACCACCAGCCAATCGCTTGTCCGTCGACGTAGTGGACGAGCTCTGTCTTTGGAACTCAGCGACTTGGCTTGTACACCGGGACGACCGGAACGTGGAGGTAGAGCGCGCTGCCGGACCCGCAGACATCCGAGTGCAGGCGAGGGCGCTAGGTCCGCTCCTGTCCGGATTCACCTCAATCGAGATGGCCACCTTGGCCGGAGGTGCCGCGGTTCTGAACGACGGGGCGATGGAGGCCGCTCGGAGGCTCTCGAGGACACGACGCCCTGCCTTCTGCGCCGACGCCCTGTAGCTCATCTCTCCTCGCAAGACGTTCGGATCCGTGCGGATGGTCGCTTCGGCGGGCTAGTGGCTGCGCCAGTAGGCGCAGCCACTTACGCAATGGCAGCTTCCAGGATCGAGGCCACGTTCTCCGGGGAGTACGCGTCCGCCCGCGCGCGCGCTCTGGCTCGCAGATCAGCGCGAAGAATCGGATCCTTCAGAAGGCGCTCGATGGCGGAAGCCAGCGTGATCTCGTCGCCGGGTGGGACGAGGAGGCCGGAGCGCCCCCCTTCCAGGATCTCCTTCGGGCCACCCGGACAGGATGTGGCGATCACAGGCAGCCCAAGGGCCATGGCTTCCAGCAGGCTCATCCCGAACCCTTCCCACAGCGCGGGGTGGACGAACACGGATCCGATCCCGAACCAGGGCCACGGATAGGCCGAGCTACCGACGAACGAGACCCGATCCGCGATCCCGAGCTCTTGGGACAGCGACTGGAGCAGGGCCCGCTCCACGCCATCCCCCACGAGGACAAGCCGCACGTCGGATCGCTTCCGGCAGACCACCGCGAGCGCCCGCAGCAGCACCTCGTACCCTTTCTCCGGCGAGAGGCGTCCCGCCGCCACGATCAGGAACCCCCCGTGAGGGAGGTGAAGTTCACGGCAAGCATGCACTCCCCTGTAGATCTCGAGCTGATCGAGGCAATTCGGCACCACCGCTCGGCGCGGCCCGGAGATCCCCATTGACTCAAGATCGTGGAGGCAGTCGGTGCTGACGGCGAGAATCCCGCTGGCCTGTGGATACAGCTCTCTCTGCAAGTGATGGAGGCTCCGTCGGAGAAGCTCCGGCAGCATCTTGCCGGTCAGGCTGGCGATAGTGGGCTCCCAGGCGTAGATGCGGGGCCGCGCCCCAGTTATGGTGTTGGCCGCGGCCAGAGCCAAGACGCTCAGCATCGGGTGGACTGAAACGCACGTGGCCGGGCGGGCGGAACCGAAGTATTTCCGTAAGGCCGGGAGCGCGGCGGTCCAAGAGTCGCAGCCGAAGGCGGCCACTCTGAGCGAGGGCACCTCCAGCATCCAATCTGCTCGAACCGCCGTGCCCACGGCGACTAGATCGATCGCTCGGCCGTGCCTCGCGAGCACTGGTAGCAGCCACCTGATGACCCGCTGGGTTGGCCCCTCTTCGCGCCGCGGCCCGATTCGATAGGTCAGCAAGCACGTCCGCTCCGCTGGCCTGGTCCGGCGCCCGGATCCTCTGACCGCTGGTCGTGTCCCGCCCAACCGGTGTGCCGGCGACTCGTCGAGGTCACCGAGAGCGGTCGGGCCTGAGGCCGGCCTCACTTCACTGGCGCTTCGCCGTTGACCCTCGTGCGACCTCCAAAGTAGGGGGGCCGCAGGATCGCTCTCTGGGTCTCGGTCCACCTGTAGCGATCGACGTCGACGAACGGGGAGTTCCTCTCCCACTGCATGCATCCGGGACAGTACTTGAAGAGCAGGGCGCGACGCTCGTGAGAAGCCGTCCAGCGCAACGCTCCGTGCGAGAGGGCTTCAGTGAACACGATGACATCTCCGGCCGCCACCGGGATCTGAACCACCGCCTCCACGGGGTTCCCAAGATCCTTGTATCGCTCAGGAAATGGCATGTTGCTCTTGTGGCTGCCCGGGATGCAGCAGAGCCCGCCGGCCCCGGGACGAGCATCGGTCAGGGCGAAGGAGAACACAGTCAGCCCATTGACCGGCCTGCCCCCCCGATGCAAGTAGAACTGCATTGGATCATAGGGACTCCCGCCTCCATGGAGCTCGTGCCCGCTGGCCCCGTGGCCCTTTTTCTGAAAGATCGCATACGCATGATCCAGCCGGAAATCGGCCCCGACCAGTTCCTTGAGATAGAGGATCACGGCCGGATGGCCGACTAGGCGCCGGATCGGCTCTCCCCAGTCCAGAAGCAGGCCGGAGTAGAAATCCACCGGTCCCTGTTCGGGGTCCTTGTTCCCCTCGTCCATGGTCTCCTGGTCGAAGCCGGTGTGGACGTAGAGACTCCCGGAGGCCTCGACCCATGGAGGCCGGGCGTCGATCAAGTCGTTGAGCTGAGCGATCTCCTCAGGACTGAGCGCGCCCTTGATCACCAGGTAGCCGCGCAGGTCGAACAGGTACAACTCCTCTTCGGTCATCCCTGCATCGCCATCTCGGACCACTTCGTCCTCCATGTGCTTCGCCCGATGAGGTCAGACGTCGCTCAGGGCACGTCGGCTGGCCACCTCTGAACCCCGTCATAGCACGGTGCCTGGCCGTGCCGGGCGGTGAGCCGACTCGCTCGGCCAATGCCATCTGATCCTACGCCTCCCGGCTCGGCCGATGACATCCCTGGAGGGCTCGGACTCGGAGGAGCGAGCCCTCAGACGAGGGCCCCAGAGTCGGGCGCCGAATCATCGTCCTGGTGAGGTGCTCGGTGGCCGAACGGTAACGGAGCGGAGTCGCGGGGCCACTTCCTGGGCGATGCTCTCCAGGAGCGGAAGGTCGCCCGGCCCGTCAATGACGACGAGGAAATCGGCGACGCCGAGTTCCAGATACGGCATGAGTTGTTCGACGCAAGCGTCAGGGGATCCAACCACGCCGTGGTCGCTGACGGCAGCCGCTTCTTCTGGTTCGTCCCGAGCAAGTCGCTCAAGATGCTGGCGCCGCTCGGCTTCAGTGGACCCGACGATCATTCGCAGGACCATGGATTTGCGGACGGTCTTCGGGTCACGATCGAATTCTTCGCAGTGTCGCGATAGGATCTCGAGCTTCTTTCGATATGTCGGCACCGGCGCGAAATACGTGTTCCATCCATCTGCCAGTTCCGCGACCGCGCGGAGCGTGAAACGCTCGCCCCATCCGCCGATCCACAGGGGAATGGTTCCTCGCAGCGGCTTGGGCTCGCATCGGGCCTCCTCGATCCGGTGATACTGGCCGTTGAAACTGGGAGCGCGTTCCGTCCAGAGGAGCCTGAGGATAGACGCCGCCTCCACGAGGGCCTGCCCCCGTTCCCGAGGGCTACGGGACTGGTAACCGTACTGGCGGTGCTCGAGGTCCCACCATCCGGCTCCCAAGCCGAGCTCGAGCCGCCCCGCGGAGAGGTGGTCGATCGTGATCGCCATCTTGGCGAGGAGAGCCGGATTCCGAAAGGCGGCGCACACCACGAGCACGCCGCCTCGAAGCCGGGACGTTCTGTCGAGAAGTCCCGTCAGCAGAGTCAGGCTCTCCAGGCAAGGCTGATCGATCCTGGGTGCGGGCGACAACAGGTGATCGTGGAGGAATGCGACGTCGTACCCGAGCGCCTCGGCGCGCTGCCACAATCGAGAGCACGTCTCGAAGCTCTGGCGCTGCTGGTGAGTGTGGATGCCCAACCTGACCGGGACCGTCCCCCAGCCACCTACAGCCGCGTCAACAAAATGATCCATCGGCCCTCCTTGCGCCTCCGATGGTCAGGGAGCGTGCCAGGCGAATGGGACCATGAAGGCTGCTGGCTAGGCCTGGATGGTGGACGCGCTCCGGTGGAGGCCGGGATCAGGCCCTAATACCCAGCCTATGGAAGGACTCGGCGTACGTGAAGCCGTGGACGGCGCCCTCCGCGGCGGCTGCCGACTTCACCACCGATTCGATGTCCCACATTCCGGTCTGGGACGCGTGTGCCCGAAGTGCTTCGACCTTGACATCGATCGTTGAGCTGACGTCCACGGGGATGGGGCCTATCGCTGGGCCCATGACGTAGATCTCACGCAGTCCCTGCCAGGCTTGGAACCCCTCCTCCAAGAGCCCGGGGAAATGGCCCGGAGTCGATCCGGCGGTCACGACCACGTCCAGGCACGCCTGCCCCACCGCCTTGTGGTCGGGATGGTTGATCCGCCAGCCACCAAGAATCGAGTCGGGGCTGCCGGTGACCAGACGGTGAGGACGAATCCTCCTGTAGACCCTGGCGATGTCCTTTCGAAGGGCCAGAGTAGGCTCCACCGAACCGTCCGGGGCTCCACCGAACCGTCCGGATAATCCAGGAAGAGCACGGTCTCCACTCCCGCTATCGCCCCGGCACGGAGGGATTCCTGCCTACGAATGGCGGCCAACTCAGGTCCAAACAGCTTCGCGTCGTGGGTGCCGGTTGATCCGTCCGTCACTATGAGGTAGGAGACCTGCGCCCCCTGCTGCAACCAGATCGGCACTGACCCTGCACAGCCGAACTCGATGTCGTCGGGATGGGCCCCGACACAAAGGATGCGAAACCGCTCCTCGGCCACTTCGGTCCCCCAATCGCCGGCGCCGTATTATACGTGCCATTGAGGTGCGGTCAGGCGGGACCATCGGGCCGCCTGCTCGATGGCGCCGGCGGGGATCGATGCCGCGGATGGACTCTGCAAGGGGGTGGTCCGTGCCGCCCAACCCGGAGGCCGATCCGGTCTCCTTCGTCGCGTTCGCAAGCCGTAGGTACCGGCTGGCAATCGACCTTGATGTCCGAAGCGCCTGCTTGGTCCTTGAACGTCCATCCGGGCAAACCATCTCTGTTCACGCGCAGGGAGGCAGCGAGGAGGCCCGAATCCGGGCTGGTCTGGACGACCTGGCTCAAGCCGGAGGAGGGACGTCGAGCTCGCTCCTGGCCCGAACGGGGTCGGTCATGCTGTCAAGCGCCGAGGTAGGCCGTCTGCTTCAAGACGAGCCCGACACGCTGACCGGACTGATCACCGATCCGGAGCACCTTCACCGGCTGACGCAGGAGGGCTGGATCGATCCATGGACCGTGCCGATCTGGTTACCCGATCCGCTGGCGGGGTGGGCAGCTCGCAGCGGAGTGGGTGGTGGGCGTCCTGGCAGTGCGTCGATGGAAGCCGAGCAGGCCCAGGAGGCTGCCCGGCAGCTTCTTGCGTACGGATGCGACTCGGTGGCCGTCGTCCTGCCCTCCTCGAGCATTGACGCCGATGGAGAGCTTTGGCTAGAGGACGTGCTGGTCCGCATGAACGATCGGGTCTCGGTCAGTCTGTCCCATAGAGCGGCCTCGTTTCGTGCCGGCATGCCCCGCGTCCTGGCAACGCTGATTGATGCCCGTGTGGGAGCGCGAGTGCGGGAGCACCTCCAACGGATTCGCCAGGTCCTGGAGAGCCTTGGCTTCAGCGGGGACATCCTGATCGCCCAGTCTTCCGGTGGGCTGGCCTCGATCGATCGGGTCATACGGGCTCCGGTTTCGACCGCAGACTCTGTCACCGCGACACAACTGGTCCAGTCCTCGCGTCTGGCATGCCGCTTGGGACAGCGGCGATTCGTCTTTCTCCACGCTAACGGCGTCTCCGTCGTGGGGTGGCTGGTCGAAGTGGGTGCTCAAGCGGGCCAGGCAGACTCTGTCGAGAAGGATTCCGACATGATGCCGGTTGCCGGCCGGTGCACCGGGGGCCGCTGGGTCGGGCCACGTGTGGAGAGTCTTCTGCCCGGAACTGGCTCCCGGTCGGAGATCGGTTTTGGCGGCGATCTACTGCTTCCGACCGAAACGGTCGGATCACCTCCGGCCAGCGAGGTCATCGACCGGTTGCATGAGAGGATCGCCTCCCTGTGTCAGCGCCGCGGCATGGAGCCCGGGAGTCTCGCGGTCATCGCGTGTGGAGAAGAGGCCGCTGCAGTCGGTCGGGCGGTCGTCGATCGAATCTCGTCGTCCCGCCTGATCGTCCCGCCGTCGCCCGAGGAGTTCTCCGCTGCGGGGCTTCTCCGGTCGAGCCTCTGCGCTTGCCACGCGACACCCATCTCGTACGGCGACAACGGGATCCACCTGGGCATTCTCGACCGAGCGGTGACCACTCTGGCTACCAGAGCGGTGAGCGACCTCGCCGTGGACGGCGCAGCGAGAGAGGACGCCCTGGTTGTCATGGAGTTCTTCGGGCCAGGCGCCGACTCGCTGCAGCGGATCCATGAAATTGCCTGGCAGCCCCCATCTCGCCGGTTGTCAGCCCTCGATGATTTCGTGGCCGCCGTTCATCAAGCCTCGGGGAGAGCTCCGGGCCGTCCAGCGGGGTTGCCGGGATTCGCCGGCAAGCTTCGGGTCTGGGCCAGAGCCCCCTGGGGCAGCGAGGAGGAGATCGATCCCGGCAACCCCGCTTCTGACTGCTACTGACGCCTCAGGTCACCGCGGAGGCGACCGGAACGCGACGCGGGGGCATCGGGAAACCGAGCAACTCTGAAAGGCACTCCGCCACCCGGGCTGCAGCCTCGTCCCAGGTGGGCAGGTTCCGGGCGAACCGGGTAGCAGCCTGTTCCAGACTCCGTCGCCGCGCGGGAGAGCCCAACAGCGACACGACCGCCGGAGCGAAGTCGTCAGGACGGTCACGGATCACCACGCATTCGCGGCCCTTCTCGTTGATGCCCTGCACCCCGATCGATGTGGTGACCACTGCCTTCCCCCAGCGCAGGGCCTCGAGCATCTTGACCTTGACACCGCCGCCGATCCGAAGCGGAACGACGATGACATCAGCCATGTCGAGGTATGGGGCAACGGAGGGCACTCGCCCCACGAGCGTAACGCCCTCCGTCCTTCTGGCCAAAGTGACCAGGTGAGCAGGAGGCGCGTTGCCCACGAGAAGAAGGTGAATCGATGGAACTTTAGCGCGGATCGTGGGAAAGATCTGCTGGCACAAGTAGAAGGCCGCATCGACATTGGGGGCGTAGCCGAAGTTCGCGATGAAGGCGATGGAGCTTCCGGTCAGTGTCCCTGGAATTGATGCCATCTTCGCGCCCCTCTCGCGGTCTAGGTGATCCGCTCCGTCGGGCGTGAGACGGACATCCAGCCCCGGCAGGACGCGTCGCATCAGCATGCGGTCCTCCTCGCTGACCGCACCGCACAGCGAGCTACGGCGCCAGGCCATCAGTTCGTCCCGCCGTGTCTCCCGGAGCAGGTTGACCAGAGGGAGCCTCCGGGACTGGTCAGCCGCTGTCATGGCCTCCAGCCGGAGCAGTCGGAATTCCACATTCTGTTCCACGAGCAAGACGGGTGGCGGACATGGCTCCGGGACGTGTTGGAGAAGGTAGTAGCCCTCGACATGGATCGTGTCAATGCCGCCCGACCGGACGAGCTCATCGACCCACCGCGACGCCTGGGGTGACCGGTGGCGTGCCTCCTTCCCCAGAGCCATCGGTCCGTGCCGCGAGTCACCCGGGAGGACTGGGAAGACCTCCACATGCGAACAGAGATCCGCCACCGCGGGCCGGTTGCTCATGTCCTCGTCGAACGTCTTCGACAGCACGCAAAGTGTGATGGTGAATTCCTTGGACAGGCGCACGAGGAGCTCGTAGTCCCGTCGGCGGCCCCCGCTGTATTGGGGGAAGGGAAGGTGACAGGTGAGATAGAGCAATGACGGCTTGCGCTGGAGGGCAGCGGACAGGAATCGGGGATTCTCGCTCACCGAACTCGCGTCGTCTCCACAGCCCACTCGACGGCCTGGATCATGATGTCCACCTGCTCGTCCGTGAGCATGGGATAGCAGGGGAGGTTGAGATGCTCCTCGAACCAGAGGCGCTCCGCAACAGGGCATTCGCCGACACCGTGACCCTTTCGACGCCACTCCGGCAGGAGATGCAACGGGAAATATCGGAGCTGCATTTCGATGCCGAAGTCCTCAAGCGCGCGCGCGACGAGCGATCGCGACAGTCCAGCCTGGGGAGACACGAAGAAGGTATAGAGGTGATAGGCGGATTCGTGCCCGGGGGGAGGGGTCAGCACCCTGACCCCGGCCAGTCGGGAAAGCCCCTCGTCCAGCTTCGAGGTCACCTCTCGGCGTCGCCGGTTGAACTCCTCCAGCTTGCGAAGCTGCACGGTGCCCACCGCGGCGGCTACCTCCCCCAGAGTGGCGTTGGTCCCGCCTGATCGAAGGGCCGTGCAGTCGTGCGTGTACGCGTTCTTTTGGTGCTCGTACAGTTCGGTCGGCGGAGGGCCGTACGGGCTGAGCGGAGACGACGAAGGAACGAAGTCGGCGTCCGGCTCGTTGGCCCGAATCCTCGCGATATTGTCAGCCCACTCGTCTCGGTCGAACGTGATCATGCCCCCTTCGCCCAACGTTGTGATGTTCTTCGACGATTGGAAGCTGAAGCAGCCGATGTGGCCGAGGGCGCCCGCTGGCCGGCCGAAGTAGCTCGCTCCGAGGGCGTGGGCACAGTCCTCCACGACAACCATGTCGTGGAGCTCGGCCACCTCCATGATTGGGTCCATGGCAGCGCAAAGCCCTCCGTAGTGGACCAGGTAGACCGCTCGGGTCCTGGGCGTCACCAGGGCCTGCAAGCGGTGTGGGTCGAGATTCAGCGTGTCTGGGTCAATATCGCTAAATCGAACCGTTACGTCCAAATCTAGCAGAGGCTCGATGGTGGCCTGGTATGTCTGGGGGGTACAGATGACCTCATCGCCGGGGCGGAGGCCGATAAGGTAGGTCGCCATCTCGAGTGCCGTAGTGCCGCTCGTGAGCGACAAGGCATATTTCGTACCGATGAGTGCACGAAAGTCTGCTTCGAACTGCTCTCTACGCTGCCCGCACGACAACGTGTCCCCCGACCGGAGGACCTCTGCGACCGCGGCTATCTCGTCCGTCCCGAGCGCACTCCCGATGGCGGGATAAGGTACTCGGTAACCCGTCCTCCGCTCTGCTCCCGCCCTGGCAGTCTTCATGACCATCGTCTCGCAACTCTATAGGGACATCCGAATTGGGCGTCTCTGACGACGAGACGAGCCTCAGGCGAGGCGACCGGTGAGCGTGGCGTGAGAATTTAATCCGCGCGCTCGAAGCGCCCGCTGCTCCGGTGATCACTGCCGCCGCCCAGATCGATCGGCAATTGAGCATACACAGCCGCGTCAGGCCTTGACAAGACGGATCGCCGGGGATCGAGCGGATTTTTCGCCACGCACAGCAAAGCAAGCCAGCTCTGGCACGACCCGCAGCTCGCAGGTCTCCCGGCACGCCCTGAGGGCGATAGGTGGCGTTCGCTGGTGTCCGCGGCAACACGAGAGTCCGAGCAAGATCCCGCTCCCCCTCCGTCACAACTCCACTGGACTTGCGCACTTCAGGCTGCGGCGGCGGCCCAGGCTGCCCGCACCTGGAGGATTTCTGCCATGGTCGCGCTGGCCACCAGTCCCGACCGGACCAGGATCGCCTTCGCGCGGGCGGTCGCCCAGGAAAGCGGCAGCGGCGATGCTGGCAGTGTCGACTGCCACGACGGCGAGCTGGTCATTGTCGACCTGCGCACCAACACCCGACGGGTCTGGACCGTCCCACAGAGCTCGCTCACCGACCTGGACTGGAGCCCCGACGGCACCCAGCTCGCCTACGGGCTGCAGACCAGAGACGTCGGCGCCGACACCGCCCGGGCCTACCTGCTTGACCTGGCCACCGCCAACGGGCCTCGACCTGCCAGCGCAACCACGACGAGCTGCTGGCATACGACCGGCACAGTGGCAGGCTGGTCGGCCGGACCACGCTGGCCGGTGGCCGAACCGGCGGAATCTTGCAGAGCATCGCCTTCGACGCCTCAGGCACCCACCTGCTGTTCACGCTTGCGCGCCGGCACGGCAAGGACACGAACGGCCCGGCCGGTGCCGCCGCCGCCGAAAGCGCGAAACTTGGTGTGCCACGAACGCAGAGGGGAGTCGCTGATGTAGGCGAGGCTCCTGGAAGTGATGCTGTGCGAGAGATGAAGGTTGGCCCTTCGGAGCCGCCCTGCGGGGGGAGGCTTCAAACCGCCACCTGCTGTGTTGGCTGAAGACCGTCGTGGTGAGCGAGGTGGAAAAGGCGTCGTTGGAGGCGTCAGGTGGGGACCAGGAAGACGGTGCGCAGCCCTCGCTGGGGGGTCGCTGGTGACGTGTCGTTACGGGAAAGGTGACATCAAAACCGGGTGTTTTGAGTTGGCCCGGGAGGAGCCTGGCGGGTGCCCGCTGATTGGCCAGGCGGTGTCCGGCACGTAGGCGACGTGAGCCTGGTCTGCTGCTCTCGCACAGATCGTGGGGAAAGCGCCGGGATAAACCGGCATGAGGAAAGGGATGAGAACGCCCGACATCGAAGGAGTAGCGATCCACGATGGCCCTGAGTCATGCGTCGACGGCCCGCGAGGGCTGTGGCGAAGCGTTGACAGGGGTACG
>WNGH01021737.1_pt1 | contig 11859 bp, 8 predicted proteins | sample 5400631 | NCBI WGS metagenome assembly WNGH01 (sample SAMN13153373, study PRJNA577476) | soil metagenome | isolation source: 115 cm soil or saprolite under Garry oak tree replicate 1 | place: USA:California | collected 2016-06-15 | reverse complement strand
CGCAGAAAGATGCGTGGGGCAGGATTTGAACCTGCGAACCCCTGCGGGACAGCGACCTCAACGCTGCGCCTTTGACCAAGCTGGGCCACCCACGCACGGGGCGCTTTCATCGCGGGCCTCGATATTAATCTTCCTTCAGGATTCGTCGCGTTGCGTCGAGCCGCTCTCCGATGCGACACCCCGCAAAGGATTATTTGGCGCGGAGCCCGTAGGCGAGAAAGGCGATCCCCATGCCGTCTCGACGGAAGTCCCCGGCCGCGAAGCGTCGTACATTCGACGTCATCAACCCGGCGACGGAGAAAGCCTTGGCCACCTATCCGATTCTGACGGCACCGCAGGTGCGGACGAAAGTCGAGGCGGCCCGCGAGGCCTTCCGATCTTGGTCGAAGCTCGACCCGAAGGAGCGCGCCGCCTACTTGCTCCGATTCGCGGAGGTTCTGCGGAAGCACAAGGACGCGTACGCCGAGACGATGACCCTCGAGATGGGCAAGGTAATCCGCGAGGCGATCGCGGAGGTTGAGAAGTGCGCCTGGGCTTCGGAATACTTCGCAGAGAACGGGCCGGGGTTCCTGCAACCGGAAATCGTCACGACGGATGCGGTGCGATCGTACGTCGCGTTCCATCCTCGCGGCGTCCTCGGCTCGATCATGCCGTGGAACTTCCCGATGTGGCAAATCGTCCGCTTCGCGGTGCCCGCCCTGGTCGCTGGCAACACGGTCGTCGTGAAGCCCGCGAGCGCGTCGCCGCAGTCCGGGTTGAACCTCGAGACGGCGTTTCGAGAGGCCGGTCTTCCGGACGGAGTGTTCCAGATTGTCGTCGGCGATCGAACGACCGCGACCGCCTTGATTCGCTCGCCCGTTTCCGTCGTGAGCCTGACTGGGTCGGTCCGCACCGGCGTGTACGTCGCCCGAGAGGCTTCGAAGGATCTCAAGAAAGTCGTGCTCGAGCTCGGCGGATCGGATCCATTCATCGTGGCGGGCGATGCCGACCTAGACGCGGCATCAAAGGGCGCCGTCGCCGGGCGATTCGTGAATGGCGGGCAGTCGTGCATCGCCGCGAAACGCTTCTTCGTCGTGGACTCCGCGGCGGACGAGTTCGTCGCGAAGTTTGCGGAGCGGATGCGGCGACTCCGAGTCGGCGACCCCCTCGATCCAACGACGGACGTCGGCCCGCTCGTCAACAAGGCCCAACGGGATGAGATCGAGGGCCAGGTCAAGGATGCGGTCGCGAAGGGCGCGAAAGTCGAGGTCGGCGGGAAGCGGGGCCGGCGGCCCGGATGGTACTTCGAGCCCACCCTTCTGAGCCACGTTACGAAACGGATGCGCGTCCTGCGCGAAGAGACGTTTGGCCCGGTCGCACCCGTGATGGCGGTGCCGGACCTGCACACCGCAATCCAGGAAGCGAACGACTCCGAGTTCGGCCTCGGCGCGAGCCTCTGGACGCAGAACCTCGGTCAGGCCGACGAACTCGCGGCCCAAGTCGATTCCGGGATGGTGTTCATCAACGGCGTCGTGAAGTCGGATCCGCGGATGCCCTTCGGCGGCGTGAAGCACAGCGGCGTGGGACGCGAGCTGAGCCGGTACGGCCTCCTGGAGATGGTGAACATCAAGACGGTCGAGATCTTCCCGGGCCACTCCGGCCAAACGGCAGTCCAGAAGAACACCGAGTAGGGCGGTCCGCGAGCCGTCCTGTTACGCCTCGCATCCGATTCCGTCGCCATCGCCATCGAAGTGATGCGGGTCGGGCGGGAGGACTCGGAAGTTCCGATACGGGATGTCCGAACAATCGAGGTCCGGAGGGGGAGGCGGGATGCAGACGTCGGGATACGCGGGGTCGCAATTTCCGGGAGGCGGTGGGGGCGGAGATGCACAACCCGACCAAGCGGTCGTCCCGAACTCACTCACGGAGCAGAACGCATAGTAGGTCGTCGCGTGGCCGGAGGAGATCATCGCCGCATTGGCGTTCGTACTTCCACAAGACACCACGGCGAGAACCCGACCGTACGGATCATGGCCGATCTGGAAGTCGTCCTCGTCGATGAGAGCCAAGGATCCGAGGCAGAGGCCCGTCAGATAATCTCGTGACTCCAGCCCACCCGTCGCGTTGAGTTCCGGTGCGTTAACCAGCACGAGGCGGATACGCAGGCTGCCTTCGACATCGAGTGTGTCTCCGTCGATGACGCGCGTCACGTTGCGCTCCACACAGAGACCGGCCGATCGCGGACACGTGGACGGCGTGGGATTCGGCGTGGTCGTCGGATTGTTGCCGCCGGATTTGGGTGCAATCGGGAGACGGCTCGCCACGAAAACCGCAGCGACAACCACGAGGGCGACTACGATCGCGATGACGATCGTGGATCGGCGACGGGAAACCATCCGACCCCAATGAGCTTGAGGTGTCATCTACCATTGGACGATGTTTGCATTGCCTTTCATGGTGGATGACATTCGCCGCGACCCGCGCAGTCAACCCCGGTGCCTCGGGGGCTCCGGGCGCTCGGTCCGGCCCCTCCGGGTCTTTCGGCGACGGAACAAGTAACCCACGGCGATGAGTCCACCGATTGCGGCGAGGACAAAGGGGGAATAATCGGTAGGGGTCGGGATCGGCACGACCGTCACGGTCCGAGTGGTGAGATTGGTCCGACCGGTCACATCTCGCGTTCCAAGGTGATGACGTACGTCCCGGGGGTACGATATGCGTGCTCGGAAGACCCGGAGAAGAGCCAGCCCGTGTCCCAGATTCCATCGCTCTCCCAGTCCCATTGGTGGTGAACCCCGGCTTTAGGCCCGTCCGAATCGTTAGAAGACGACGCATTGACTGCAATCGGGGATCCAACTTGGGCAACGGACGGGACCACATCGAAGGTCGCACTCGGAGGATCTTCCAGCAGCCCGTAGGGATGCATCAAGGGGTACGGATCAAGCTTCGGGCCGTTATTGTCCAGAGGGGTATCCCCGATGCCATCCGGATCGGGGCAAACGTCCTGGGCCGGCCCGCTGCACTTGTCCTGACCGCGGTAGCGTGACCAATAATTCCCGCCCAGAGGGTACCCCGCGCTCCACGAAACGCTTCCGGAGGTTACCGACGTCGAAAAGTAGTAGTCGTCGAGGACGTTGTTGTGATAGACGACGGCATTGATCACGTTTCCCAGACTAATTCCATAGTATTGCGAGTCCGCGAAGTTGTTGTCCCGGATTGTCCATCGCGTACCCGTGTCAAACAAGATGCCGCCGGGCAGGTTCGCGTAGAAATTGTTCGCCTCAATGACGCCGTCCGACCCGCCGCCTCGGAACCCAAGGCCTTGGTCATGAAACGTGTTCCGGAGAATCGTGATGTTCGACGCGAATCCGCCGATGCCATAGGCCTTGTTGAATGCCATCTCGCTTCGCACGACCGAGACGTGCATTGGATCTCTCAAGAACATGCCATTGCCGTTGTCGTACAACGTCGCGTTCTCGATTCGAACGTTCTGCGCGTTCCAGAGGTAAATGCCGTTGAGGTCCACCGAACGGTTGCCGGAATACGTGTGATTCCACCCGGAGTGGATGTAGACGTCCCGGATGAGGACGAACGCCGTCGTGTTGCTAATGAAGATGCCGTCCGCCGCTGACGCGTTGATCTCCCAGCCAGCGATCACATACGGATCCGCCGAGCCTCCCGTCCCTCCTACGACCCCGTGCCCGGATGTGAATGCCGAGTCCGCTTCGATCCGAATCGCAGGGTGGCTCGCGAGCGCCCTCGGCGCCTCCGTCGGACCCGCAGCCGCGCCCAAGCCTATGCCGAAGAGCGTCCCGGACGCGATGATGGCCGCGAGAGCGAATGCCCACCCGCGCACTCGGCGATCCCTCCGAGAGAACAGGGGCGACCTACTTCCTTAACGTTTGGGCTCGAAGGGAGACGCTGAGGGGGAGATTCGAACTCCCGAGGGCCTTGCGGCCCACCAGATCTCAAATCTGGCGCGTTGGACCGAGCTTCGCTACCTCAGCGCGTCGCCATCGTCCGAGGCAAGAAATACCTTCTCTCGCGAAGTCAACGGGAGGACCGCAAGGGCTCGACACTTAGCTCGAACGCCATCACGGTTGGACCAGCGAGTACGTCTCGAGGATGCAGCGAAGGATCTCCCCGAAAAGACCAATCTCGCGACTTCGTGTAGTCTCTATTCTCCGGCCGAAATACACCGGGCGCGCAACGGACCGGGAGTTCTCCCGATCCTCGGTCATCGGTCAGATCCACGCACGGTGTGCCGCCGAGGTTGGAACCTCTAGCATCGCCGGGCCATAGATCGAATCAGTTGCCCGAAGTCCCGGCCTGGGTCGACCATGCCAAGGAGCCTGTGGACGGCGGAAGACACGCAGGAGCCGTGGTTTCCGGAACTCGATCCGGACGCCGCCGGCTCGAACGCGGCCCCCTGGGACGCCACGACTCCGGAAGAGCCCAGGACAGCAATCCCTGCAAGGGCTCCGACGACGAGGCCGATCGCGAGGAGGGTCGTCATGTTCGCCAAACCATTCACCTTCTAGTCCTATCGTGTGCTCATGGACTAAAGGGGCTTGTGGTGCGCGAATCACACGCGATTACCACTCTCGGTTCTACCGCCCGTAGACCTAGGCGTGCGCCGTGGACGCCCTCCCGGCATCGGCAATATTCCCGCCTTTGCTTGGAAACACGGAGGGAAGATTGAACTCGGAAGGGCCTTGCGGCCCACCAGATGTCACGGCTGGCGCGTTAGACCCGGGTTCGCTACATCAGTCGGGTCGCCGTGGGTGGCGGACGGAAATACCTTTAGCCGAGGCGCGTCTGGACCACGGGAATCGGCTACTCGGGAGACCGCGCGGCGGCGAAGGCGTTGCACGATTGGGATGACGACCACCGCCACCGCGGCAAGGGCCGGCGTGGGGAATTCCGGGATCGGAACGAACAGGTGGCCCCATGAATCCGGGACGTTCTCGTTGACCGCAGGACCTCCCCAGGTGTAGAGCACGCCGGGATTGTTGAAGGCGAGGACGGCGAAGCCCGCGGCTTGGTTGTCGATCGGGGCGAGGGTCCCCCAGACGTCGGTGTACCGGATTTTGAACTCGTAGAACTCGTTGGTCACAAACCGGCTCGCTCCCGCGTTTCCGGGGTCGCACGCCGGACACGTCGGGTCCCAGCCCGCGCCGTTGCCCTGCCAGCTTTTCAACACGTTGTCTCCGTTGCCGAAGACAAAGAACAGCCGGTCATCCGTCTGCGGAGCGGCGCCTCCGTTGTGCAGCGTGTCGAAGACGAGTTCGCCCCAATCATTCTTGCTCGAGGTGAGGTCCGAGGTAACCTGGATGCAGACGTACACGAACTGGGAATCATCCCGGCGGCCAACGAAGAACTGGAGGTTCGCGTTGGCACCGATCGAGCCGCCCAGGTATTCCCCGGGGAAGCTCGTGCATCGTCCATCAATCGTGGGCGTGTTCGTGAGGGGCGTCGCGCTGATTTCATCCGGCGGGGTGGCGTGGAGCGGGCCCGGGGATCCCACCAAGGACGGCGCGTTGCTGCGGATCGGGACGTCGGTGATGTCCCAGGTTCGCGACCAGTCCGACATCGCGAAGACCGCGCGCGAATTGAAGACCGGGCCGAGGAACGATGCGGACACGGACACTTCGATCTGCGTCCCGACCGAGGCAACGTTCGGAACTTCCGGGAGGCGATCCCACGTCGACGTCGTCGAGTTCCAGGCGAACGAGGAAGCGGAGCGGATCCGTTCGAGGCGCCCCGTCACCTCGACCATGCGGTTCGCGACAATCCCACCGATCGATTGACCGGTCACGTTTCCGCGGTCCGTCTCGATGTACGCCCGCAGGACGTCGACGCCGGCTCTCCGGTCGGAGGCGACGGCGCAGAGCCGTTCCTCTGGAGGATCGGGAGACGCCGCTCCGGGAGAATCGATCCCGCGAGGATGTCGCCCTGCGTTCGGACGTAGAAATACGCGCTGCTTGGGATGGACATCGCCGACGCCAGGATGTCCAGGTTGTCCGGAATCGGGTCATCCGGATCCGGCGTCGTATTGGCCCAATCGTTGAAGACGCCGTCGATCGTCTTTCCCGAGGGGAGCGTCTGCACATACACGCGGGCTTCCGGTCCGGAGATAGTCGTGGGCACCGCGGTCCCGTTGCTCGTGGTGACCGCGCCGACCCCACTGACTCGCAAGGTGATGAACTGGCCCGCCGGGAGGCTACCTGGGTCGAGAGTGACCGTCTGAGTGGCCTCCAGGCCCGCGGGAACCACGAACGGGAGCGGGAGCGCCCGGACGGACCCGCCTCCGACCAAATCGAACGAAACGCCGTTCACCCGGATGTCCGCTGCGAGCGCCCGGAACTTGAGTTGGACCACGGGCGTGGGACCCGAGAGGACGCTCGTGAGCGCGGTCGCGTCGATCGCGAGGGCGCCGGGAGAGAGGCCGACAATCGCGCCGACATCGAGGACGTCGGAGGCTCGAGCCGCCAGGACCACCTGTAGCGCAGGGTCGAACCCGATTTCGTTGCGATCCAGCACGAGCTCGACTTCGTCGCCGACCGCGATGGCAGGAAATGAACCGATCGGCTGCAACGCGGAAGCGTTGTCCCGATCCGCCGCGCCGTTCCATTGGCGGAGGAGGGACCCTTGCATCGTGCCGTTCCAGCCCCAGATCTCCGCGACGAATTCCGCGTCGATCTCGGGGGCGTTGTACCCGGTGCGGTTCGGATCGTGAATGAGGACGAAGACGCTGGACGTCGCCGGTCCTTGGAAGAGCGGTCCCCGCGTCTTCCCATACACGAAGAGTTGGCCGGCCTCGGCATGCACCGCGTACGAGAGGAGGTCCGTTTGAGGGGGCCCCGCCCCGGCGGGATCGGAATTCAGCGGCACGTGCCGCCATTCCCCGAAGTTCCCGTCGACGGCGAACACGTACGGCGGCGGGGCCGGGACCTGAGTCCCAAGGAGGAACGAGAAGATCAGCATGATCGCGATGGATCCGCCGATGATTCCGTACGCCGCGCGGAAATCGCGCCGCGTGACGCTACGAAACAGGGGCCGCGCGGATCGAGCGTCCCGGGGCCGGCCTCCGTTCGTAAGGCCGTTTGTCCGGCCGAGCCCGTTCACGAGACCGTTGGTTCGACCGACGCCGTCGGCCAAGCCGTTCGTGCGACCGATCCCGTTGACGAGGCCGTTCGTTCGTCCGAGCGTGCCGTTCACGTGGCCGCCGCCCCGACCCGGACCGTTCTCGGATCCGCGGGCGGATGCGCTTGACATGCCACGAGCCGGACCGGAGATCGGATCCATTTCAGGCCCCCGCAGCCGACCTCGCCCGCGTCGCAGTGCGCCGCAACCCGACGGCCATCGCAGCGAATCCGACTCCGAGGAAAACCACACCGATGAAAACGGCGCCCAGGTTCAAGGGACCGAACGCGTCGTAGGCCCGGCCGAAGAACGGGACTCGAAAGATGTCGTGGAGAATGGAACCCAAGATGAGCCCCGCGCCTCCGATCGCCACGTCGAAGACGCCGGCGTAGTACGCGGCCCGCCGCAATGGGGACCGCTGCACGGGCGGGGTACGAGACCGAACGGGGAGGGACTCAGCCGGTAGAACCGGGAATGCCCGCTCGACGGGGACAAGGACGACCTCCGGAACCGGTTCGGACATGGCCTCGGCTTCCGGCGGCGGCGGGAGCTCCGCCTCTTTGACCGCCTCGGCAGAAGACTCTCTATCAGGGGCTTCGGGCCCCTCGCGAGCATGCTCCTCGGGGAGGAGGGGTTCCGGCGGTACCTCCGGCGGACTCGATTCCGAGGCCACTTCTGGCGAAGGGGCCGTCTCGACTGGGACGGTCTCGGCCCGCTGTTTCGCCACGGTCTCCGCCGAAGGTTCCACAGCCTTCGGTCTCGACGGTTCCGCCGGGGCCTCCTTCTCGTCCTTCGGTTCGAGGCCTTCCTCTTCGACCTCAGTTTCGTAATTCAGGAAGAACTGGGCCCACTGTTTCCGGCTGGCGATATCCTCCGTCGGTGGCGAGGCCGGCTTCTCCGGCTTGGCCGCAGACACCTTGGCTTGCCAATTTTGTTCGTCGACGTAGAACAGCAACCGGGCGACGAGGTCCTCCTTCGTGCCGTCGCTCGGGAGGCCGTACTTGTGACACAGGACCACGAGGTCCCGCGCCGTCGCGGTTCGGATCGTCATTTTCGGAGGCAGCGCACGGACCGGCGTCCGCGGTTTCGAGGAGCTCGGCCGAAGGACCTCCACGAAAATTCCGCACGACGCGCACAGCCCTTCGGGCCGGTTCTCTGAGAACTTCAGCTTCCTGCCGCAGTTCGGGCAGAGGTCAGCCGCGAGTTCCGCGGGATCCCCCGGCGGCGGAGGACCTGACTCATCAGCCATCGATTCGTCAAAACGTCGGCCTCGTCTCCCATAAACTCGATTAGCTGAGTTTTGTTCGTGAGAATCGCGAATAATAGCCACGGCCTAGGGACGCGGCCTAACGGCTCGGATCGGGGCCTCGGAGGGGGTCGACATCGAGCTCGAACGCGAGGACCGGCTGCACGAGGGCGTACGCCTCGAGAATTCGCGGATGGATCTCCCCGAAGCGACCAATTTCGCGACCGTCGAGCAGGATCGAGGCCGCCCGTCCGGGAAGGAAATTTCCGTCCTCGACCGAATCCACGTTCGCGGTCCGACCCACGTCCCGCATCAGGCTGAGGACGAGAGACTTCGCCTCCGTGAACGAGGCTTTGTGATGGATCGACGCCGCCCCGATGCGCCGCACGTTCCGCGCCTCGAGGACCACGTCCGCGATCTCGAAGATCCGCTGCGGCAGTTCGCGGTGCTTGTTCAGGCGGAAGATGTTCATCAGCGCCGGAAGCATCGACGAACGGAGGGTCGTGAGATCTTCGCTCAGCGGGTTTCGGATCAGGACGCGGTCCGGCGTCTCGAAGGCGTCCTTTGATGACGCGACCGTGAGCGACATCACCTCCTGGTATCCGTAGCCCACGAGCAGGACGCGCAAGGTCTCCGCGAAGTCGTTCGCCTCGAGCGACTCGCCGATCGTCTGGCGTTGCGGGAGGCCCCGGGGATACCGGTCGTATCCCGAGGCGATCGCCAGGTCTTCGACGAGGTCCACCTCGTGCAGGATGTCGAGCCGATACGCCGGCGAGAGGACCGAGATCGCGTCTCCGTTCGCGCGCGCGTCGTGCCGCATCCTCCGAAGGAAGTCGACCGCCTCACCGGGTTTCAGCGAGAGGCCGAGGAGTTCGTTCGCGCGGTCCAAACGGACCGAGTGCGGCCGGGGCGAGAGGTCTGGCGTCTCGAGCGTTTGGTCCGCGTACTTCGTCCGGACGGTCTGGATCCGCCCTCCGCGCTCGGCGAGCGCCGTCGACAGGATCGCGAGGCAGCCGCTCACCGCCTCGAGGTCCGTCCCGGTGACGTCGATGAATAGGTTCCGCGTGTCCGGCGTGAGCTGGGTCAAGATCCCGTTGATCACCGGAGGGAAGCTCAACACCTGGCCTTTCGCGTCGCTGATGATGGGGAAAACCGGCTGCGACGCGACAAGGTGCGCGTACTCGCGGCCCTTCTCGTGCTTCGTCAGGATGTCGAGCAGGTCCATCTCCTGCGCCATGCCGAGCGGGGTGAAGCGAACGTCGGGCGGGAGGACCGCCCTGTAGGTGTACGGCGGCGTGACCTTGTCCATGTCGTGGATCCCGATCGCCACCTTCTTGCGTCGCCGGCCGACCGTCAAGTGGAGCTTTTCCTGGAGGTCGACGAGGGACCTCAACAAGGCGTCCTCGAGCTCGAGACCGCGGACGATGCCGCCGACCGCGTACGGGCGCACGTCGGCCACGCTCCGATCCACGATGAAGTCGATTCCGGACGCCTCAGCCCGGTATACGGGCAGCCCGACCTCCATCCCGAGGAACCCGCGAAGCCCGCGGGCGATCCCTTCGACCGAATAGAGGTCTGGCCGGTTCGGGAACACGTCGAACGTCATGACGTCGCCCTGGACGCCCTCCGGACCCGCGCCCATGAACGTGATCCGGTCGACGAACTCCTCGATGGACAGCGACTTGCCGACCAGGTCCACGAGGTCGTCGTGCCGGATGTCGACGTTCGTCAAGGAGGGCTCCGATGTATTCTCGCTATTTATACAGTTTCCAGGGACGGAAAAGGAGAAGGAAGGACCGTGTCTTCTCGGGGACATATCGCGGGGCGGAACCATATGGAAAAGGAGAACACGATCGGAATCGCGGGCGTCGGCAAGATGGGCGAAGCGCTCCTCCGGGGCTTGATCGTCGGGCGCGTCGTGCCGGCGTCGAGAATCCTTGTCAGCGATGCGATTCCGGCCCGCGCAAAGGAGATCGCCGCGAAGCACGGCGTCACCTCGCTCGAGACCGTGGCGGACCTCGCGCGCGAATCGGACATTCTCGTCCTCGCGGCGAAGCCGAAAGACATGCCCTCCCTCGTCACGGGGATCGCGGGCCACGTGAAACGCGACGCCCTTGTCATCACCCTCGCCGCGGGCGTCCGCACCGCGTTTGTCGAGAAGTCGCTCAACGGGAGAGGTCGGGTCGTGCGGATCATGCCGAACCTTGCCTGCGCCGTGGGCGAGGGAGCGACCGCGTTCGCCTTGGGGCGGAGCGCGACCGAACACGATGCGCTCGTCGTCGAGGAGATCTTCGGCGCGATCGGTCGGGTGACGATGGTCGACGAGCCGATGCTCGACGCGGTCACCGGCCTGAGTGGGAGCGGCCCGGGGTTCATCGCGGCCCTCGCCCACTCGATGATCGAAGGCGGCGTGCGGTCCGGGTTGCCGCGGGATGTCGCGTACAAGCTCGCCCTTCAGACGATGAAAGGGACGGCGGAGCTCCTCTTGATTGACGGCCTCGAGCCGATGCAGCTCTACCGGATGGTCGCGACGCCGAACGGGACGACCGAGGCGGGCTGGGCCGTCATGGAGAAGCGCGGTGTTCCGCCGGCCATCAGCGATGCGATCGTCGCGGCGTCGAAGCGCGCCGCGGAACTCGCAGCCGAAGTCGCGAAGGCGCACGGATAGAGGCAGGATCGGCAGCGCGTACGCGGTGTCGCAACAAGAGAAGCGAACGCTATGATGCCGGCGTTGCCCTGCTGAAAAGAAAAGAGACGCTGGCCGCGCCTAATGAGACGCGGCAGCAGCGCCCTTCGCGCCGACTTTCGCGACAGCGGAAACGGCTGCGCCGATTCCACCGCCTGCGGCGCCCCCCGCCAATGCGTTCTTCACGGCCGTCACGACTTCATAGCCGTGCGTCGTCGGCGGGATGTGCTGGAGCGCAATCGCCAGTCCGGGGACGTCTCCGTGCGTTGCGGCGGACGCGGCCCCGAGTGCGACGGCTCCAATCGCGGCTCCAATGGCGGCTGCGATCCCGAGGGATATCATCCGTCACCTCTACTCCCGGTTGGGGATGTAGCCGAGTAAGACCCTTATGGTACGGTCATCGAAAGTACCATTTCGGCCTGTAGCCGAAGAGAGCGGCAGCAGGAGGCGATTTGCTCCTATCTCTCTTTAGACTCCGTCGTTCGACAGGTCCCCGCCGTAGTAGGTTTTTTTACGCAATTGAGTAAAACGCCCGATGAGCGGCATCGACACGTGCGACGCAGCCCACTCCATGGCTCCGGGAGAATCTACGGCTTAGTGGTCCCGACAAGCGCGGCGAGGCGCTCCGCAACGCTCTTGATCTTATCCCGGAAGGGGGCGATTTTCGACCGATCGGAACGGCTCAGGTCCTCCAAGTACGAGGCGTAGCCGACCATCTCGTTCAGCATGTCCTCCACCGTCTGCGCCTTGCGGCCCGGCATCCCGAACGGCCACTCGAGCTCTTCCTTCGCTTTAGCGGTCA
>WNGH01005693.1_pt1 | contig 11859 bp, 8 predicted proteins | sample 5400631 | NCBI WGS metagenome assembly WNGH01 (sample SAMN13153373, study PRJNA577476) | soil metagenome | isolation source: 115 cm soil or saprolite under Garry oak tree replicate 1 | place: USA:California | collected 2016-06-15 | reverse complement strand
GCCCTCCGGCCCGGCTTGGCGCAGTGCGCCTCCGAGCGGCAGGGCGGCGACCACGCCTGAGTTGGCGGGCGTGCCCACGACGAGCGCGCCGTCCCGGCTCGGGGCGCGCGCAACCGGGAGGTCCCGCCCCAGCAGGCCGCGCAGCCCGGTGACCAGCTCAGCGCGAGCGGCCTGCATCGTCGGTGCGTCGGACTCGAAGACCAGCTGCGTAATGGTCGCGAGGTACTCGGCGAGGCGAGCGGCGTCCGCGACCGGGCGGTAGCGCAGCCACAGATCGTAGCCGTCTTCCTTATTGGGGGCACTGAGGACACTGGGGGCGCCGAGCCTCCGGGGCCCGCCGGCGACGAACAGGACGAACCCGAAGGACAGGAACGCGAGCAGCGCGGACGGGCGCACGCGGCTGCGTCAGGCGGGCACGTGCGGCACGCGCGCGTCGGCGGGATCGGCCCAACGCGAGTTGGGGATCAGCGGCGTCCACCCGGGGCGCAGCGGATCCTGGTCGTACGGGTACGTCCCGAGCCGCAGGAAGTCCTCGTGGTAGCGGGCCACGCGCTCTCGGTCCAGCGACACGCCCAGCCCGGGGGCGGTCGGCACCGCCATCCCGCCGTGGCAGTACGCCCGTTTCCCGCCCTCGATCACATCGTCCACGAGGTGGTGATAGTGCGCGTCCGCGGCGAACGTCAGGTTCGGCAGGACGGCGCCCAGGTGCAGCATGGTCGCCAACTGGATGCCCAGCTCGCCCGACGAGTGTACGGCCACGCCGAACTGGAACGCCTCGCAGATGCCGGCCGCCTTGATGCAGGGGCGAATCCCTCCCCAGAACGTGGTGTCGAGGAGGATCACGTCCACTGCGGTCTGGAGCACGTTGGCGGCCAGCTGCTCGAACCCGACGACCACCGTGTTGGTGGCCAGCGGCATGCGGATCCGCTCGCGGGCCCGGCGCATGCCGTGCAACCCGTAGACCGGGTCTTCGAGGTAGTCGTTGTTCAGGTCCTCGATCTGCCGCGCGAACCAGACGGCCTGCTCCGTGGACCAGACGCCGTTGGGATCGAAGCGCAGGCTGTCGCCCGGCAGCGCCCGAGCCAGGGCGCGGTAGCACTCCAGCTCGTAGCGCGGCGGGAACACGCCGCCTTTGAGCTTGTGCGTGGTGAATCCCCACTGCGCTTTGAGGGCGCGGGCCTCCGCCACCAGCTGATCCACCGTGCGCACCTCGCCGGCCCCGTTCCCGGCGTTGGCGTAGCGGAAGAACAGGTAGGAGGCGAACGGCACGTGATCGCGCAGCCGGCCGCCGAGGATCTCGGACACCGGCACGCGCCACTCTTGCCCCAGCAGGTCCAGGCAGGCGAACTCGACTGCGGCGAGCATCTGGGTCCGCAGGTTGTACAGCGAGGCGGTCGGGTTGGCGATGAGGAAGCGCAGCTCTTCGAGGCGCGCGGGGTCGCGCCCCAGGAGATACGGCTTCAGCCCGTGCACAGCGGCGCTGGCGCTCTCGCCGCCGCCCCCCAGCTCACCGAGGCCGACGAGGCCGCTGTCGGTTTCGACCTCGACGATGGTGCGCACGAAGCGGCCCCAGTGGCACCCGTTGGCGTGACGCAGCGGCGCCTCGAGCGGAACCGAAACCGGTGTGGCCCGAATGTCGGTGATCTTCATGGGCGATGGGTGATAAACTGACCTGATGACTGCGCGGCGGCAATAGGCTCGAGGCGCGGCGCCAGGAGATGCATGAGCAGCAGCGCGCTGACGTACGCCAGCCCCAGCCCCGCGAAGATCGGCGCGTAGCTGCCGCCGGCCGCCTCGAGCACGGCGCCGGTGAGTCGCTGGAACGCGAAGGCGCTGCACATCCCGGCGAAGCCGCCCAGGCCGACCACCGACGCGACGGCGTGCCGGGGGAACATGTCGCTCACGGTCGTGAACAGGTTGGCCGACCACCATTGGTGCGCCCCCGCCGCCACCGCGACGATGCTCACCGCCGCCCACATGGTTCCCGCCACCGGCGCGAACATCGTCGGGACGATGGCCAGCGCGGCAACGAGCAGCGCCGTCTTGCGGCCCAGGTTCACGCTCCAGCCGCGCTTGATCAGCGCGCCGGAGACCCAGCCGCCGGTGACCGAGCCCAGGTCCGCGGCCACGTAGATGACGACCAGCGGGGCCGCGAGGCCGGCGAGGCGCACGCCGAAATTCGCCTCCAGAAACTTGGGAAGCCAGAACAGATAGAACAGCCACACCGGATCGGTCAGCGCCTTTCCCACGATGAACGCCCAGGTCTGGCGGCGCCGCAGCAAACTACGCCAGGAGACCGCGTCCCCTCCACCAGGCTCGACTGGATCGCTGCGGATCCACGCCAGCTCGGCGCGCGAGACGCGCGGGTGCCGGCCCGGGTCCCGGTAGAAGGCCAGCCACGCCGCGAGCCAGACGAGGTCGAGCGCCCCCGTGGCGAGGAACGCCCAGCGCCAGCCCAGCGCGAGCGCGATCCACGGCACCAGCAGCGCGGCGAGCACCACGCCGACGTTGGTGCCCGCGTTGAAGATCCCGGTCGCGAGCGCCCGCTCGCGCTTCGGAAACCACTCGGCTACCGTCTTCACGGCGGCCGGGAAGTTGCCGGACTCGCCGATCCCGAGCAGGGCGCGCGCCACGCCGAAGCCGGCGACGCTCGTCACGAGCGCATGCGCCATCGAGGCCAGACTCCACACCCCGACCGCGACCGAGAGGCCGACACGCACGCCGATCACGTCCATGACGCGGCCCATGCCGAGCAGCCCCACGCCGTAGGCCACGCTGAACCAGGAGACTATCCCCGCGTAGTCCGTCTCCCGCCACCCGAGCTCGCGCGTGAGCGTCGGGGCGAGGATCGCGAGGACTTGACGATCGATGTAGTTGACGGTGGTCGCCCCGAACAGCAGCGCCACGACGGTCCACCTGACCCGGGTGATGGCGGTTCCGGTCGGCTCAGACACCGCTCGAGACGCTGAACCCGCCGTCCACTGGGAGGACAACGCCCGTCACGAACGACGCCGCGTCGCTGCACAGCCACTGCACCGCGCCCACGATCTCGTCGGGCGTGCCGAGTCGCCCCATGGGAGTGTGCGCGATGATCGCGCGAGCGCGATCGGTGTAAGCGCCGTCCGGATTGACGAGCACGCTGCGGTTCTGCTCCGTCACGAAGAAGCCCGGCGCGACCGCGTTCACGCGGACTCGGTCGCCGTAGCGGCGCGCCAGCTCGGCGGCCAGCCAGCGCGTGAGCATGTCGATGCCCGCCTTGGCAATGGAATATCCGAGCACGCCCGAGAGCGCGCGCTGCGCCGCCATCGAGGAGATGTTCACGATGCAGCCGGAGCCCTGGCGCCCCATCACCTGGCCGAAGATGAACGACGGGATGAGGGTCCCGTGCAGGTTGAGCCGGAGCACCTCGTCCAGGGCGTCGACCGGCACGTCGAACGCGGGCCGGTTGTCGCTGCGGGCGCGCGCGACGTTGCCACCGGCGGCGTTGACCAGGATATCCACGCGGCCCCGCGCCTCGAGCAGCCGGTCCCGTGCGCCCTCGAGCTGCCCCGCGTCGAGCACGTCCGCGAGGAGCACGGCGGCATCGCCGCCGTCCCCGCGGATCGCGGCGGCCCTTGCCTCGGCGGCCTCGGGCCGCCGGCCCAGGATCGCGACCGCCGCGCCCGCCCGCGCCAAGCCGGCGGCGATGGCGCCCCCCAGCACCCCGTAGCCGCCCGTCACGACGGCCACGCGGCCCGCGACCGAAAACGGCGACCCGCTCATCTCCCGCTCATCTGGGGACTCGCATTCACCGAGTAAACAGCGCCAGGTCGATCGCGTCGGCCATCAAGCGGTACCCTGCCTCGTTGGGGTGCAGGTGGTCCCCCGTGTCGGCCGTAGGCAGCAAGCGCGCGGGCTGCGCGGGATCGCGCAGCACCGCGTCGAAATCGATGACCGCATCGAACGCACCGCTGCCGCGGATCCAGCGGTTCACGGTCTGCCGCGCCGCTTCCCGCTCGGCTCCATCGTACTGGGATCCCCCGAACGGCGGGAGAGTGGCGCCGTAGATGCGCAGGCCGCGAGCGTGTACCCGGGCGATGATCTCCCGGTAGGCCACGACCAGGTTCTGCGCCACCACGGCGGCTTGCCCCGGCTCACGCGCGCCTCCGATGTCGTTGACGCCTTCGAGCAGGATCACCCAGCGAGCCCCCGCCTGCGTGAGGACATCGCGGTCCAGCCGCGCCAGCGCCGTGGGGCCGAGGCCGCCGCTGATCACCGTGTTGCCGCCGATGCCAGAATTGAGCACGGCGACGTGCCCGGTGCGGGGATCCGCCTGCAGGCGCCGCGCCAGGTTGTCGGGCCAGCGGTCGTTGCGGTTGGTGCCGGAGCCGCGCCCGTCGGTGATCGAGTTGCCCAGGGTGACCACGGCCGCGCCGGCCGCGCCGACGTCGAGCCCGGCGATGACGTACCAGTGATCGGTCGTCACCGCAGCGGGAAGCTCGGCAGCAGACGCCCATTGACCGGCCTGAAGATACGACGTCGTTCGTGAGCCGGGATGCCCCGTCACGTCAGCGGGCGCCGCTCCAATTTGGATGGTGAGGGCAAGGTCGCTGAGCGCGGCGACGCCGTACTCCAGGAGGTCGGAGGTCGCGGTGGCGCCGGGAGCGATGAACACCGAGTCCGCTCCGGCGAACGTGAGGCGGCGGTCGCTCGTGACCTCGATCGCGTGACCGCCGCGCGAGCGCGCGACGTGGGCCGATGTGATGGCGAGCGGGCTCGTGCCGAACGCATTCGAGAAACGCACCCGGACCGTCGGCCCGCCGACGGAAAGGTGGATCACCTGGCGCAGCGTGCTGCCTGCCAACCCCGGCGCGGGAGGCATGTTGCGCGGCTCGGTGAGCTGTGGGGACGCCGCCCAAGTCCCCAACCAGTGCGGCCCGGGAGCAGGAGCGGGGGCTCGAGGCCGCGCACACGCCGGGAACGCCGCCGCCGCGACGAGGGCGACGACCAGCGAGCGACGCGGCCGGCCCGGCGTCAGGGGGTTCGCACCGGCGGGTTCGCCCCCGCCGCCGGCGGCGGCTGGCCGAAGCCCGGGGGCGGCTGCAGCCGGGAGCGGCCATCGCTCGCGATGAACGCGCGCAATTCCACATAGGCGCGGTGCGGGTTGTTGCGCTGTAACCCGGCCCGGATCCACGTCTCGTGGTACCAGCGGTCGAACGGCGGGTATTCCGCGCGCGCGAAGTCGGCCTCGAGCTGCTCGAGCGGCGTCAGGGCGTCGCGAATGAGCCGCCACATGGGCCCCGAGTCCGCGGCCTGCAGCGCGTCCGCCAGCCGCAACGCGGCCCGCGTCTGCCGCTCATCGATCTCGAGGCCGAGCGCGACGTCGACGGAGAAGAACCGCTGCTGCGCCGCGGTCAGCGTCGCCGCCGCTTGCTCGGTGTTCGCCAACGCCGTATCGAGACGGGCGATACGCGCCTGCAGGGCGGCAAGGGTATCGGCATTGACCGGCGTGAACGGCCGGCCGGCCACGCGATTCCACAGCCGCTCGATCAAGTTCTGGACCGCTTCCGACGCATACCAGAGCTTGTCGGGCGTGTCGAGCAGTGCATGATAGCGGTCGTACGCCGCCCGCGCCGGAGCGGCGGCGGGTGCGAAATACTCCTGCGTCCACCACGTCATGAACCGGCCCGCCGGGTCGGGCGACGCATACACGGCCGGCGCGCTCCAGGTGATGTCGGCAATCAGACGCGCGCCCATGATGTAGTCGCGCAGCTCCGAGACGTTGACGAGCATGTACTCGGTCGCCCGGGCCTGTACGATGCGCTGGAACTCCCCCGCGATCGTCGCGGGGGCCACGGTGTGCGTGGTCTGCTTGCTCAGGTTCCCGCCGAGGTATGCCAGGTGGTAGTAGACGCCGTGCTTCCACCGTCCCAGGTCGGTCGGGAGCCCGCGCATGTGCCCGTCGTTGTCGTCCGGCCAGACGATGATGACGTCGTCCGGCAACCCGAACGCCGCCGGATCGCGGCGGTACAGCTCCAGCATCTCCGAGTACATCGTGAAGTGAAACAGCGGTGAACGCCCCGGGGGAAGCGCGTCGCGCACCATCGCGGTTTGCGACCCGATCACCTCGCGGAACACGCGGGCCTTGTCGGCGTCGGTCGTCCCCTCCGGCCACGTGTACGCGCGATCCGAGGTGTTCCGCAGGCCCACCGGCCAAATCACGTCCAGGTCGTGGTTCTCCGTGACGCCGCCCCGCCAGAAGGTCAGCAGGCCGTCCCGGTTCGTGAGCCAGTCGTAGTCGGGCCGCACGCCGCGCTCGGCGGCCAGGTTGAAGGTGACGAGGCCGAACGGGTTGGAGACGAGGATGTCGTAGTGATGCGACGTATAGTAGAGGCCCCAGTCGCTGGCGAGCTGCTGCACCTCGAAGCGGCGGTGCACGCGCACGTACGGCGCGACCATGTTCATCCGCAGCCGCAGCGCCGTCTCGAAGAAGCGCCGGTACCAGGCGAGCGGCACATCCCCCGTCTGGAGCGGATACCCACGGGCGTCGAACGGACGGGGCAGGATGTCCTCGTCGTCGTGGAAGAACCCGCGATATCGGAACGCCGGCGGACCCTGCGCGAAGCGCGTGTCCTTGAGGATCAGCGGGTCACGGTGCTCCGGCACGTAGCCGGTCCAGAGATACAGCGGATCCACGCCGAGTCGCTCCGACAGCGTATAGGCCGCGAACGCGGTGCCGCGCGGGTTCGACCCCACCAGCCAGACGGTCCGCGGCGCCGTGACGACGCGATACGCCTCCCACTGGCCCCGCAGCGTGCCTGCGTCGATGGCGGCCGGGAGCGTTCCGTTTCCCACGGTGACGAGGCGAATGCTCGTCCTTCCGGCCGGGGGGGTGGGGGTGGGGGTGGTGACGATGGGCGGGCGATAGCCACTGATCGCCTCTATGTCGCCGGCCAGGAATACGGCAGCCTGGCGCACGTTCAGGTTTTCGGCGGCGCCGACGACGATTTCGGCGCCGCTGTCGCGTGACGCGAGCACCACGTCGCCTCGGGCGGCGGGTCCGGTCCGGACCCAGGACCCGCGTACCGGTGCCGCCCAGGGGTCGGCCTGGGCGGCGCCGCCGGCGGGGACGAGCCAGCCCGCGAGGGCGAGTGGTCCCAGGTACTTCCCAAATCGGCTCATAAGATCATCTTCTCTCTCGATTGAAGTGCGCGCAATCCCCTAGTACGCGCAGCCGTGCCCGTTCGCTAGCGAGAGGATCGTCCCGATGCCCGCCATCCGCGTAGTCGCCCTGCTTGCCGCTGCGGTCGCCGGCGGCGCCACCGCGCAGACGCCCGCCTGGCAGGACCTGAGCTTGCCGGTCGAGCGCCGCGCCGCGGACCTGGTCGGGCGCATGACCCTCGAGGAAAAAGTCTCCCAGATAATGGACCGCGCGCCGGCGATCGATCGCCTGGCCATCCCCGAGTACAACTGGTGGAACGAGGGTCTCCACGGTGTGGCGCGCTCGGGGCTCGCGACCGTGTTTCCGCAGGCCATCGGCTTCGCCGCGACCTGGGACTCGAGCCTCGTGTTCCGCATGGCCAGCGTCATCTCCGACGAGTTTCGCGCGAAACATGAGGACTACGTGCGCCGGGGCGAGCACCAACGGTATCAGGGCCTCACCGTCTGGTCGCCCAACATCAACCTGTTCCGCGACCCACGGTGGGGACGCGGCCAGGAGACCTACGGCGAAGACCCTTACCTCACCGGGCGGCTGGCCGTGCCGTTCATCCGGGGGCTCCAGGGCGATGATCCCCGGTACCTCAAGACCATCGCGACCGTGAAGCACTTCGCCGTCCACTCGGGTCCCGAGCCCCTGCGCCATCAGTTCGACGCGGTCGTGAGCGAGCGGGACCTGCGGGAGAGCTACCTGCCGCACTTCGAGGCCGGCATTCGCGAGGCGGGCGCCTACTCGTTGATGTGCGCGTATAACCGGGTGTTCGGCGCGCCGGCCTGCGGCAGCGACCTGCTGCTGCGCAATATCCTGCGGGGAGAGTGGCGGTTCCCCGGCTACGTCGTGTCCGATTGCGGCGCCATCGATGACATCTACCAGCGGCACCGGGTCGCCCCGACCGCGGCCGCGGCGGCCGCGCTGGGTGTGCGCAGCGGTACCGACCTCGACTGCGGCCGCGAGTACGCCAACCTGGTGGAGGCGGTGCACCAGGGCTTGATCAGCGAGCAGGCCATCGACACCGCCGTCACCCGCCTGTTCGTGGCGCGGTTCCGGCTCGGCATGTTCGACCCGCCCGCTGCCGTGCGCTGGGCACAGATCCCGATCAGCGTGCTCGACCAGCCGTCCCACCGCGCCCTGGCGCTCCAGGTCGCGCGCGAGTCCATGGTGCTGCTCAAGAACGCGCGCAACCTGCTGCCGTTGCGGCGCGACCTCGGCACGATCGCGGTCATCGGGCCGAACGCCGACCAGTGGCGGATGCTGCTCGGCAACTACAACGGAATCCCGGCGGATCCGGTGACCCCGCTGCGGGGCATCCGCGAGGCCGTGGCGCCGCGGACGCGCGTCCTGTACGCGCTCGGCTCCGACCTGGCGGACGGCTTCCCCGTGCTCGCTCCCGTCCCCGCCCGAGTGCTGACGAACGCACGCGGGCGGCCCGGGCTCGACGTGGCGTTCTTCGCCAGCCGCACGATGACGGGCGCCCCGCTGTTCCAGCGGACGGACTCCACGCTCGACGCCCACTGGGGCGAGGGCGCCCCGCGCGCGGACATGAACGTCGACGACTTCGGCGTTCGCTGGACCGCCACCTTGCGGCCGACGCACACGGGGACGTACCGGCTCGCTCTGGTCGGCACCGTCAAGTTCCAGCTGTATCTCGATGACAGCCTGGTCGTGCAGTCGGTCTATCCGACGCATGACGGGGAGTTCCCCGACCCGCGCGTCGCCGAGACCGAGCCACTTCGGCTCGAGGCGGGCCGGCGCTATCGCCTGCGCGTGGACGGGGAGGAATCGTACGGTGAAGCCGAGCTGCAGCTGTTGTGGGCGACACCAACCGAAGCGCTCGAGTCGGAGGCGGCCGACGCGGCGCGGCGGGCCGACGTCGTCGTCTTGTGCCTCGGCCTCACGGCCCGCCTGGAAGGCGAGGAAATGCGCGTCGCGATCGAGGGCTTTTCGGGCGGCGACCGGACGCGACTCGACCTGCCGGCGCCGCAGCAGCACCTGCTGGAGCGGATCGTGGCGCTGGGGAAGCCCACGGTGCTGGTGCTGATGAGCGGCAGCGCCGTCGCGGTCTCGTGGGCACAGGAGCACGTGCCTGCGATCCTGGAGGCGTGGTATCCCGGCCAGGCAGGAGGGACCGCCATCGCCCAAGTCCTGTTCGGCGCCTACAATCCCGGCGGCCGCCTGCCGGTCACCTTCTATCGGGACGTGGCCGATCTGCCGCCGTTCGAGGACTACCGCATGGCGGGACGCACCTACCGGTTCTTCGAGGGGGTGCCCCTGTATCCGTTCGGATACGGGCTGAGCTATACGACCTTCCGCTACGACCGGCTGCGGGTCAGCCGCGACACACTGCGGGGCGACGACTCCATGACCGTGGCGGTGGACGTGACGAACACGGGCGCCCGCGGCGGCGACGAGGTCGTGCAGCTGTACGTGCGGTATCCGCACTCGGCGGTCCCACGCCCGCGCCGGGACTTGCGGGGGTTCCGGCGGGTGACGCTCGGGCCCGGCGAGAGCCGCACGATTACGTTCCCACTCACGGCGTCGGCGTTCCGCTACTGGGATGCGGACGCGCACCGCTGGGCCCTGGAGAACGGGCCGGTCGTGGTCGAGGTCGGCGCCTCGTCGGGAGACATCAGGCAGGAACGCGGGCTGGCCGTGGCCGGCCAGCGCCAGCCCTGATCAGGACATCAGGACAATCAGGACATCAGGACGCGAGCGGGCGGAGGTGGCTTATGGAGAAGGTCAAGGTAGAGGAGTTCCTGCAACCCAAGGCGATGCTGACGCCCGGCATCGCGGGCGGCGTCACGATGCTGATCGCCAATGCGCTGTGGGTCGCCTTCAGCCTGCCCCCGCGCTGGACCTCCCTGGCGTTGAGCTTTCTGCTCGGGCTCCTCGTATTCGTGGCTACCACGCGGGTGCCGGTGTGGCAACGGGCGGTGTACTATCTGCTTAACTCCCTCATCATTTTCTCCGTCAGCATCGGCACGAATTACGTCGGGGTGGGCGTGACCCGTCCTCCGACACAACAGACCAGCACGGTCCAGCCAGGCGTGCGCTTGTTCTTCGGCGACTGGCTGCAGACGCCAGCACGATTGGCAGGCGAGCACGCGCCGTCGGGCCCTCCGCTCCGATCCGCCGTCTTTCCCGCCGACACCGGGCGCGTACGGGTGACCGACACCGGTGTGTTTCGTGCGCTCGTTGACACGGTGACGTCGAATCTGAGCCGGCTCGAGATCCATATCACGACGCTCGCCCCGGGAAAAGCGCCGCACCCACCGCACCGCCACGCGCACGAGGAACTGATGATCGTCCGCACCGGTTCGCTCGAGGTGTTACAGAACGGGGCAACGCGACACGCCGGTCCAGGCGCGGTGATCTTCGAGGCGTCGAATGAGCTGCACGGGTTGCGCAACCCGGGGCCTGACTCGGCGACGTATGTCGTGATCCGGATCGACCCGCACGACTTGCCGATCGAGGGCCGCCGCTAACGGGCCGGACGGCCCAGCGAGCCGAGCACCTGCTCCAGCTTTGCCACGATGTCCGTCCACCCCTTGCGATGCGACTCGAGCTGGTCGGGCGGCAGGCGTCGATGGGTCAGGACCAGCTCCGTGTCCGCGCCGCGCTCGAGCAGCTCCACCGTGACCACGGTCGGCCGCCGCTCGGTGTAAGCCGAGATCCAGGTGAACGAGAGCCGCGCGGGCGGCTCGATCACGAGGTACTCGCCCCAGTGCTCCGCCTCGCCCCGCGCGTGATGCATCACGATGCGGAACGTGCCGCCGACGCGCGGGTCGAGCTCGACGGTCGCGTGGCTCGTGTCCCCCGGACACATCCAGCGGGTCATGAGCGCGGGGTCGAGCCACGCGGCGAACACGCGTGCGCGCGGGACGCGCAGCACGCGCCGCACCACCAGCGGCTCAGCGTCCGCGGGCGTCATCGCGCAGCACCGCTTCCAGGGCGTCGAGTCGGGAATCCCAGAAGGCCCGCTGCCGCGCCAGCCACCGAGTCGCGTCGCGCAGCGGCTCAGAGCGGAGGCGCAGCCAGTGCTCACGGCCCCGGACCCGACGCGACACTAGCCCGGCGCGCTCCAGCACCTTCACGTGCTTGGACACCGCGTTGAACGAGACGGGAAAGCGCTCCACCAGCTGACTGACGTTGACCTCGCCGCCCGCGAGCACGGTGAGGATGGCGCGCCGCGTCGGGCTGGCGATGGCGCCATAGACCTGGTCGAGCCGCCGGGAACGGGTTCGAGGCACGGGTTGTTTAATATTCAACCGATTGGTAGAATATCACGCATCCCGCGCGCGCGCGCCAGACCCATCCCAGCGAGGACCTCGATGACACCCGACGACTTGAGCCGCCATGCCGTGGTCTCCCACGACCAGTGGATCGCCGCCCGCACCACCTTGCTCGCGAAAGAGAAGGAGTTCACGCGTGCCAAGGACGAGCTGAGCCGGCTGCGGCGCGCGCTCCCGTGGGAGCGGGTCGAAAAGACCTACGCGTTCGACGGACCCGACGGCAAGGAAACACTCGCCCAGCTGTTCGCAGGGCGCAGCCAGCTCTTCGTCTATCACTTCATGTTCGGGCCGGAGGACAAGGAAGGATGTCCCCTCTGCTCCTTCTGGGCCGACCATTACGACGCCGCAGGGCTGCACCTGCCCCACCGCGAC
>WNGH01009023.1_pt1 | contig 11860 bp, 10 predicted proteins | sample 5400631 | NCBI WGS metagenome assembly WNGH01 (sample SAMN13153373, study PRJNA577476) | soil metagenome | isolation source: 115 cm soil or saprolite under Garry oak tree replicate 1 | place: USA:California | collected 2016-06-15 | reverse complement strand
GGAATGGCATGATCGCCAGATCCTCCCAGGTACTGGATGGGCATATGAGATTGATAGTCACCTCAATACTGCGTCCATAATTCTTCTGCTCGTGAGCCCAGATTTCATAGAATCAGAGTATTGTTATAAGATTGAGACGGCACGGGCAATGCAAAGACACGAAGTTGGAGAAGCTCGCGTCATCCCTATCATTTTACGACCAGTCGATTGGAAAAAAACCTCCTTCAGAGCACTTCAAGTCTCACCGGTTGATGGTAAAGCTATCACTACATGGAATAATCAAGATGAGGCCTTCGAACATGTCGCCAAAGATGTTCGTAAGGTTATCGAGAAGCTCAACTCCTCTTCCAGGCGCCGGGATACCACGCGGCTTCCTGCTAACCCAATCAATTATTTTAAGTCGCTCGACAATTTTCTTAAATCATCAGGGTTCCGATTTCCAGCACAAAAAGATTTTGACGAGGACGTGGTCTACTTGCCAGAGGCATATGCCTCTCTGATTAAGAAGAGCCTGGATGAAAAAGGGCGTGCCTTGCTCGTCGGAACTTCAGCAGTAGGCAAAACTGTACTTGCTATAGCTTTAGCAAAACGGCTCCAGGAGACAGAGGGCTATACAGTTAACTACAAAGATGCCTGTCAAGCAGAAGAAGGGGACGGGCGCAAATGGTATCGGTTGGTAAGTACTCACGATCATAAAGGCCTTCTCTACATTTTGGATAATTGTCACCTTGCTATGAAGGAGGTCAATGAGTTTTGCTCTCAATTGGAAGAAAATCCGCCGCTTCACACTCAATGCATTCTCGTCTCGCGTTCTGATCCAGGTGCCCTCGATGCGCTATCCGACGTAAGCAGCTACTTTGAAATGTGGGCTGATGCGACAATAACAATTTGGTCAGAAGACATCTACTGGGGGGTATTGCAAAAGCACGCTGCTTCCTATCGAAAACAAAACCCCGGTTTCTACGTACCACTGGAAGATGACTCTGAAAAAATGCTCAGGAGGCAAAATGCCAATGATCTAGTGATCGCTAAAAGCCGTCTGGAGGCATGGCGAAATCTTGGCGGTAAACTTAGCGAGGTAAAAAAGGAAGCAGTTTACCACGCATTAGTGAAAAAGTATCTGTCTGATGACAGAAAGGCATTACTCGCTCTTTGTGTCTTGAGGCAATATGAAATTAGAGCACACAATAGTTTCGTTGAGGAAATATTACCTCCAGGGGAGGTCAGGCAACTACAAAAGAAGAAACTCTTGACGAGCGAACTGGACAAACACTATGGAGTACTTTACGATCTTCTCTGCCATCCTGCACTGGCACGAGAGATATTCGAGGCTTACATGTATCGCCGTGGGAACCTTCTCGGCAGGCCACAAATCGAAATCGGCATAGCTGATATACTTCGATCCTATCTTAAGGTTAAACCCGCCAATTATGTAACAGTCTATGAAAGCCTTGCCCGCAATAAGCAGAAAGCTATCCTGAAACAATTATTAACACAGAGTGATCTACAGGAATATGCTATTAGGCAATTCGGAACAAAAACTATCCCGGATTCTATACGGTATGTGTATAGATTAGCAAAAGTTGATCTTTATCGTGCTCGCGAGCTTCTTGACATAATAGTGCAGACCTCTGGCATACAAGGCATATGCTCTAAGTTAGAAGAGTTGACCTTTCAGCATATCGTATTGCTCATACAGAGCCTTCAATGTATAGATGCTGAGTTAGCAAACAAGATCCTTACCACCATGGATCTAAAGCAATTGACACGACAAGTGGAAGAGGAGAATCTTCTAAATCTTTTCAGATTGGTGCAGACCGTCAAACGGATATCAGCCGAGCGAGCAAATATATTCCTCATGAGTATCCCTCTGGAAGCTTTGGTCGCCAAAGCTACAGTGCACAATGTGGCTTCTATGATAGAAAAATTGCAAAAGTTTGAGTATCAACAACTGAAGACATTTGTTGAAATGTTAGATATGGGACAACTGGCACAGCAAAGTGAGAAGGTAAGCCTTCAGAGACTTTGTTGGCTGTTGCATGCTCTCAGAAGTGTCTCGATGGTGCAGGCAAGAATCCTTTTAGACAATGCACTGGCCCGGGGATTGACAACCAGGGCAACTGTAAGTGACTTTAGCTCGCTGGAAAAGATTATAAGATATATGCAGGAATTTATGTACCCCTCTGCCCAAATCAAGGACTTTGTCGAAGCATTAGACACTGAACAACTAGCAGAACGAGTTCAGAAGGAAAACCTCCAACGCCTCTACTGGCTCCTTCGAGTTCTCCAGAATGTCTCGCCATCTACAGCAAACAGGTTATTAGAGACCCTTACTCCGGCAGGTTTAGCATCTCTTTGCCGTTCAAAAGGCGCAACGATCTCCATATTTGGACAACTTGGCAAAGTCTCGACTAATATAGATACACTTTTTTTGGACAGGCATACTGCTTATTCCGGAGGCAATTTCTTGAAGCTAAACTGAAGGCAGCTACATTGGAAGAAGTAGGCCAGTTCATCCATCATATTCGCCTTGTACCAGAACAAGGAGCGGAGCTTACGCGCGGAGTACTTGGCTTGCTCTCCTCAATGGACCTGTCCGAACACGTCGCCAGTGCGAATCTGAGGCAATACGCACTCCTTCTCTATCATGCAAAATCGGTAAATGGCATGTATTTGCCACAGTTGCTCATACCTGTAGCTCGTCCGGAGATTTTACAGGCAGCCGTCGAGAAAAGTGATATCGGCGATCTTCAGAGGTTCATTTACAATATGGCCCACATAGATAAAGAGCACCTGCGGACTATTGGAGAGGCGCTTAAAGCTTCAAATCTGACAGGTAAGCTTGAGTCAGCCACACTTAAGGACATCGGATTTTTTCTCTGGAATGTATACGCGTATATCGACCAGGGGCTGTCGCAGCATTATTGTAAAATCGTCGACATGCAACAAAGGCCCAGCCAGCTGGCAGAAGCTCCCTTGGAAGATCTCTGCCTGTTCTTATGGAATATGACTTCCGCTAGCGACCTTTCGCACCTTCGCACCTTTGATGACCCCAACATTAAAGAGCGCTTGATCACGGCCTGGAGATTAGAACCTGCATTCGCACTGGCGCTACTAGGAATACTCTCACTAGCACAACCTATGGCAAACAAGTACATGCTTTTACCGCCGATTGGGCAGAAACATTTAATGCACTCGTTAGCGGATATCAAAACGCCCAATCCCTACATTGTGGCGCTGATGTTATATGGCCTGAAGATCTATGATGAGAGGACAGCAGAGGCCACAGTACATAACTATCTACCAATCACGGAGTTTTCTCGGATGCTGAAAGCCGCGAGAGCTTCTGCTCAAACGCCAAAATCGATGCTCCTATTGGAGGAAGTACTCAGGTGGCTCGAGAGTTTTTTGATGGAGAGGGAAAAGAGAGGCTAGATTCAGGAGAGAGGAAATGCATTTCCGGCCAAAAAAAGAGCTCATCCTCGTGGGGCCTTCGCCCCGGTCTGATAGAGCTCCGGGCTAATGACTAGCGGGACCTTCATAGTGATAAGGCGCATAACATGCATAGCGCCTTCTATTATGAAGCGCCGCACGGCTTGACTACGAAGAACACATTCATATAACAACCAGCCTACAATTTGAGTATTAAGGGTCCTTTCTCTGAGGACTTCGGATTGGACTTCTGTAGAAGTCATTTTACCGATGTCCCAGTTCGTGCTACAGTCGTGAGCAAGACAATTGCCTATGCCTAGCCACTCCCATCTTTCGAATGAATAATAGATCATATAGATCCTCCTGTATCTATGCGAGACTGCATGGATAGATCTCTGTAATACAGAACCGCGCTACGGTTGTCACCATTACGAACACTTGAACTCTGCTTACCCATAAAGGTCCTGGCATATTAATTCTCCTCGTCTCTATTTACTGAGAGATCGTGTACCAGATAGCTTTTCGGGGTTATAATAGAATATACCTCATCTACACTAGAGTATATCATTATTAATCTCTACTTGTCAAGTGTTTGTTTATGAATCGATCAAATGTTCTATATTAGATATCTAAGATCCACGTCAAAAACCATCCACCCTAAAATCCAGAGCCCCTCATTTTTCAGCACCTGTTGCACGTGGCGGGCGTCATATGCATAGAGGGTAGACGACGTAGTGTACTATACATAGCAGGTAAACATTCGCAGTTCGCCCAGAGACCAGGGATCTACAATCACCTGCCCGATAACCGCACGCCGGTGGAAGGGTTATTCCTGGCCGGGGAGTATACCGAGTCAAGCAGTATTCACGGTGCGATGCACAGCGGAGAAAAAGCTGCAAAAGAGTTCTTGGGGCTGAGGGTCCCTCGGGTTGCGCAACGAGATAACCTCAAGCAAAGAAGAAAGAAAAGCCCGTCATGCGGGCAAAGCACGATGGGCTTTTCTTTTTCACATCCCTGCACTCACTTGATCCCGATGCGGACTCGGTAACTCACATACCAGGGGATGGGTTCGGACCCAAGAGATTGGAACGCAGCGAGGCTCAGGCGATCAAAAACGATCTCTTGTTCGGTGAACTGGAACTGGTGGCTCAACGCATTGCTCCGCATCATCTCAAGAAACCGTGCCGCGTCTCCTTGCTCGATCTGATGAAGCACCACCTCACGGGTGAAGCGGAAGTGAGCGCTCTCGCGCATGCGGTCGAGATGCCTGTCCTTCGACCACATCTGTAGGGAATGCGCCAGCCCGCGCTCCCGGACAAGCTCCACTAAGCGCTCCCCAACCTCCTGGGCGAGCCGATCCAGTTCAGGGTGGAGGGTTGGTGGCCAATCATAGTCATACGCCGCAAAGAGTCCTCCGGGTCGGAGAATCCGCGCGATCTCGGCCAGACCTTCGAGCCGGACATTCCTCGCCCCTACCTGGCAAGCTGGTACCCACTGCCAGACCTGCCAGACCCGGCCCTGATTCGCACACTGAGCGGGCATATAAGTTTGGTGACTGGGTGTGCGATCAGTCCGTCGGGAAACTCCATTGTGTCAGCCTCCTGGGACCAGACGCTCAAGATGTGGGATGCGCGCACGGGAAAGGAACGGCGCACTCTACGCGGGCATACGATGGGGGTGAATGGGTGTGCCATCAGCCCGGCAGGAGACTTCATCGTGTCAGCCTCCTGGGACAACACGTTCAAGGTGTGGGATGCGCGCACGGGAGCATGTCTGAGTACCCTGTATGTGGATGGTCCGCTCACTGCATGTACTTTTCATCCTGATGGGGAGCATATTGTTGCGGCGGGGGCGGACCGAAGGAGCCAGGTGTGAAAGCTCGCGCCCCTTCGCTCAGAGTCCGGCGACAGTACGAGTCGCGCAAGGAGGACCGTGATCATGAGCACCGGTACACCCGAGTCCGAACCGGTCAAGACCAGCATCGCCCCATGGCTGTCGGTCAGCCCAGCCACGGAGGCTGTGGGCTATTACAAGGCCGCGTTTGGCGCCGTCGAGCGGTACCGCCTTGAGGATGACGCCGGAAAGGTCGTCGTCGCTCAGTTGGCCATCGAGGGAGTGGACTTCTGACTTCAGGAGGACGTCCACTCCAGCCCCGAGTGCCTGGGCCGACGATCAGTCTTTAACTGCCCCAGACCCCCGGTGTCACCTGCCCTGCATGCCAGAGCGTCTGGTCGGAGTTAGTCAGAAAGACCTCCAGACGTCCATCGGCGTTCTCAGACACGGAGACATCACTATTAATGCTCAAATTGGTCGGCGCGTCAAAAGAGGTCCAATCGCCCCAACCCCCCCCGCTTGTCACTTGCGAGATGTGAAAGAGGACGATGTCCGGAATCCCTAACGTCGAGGCCGTCAGAAAGACCTCCAGGCGCCCATCAGCATTCCGAGCTGCATGGGGTACACCGAGGTGGCTAAGACCCTCTGGTCCGCCATTGCCCAATAGGGCCCATGGGCTCCACGTCCCATTCGGAGAGGTCTGCCAGATATGCCAGATCCCCGCATGCTCGGCAAGCGCAAAGACTTCGAGCCGCCCATCGGCATTCTGAATCACGTCAAGCCAATTGAGGGTAACTTGTGGGCGCCCCGACGAGAACCAGTGGAACCATCCATGTCCGGCAGACGTCTGCCAGATATGCCAGAGAGCTCCTGGCGCGTCAAGAGCAAAGACCTCCAGGCGCCCATCGGCATTCCTTCCCACCACAGGTCCGCCGACCGCGGCACTATTGGGTGGGTGAGCCAACGATGCCCAAGGGCTCCATGATGAGTTCGGAGCGACCTGCCAGACGTGCCAGACTGCCCCATCGTTGCCGATCGTAAAGACTTCGAGTCGCCCATCGGCATTGTGAGTGACAGCAAGGCCCTTGCTGGCTCCTCCTGGTGGGCTCCCTAACGAGAACCAGTTGGACCATCCATCTCCAGGGGAGGTCTGCCAGGTATGCCAGAGCGCCCCCGCTGAATCGAGGGTAAAGATCTCCAGGCGCCCATCAGCATTTTCTTCCACAACGAAATCTGGCAGCACATTTGTATTGGGGGCGATACCCAGTGAGGCCCACGAGTTCCAGTTCATTCCAGGGGTAGTCTGCTGGATATGCCAGAGCGCCCCCGCGGAATCGAGGGCAAAGACCTCCAGGCGCCCATCAATGTTTCGCGCCACGCTCGGCCTCGCTCCCCATTTCACTGCGGGAGGACTACCCAATGAGGTCCAGTTGGTCACCATAAGGATCTCCTTTCTTCAGTTTCTCCATATTAGCAGATACCACACTGTATACTGCACCTACACTCTTCCACTGTATGTTTTCCTGTATTCTACCATAGAACACACCTGTCATCCTGAGCGCAGCGAAGGATCTCTCGCTGGGCAGAGCACGTTGCGCATCCCGTGGGAACTGGAAGCGGCTTCAGGCGTCGTCAGAGATCATCCCAGTTGGCCGTAATAGATCTCATGGATATTCCCATCGCCGGTGGCAAGAATCACGTGGCGCATCCTATCATACGCCGAATAATAGGCCGCCATATCAATCACATTGCCAAGAGAGATGAGCGCTGTCTGTCCAAACACCTGCTCAGATGTGTAGGAGTAATCGTACACCTGCCCGCTGGCTTCCAGAACGATCACATGTCGATAATGGGTATCGGGGGAGACGAACGCTGCGACATTCACCAGGGTAGGAGAGAAGGTCGTCACACGGTCCGTCGTAATCCCTCCTGCCACGATCCCACCGCTATAGTGAACGTCGAAGACATCGCCGCCCTGCATAGCGACAATGACGTCTCGGGAGTGAACATAGAGGTCGAAGAAGCCCGCAATCGCTGCCACATCTGGCAGCGTGAATTGAGTCGCCAGGTTTTGCGCGCTCGGAGTGACGCTTGCACTCCAGACGACCTCGTGCAAGATGCTATCTGCGCCGCCCACCGTGGCATGACGCAATCCGTCATCGGACGCATAAAAGGCCGCCATACCAATATGGGGGCCAGCCGTGGTATTCAGTCGCAACAGGGGGCTACGTAGATGAACCTGCTGGGGGTTCGTGAAGTAGACCTCATGCAGCCCACCATCCTCTGTCGCAACGATGACATGCTGGAAGTCGTCGTCGGAGGTGTAAAAGCCGCCCAGGCTGGCGATCCCTCCGAATTGCACAGGCGCTGCTCCAGGGGAAGGCCGAAGCGGCTGCGGAGAGGTGGTAGCAGTGTGCTGATTCCAATGAATTTCGTACAGCGTGCCATCGGTTGTAGCGACTACCACGTGCTGAGTACTATCGTTATCCGAGTAGTATCCCGTGATGCCATAGATACTGCCACTGATGTGTGAAATGACGTGATGCTGAATGTTTGCCAAGATTGGTCCTCCTTTATTGTCTTATCCTTAGAACAGCTTCAAGAAATTACCTGAAGCCCCGAATACCTATTAGATAGACGTCGAGGAAACCACTTTTTAGTAGACAGGATTGCGCGGATGCGTCCCGATTTGCTGCCTGGACCCACAAAAGTTATGTCAAATGACCCACTTTTACACGAATCGTTGTCATACATTCAGGATGACCAAACCCCGCGTAAGTCTCCTTGGACACTCGCCAATCCCGCAACTGGTATTCTAAGCCTGCAGGCTGTCATCCTGACTGCGCCCAGGATCTCGTGCGGGGACTTATGGGGAATCACCAGATCAGGGCTTCTCAAAAGTCGCATTCGTACAGAGGCTCTGCCTCTGCACGTTTCTCTTTTGCAGTTTCTGCGCCTTGTGCATTCCCGAAGGGAATGCACAAGGCGCAGAAACTGCAAAAAATCTTCCTGGTCGCCTACGGCGACCAGGCTCAAAAAAGACTTTTGAGAAGCCTTGATCACCAGATAGTCCATACTGTGCAACCGAGCAGAAGTCGTGTATACTAACTCTACATCAAACACATGGCACATTCCCATGACTTGGCGGAGAGGACCAGCATGACGGCAACCAGGAAAACGAGCGCGAACGCCGGCGTTGCGCCGCGCGTCTTCCTCTCCTATGCTCGCTCTGATGGCGAGCAATTCGCTGCGCAGTTGCGGCACCGTCTACAGGCTGAGCACATTGCGCTCTGGCAGGATCGCATTGGCATGGAAGGCGGGCGTGACTGGTGGCTGCAGATTACCCAGGCGCTCGACGTCGTCGAGTTCATGGTGCTGGTGATGACACCGGCAGCCATGCAGTCGGAGATGGTTCGCAAAGAGTGGCGATATGCGCGGCAGCAGGGGGTATGCGTCTACCCGGTCAAGGGCGCGTCAGACCTTGACTTCCACAGCCTGCCGCACTGGATGCGCAGCGCCCACTTCTACGACCTCGCCTATGAATGGCCGAAGCTGCTCAACGACCTGAACACCCGCTGCCAGCAGCCGCGTGTCCCCTTCATGGTCGAAGACTTGCCGGCCGACTATGTGCCCCGGCCGAGGGAATTTGAGGCGCTGATCGAGAAATTGCTGGATCAGCGGCGTGAGGAGCCGGTGGCCATCACGGCAGCGCTGCGTGGGGCGGGCGGCTATGGCAAGACAACCATGGCCAGGGCCCTCTGTCATGACGAGCGCATCCAACAGGCCTTTGATGACGGCATCCTGTGGGTAACCCTCGGCGAACACCCCGGCAACCTGATGGGCAAAGTCGAAGACCTGATCTACATGCTCAACCAGGAGCGACCAGGCTTCACAGGCATAGACGCGGCAGCAGCGCGCCTGGCGGAACTGCTGGCGGACCGCGACATCCTGCTGGTGGTCGATGACGTGTGGGATGCCATGCACCTCAAGCCCTTTCTGCACGGGGGAAACCGCTGCGCCCGCTTGATCACCACGCGCAACGAGGATGTTCTTCCCGCCCATGCCCAGAGCCTGGTCGTGGATGCCATGCAGCCAGGTGAAGCTGTACAACTGCTCTCCTATGGCCTGCAAACCGGGGCGTTCACTGCCACTGACATGCAGGTGGTGCGCGTGCTCGTGGCCCGGTTGGGGGAATGGGCTCTGTTACTGAAACTGGCCAACGGCGTGCTGCGCGAGCGCGTGGGTCGCGGGGAAGCGCTGGCCAACGCACTCGTCTACCTCAACAAGGCACTGGATAGACGCGGCCTGACGGCCTTTGACGCGCAGAACGCGCAGGCCAGGGACGCGGCAGTGAGCGCGACCTTGCGTGTCAGTTTCGACCTCTTGTATGGAGAGCAATATGCTCGCTATCAGGAGTTGGCGGTCTTTCCCGAAGATGTGGATATCCCCCTGGCAACCCTGCAAAAGCTGTGGGGGGCGACGGGTGGACTGGATGACTTCGACACAGAGGAGCTATGCCAGAGGTTATACCGGCACTCCCTGCTCCTCACCTTCGACCTGGCAACACGCACGATTCGCCTGCATGACGTGATACGCGTCTACCTGCAAACGGCCGTGGGAGCCGCGCTTCCTGCACTCCACGCGCACCTGCTGGATGCCTACGCCCTCACGCGCTGGGCGGACTTATCTCACGATGAACCGTACCTGTGGGATCATCTCGCCGGGCATCTCGTTGCCGCCGGACGGCTTACAGAGCTGGTTGCCACCGTAAAGGATCTGCGCTACCTGGTCAACAAAACCCTCGCGCGCACTGCCTACGCTGCCGAGGCTGACCTGGCCTTCGCTGAGCAACGACTGCCCACCGATGTACCACTGCGCCTGCTCACGCGCAACTTCGCTAACATGGGCCACCTCCTCAACCGCTGTACTACATATAATGACCTTGCTGCCGTCCTCTCCAGCCGCCTCGTGCACCTGCAAGAACTCTCGGACCTCTGCCAGGCCTTCGAGCCGGACATTCCTCGCCCCTACCTGGCCAGCTGGCACCTACTGCCAGACCTACCAGATCCAGCACTGATTCGCACGCTGAGCGGGCATACGCTTTGGGTGAATGGGTGTGCCATCAGCTCAGGGGGAGACTATATTGTATCGGCCTCGGCTGACAAGATGCTCAAGGTGTGGGATGCGCGCATGGGGAAGGAACGGCGCACCTTGCGCGGGCATACGGATTGGGTGACTGGGTGTGCGATCAGTCCGTCAGGAGAGTTCATCGTTTCAGCCTCCTCTGATCAGACGCTCAAGCTGTGGGATGCACGTACGGGAGCATGTCTGAGTACCCTGTATGTGAATGGTCCGCTCAATGCCTGTGCTTTTCATCCTGATGGGCAGCATATTATTGCCGCGGGGGCAAGTGGCGTGTATTTTTTGCGCTGGGTGAGGTAATGACCCAACCTGGATACCTGTCCCCCAGACAGGGTCCCCACAAGGGGCAATACATTTCAAAGAAGCACGGACGGGCAGCCACGAGGGCCCCATCCCCACGTCCACATTCCCACCTGCCCCTACTATACACGGGCTTGGCAGGCCGATTCGTCGTATAGTAGGGGCGAGCGGGGAGAGGATGCGGGGTGGTGGGCCCTCGTGGTCGCCCGTCCCGTTCCATCATCGATCTTTCTCTTTATTCAAGCGGTATTGCCCACAAGGGGAACCCTGTCTGGGGGACAGATATAATGGCTTGTCCTCCCCCAGCTTTGGGGCTATGGACAGGCTTCGCCAGCCGATGCATGCGTAGGCATAGTAGGGGCGATGGCTTGTCCTCGCCCAGCCTCGAGAGCCGATTCAGCGTCCTCTCATTGCTAAAGTCCGCGCCTATGGAGGTGTCCCCCGAATCTTCCTCCTTCCTTTGTTCGCCTCCGAAAGAGACAAGTTATGAGTGGATGTCAACAAAACCAGACAGGAAAGCTGTCCCAAAAAGGACAGCTCAACCCTCTTTATTAGTGATGATCACATGTGGTGGTCATGGCGATACCATTCCGAATACATTTTCAGCAATAGAAAGGAGGACGGTCATGACACAACCGTCCACTCGCATTCTCGTTCTTGGCGCCGGGATTGCGGGCTTGCTCTTTACCCTGCGCCTGGCCGGCAAAGTGGCCCACGAGTCGGTCCAGATCACCCTGGTCGACGAATCGGACACCTTCACCGTGCGTCCCAGGCTCCATGAGTTTGCCACCAATCAGCGCGTCTTTAGCCGCCCGTTTCCTCAGATCCTGCGCAAAACGCAGGTCCAGTTTCTTCAGGCGCGAATCACCAGCCTTGATCCCAGCCAACACCGCGTCACGGTCCAGGATCAGCAGCAGCAACAGCATGAACTGGCATACGACTACCTCGTCTATGCCCTGGGGAGTATGACTGATCGCCACAGCGTGCTTGGGGTGGCAGAGTACGCCTACAGCCTCTCGGCAAGGGGTCCGTTCTCAGCAGAAGCCTTGCGCGAAACGCTCCCCGAAATAGGGGCAAGAGGCGGCCAGGTGATTGTCTGTGGCGGAGGAGCTACCGGCATCGAAACCGCGGCGCAGGTGGCCAGCGTCTATCC
>WNGH01005988.1_pt1 | contig 11862 bp, 5 predicted proteins | sample 5400631 | NCBI WGS metagenome assembly WNGH01 (sample SAMN13153373, study PRJNA577476) | soil metagenome | isolation source: 115 cm soil or saprolite under Garry oak tree replicate 1 | place: USA:California | collected 2016-06-15 | reverse complement strand
AATACTTAAAGTTAGCGACCGGTGATCAGCGACCAGCGACCGGTGAAACCCTGCCCTCGAAGACGGTTGCGACCGCTATTGTGCGGCACGTGCAAGTCCCATGCAAAGTGCCGCGTAAAGCCAAACGCACCGGTCTGAAGACCGGCCACTACAAGACCGGCCACTACAAAACCGGGCAAGAGCTGCGCTGCCAAGAATGGCGGTGCCAAACTGTGCTCGCCCGCGAGCCGAGTCGAGGTGTAAAAAAAAACCACTCAAGTGGCCACCTAAAAGGTGACCGCTGCAACGTCGGGTGGACGGCGGCCGCGCTGCGGCTCAAAATCAAACTTGCGCTCGGGAACGGGCTGACCTTCGGTGTAGTCGGTCACTTTCGCGCCGTTGAGTTCGACGATGGTGTGAGGGCCATCGAGAGTAATGATTATGGTGTTCCATTCTGGACCGGGCTTGCCCGTTTTTGCTAGCGGCTCGGTGAGCGAGTAGAGCGTGCCGGTAATGTGGTGATCGTCTTCGTTTGAAGTTTCGGGATGATTATCAATCTGAACTTCGTAGCCGTAGTGGACCGGCATCCACTCTTCACGCGGCTCGATCGGAATGCGAATGAAGATGCCGGAGTTGTCGTTCGTGTCGCGCATCTTGAAGACCACGCGAATGCGGCAGTTGCCAACTTTACCGCCGGTCCAGTAGAGAAGTCCCATGCCGCCGCGCGTTTTGATCAGGCCGTCTTCGACGGTATCGCCGCCCGGGCCGACGTGCTTCCAGCCGGTGAGGTCTTTGCCGTTGAAGAGCGGCTTCCATTCGGATTTTTGCGGAGCCGCCGCGATAGTGAAGGTGGTTGCTGCTACAGCCAAGCCAGTAATTAGAAGCAGTCTGCGCATGATTCATGGCCTCGAGTGATTCGGTCGAACGAGTGACAACGGATTCCTTGCTCGCCTACCTGCCCGCCACGGCGGGCAGGTAGGCAGGCTCGGAACGACAGAGCAATCTAAAAAGTCAAAGTGCTGAGGTACGCGTAACTTTTCGTGATGCTGGCGAACGCATCGGCCGGAAAATCATGCTCGACGATATAGTGCTGAATGCCCGCTTTGTCGGCATGCGCAAAGATGCGCTTCCAATCGATCACGCCGCTGCCGACTTCGGTCATATTCGGCATTTCCTTGTCAGGACTGGCCGTGGGGCCTTCCGCTCCCTTCGGGAGTTGCTTCATGTCTTTTACGTGAACGAGTGGGAAGCGGCCGGGATATTTATTGAAGTAGTCGACGGGATCTTTGCCAGCAACGCTGATCCAGCATAGGTCCAGTTCCATCTTTACGTATTTCGGATCGGTCGCGAGGAGAACGTCGTAAGGAAGCTTCCCGCCAAGCGTCTCTGAAGGCTGAAATTCGAAAGTGTGGTTGTGATAAGCGAACTGGACACCGGCTTTGAGTGACTGTTCGCCAGCCTTTTGGAAAAGATCGGCGGCGCGCTTGTAGCCATCAGGTTCGACACGCTGTTTCGGGTCGATCCAAGGGCATACGATAAATTTGTGGCCGATGATGTGTGCGGCTTCAATCTGCTCGGACCATTTTTTCTCGACCGTGTCGTAAGGAACGTGACAGGAAGGAGCGGTCAGGCCATTTTTCTTGAGGAGCGCGCTGATGTCTTTCGGCGAGTGATCGAAATAGCCCGCGAATTCGACTTCTTTGTAGCCGATTTGCGCGACCTTGGCGATGGTGCCGTCGAAATCGGACTTCATGGCGTCGCGCACGGTATAGAGCTGCAGGCCGACGGTTTTGATTTTGTGCTGCGCGGGGAACGGCTCTTTTGACTCAGGGTTTGCAAGTACAAACCCCGAAACTCGGGACATCTCCGACGCGATTAGCGTGGCAGCGGACGTTCCCAGGAATGCGCGGCGGTTCATCATGCGAAATCTCCTTATTAACTCAGGGTTTGCAAATACAACTTGTATATCTAAGGGTTTGGAAGACAAACCCTTAACCCTTAAACAACGTACGGCGGGCGCACAGCGTAAAGAAAAGTGCAGGAGGGAGTATACAAAAAACGAGGGCGACGCATGCAAAAAAATGCGCCGCCCTCGAGGGGTGGAGAAAGATTAGAAGTAGAAACGCAAGCCGAACTGCATCCGGCGCGGAGCGTGAGCGGTGGTCAAGTGCATGAAAGTCGAGCTGCCGAAACTGGAATCAATAGAATCAGTTCCGTTCCCGAATTGAGTGTGGTTAAAGAGGTTAAACGCTTCCCATTTGAAATCGAAGCCGGTTCTCTCCGTTACCGCGAACCGCTTGGTAACGCCGAAATCGAAATTGACTCGGCCGGGCAAGGAAAGCGTGTTGCGGCCGACGTTGCCAAATGTGAGGCCGGTAGGCAGAGCGAACGCTGCCGGATTGTAGAAGAGCGGTCCGAAGGTACTCGGATCATTCGAGCTGAACCCGGAGTGAGGATCGCCGACAAGATCCGGGCGCGATCCAGTGCCGGTCGCGTTGCCAACGCCCGCGTTGTCGCCGAAGTCGGTGCCATTGCTTACGCTAAATGGCGTACCGGTTTGGGCAACAGTGATTCCCGAAACCTGCCAATCGCCCAGTAGCCTGTGCGAGAGGCCGCTGCCTTTGAAAAACGGCAGGGCGTAGACATAGCTGATCGAGAAGTTGTGGCGAAGGTCGAAATTCGATCTGCCCCGGTTGGAAGCAAAATCGTATGCGTTCACGAATGCCGTGTCGGAGCGATCAGAGGAATCGTCGATGGAGTGGCTATAGGTGTAAGCAAGGCTCAGCGTGAGACCGCCAACCGTACGATTCGCTCCGACCTGCAAAGCGTGATAGACGGAATTGGCCTGATTGCGGAGCTGCGTGATGCTGCCGTAGCCGGGGAGCGCGGTGCGGAAGAGATCGGCCGTCGCGCCGCAAGCGACGCTAAGGTTTGTGAAGGCCTGTCCGGTAACCGGCGTGCCATTGGCGAGGGTTCCGTCCGATGAAAATGTGTCGCAATCATCGCTGGTGATTGGTTGTCCCGGTGCGAACGGATTCTGTCCGGCTGGCGTCGGGAAGATCTGGTTACCGTTGCTGAGCTGCGTCAAGTGTGTGCCCTTGCTGCCCACGTAGGCGACAGAGAGCACAAAGTGAGAAGGTAGTTCCTTCTGAACGTTCAAGTTCCACTGCTGAACGTACGGCCAGATAGCTTTGTTGGGGATAGAAACCACGGTCAGCGGGAAGAAGGGCAAAGTAGCTCCCGAGCCGCCGATGCTGGTGTACCCATCAATGTTGGATTGCGTGGCGGTAAGTACCAGCGGAGCTGAGCCTTCCAGCGATTCAGTGTTTCCTTCGTTGCCGTTGGTGTGTTCGAAGAAGATGCCGTACCCGCCGCGAATCGCTAATTTTCCGTTACCTCCTGGATCGAAGGCGAAACCAATGCGAGGCGCAGGGTTAAAGAGATGTCCTTTCAAGCAGCCAGCACTCGAGTTAGAACCGACCGTGACCGTCCCGAAGCCTGGAAGGTCAGCCGGTCCGCCCTTTCCTCCGCACTGAACAACGCCGTTAAGGGGATTGCCGATTCCCGGAACGAAAGAGCCAGAGCCATCCGGCTGAAAGACCGGTGCGTTGTTCGGATCAAAAGCTGTGTAATCCAAATTGAAGGCCTGCTTGTAGCGCTCGCGGTAAGTGCCGAACATGCTTACTCGTAAACCCAGGTTCAGGGTGAGTTTTTTAGTGACGCGCCAGTCGTCTTGAAAGTAAGGTTCGAAGAGTTTGTAGCGATTGTAGTATTTCGCTGCCTGATTCCACTGCTTGTAGCTTGCGATATTCCCCTGCAGCATGTCAGCAAAGGAGTTGCCGGTGCTGAATTGCGACGTCGTGTCGAAGGTCAAAATGCCCTGGACGTTGGGAGAGTTCATCTCGTTCTTCTGAGCGAAGGCCACATAGGCACCGAACTGAAGAGTGTGCGTGCTTACTATTTTCGTTACGTTGTCCCGGTAGGTATAAGTCGGATTTGCGTTGGTCCACGGGAAGTATCCCGTGTCTTGGGCGAGACTCGAACCGTAAGCCGGGTTCCCGTCGAGCTCGATGGACGGCAGCTTTCCACCAAAGAGTGGATCCTGGTTGGGAAACAACGAAGTCATCGCGAATCCCGATGGAATCGGTGGATTGTTCAAGGCGCTCAGAATAATGTGGTCTCCGGTATAGCTGGCTACGAATTCATTGAGCAGGGTCGGCGAAATGTTCGCGTTCAAGCGGGCGACAAAGCTCGTACCTGGTCCGACGAAGTTGGTCTGAATGTTCTGGAAATTGGAGGTACCGTTGCCCCAGAGAGGGTTGGGTACCACCGTAGACCAGGAGTCATGGATATACCGGAAAGTCAGACGGTAGTTGTCGGTCAAGTTGTGATCGATGCGAATGAGTTCTTCGCGCCACGTGGTTGGTGTTGACACGATCGAACTCACCGCAGGAAACCCGCCGGCCGTAGTGTTCGCCTGCGGAATGAGTGCCAGGAAGGCTGCTCCGGTCGGAGTCACCGGCACGTTGTCGCCGGCAAAACGCTGCCCAGTGTTGTGATCGACGGGGCAATCCGGGAAATTCACCGAATCGATTACGCCAGCTGTTGGAGAGCAAAGATCGCTGAAATTACCACCACGTTCGGCGTCAGAGGGAACATTCTGGGGAGAAATTGCGGAAGGATTTTTCTCCCGGCGCCACTCTTGTGACCAGAAGAAAAAAGTTTTCTTCTTGTCCGAGTTGTAGTGACCGGGAATGTAAACTGGGCCGCCAACCGTGTAGCCGAAGTCATGCTTTTTGTAAGGCGGATTGGGGTGCGCGGGATCGTTGCCTGATTCCCACGGTCTGGCATTAAACATGTCGTTTCGCAGGTACTCAAAGGCACTGCCGTGGAAGGACTGCGTGCCGGACTTGGTTTCGACTTCGATGGTGCCGGACCCATTGCGTCCGTATTGCGCGCCATAGTTAGAGGTGAGAACTTTGAATTCGGCGATGGCCTCGATATTGGGGTAAACGTTCAACGTGGAATTGGAACCGTTGTCCATGTTGTCGCCGCCGTCAAGCTCCCAGTTGTTGTATTCGGTGCGTCCACCGTTCACGCTGAAGGCGACGTTGCCGTAAACACCGACAGTGCCCTCGTCCTGGCCAGTCTGGTTGACGACGCCGGGAGTGAGCGTGACGAGCTGAGTGAAATTTCGGCCGTTGAGCTCGAGCTGTGCGACTTGTTTGCCAGAGATCGTCGCGCCGATTTCGGAAGAAGTTGTTTCGACTTGTGCAATGCTTTCACCGGTCACAACAACTTCTTCGCTGACAGCACCAACAGTGAGCGAAACATCGACGCGGGCTTTTTCCGCAACGCTGAGGACGACGTGTTGTGCCGTAAATTTCTGAAAGCCTTTTGCGGTGACGACGAGATCGTAAGTATCGCCCGGCAAGCCCGGGACGACATATGCGCCGTCACTATTGGTAACGGTAGAACGCGTAATGCTGCCAGCAGTGTTCTTGACCACGACGTCCGCGCCGGCAACTGCCGCGCCAGTTTTGTCCGTCACGGTGCCGCTAATGTATCCGGTGTCCTGGGCGCGAGAAGTCGGAGAGATTGAAAGGAGAGTGAGCAAAGCGATGCAAAGCGCCAGCGAAGCCCCCCAAAAGCTTCGCAGCGAAACCGAAGGAATAAGATGTGCCTTCACGTTTGAACCTCCAAGCGAGATTAAGTTTTCCAAAATGTGAAAGGAGGCAACGCGCGGGATCCCGGCAAAACTCACCCCGAAACAAGCCGGAAGAAGAACACCACCCCCTAGAAGCCACCCTCACTGCTCGACCGAACACGACGAAACAATCTTATTAAAACGAGTTAATACTGCAATAACTGGCAGGTGTCAAGGGCTAAAATGGACAGAGTGAACCTAAAGGACAAATCAGAAGATAGAATCTAAAGGGGCACATGGGGCGAATCATCATTCTCGCATTAGGAATTGGCCTTGCGGTCCGCGCGACGGAGGTGCGGTGCCTAGCAAGCGTGGTGGAGCAGTCCGCTGCCGAGCACGCTGACCTAGCGAAGATTTTTCAACGCGGCCAGATGGCATTGCAACAGGGAGATTTGGAAGCGGCGGAAACGGACTTTCGAAAAGTGTTGCAATCGGACCCGCGAGCTGCGGCGGCATACGTGAACCTTGGCGTCATTGAGATGCGCCGAAAGAATTGGGATAAAGCACTGGCGGAGCTACGGCACGCCGAAAAGCTGGCGCCGAAAATGCCGGGCATCCGTTTGAACATTGGGCTGGCCGAATATAAACGCGGCAACTACCCCGATGCGATTGCGCCGCTATCCGCTGCCATGCGGGACCAGCCTGAGGCGTTGCAGCCGCGCTACTTGCTGGGCTTGTGCTATTCGTTTGTGGGCCAGCATGCGGATGCGGCAAAAACGCTGGAGCCGCTGTGGCCGCAAATGTCGGATCAATTCGTTTACCTATATGTGCTGGGGATTTCGGCATTTTATTCCGGGGGCAAGGAGCTGGACCAAAAGGCGTCGCAACGATTGGTGGAAGTGGGCGGCGACACGCCTCAGTTTCATTTGCTGATGGGGAAGGCGCTGCTCAGCCACAGCGATGATGAAAAAGCTCTAGCGGAATTCAAAAAAGTGGAAGCCGCGGACCCGAAGTTTCCATTCTTACATTTCAATCTGGGAATGGCGTACGAGCACTTGCAGGATCACGAAAAGGCAGAGGCCGAATTTCGCAAAGGGATAGCGTTCGAGCCGGATATGCCGTACAACTACGAGCAACTGGCGAGGCTTTTCCTGCAAGCTGGGAACGAGGAACAAGCGCTGGCCGAATACCACGAGGCATTGAAGCGGGATCCGCGTTTGCCCGGCTCACGGCTGGAGGTCGCGCGAATTTTGCACCGGCGCGGCCGCGAGCAGGAAGCATTGAAGGAATTGGACGTCGCAGTGAAATATGCGCCGAAGAATCACAACGTGCACCTGATTCGCGGGCAGGTGTTGCAGCGTCTGGGACGGAAAGAGGAAGGGCAAGCCGAGCTGGCCCGATCGAAGGAATTGTTTGCAGCTGGCTTGGCAGAAGAGCGTACGAAAATGGATGAGCACCTGGTGCCGAATCCGGAATTGATGGGAGAGCAATAACTTGCCAGGCGAGGATCAGGGAAGCGGCGGTGGCTGCCAAGCACCGCGGGCTGATTCGAGTTGTTCTGCAGCGGAAAGCACCAGCTCATCTTCATATGGCCGCCCGACCAATTGAACGCCGATCGGCAAACCCTCTGGCGATTTTCCCATCGGGACGGTGACGCCTGGAAAGCCCGCTAAATTTAGCCATTGCGAATGGCGCATCGTGTCCCGGTAACCTTCGCCCGTTTTCCAGTTGCCTTTGCCATGACGAAACGCAGGAGCAGCGCAAACCGGCGATAGCAGAATGGGTACATCGCGCATGGCTTCCAAAATACCCGCGCGTTCGCGGTCACGTGCAGTGCACATTGTTACGAATCGCTCCATCGTGATGGGCGGTGCGGGCGACGATGCGCGAGCCGCTTCCAAATAATCGCGAAAAATTGGGCTGAGTAAATCTTCGCGGCAGCGAACCTCTTCCGCAAAGAGTTCGCTGATCACGCTGCCGAAGAAAAACCACCAGAGTTCGAGCACGCGTTCAAGATTGTTCAGACCGAACGGCTCCAGGATAAATCCCTGGTAGGCGAGCAGTTGCGCCGCATGCCGCACGGCAAGTTGCGTTTCGGGCGTGACGCTTCCGAGACCATCACCCTCGAGAATTCCTATGCGCAATTTTCCCCGTGCGGAGCCCGCACTTTCAGAAATTTGAACGGGAGACGACAGCGCATCGCCTGCATCTGGTCCGTGCAGGACCTCGAACAAAATTTTTAGATCGCCGACAGTTCGCGCCATCGGACCGACAACCCCCAGCCAGCCGAAAGCACTATTTCCTGCGGGATAGTGACCGGTTGAAGGAATGCGTCCTGGAGTCGGCTTCAGTCCGCAAATGCCGCAGAAATGGGCAGGAACGCGAATCGAACCGCCGCCGTCGCTGCCGACGCCTCCCGCCGAACAGCCAGAAGCAATCGCAGCAGCCTCGCCGCCGCTGGAGCCGCCTGAAGAATATTCCGTGCTCCATGGATTGCTCGTTTGCCCGGAGAGCCGGTTGTCGGTTTCATAGGCCATCAGAAATTCAGGTGTGTTTGTGTTGCCCAGCAAGATCGCTCCGGCTTCGCGGAGTCGCCGCACCAACACGGCATCGTTGCTCGGCTGATTCTCTTTACGCAGAAGCGAACCTGCTGCGCACGGCCAATCCGTTACGTCGATGCAGCTTTTTATCGTTAGCGGAACGCCGTGTAGAGGGCCAAGGGCGTCGCCGCTGAGAACGGAGCGCAGCGACGCTTGTGCCTGCTTGCGCGCGACTGCCTCGTCAATGTGCACGAACGCATTCAATCGTGGATGCAGCTCATCCGCGCGCCGTAAATGAGCATCCACAACTTCGCACGGCGAAATTTCCTTGCTCCGGATTTTTTTTGCCATCCCGGAAATAGGCTGATAGTAAAGAAGAGGCATTGTGTCCGTTCGAGCCTAAGAGGCAACGGCAAGAGCGTCAAGTGAAAGGCGTTGACGCACGCATCGAACGCCGCGAGAATTGTGAGGGGGCTCGCGCTGAGGAAAGGCGCCGCCCTTCATACCGCCAGAGACAGGAAAATCTCATCACTATGCGAACGCGCATTCGCCGTGCGTATCCGTTTGCCGCAATCATCCTGGCCGTGATCGTTCAAGGCGCACTGCCGCTTAGCGGCGTGTTCGCCGGCAAGAAATCGCACACTCTATCTTCCGTCACGGAAGACGGTCCTGCTGCGGAGGGCCAGAGTTCCGAAGCCGCGCGTCTGAATAGCATCGGTGTCGCGTACATGAATCAGCAGCGATTTGCCGACGCGCAAAAACAGTTCGAAAGTGCGCTGAAGTCACAGCCCGACTACTTGCTGGCAAAGCTCAATCTAGGCATTTCGCTCCTCAGCCAACAGAAATCCGAAGACGCCAGGAAAGCCTTGCAGGAAGCGGCGGAAAAACTGCCGCGTGATCCTTACGCCTGGTACAACCTGGGGTTGGTTTACAAGGACATTAGCGAGCAGGAAAAAGCGATCGAAGCGTTTCAACATGTCACTGAGATCGCGCCGACCGAGCCTGACGCGTTCTACTTTATCGGCTATCTCAATACGCAATTGCAAAAGTATGACGCCGCGATTGCCGCGTTTCAGTCCGCGCTCGCTGTTTTTCCGTTTCACGCCTCGGCTGAATTTGGATTGGCGCGCGCCTACCAGCGCAAGGGAGATGCCGAAAACGCGCGTGAACACCTGCAAAAATTTCAGAAAATCACTTCACAGCATCTAGGTACGCCGTTCGGCGCGGGCTACGGCGATCAGGGAAAATTTTCGCTCGCGGAATATTCGAAGAATGGCTTGTTAAAGGCTCCTACGGCGATTCCGGTGACGTACGTTCCGCAATCCATTGCGGCTGGACCGAGCTCTGGAGCGTGCTTCTTCGACTACGACGGTGATGGCAAGCCGGACCTGCTGCTGGTAAGCGCCGCAGAAAACGGCTCGCCTCGTCTTCTGCACAATGGGGGCGACGGGAAATTTGAGGACAAAACCGTCGGCTCGGGACTGTCTGTCACTGGCAGCGGACTGGGCTGCGCCGCGGGCGATTACGACAATGATGGCAAAACGGATTTCGTCATTTGCATGGGCGATGGCGTTCACTTGTTTCACAACGACGGCGGCGGCAAATTTACTGACGTGACGAAAGCTGTGAATATCCGCGGCGAAAAGGGCTGCTCCGTGGTCACGTTCGTCGACTTCGACCATGACGGGGATCTCGATCTCTACATCAGCGCAAAAACCGGCACTGGGGCGCACAACGTCGTGTGGCGCAACAATGGCAACAGCACCTTTACCGATGTTTCCGCAGAAACTGCGCTGGGCAAAGAAGCAACTGGAGCCGGCGTGGTCGCTTCCGATTTCAATAACGATCGCGCGATTGATTTTGTGTTGGCAGGCGGCGCAAAGGGTGCGTCGATTTTGTTGAATCCCCGCGAAGGCGCATTCAGGCCGCTCGACGGAATTGACTTTTCTAAACAGGGATTGCCGCCGGCGATTGGAGTAGTCGCGTTCGATTTCGACAAAGATGGCTGGATGGATCTGGCGTTCACGCATGCCGGAGCGCCGGGAATCAGTTTGTGGCGCAACAACGAAGGCAAAGGCCTCGAACGCGTCGCGCTGCCTGATTTCAACTGGAAGAGTGGCGCAGGAGTTGCGGCGGTCGACTTCGACAACGATGGTTGGATCGATCTCGTCGCGGTTGGCGAAGGCGCAAACGGCGGCGAGGTACGGCTGCTCCGGAATTTGGGCGCAGGTAACTGGGTGGACGCGACGAAAGACGCGAAGCTGGACGCGGTGAAACTCAATAAGCCCCTCGCTATCGCAGCCGCCGATGTCGCTGGAACGGGCGGCGTGGATTTGATCGTCACGCAGAGTGACGGCGCTCCGCTGTTGCTGAAAAATCATGGCGCAGAGAAAAACGGCTGGATGGAGATCGATCTCAAAGCGCTCAACGACAACAAGAGCGCTATCGGAACCAAGGTAGAAATTTATGCCGGCTCGCTCTATCAAAAGTGGGAAGTGACGGGAGCGTCCGGCTACCTTGGGCAGAGTGCGTTGCCGATTCACGTGGGCCTCGGGAGTGAAAGAGGCACGGACGTGGTGCGTCTGCTTTGGCCGACAGGTGTGCCGCAAGATGAAGTTCGTCTCGACGGGCGCAAGACGCAAGCCGTCGCGGAACTCGATCGTCGCGGGAGCTCCTGCCCAGTGCTTTTTTCGTGGAATGGCCACAAATACGAATTTATTGCCGACATGATTGGTCCAGGAGTTGTGGGCCACTGGGTCGCGCCCGGAGAACGTGATGTGCCCGATCCAACGGAATATTTGAAGGTTTCCGGGAAAAGTCTGCAGCCACGAGACGGCAAATTGAGTTTCCGATTCCTCGAACCGATGGAAGAAACCGTTTATCTCGATCAGGTGAAGCTGCTTGCGATCGATCACTTGGCGCGCTTTGACGTTTACCCCAACGAACGCTTTGCAGCGAACCCTCCGTTTCCTGAATTTGGAGTTGTGCCGAGCAGCAACGCCCATCCCCCAATGGGTGCATGGGACGATCACGGCAAGGATGTGCTTTCGCTCCTCGCCAGGCGGGATCGAAAGTACGTGGCCGATTTGGAAGCGCTGCCCTTCACAGGATTTGCCAAGCTGCACTGGGTCGAACTCGACCTTGGCGAATGGAATCCGCGCTTGCCGCTGCGGCTCATCATCGATGGTTATACAGACTACTTCACCGCAACTTCGATGTATGCCGCCGATCAGGCTGGAATCAAAGTGATTGCGCCGTATGTGGAGGCGCAGGACGTGCAAGGCAAGTGGGTTCGCGTTGTCGAAGACATGGGGTTCCCGGCCGGGCTTGAACGCACCATGACCGCTGACCTTACGGGAAAATTGCCGGCAGGCACGCGGCGAATCCGCATCGTAAACAATCTGAAAATTTATTGGGACGCGATCCGCATTGACCAGACACCTGAGCAGCGCTCCGTCCATATCACAGAAGTTCCGCTCGTAAATGCGGCACTTGATTTTCTCGGCTTCCCGAAGGAAATTCGCCTGACGCCTGCCAGCGATACAGAATATTCCTACAGAGAGCGCAGCAAGACTGGTCCCTACGCACGCGCAGCAGGGAACTACACCCGCTATGGCGATGTGAAGCAGCTGCTGCGCGCGGCTGATGACCGCTTCGTGATTTTCAGTTCCGGCGAAGGCGTGAAGCTTGACTTCA